>Ga0208966_1000092_pt1 | contig 27611 bp, 60 predicted proteins | sample GreLakmeHU45MSRF_FD_187701 | JGI IMG/M metagenome (GOLD analysis project Ga0208966, IMG submission 187701) | Freshwater lentic microbial communities from great Laurentian Lakes, MI, USA - Great Lakes metaG HU45MSRF (SPAdes) | ecosystem: Environmental > Aquatic > Freshwater > Lake | place: Great...
CAGTACCAGCAATTGAAACTTCTCCAGTGCCAATTCTAATAACGTCTAGCCTTTGTCCTGACACAAAAGGAACAGAACTGTTTAGTGGTATTGTAACTGTTAGGTTTGATGATGAGTTAACGGTAATTGTTTTTCCAGCATCTATTAATCCTAAAGTGTAATCTGCAACCTTTGCTGATAGGTCTGCAGAATCTGTTACTGATCTCCAAAGACCATTGTAATAATATTGAACTTGATTAATCTGAACACCTATATCTGTTTGTCTAACAAAACAAACAATTCCATCTGAAGGAGATGTTATTACTGCATCTCTTGCTGTTGGATTTAGAAAATTATTTACTCCTGCTTTTGCTTTTACAACTTGATCAAATGTAACTGAATTAGATACAAAAGAGTGTGTTCCAGTCCATTGATAATTTGCAGAAGTGTTTGTTGTTCCTGCTACTGGATACCAGGTGTCAGTTTGTGTGTCATAAATATATGCTACTTTTCCATTAGAACTAATCGTTGCCATCTGATGTCAACCCCAACTCTCTTAACTCTTCTTCTGTAAATCCAAGTGCAACAAATTTAGCAATTGCTCTTTCTTTAATTATAGTATAGTAAGATTCTTCTTTTTTTGTCATGCGCCTAATTCTCTCCAAGCAGTTCCTGAATAAACATACATTGTTAATGGAAATGAGTCAGAATCAACCCAAAGTAATCCTGCTGTTAAATTTTCTGTTGGTTCGGATGCCTGATATCTTGATGTTGGTAAATCTGCAATTGCAGTTGGAGACAAATCTGATTTTACCCAAATGTAATTATCTACTGGAGATGTTGGCTCAGTCGCTTGAAATGCTTGACCGATTCCTCTTGACTCTTCTCTGATATCTAATGCTGAAACTGCATCTTCTAATGACTTTATGTACCCTGCAACTGATGTAGCAATAACCTGAGACTCTGATGCTGGAACATCTGTGGTTCCATAATGATATAATTTTAAGGCTGCCTGAATGTCCGCTGCCTCAGAAAGTGCGGGAATTTTAGTAGTATAAACTGGTCCAATATCTTCAGCCATGAAACCCTCCGCTAAAATTATACCACATTAATGAGTAAATGGACAGATCTTAATCCCTGAAGAGGTGTCCAGGATGTTCCATCAAATTCTGATGCCTTAATGTCAATTGGAAGAGACACAATGTCTCCATCTGTAAAGATTTCTCTAACTGCAATATTTGAAGCAACCACATTTGACTCAGAATTTAATATAGAGTACTGCACATTAAACTGTTCCGCAGTAAGAGTAGAACTAAGACTTGATGTTCCAGTAATAGTTACAACTGGAATATTTATAGTTATTTCTCCATTTGAATCAAATGTTCTTTGATAGTTATTTGAGTAGACATTTGGAAGTAACTTCATAAGAGGTCTCCAAGTATTTGATCCAGCATATGCCTGATACTGGTATACAAATCTATACTCTTTATCTGGGTCTTGGGGGTCAATATTAATATATAAATCTAATAACTGTACATCTCCATCTGGAGCATTACTATTTGGATTTCCTATACCAGTATAAATCATGCTTCCTCTTGGACCTTCTGGACCAAAGTCAACTTCAACATTTACAGTTGTTGGGCCACCAAGTACAGTTAAATCATCTACTGCTAAAATTGGATTTGTCATGGTGTATTTGAAGTTACCTGATCTGTTACTGTAATTATTCCAGTAAGTAGTGTATAAACCAAAGGATAGGGTGTTGAACTTTTTTGAATTTGAACATCGTATACATAGTCTGTTCCAGATGTCATTACTGCGCCGTCTGCTGGTCTAATAGCACACTTAACATAGGATCCATTGTCAGAAATTGTTGCATAGCATTGGTGCTGAGTTGGAAGTCCTGCAGTTCCTCTTGCTTCTGAAAATTTAAAAATTGCTGTTTGAGTTCCAGTTGTTGCTGAATCTAAATCTGGGCCCATGAAAGAGGTTAAATCAAATGCACTTCCGTCAGTAGATTTTTTTGGGTAGATGTTAAATTCATAGGTGTCACCCTTGTAGTAATTGATGTTAAGTGTTCCTGGAAATGCCATAGTTTTATTATACCACGCTGACGTAGACAGATTTGAAGATTACGGATGCATCAAAATCTGTTCTGATTTGTGGAACTCCCCCATTACCCCATATTTGTTGATTTTCAATAAATATTTGCTGAGTAACAGATATATCATATACATTTTGATATTTAAAAGATCCTACAAGTTGTGCTATTTCTTGCTCGTGTGCTGGAAAAAATGTTCTTAGCCAAACCTCTGTATTTGCAGTAAAAGTTGTCAGTTCAATATTGTATGTAACAAATACCTGAGAACCAATTTTTATTCCTTTGAAATTAAGCATTCTTGAATGAGAATTCCACAGGCTTACCGCATCCTTTGGCAAAAATTCTTCATTGTTTTTTTCAGAGGTCATATATAGACTTACCCATCCATCTATTCCTCTAGTTGCTCCAAGTCTTATGTCAGATAAAGAGTTATTAAGGTATGAGGCCCATCCTGCTTGTTGTCCTGAAGATGATAGGTTGCTGAGTCCGTCTGCTCCTTTTAGCCCTCTTTCACCTTGTGGTCCAATGTTTCCCGTGAAACCTTGTTCTCCTTTTTCTCCATCTCGGCCATCTCTGCCTGGTGGGCCAGGTTGTCCTTGTGGTCCAGGTACAGGAAGAAAAGATAATGCATTTTCTTGATATGGAGAGGCTTGGCTTTGTTCTACTTGTGCAGCGTAAGAAGATTTTTTTGCACTTGGAAAGTCCATAGATTTAGAAGCAGCCATGGATACATTATCTCACTATATTAAATCAGTGGCTCTATAGATGTAATTATTCCATTAGTAACTGTGACTAATCTACTATCTGGAGTTTCAAATGTTCCTGTTGCTCCCCCGACAAAAGCAGAAGTTTGAGCGGTATCGTCAGGGAAGTTTATTGCATCATTACCAAATTCCCACCTACTCTCACCCCTACTTCTATAGACTGTATAAGAATTTCCTGCTACAAATTCATGAAGATTTCCTTCTTCTGACATAGCACTATAAAGTCCTTCAGTGTTTTCCTCATCGTCCGTACTAATTATATATTTAGCATCGCTATTAGGACTATCTAAACCAATTAGCCAGTCGCCGTCGTGTAAATTTCCAGTTTGAACGCCAAATGGGTCAACACCAAAAATAACTTTTATTGTTGTATTAGAAACTGTATTTGCGTTTTGTACTACTTGCTCTAGATTTGAATTTTTTGATCTAATAGTTACAAGACCAGAGTTGGAGTAGCCACCCATATCGCTTACTTCAACTCCAGTTCTTTCTGCTCCAAGGAATAGATTTGCAGTAGAAGCATCTTGAACTCCTCCTGCACGGATGTGAATATGGTTTGGATCAGTTGGATCAATAATGATATACTGATCTTGGTTATTACTAGAAAGTACACTGTAATCTGGTACAAGTTTAAGTGTGTCATTTCCTAATCCGTCACCAGAAGAGGCTATAGGGTTTTCAATGTATCCTGCACCAGGTAGGTGTAATTGTCCCTCTGAATTCATTGTCCAAGAGTGAATTGTAGAATTGTCAGTAATATCATTGGCTGTTGTAAACCTAATATCATCTGCTGCATTAAGATGAATGTCATCTCCTTCGCCAAGTGTTTCAATAAAGATATCATCTCCAGCAGTTATATATAAATCGCTATCTGCTCCTGCTTGAATTCGCATTCTTTTATCGCCAGGTAAACTTATTGAACTTTCATACTCATCAGTTTCTGTAAATACAAAGTCTGCAATGTTTGCACTTCCAGAACCATCTGCACCTTTAGCAGAAACTAAAATCCACCCATTTGTTGGCGGAGAGTATGATGAAAATTGTCCATTAGGATGATAGTAGGTAGATCCTTCAAATTCAACTAAAGATCCAGGACCATAATCAATTCCATTTACCCATGGACCAGTAAAGTTCCAAAGTGCATCTGCACCATTTGTACCGTTTGTCCCGTTTGTCCCGTTTGTCCCGTTTGTACCATCTGCACCTTTAGGAATCCAAACTTCCCACTGTGCAATGTTTCCAACTGGATCTCCAAGTTGTCCACTTGCTTTAGCAAGATATAGTTGTCCATCTGATCCTCGTACTACTGCAATGTCTGGAACATAACCAGAAGATGGATTGTAGTTTCCTAAATAGAAAATTCCAAATCCTGCACCGTCTTCTCCATCTGCTCCGTTAGTACCATCGGCACCTGGTGCTCCTGGTGTTCCGTCTCCGCTACCACCTGTTGATGTAAAACGTGCCATTATTATTCAAGACCTGTCTTAAGAACTGCAACTGATGAACCATTAACATTTGTTATTGCATATAGCGCATTTGTTCCAGGTAGTTCAACAGAAAATGCTGATCCTGGAGCAATACGATATCCGTAATCAGATGCTGTTACTCCTTCTGCGCCAATATATACATATGCTGATGCGTGAATGTTTTGAATTGTAATGTCCATTCCAGAATGCATTCCGTTTGGAGTTAATCTGGTAGCAGTTGTGCTATCAAGGGTTACGAGGGCATGTAGTGTCATACTTAGATTATATCACTTATTTACTTTAAAGGTTTTGTTTTTAATTCTAATTACTGAAGGCAACTCAGGTCTTGGAGTTGTAACTTTTACTATAGCCATTATAGACTACCTGTAATATCCCCAAGGACTGATATAGTTCCAATCAAAGGTGTCCAAATTGTTTCTCCGTCAATAGTTACTTGAAGGTCAAAAGTTAATTCTGTTACAACTGATTTATAACCAGTACCCCATAATTCAGTAATAGATGCTGGAGCCATAATGTCTACATATCCACTTCCTGCCGTAACTTCCAGGGTATCAAGAGCATCAGACTGAGGATCATAAGTAGTAGCCTCAAAGGTCCAATCAGAGGTATCAAAATATGTTACTTCGTCATCTTCTAAAAATTCAACACGAAGGGGTGAGGTGTCTCCTCTAACGATTTGCCATTTAATTCTGGCTGGATCTGCTCCAAAAACTTCTGGACCACATGTATTCATAATCTTGATTATACCATAAAATAAGACTGATACCTAGATAGGTGGGTATGAGAGACAAACCTAGGTATCAGTTAATAAATTATACCATAACGGACAAAAGAGACATATAAAACCAATGATATTTAAAGTTACAAGATTGTTATAATAGGTAATGTCCGTTTTGTCATAATAAGTCTTTAATGCCAGGAATTTGATAGTGTATACTTTTATATATATAAGAGAAAAGAGTATCCTGAATTAGGGTTATTAAAAGATATCTTTATATATAGTATATAGCAAAATTATTTATTAAGTTTGTCAATGTGCTCAAGCAACATTTTATACATATCGTCAATTTTCTTTTCTTGGCGATCTCTAGATTTTATAGAATCAATTCTCTGGTTGTCCAAAGCGCTTTCTAATCTTGAAATTTGATCCTTCATCGATGATCCAGAATTGGGTTTAAGTTCGACGAGATAATGTTTAACAAGCCACTTGATTCCAAATCCGATTGATGATACAATTGTTAGAATGGCTACAATTAGCGAAGCCCAGTCTTGGATTGTCATAGTAACATTATTATAAGGGGTATATTCAACAAATGAAAACAGACATACTCAACACACTGGAGTATTCTAAGAATCTTATTATATCCCCTGACATGGATGGTTTTATGACCGCAAAATTATTAGAGCGTTTTAACGGTTCGCAAATAGTGGGGTCATACGATAAAAATATTTTATGTCTCGCCGACGGCATAGATCCAGAAAATTGTTTGTTCGTCGATTGCGATATGAATCGAGAAGGGTTTGTATCTCTCGGAAATCATATGCGTCTATTGGATGATGCTATGTCAAGTAAGTCTTTCAATCCGAATGTACACTTCGGCGTATCGACATATACTGACAAGTTTCCATATGCAACTGCTTTTTTGATAAGTTTCGCAACAGAGGTTCAAACCTCCGAGCAAGACCTTATACGCATGGCTTTCGCTGATTCAACTCTAAAGAATATGGAAAAATACAGCGACAACATGCGAAACTGGTCTACACGGATGGATCATCTAGCAGTAAAGTACATTACAGACAATTCGGACATTGCGCGGGATAGAGATGTTCAAGCAAGATTTGACTATATAGATCAATCATTTACAAGCAAAAGATACGGCAAAGAAAGATACCTGGATACCCTAAATAAGGCCCTAGCAGACCAGGAGATGGCTTTTGAGCCTTTGGTCCAAGGTGTAAAGTATCTATGTGACAAAGTAGGCGTAAACACGGTTACAAGGTTTAGTCATGATATAATTTCATATGCTGAGATATTTGGTGGAGAGTATAGTGTTACATATGACCAAGAGGTGGTTTGGAAATGAGTGATGATGTTACCTTCTTTGATTTGTTTGATCCTTCTCAGCCAAGAAGCGATAAGGAATTAATTGAGTCCCGCTTAAAAATTTGTAATGCATGTCCTGCATTTAGAAAACATACAATGAGATGTACAAAATGTGGATGTTTTATGAAATTAAAATCAACACTTAAGCAGGCTCAATGCCCAATAGGGAAGTGGTGATATAATGGTTATACAAGAGAAAGAGGAAAATATGACAACTGGACAATTTGATCCAAACGATTTTGTATTCGAAAATGAAGATCAGCAGAATCGTCGTGAAGAAATATTAGAAATTATGTGTGTTGCAGTTGAAGTTGCCAATAGACGACTAGCATCTCAACAAGGACAAGAAGAACTTGATAAAATTGAAATGTGGATACAGCAACAGCGTCCAAACCTTCGTATGATGAATAATGAGATCTATAACGCTCTCAAGGCTAATGGAGTGTTTAGTGCTTAATAAAGACTTTATTCAGGTGTACCCCGACTTTATTGAAGAGTCTGATATAGATAAACTATATGATTTTTTATACTCTAAGGGTCCTCTTGACACTAAACAAATTTATTTTTTAGAAACACTCAATGATGCAGAGGCTGAGATTGCTCCAAATTTTGAAATTGTTGATGAAGAAATAAAAAATATTTTACTTAGTTCAGAAAAAAAAGTTGTTAAGCAAATCGTAAGTTCTTATTTTCCAAAATTAGGCTATGAGGCAGATCTGCAATGGTCAAGACATTTAGAACTTATTCGTTGGAATCAGTTTGCAAAATTAGGAGACCATACCGATGCACCAGAACCAACAGATGAATGGATTCCTATTAGTGCATTAATTTACATTAATGATGATTATGTTGGTGGAGAAATTGGCTTTCCAGATTATGATATTAATATCAAACCAAAAAAGAATGACCTAATTGTGTTCTGTGGATCAATGAATCATAATGTTGGCTTGATTGGAACTGATGATACTAAGGATCAGCGTAGATTTACTATGCCGTTCTTTTTTGACTTTAAGATTAAGCCATATTCCGAATAAATTGTGCTATGTCATGTGATGCGTTATGGTAACTACCGTGAAACTTTTCTTCAACTTGTTTTGCAATAACAAACCTTAGTTTCTGCTCAATCTGAAATAACAAAATTACCTGTGCTTGTTCTGGAGTTAATTTCTGATCTTCATTCATTTTTACAACTACAATCTGTGCAACAGGTTTCTGAAAATAATTTTACAGCCAACGATTGATCTTCTTCTGGTCTTCCCAGATCTTGCCAAAAAATTTCTTTTCCCATTGCGTCGCTATTTACCATAGGCTTTGATTCAAATTCAAAATTACCATCCCAGGCGTTTTCTAGATTGTCTAATATTCCCATGGATCTATTCTATCATAAATCTGAATATTTTGTCCAGATGTATGATACGGTATTTTAAAAATAAAAACAAAAAAAGATAGTGAGCACATATTTTGGCTGACTATCTCTCTTTGTTTTATTTGTTAGCAGTGAAGTGCTAAACAACTAAGCCGATACCTACACCGACCTAATCGTTTAGACACTACACCCCTGCCTAACTAATTTTGCTTAGTATGGGTACTACCTTGCGATCTAGATAAGCCTTCATTTGTTTAGTTTCTTTCTGTTGCTTTAGGTCTATGTTAGCGATACCTAAATCTTTTATCACTTTGCTAGTTTCTACTACAATAGTTTTAGCAAATGCAACACCTAATAGTTTTAATCCTAAAGGAATTGCAACTACTGCACCAATAACTAAAATCATAGTAACTACTGCACCAAAAATAAGGAAGTAGCCTATCCAATCAAATAAAACACTAAACGGATTGGTGAACCAATCAAACATTTATTCTCCTTAGTCTGATGTAGTGAGGGATGATACAGGGGTAAGTGAGTCTAGGTAATCTTGGCGTACCTTAGACATAACTCTATTTATTTGTGCGTATGCATTAGCACAATTATAGCAATAGGTTTCTGTGTTGATACCTAACATAAAGGCATCTGTACCGCTATAAACCAATTCGGTTGAGTCGCAGTTAATTACTTGGCAGGTCATTGTGTTCATTTATTTATCTCTTTTCTGTTGTGCATAAGCAGGGGTTGATTGTTATTTGTTTATTTTTTTGTGTAACGATTGCAAGGGTATTGCAAGATGAGCAGATGTATAGGTGCATTAGAATTCACTCTTATCTAGCATAGTAGGGATTAGTACTAGTATAGTGCATAGCACTGACAAGGCGACTATGATGATAGGGAGGCTCATTAGATACACTCCTCACAAGGGCATTGTGGGAATTCTGCATCTTGCTTAATTCTATTAGCAAGGCGCATAACCTCTATGTATGTAGCAGGTGAGGCTCCTCTAAAGGATACTACCTTACCTTCGGCTACTAATTGAGCAGCCTTATTTATTTTTTGTTCTAGTGTTAATGTAGTCATTGTATGACCACCTTTCTTTTTAATGCGATTAGACTATCTAATCTTTTCCTTGCCTAGGTTATTTGCTGTTTATTTGCTACGCTCACTCTATTGCTAGATTTATTTGGTAGGCTCAACAGGCTCACTAGGATTTATCTTTATTTAATTTTTCTTACTCTGTAAGTGTAACATAAAAATGTCGTACTGTCCAGTATACTCACCAGTAGTCTCACTATGTGGAGCGTGTACTATGTGATTTAGGTCACTTATTTGCTAGGCTCATTCGAACACTTGTTCGACTTATTTGCTAGGCTCATAACCTTTTATCTCTATTTAATTTTTCTTATACTAGTATAATAACACATCTACCCCTAAAAGTCAAGTCCTAGCACGGCGTGTCGTGTGTGATGTTCATCACATCGGGACGTCGGGGTTATCCACAGGGGGTGTGTATAGAGGCCCCTATATGGGTACCCCTGTACAGGTACCCTATATGGCCTATGCCCCTAGGATGAAGCATAGGGCTACTGATATACCTACGCCTATGAATGCTCCGATTATTCCGTAAGCAACATTCTCATCTAGGAAGTCTTGTAGTGCTGTAAATGGATTCATTGTAATCCCTTTCGTTTAGTAGTTAGTATTTCTAACTTCTTAATAATAGAATACTATCACTATACCCCGACAAATGCAAGCGACACACCCTGTATATATGTGTGTCCTTGATCACATAGGTACCCCTATATAGGCGTATACGCCCAAGACCAGTCATAGGCAGGGGGGCCTAAGACCAGTCATATTTGGCACGTCAAAATGTGGCGTACATCACATATGACCTATATCACAATGTCCGATTTATACCTTTTATACCCTACTAAATGTCAGTGGTAGGTGCTATACTTACTAGTATAAAGAAAGTCAGAAAAGGTTTCTGAACTAGAAAGGAATTCAAATGAATTCAAATGTAATAATCAAGTGTGTAGAACACACCCCTAATAAACCTGCTATCTCAAATGTAGCAGATGAGCAATTCACTTTTTGTGAAATTTGCGAAAATAACATTGAGCGTTGGTATAACGATACCGACCCTGAGCGTCTACCTATGTGGACAGATTGGAAAGTGTCAAAATAATGACTAAACTAATTTGTTGCTTTTGTGAAAAAGTCTATTCTAGCGAAACTAAATTTTGTAGTTTCTGTAATGAGTATAAAGGTCTAATGACCATAAAAGAATTTGACGAATACTACGGAGAAAGGATTTATTCATAATGAATTTCTATGAAACATTTTTTGTAAGTGGTAATGCACTATTCTGGTTTTCTATGATCTGTTTAGCAAGTGGATTTTATTTATTCGTAAAAGAATAAATTTAATTCCCCTGCAAAAAATGGGACGTCGCCTGTGGATAACCTGTGGATAACCTATGTGATGTTTATCACAAAAATACTTTTCCGACACGCCCGAAAAACAGGTCAAAATGTCAGACCCCCCTGCTATAATTACAGTATAAAGAAAAAGAGGTAAAGAAATCCTCTAAAGAAAGGAGAACAAATGTTCTCACTAAAATACAGGGTTGAGTATAATACTAACCCTAACTATCCTCTATCAAGAGAGTTTAGTACTACGACTCTAGTAGTACCTAGCGAAGTCTACGCTAACGAATACCTAGACTTAGTATCTCTTAGAGGTACTATCCTAGAAGTTTCTCTAACTGAGTTAGAAAACTACACACCTAGCAATCGTCAGGTGTACGCTACTACTAGAAGTTGGGAGTAATACTAATGAAAGATTTCGTAGAAAAATTAGAATTAGAAACCTACTGGGAAAACCCAGCATTAGGAATTCACCCTGATTTAGCAAAAATGCTAGATGAGGCAATAAAGAAAGGTAGTTATACTAAATGAGTACTTTTGTACCAATCAAATCAGTATGCGGTGCGGTTAGCACTAGCATAGACATCTATGACCTTGACCTAAACCCTCACGGAGTTATCTGTTGCGATAACTGTAAGTCAATCATCTTATGCCGTAAGGCGTGGGATTTCTTATACAAGAAAGGTAAATAATGGCTGAATTTACAACATACGGACAAAACATAAAAAAAGAAAAAACACTTCAAGAAAAATTAGATATTGCTGCTAAAGAATTAGAGCCCGTACTATGGGAATTGCTAGACGAAATTGAAAACAAATAAATAAAAACCAAGATCGCAGAAATAAAAACTCTGCGATTTTTGGACGTCCCGTGTGACGCAAATCACATAGAAAATGTCCGATTTGTGCGTGTCTAAACTTGACTTTTGAGGCTTGGTCTGCTATACTTCTAGGTATAGAAAAAAAATAAATAATGGACAAATTGGCTAATGAGCCTAAGCAAATAAATGTGATACAAATCACAGTGAGCCTTAGCGAATAAGTAGCCAAAATGTCAGCCCCTAATGGTAAGATAGTCTTATCAAACAAACGAAAGGAAGTCTAAAAATGACTTACACTATAACACTAGAAACCTTTTCAGGTTCTACAAAAAAAATCAACCTTGCCTCTAAGGGTGCGGTTGCTCAATTCATCTCAACTTATCCAACTCAACTACCTGTTGGCGTTGCGGTAAAAATCGCTTGCGATACTCTCGGAATTAGTGGCACACTTCGTGGCACTCTTACACCCTCAAAATCAAACTAAAGAATAGGAAATAAATAAAAATGATAAAAGTACCTCACACTCTAAACTTCGTTACAGAATTTGACGAAACACATCCAATCGCACAAAAATTTCTTCAACTAGACGAAATCTCACAAGTAAACCTTTTAGAGTCAATGCTAAAGGACCTACTAATTCCTGCGCTAAAGCCTGCCCTTGATGAAATAAACGCTAGAGGCTCATACGCAATTCTAAAGGTGGCAAACTAATGATGACTCGTAAAGACTATGTTGCTACCGCAGAAATTCTTAGCAACTATTTTGCTACATCTGTTTTTGATGAGCAAGGAGAAATGTTATTCGCTGATTTAGTGGATGAATTTTCTCTAATGTTTGAAACTGATAATCCAAGATTTGACGCAACTAAATTTGCGCTTGCTTGCTATAAAGAATTGGTAGGTGCGTAATGATTTTAGATAATGGAACACTAATTGCAATTGTAATTGCACTAGGCGGATCACTAACAGTTATGTGTTTATTTTGGAAACAAAATATTGCACAACAAAAAGAAATTCGCAGACTTCAAGTTACTTTGAGAACTGAACGACTTCTAAAATAAAATAAAAAAAATCCTGAGCAAGATTTAAAACTGCTCCACACTCAAAATTTTGGGACGTCGGGGTCGGGCGTGTCGTCCACAGACTTATCCACAGGGCTATTCGTGTGAGATTTATCACATAGGCTGAGCGTCTCACTATTTGGACTTACTCGCTAGTAACTTGATAAATTGTGTGTAATAGGCTAAACTTACATAGTAAGAAAAATAAATAAAAGTAATTTGTCAGACCCTAATGGTAGGATAGATTTATCAACAAAAAGAAAGAGGTTGGCAAATGTCAGCAAATGTCTACACAATAGAACACCTACTTGTAGGAAAAATGTATTTCTCACGCACCTTGCAGGGAGAAATTATTTCAGCAGAAAAACACCCTAACGCAGTTTGGTATAAAGATTGCGAAAGTTATCTAGTGGAAGTACGCCCTAGTAATTTTGGAAAAGTTACTTGCCGTACAGTAGCAGTAAAGGTACAGGATAACTAATGGGATACATAGAGATTTTTAGAATTGACAATGAGGGTGCAGGTTGGATAGACTTGGACAATGCAACACCTAGCGAATTGCTAGATTTAGAAATTGGACTATTTCAGGAAGGCGCTATCTAATGGGAGTAATGAAAGAATTGCACTTAGAGATAACTACTTGCGACTTATGCTATGGCACAGGTTGGCTACACTTTGGCAATAGCGAGGACTACGATACAGAGTCTTGCGATTGCAACCCACACCAATTATTTATCACTAAGGAGAATAACTAATGAATAATGAATACCTATACTCAGTAACTACTACTAACGATAGCAACACCAAGCCCGATTGGGTTGGTCGCTACTCAGACGCACTAAGTGCCGTTGAAGTTTATCAACGATTTATTGACCACGGATTTGCTAATGAATTTCGTACAGTAAATTTATCAGAGCCGTCAGGCAAAATGCATACAAAAATTCTGTATCGCTCAGGAATTGTGGGAGGTAAATAAATGAATGGCTATGAATTTAGAACCGCACTTGCAAAAATTGCACCCGACTATGCAATAGATAAAGATAACTATGGGCAAATAATTATCTACACTAATCTAATGGAAACCGATAATGATGAATACACAGAATGGAAAGAGGATAACTAATGGGATCAGTTACAGCGCTAGGAATACAGGACTCAGTATTGGATTTAGAAACTCAGATTGCTTATCACTTACAGGGTAATCACTATCCACCAGTACCGCTATCTATGGTGCAACCTTGCATAGATGCTATTGATGCATACTATGATGAGGACTACGATAAATTTATTGCTATGCCTGAAGGCGTATTCTATAAGGGAATGAGCCACGCACCAGCAAGAGCAATAATTGAACAACACCACTTGGAATTTTGGCTACCAGAGTGGGAGGACTAAATTGTCTGATACAATGATTGCTATGGATTTAGTACACGCAGACAACCTAACACCCGACCAATTGATGATTGGTGATTTAGTAAAAATTGGTGAGGACATCGTTGAAATTATTTTTATTGAAAGTGATTCAACGGGAGATAACTACGACATACAAACCGAAAATGAATTTGGTGAAAAAGAAGTAACACAGTATAGTTATACTGATTCAATTTCTCTCTATGTTTTTATAGAGCAAGAGGAATAATTTTTATGCACTTCCCCGCATAAAAATGCGACGTCGCGTTCGGGTGTGTCTGGGGATAACCTGTGGATAACTTTAGTCTACTGACCAGTAACCCCTATATAATTTCTTTACGAGGGACTTTTTTATTTCCCAGATCCTGGGCGAAAAAATTTTTTTGTGATTTTAATCACACGATTTAGATTTGACATTTTTATGAGATGTGTGTTAGTATTACTATATGAAGAAGACAAATGAGGAACTACGCAGGCTTATGGAACTACGCCGTAGCAACGCTGCCTCTGCCGTACCTTCAAAGAAAGCCTACAACCGTAGGAAATGTCAGTCTGAACTGCTACAATTGAAGAAATACAAAGGAGACCCACTATGACCTATGAAAACGATGAAATGCTAGATGAGTACTACGCAACCGTCTGCCCCTCTTGCCGTGAAAATGCGGTAGATGAGTATGAGGATAAATGTACTCATTGCTTGCTAGAAGAAATGTCTTATACCTATAATGAAGACATTGCTCTAGAAATGAGTCTTGGACTTGACTACTAATACCCTCACACTAAAACTAAAACGCTCTAATGATAGAAAGGTCGCTAATCTTGTTACAAAAAATGGAAAGCAAGCCGCAATCGCAAATACCTTTGGCCTACCTGCTGGAAAGGCTTTCTCGTGCCCTGGTGCCACTAGTATTTGTGAAAGCGTTTGCTACGCAGGAAAACTTGAAAAACTCTTCAAGGGTGTAAAGGCTAACCTATTACACAATTGGGACCTGCTTAAGGACGCAGATCAATTAACTATGGAGACATTGTTAACTGAGATGATTAACGAATTCCGTGCAGACTGTGTAAAGAAAGACGCCCCTATGCTATTCCGTATTCACTGGGACGGAGATTTCTTTAATGATATATATACTAACGCCTGGAAGAATGTAATCACTAACAATCCTGATATTCAATTCTGGGTATACACTCGTGTGAAGAGTGCTGCTCTTATTCTTAAGGATGTATCTAATCTATCATTGTACTTTTCTGCAGATAGTGAGAATGTAAAAGTAGCGGTTGATCTAAAAATAAATAGCGGTGTTCGAATGGCATACCTTGCCAAAAACTTTGCTATTGGCCAGGCAGATGTAAAAGAAATGATAGGTCGCCCTGCTGCTAAGTGTCCTGAAAACAATAGACAAATTCCACTTATCTCAACCAAGGGTAGCGCTTGCGTTTCTTGCAGTTTATGTGTATACTCTAAGAGTGATATCATATTCAGTGCGAGCAAAAAATAAATGAGCCTTTGGTTTTATTTACTAATGATTTTAATAGTAATGATTTCTATGTTAGGTGGTAGTGGCTGATCCCCTGAAAAAACGGGACGTCGGCATCACCCCTATTTGTCAAGCCGACACGCAGGCTTTATGATGTGATGTTTATCACACCCCGATTTGTAGGCTTGATTTGTATTTCTGGTATTTTTCTGCTACAATTATCTTATGAACAAAAAAACCAACCTAGTCCAAGATGTGAGATTTTTCTGGCATAATTTGTATTTGTCAGTAGGAAATGCTATACTTGGATTATCAACAAACAAAAGGAGAAACAAAATGACAGTAAATACCGCAACATACAAGGTGGGCGACCTCTACACTTCACAGAAGTCAAAGGTAACAGGCACAATCTTGGAAATCGCACCTAACAAGACAGGCGACGCAGTTCGTGTAAAGTTAGATGTAAATGGTAACACACGCTGGACAACTTGGACAGCAAAGTAATCTAATTACTAAGTCGCCAATGTACAGCGACTCTAAATAAGTGGCAGGAACTATCCTGAGCAAGATACTAAAAGGCTCAACACAATGTCAGACCCCTCCGCTATAATAGAAACATAACCCACAAATAGAAAAGGAAATAAAAATGGCTAGAGCCAAAGCAATAAATGTAAAAATCCCAACAGTACGAGTAATCGCAGGACTAGAGGAAGCACTTGCTACCCTAGAAGCAGACTACGCAACACAATCAGCAAAAGAAGCAAAGTACGAAATTGCTAAGAAGGCTTGGCAAAAAGAAGTTCAGGACTTCGCTATCGCAAACATCAGCAAGGCAGAAAACTTCCGCACTAACTTCCGTGCTTGGTCAAACAATCTCAACATTGACTTTGACTTGACAGTATTAGAAAAGGACTTGCCTAAAGAGCCTGAGCAGGACTACGAAGTAATCCATCAGCACACTTATCGTGAGTCAAAGAAAGAAATCACAAACGCAATTCGTCTGCTAAAGATGACAGATGAGGAAGTCGTTAGCACTTCTACTTACAACGCAATCGCACAGTATCTCTAATTAGATACACAACCTGAGTAGGTTGATAAACTGCTCACACAACTAAATAAGGTTAGGGCAAGGGGTTCAGAGCCTCTCCTAATTCGCCAGGCTGATTAGGGCGATCACAGAAATACTATAGAGCGTCTACCCCCTAGACTGGATGGGGGACCAGTTCACACCAACTGTCAAATGAGGTGTAACTACCTGAGTAAGTATCAAAACTGCTCCCCGCAAGGGCCTTGACAAATGTCAGTGCCTAGTAGTACAATTGAACTAACCAACAAACAGAAAGAGGCACCCCTCGTGGAACAAGATAAAATAACAGTAGTAAATGCAACAGAAGACTTTCTTCGTGACTCACTAGCCAAAGCAACATTGCGTGTTGCAGAACTAGAGGAGCACATCTCTCGTGTAACTCAGCGCTCATATGGTGAGGCTGCAGAGCGTAATCGTATGCGTAATGAAATGCAAGAGTGGACATTGGAAGCACTTGATTGCGGGACCCTGAACGAATCAGAAGCACAAGAAATTGCAGACATCTGTGGTTTTGAACTAACAAAAGAGTTTGAACTAGATGTCACAGTTATGTATTCAATTACAGTGAATGCACGGAATGAAGAGGACGCACACTCTGCAGTTAGCGATATTGATTTTGATTCAGTGTCATATAATGATGACGCAATCAAATATTTATCTTCAAGTGTGGATTCAATCGATTCATAAATTTCCTGTGAGGGGAATACATCCTAAGCACGATGTAAAACTGCTTTAACTTTTCCCTCAAAATTTTGACGTCCCGCTGACCAGTCATTGTCAAGTCGACACGCCGTTTACGATAGGTGATCTTCACCACAATGTCCGATTTATCCATATCTAACTATCCCGATTTGCATATGTCAGTCAGTCCTGCTATACTTGAAATATCAACACAACAGAAAGAAGGAAATCGTGGCTCACGAACTAGAAACACAAAACGGCGTTGCATCTTTTGCATCATTCCGTGAACCTGCTTGGCACGGATTGGGAACAGTCTTTACCGAGGAAAAAACAACAGCAGAAATGCTATCATTAGCAAATCTTGATGGGTGGAATGTTCGCCTAGAGGATTTGGAAACACCTACACATCTCACAAGCGACAAGAATTACCAATATGTCTTGCGTACAAATCCTACCGATACAACTCAGACCGACATTCTTGGTGTCGTTGGTGAGCGTTATCACCCAATGCAGAATGAAGATTTATTTTCATTTGGCGATAACATTCTAGATGGTGGTGGTCGTTGGGAGACTGCTGGTTCAATCAAGGGTGGTCGTGTCGTGTTCGGTGCACTAGCACTAGAGCGTGAAACAATTCTTGACCCTACTGGTGTTGCAGACAAGGTAAAAACTTATTTGCTCATCAACACATCACACGATGGTTCTATTGCAATTCAAGCAAGCATCACACCCGTTCGTGTTGTGTGCGCTAACACTCTCAATCTTGCACTCAATACAACACGCAAAAAGGGTGGCGTAAAGCAATCATTCAAGATTCGCCACACACAAACTGCAAGCGGTAAGGTTGCCGTTGCTCGTGAGACTCTTGGTATGGCTCATAAGTATATGGATTCTTTTGATGTTATGGCTAACGCTATGATTCAACAAGAAGTTTCTGCTAAGATGTTCAACGACATTATTCTTGCTGCATATCCAAAGCCTGAAAAGGATACTAAGGGTGCGCTAAAGAAATGGGAAAACAAAGTAGATGTCATCAACGATATTTACACAGGCGAGTTCAATGGTATGATTGCTGGTAATGCGTGGGGTGCGTTCAATGCGCTAACCGAACGCCTTGACTGGTATCGTTCTGCTCGTGGTGGTTCTAACGAATCCATTCTCGCAAGCGCAAGCGGTTTTGACCCTGCTATCACCGCAGAAAAAAATCGCTTACTAAAAATTGTGCGTGAACTAACTAACGCATAATAAAAAAACTAAATAAAGATTCCTGAGCAAGAATAAAAACTGCTCGCAAGGTTCCATAGATCAATTGGTTAGATCGCTACCCTGTCACGGTAGAGGCTACGGGTTCAAGTCCCGTTGGAATCGCAATAAATAAAAATGCAATGCAATGCATAAAAATTTCGGACGTCGGCTGTGACCTGCATCACATAACATTTTTGATAAAATAACTTTACGATAGGGTGATATTTTTCCCAGAATTTCTTTACGATAGGCAAAAATTTTTCCCCAAACCTTGCATTTGTCAGTCCCCTAGGCTATAATTAAAATATGACAAAACAAGTGGCAATATATGAAATGAACTACTCCTGCTCTCCTGGTGGCGTTGACTGCTGGGAAGCAACTATTCAAGGTTATGGTACTAGTACTACTGGCTCTGACTTTAAGACTGCTGGAGAGGCTCTTAATTGGGTGCTTGACAGATACCCTGACGAAATGCTAGAATTAGTAGTAACATCACTCCCAGCCTACGAAAAGGAATATGTATGACAACCCAAATAATATCAGACCCAATGCTACAAGACTACTACTCTTGCGACCTTGCTATCTCTATTACAAATATCAAGGCTAAGAATAGACACCACGCAGAAGCCGTTATGCAAACCTTCATAGATGAGATTGGTAAGATAATGACTGATGAACTTAGTTGGGATGACGCCCAATGGGATATAGAGGAAAATGTATTCCTACCTGAACTTGGTGAGTGGCACTCAAAGTGAACACCATTGATGATCTAATCAATGAAATATACGAAAGCAATTTCTCTCACCTAGAGTTTGAGGAAAATATGGGGGGAACAGATTGTGACTGCCATATCCACATTACACTAAACACAATGGCTAAGTATGCAGGGATAGAGGTAGGATAATGTTAGGCTATACTGAAACTGATATCGCAGTAATGACAGATGCTATGGAAGATGCTATCAAATCAGGTAGACTCTCTGATGAGATCACTGATGGTTTAGAGAAGGCTCAATCATTCCTTGATGGTCTATGGGCAGAAGGGTACTTTGACTAATGTATAACTGGACTAAGTATGACTATCTATGTACTGATTGTGATGCCCTTATGGAAATCACTACCCTTGTAAATATCAGAGAGTGGCGAGGCTGGTGCTCTTGTGGATCTCCTAATCTAGTTTGGCTTGGCTCATATGATGGGAACTCCCCACTACTTGAACCTGTGACGAAGGTCACACCCCCACAACTTGTAAAAATCAACACCAACCCGTATAATTAATACTATGAACCCAAACACACTTATAGAGTATATAAAGATAAACATCATCTCTCTAGAGCAAGACCTAGAAAACGAGGACGGTGCTGATAGCATTGTTCCTTACCTTGAAGGTGCCATTGATGTATCCCGCCATTATTTGGAGGCAGTCAATGGAGAATAACACAACACTAGACCCATACTTAATGAAACTAGTAGAACTAGGAATGGACGGAGCAGATATCTTGCACGGCCACCTTAAAGTTTTAATGGTTGAAGCAGAAGCAATTCTTGACCGTTGCATTGAAGTAGAGGAGTACTCAGAGGACGCAATGGACTCTATGGCTCGTACAGAGGCCACAGGCTATTTTGACGCACTGTGTGAAGTCTATGCCCTAACATATGCTATCGCTTTTGCCAAGGAAGATGTTAAGAACCGTAAGGAGATTCTTGGTGGATAACTTTATTGAACTTACTTTTGATGAGTGGTGTGAGCAGTACAAACCAATCAAGAATCATATAGATACAAATGCCTCCTTTGACGGAGAGATGTTTGAGACCTATGGTGATGAGGTTGAGTTTGTTAAGTCTCAGTCCCCCGCCAATATCTGGATGTATGGTGACGGTGACGATGGTGCTGGCTATCTATGGAATGGCTGGGGCTTTGTTAATCGAATAGGATACTTTATCACTGAGGTGCCCTGCCCACCTGACACAACCATTCAGGTCTTAGTCAGCAATAACTGGCATTACTGCAACAACTGCAGCAGTGAAATGGAAGACCCTGATAATCTAATTAGAGATGCCTTTGACGAGGCAGACTTGCCAAAATGCCCACAATGTGCTACACTTGAAGAAATGACCCTAGTAAGATTGGAAGTAAAATAATGGAAAAGCAATACACATACGACCTACAAATTGTATTTGACGGAACAGGTGACGCAATGGTAGTCACAGGTTTTAAATCTTACCTTAGAGACCCTGAAGAGGTAAAAATAGAAGTTAAAAGATTGTTAGTAGTACACGCACACTCAGCGGAGGTTGAGTAATGGGAAACTATACAATTGAATTAATCCACGAACCTAGCGGAGCCCATATGAACTTTGTTATGTTTAGTGAAACAGAAAATAATGAAGTTGAATTAGCCAAAGAAATTTGGTCAGATATGTCAGTTGTAGTATTGGACTATGAAGAGGGAGAAGAGTAATGGGAGCACGGATCAACTTTGTCTTTAAAGACTCTGAGAAGGGCCCTGTAGTAGTACTCTACAGTCATTGGGGCCAAGACGGATGGGAAAGAGATCTTGCAGCAGCGCTGCAGCATTCTAAGCCAAGGTGGGGAGATTCTTCATATGGCACCCGTATGATGATTAGTTATCTTATTCAGCACAGCATTCTAGATGAGACAGGTTTTGGAATTTATGCAATCGACCAAGACGGTTACGACCTAGGGGAGCAGACAGTGCTCATCGACTTTACTAACAAAACTATTACTGATAATGTGTCAGTCGGTTGGGACCTATTTGTGGCCGCGTATAGACCAGTTTTAATGGAGCAGATCTAGGGAGTGGGTCCCCTAGACTAATAACGAGTGGGGCGTAGGGTTTTTGCCTACCTTGCGCCCCCTCAACTTTTTTGGTACAATGGAGTAAGGGAGGGACTATGGCTTATTCAATTAGACGAACGGCAACCCATAATAAAGAAACAAAAGTAGCAGAACAATTAGGCAGACTCCTTACCCAAGATTTTGCGGTAGATTTAGAAAGAGTAGGATTTTACTTAGTAAGAAACCTACCACTAATAAATTACCACAGATTTGAGGTTTTAGGGTTGACAGCAATGGAAGAGTATGATAAACTTATGTTAGAGATGAAAGGACCACAAAATGGATTTCGCAGATAAAGCAGGCATAATGGCAACGCTATGGCTGGAGTTCAAAGAGGACGAGGACTTTAGTGCGTTTGTAGATTACAACGACATTGGATTGCCTTTAGCCTATTGCCAAGCAAATGGTTTGGTAAAGGAAACAACTCCACTAGGAGAGCAATATATTTTAGAAACAACAAGTATGTTTTTTGATTTGTTGGAGATTACAGAGGCAGAGGTTGATGAGTTAGAGGACCAATCACTAACCGCAATCCTGTTGTTTGGATACAACAAGAAAAACCCTAAAGAGACGCTTCCAGAGTAACTATCTTATCCTTGATCCCTGGGCTTGACAAAAGCCTGGGGCTATGGGACGTCAGACGTCAAATCATATCAAATCGGACATAACAGACAAACCATGTTTTTTGCAAAAGAAGATTACGAAGGACGAATTCTTTTCCCCATACCAGGGGTATTACGATGGAGCAATTCTTTTCCCCGTACCAGGCATATTGACAAACCATATTTTCTACAAAATAAGATTACGAAGAGCGATTTCTTTTCCCCGTACCAAACCTTATACCATACAAACCTTTATATGTCAAACCTTTATATCGGGTGTATAATATATATATGAGTCCAAGACACTTTGCAGCATATGCTAAAAGAGATCCTAAAGGATATCAAACCTTTTCTGATTCTATGTGGAACTCCTTTGTATCTATTACTCATACTATAGGTTTGTCTAACTATTTTTCTTTTACCCCCGACTTTTTGGGCAAGGGCGCGGCGCTTGATCCAACGGCGCCAGAGCGCGGGACACAAGAAGAGACAAACTAATACCCTATATACAATGACAAACCTTGTCTCCTGGTTTTCTTTATTTTTTAAATAAATAACAAACCTTTATATATTTTTATTACGAAATTCGAATAAATTTCCCTGGTTTTGGGGATTTTTTTTATGCATAAAATGGGCTTGACAAACCTTGTTTCAAGGTGTATAATGCCCAAACAATGCATATGAGGTTTGACAAATAGGGTTTGATATGCTATCATATCGGGGCTATGAAGGTTTGGGGATATGAGGTTTGGCCCCAGGGATTACGAACGCCTTCTTAAAAGGGCTCCATACTCCACTATCCTCCACAACACTCCACTTCTACCCTATCTAATAATATTATCAGTAAGATTAATCTGTGGATAAACCTGTGGATAACTAACATTTTCACGGTATTGACATGTGGATAACTGTGTGATATCCTGGATATATGAACGAACTATTCTGGTATAGCCGTCAACTAAAAGAAGCCGTATCTACTACTGCTATGGAAAATGGTTGGAACGATGCCAAGTGCAAAGAAGTATTTGATGAACTTATGGAAAAATATCTAGTATCTAAGGATCTAAAATGAGTGATGCAATGTGTACTAAATATGGATGCGACTATCAATTAGACCTTGATGGTCAAGTGACCTGTTCTAATTGTGGGGCTATGGATGATGACATGACAAACCCTAATGTGATAGAATAGTATAATGGAAATAATTGCACTACTAGTGGTCTGGTATGGTTGTAAGGTATATTACACAAAAACCTTTAAACTCTCAATCCCTACTTCAGATCCAAACCTTGTACAGATTCAATGCCATAAGTGTGCTCAAACCGTAGTAACCCATAGAGACAATCTCCGTGCCCCATTCTACTGTTTGGCATGCAAGTAAGTCATGGATAAATTAGAGTCCTCTTGGAGTCTGTATGCTAAGAAGATTGATTCTTATAGGGTAGCCTGTAGCCAATGTGATCAACTATATGTAAAGGCTAATGATGAGCCTTTTGTATGTCTTACCTGTGCTGCTAAATAAATCAGGGGATATCAAGACTCTTAATTGCCTTGTTGACCATACGGATCAAACCTCTTCGAGTTATCTTCGATGCATCAAATGTCTCCGTATAACCCCCTTGTGGCATATCCGACTTATCCAGAAAAGACCCATGCTTCTTAGTAAGTGTTTGTACTACTAGGGATTCTATTGCTCTTGCTTTATCCCGCTCAAAAAAATGCCAATATTTTATCAGTATCCAACCCTTGGTCCTATGGGCTGCAAACCTTCTACCTGAGATATCTGATATACCTATCTTAATAGCCTTGTGTACTGGGCTATAGAGTATGTATAGGACTGCTTCGTTCATGCATCTATTATACTTGACATACCGTGCTAATTTTGCTATACTTGTATTATGCACATATTCAGAGTATCTCTACTAGATTACGCAACGGCATTTGATCTTGATATCTTTGCCTCAACTGAGAAAGAAGCCAGAGCAATGGCACAAGCAGAAGAACCTAAAATGAACATTACGAAAGTGGTTTGTCTAACCACTATTGAGGCTATATGAACAACGAAGAGATAGCAGCGCTATTAGATAAAGAGTCCTATAGGGTTTGGGACACCGCCAAAGTGATCAAGAACCAAGACTACCACGATGGTCTGGTTAAGGGTTTGAAGATGGCTGCTAAGTATGTGGCTAAACTATGAAACCTGAGCAATGTCTCAAGTGCAAGATGATAGTTAAAGATCCCTTGTTTTGGGAGACTCATCAGACAATGACAGATGGCAAGGTGTGGTGTGCTAAGAAACTTTGAAATCCCAGATCCATTTCAAACCTTTGTAGCCAAGAAATATGCCAACTATAAAGGTATGGTCTATGATTTTTTTGCCAAAGAATGGTATCTCAAAACAGCCTGTTGTGGGGAAGAACTTTATGCTCCAAACAAAAAGACCATGAATAAGATTCGCCTATACCATACAAGAAATGAGTGCTTAGGTGGATATTGATGAGTTTATGAAAGACCCCTGGAAACCTTTTAATGATATGAGGAACACTCCACACGAGTGTGATTACGATTACAGGGTAGATCCCTCTGGTGCTATGTTCTTTGAGATATGTAAACTATGCCTTGACACTAAGGGTGTTATTGAGATAGATAAAAAATGTAGCCATACTTGGTATATGCGTGAAGATGGTATACAATGTACTAAGTGCTTGATTTTATGGGAAAAGGATATGGACTAGGATTGCCAGTCTATCTGCTCATCCTCATAAGGAGTAAACCAGATTATTAAACAGTCTCTATCACCTTCAGAAACCTTCTTTAGGCCGTGCCATGTATTAGATGGGAACATAACTAACTCTTGTCCTATAGGCTTATACACAATACCACCCATGTCCTCAGTATATAGATCAAAATCTGTTTTAGTTGTGTGATGATCTAAAAATATTAATTCTCCATCTTTAAAGTCACCATTGAGATATGCTATAGCAGTATACATTTTACTATCCTGATCGTAATCCCTGTGAATAAGAATTTGTATTCCTGGCGTAAGCCTTTGAATTGATACCTTAACAGCATACAAAGATTCTTTAAGTTTATAGAAGTCTTTAAGACTATTAGCCATTCTTTCGGCATATGTTTCTATTAAAGGCTTGATGTTTAGGTATTCACTTGGCCTATTTGTTGTAGGAAACAAAGCCCTGTATGTTATTCCTTCTTTGTGTGCTATGCCTAACTTTTGTGTAAATAGTGATGTTTCTTTATTCTTGCTAATATAATCCCTGATACCCTGGCATTCTTCTGATGTCAAAAAGTCTTGAACAATATTTAAATCATCTTTTATCACAACAGCCTCCAGGGTTAGATTATCATTATATCACTGCTTCTTGACTTATAAGGCTCAGTGATGTATAATGAATATATGAAAGAACCTAAGATTATGCAAATGGACTGGAAAGCACTAGGATATGAAAGGATGTATGTAGATGGAAAACTCAGATGGGTTCCTCAGCAAGTCAAAGACGATTCAGAAGACTAGGATACTACCATTACGATGGATCGGTAATTTTCTTGGTTCCTATGCTGGTAATCATTTAGTTAAATGTTTTGATTATGATGAAGATGGTAAGTATGGATTTGCTTATAAATACCACGCAAAATGCTGGAAGTATCTTAATAAGCCTTATGAGTGGTGGGGTACTTGCTACCAACTTGATATAGAGGGTATGATAAAAGATTTAGATGGTGCAGGCTGGGATGATTACGATAAAGATGGTATTCCATATTGGGAAAAATGGGAAGACGAAGGTGGTCCTGTAGATAATTCAGAAGAAAGATTAAAGTATATGGAGGATAATGGGATATGAGTCGAACCATAGTGTGTCCTGTATGTAAGAAAGAATGGGATTTTAGAGTAGGCTTTGCTCACGAGAGCCTATACAAGCATATGAAGGCAGATCACCGATAGTGCCCGTTTAGGGCATAGAGTGGTTTAAGAACCTCTATTTTGCGCCGAACTTTAAAGACTTGACAACATATCCGCCGAATGGTACAATATATATATGACTACTTTTAGTAAATTTGTATTTTTTATCAATATGGCCTTAGTGCCATTAACTACTTTTTTTGCTGGATATGCAGCAAACGATACCAATGTAAACCAATATAAAGTAGGATTTTTTATATTGGTAGCAGTTGTTAACCTTATGTCTGCTGTTGGATATGTTCGTGCAAACTATGTTCAGACAGAGATTCAATATGAGCATTGATGAAATGATGCTTAGGGAAGAGATAGCAAGAGAGATTGAAGCCCTTCCTATTGAATCATCATTGACAAATGCATTTGGTATGCGCCTTGCTGCTGCCCATATAGCAAGAGGAAAAGATAATTATATTACTAAAATGTTTGAAAATCAGGTTGATTTCGAGTAATCTTGAATATGCTATAATGTATTTACTATGAAAGATAATCATCCCTGCTATTATTGCAAAAAAGAAGCACTGTACACACAGTTAGTCGGAACTCCTGGCAACTATTTTGTATCTAATGTATGTAAAGACCATCTTATGATGGGCTTGTCTTCCTAAAGAAACTATGGTATCCTTAAGATATGAAAACAACTTATAAATGTCCAGAGTGTGCAACATCTATTACTATTAATACTAAGGTTCATGAACTACCCGAATCTATTATTTGTCCCTGCGAAGCCGTGATGCCTAATACATCCAAGTAGATGGAAGAAGAAAAAGTAAGGGCCATGTTTGAGTTGGCCAGTAAATTAGACAAATTTCAATTAGTTTTACTTAACAAGTGTGAGGTTTGTGGTCCAATCTTGCGTGGTGCAGACAAATCTAGGTATCCAAAGTGTAAGAGACACGATGACCTATACTGATCCAGAAAAAAATGCTTTAGCAAAAGCCCTGTGGTACCAAAGAAATAAAGAACTTCAGCGGGTAAGACTTCAGCAAAGAAGATCTCAAAAAAGACAATATGTTCACGACATCAAGGAGGCTAACCCTACTTGCACTGATTGTGGTATTGACTATCCTTGGTATTGTCTTGACTTTGATCATCTCCCCGAATTTAAAAAATCTTTTGCTTTGAGTAGTACTGGTATGAGAGATAAAACTATGGAGCAAATTTTAGAAGAGATAACCAAGTGTGAGATTGTTTGTTCTAATTGTCACAGACATAGAACAGAGATGCGTAAAATGGAAAAAAGAGTTAGCAAGGATAGGCACCAGTAGCCAAGTTGGTTAAGGCACCGAACTCATAATTCGGCTATCGTAGGTTCAAGTCCTACCTGGTGTACTCTGTCTCCATCGTCTATCGGCTAGGACAACGCCCTTTCACGGCGTAAAGACGGGTTCAATTCCCGTTGGAGATACTACACCTCTGTAACTCAGTGGAAGAGTAGCGGACTTCTAATCCGTTTGTCGATGGTTCGAATCCATTCAGGGGTACTATTAAAACTAAGTAGTATAATATATACTATTCCGCAACACATATCCCCTAGGGATTTTTGAAACGGATGCTCTTATGAGAAGAGAGTTGGCAGGAGTTGAGTCTTCGTGGCCAATAGACCTGAGCAGTAGTCTATAAACTGCTCATTTTCTATACAAAAGTATAACAAGCAAGAACAGAATGTCTAGAATTTCCAAAACACTCAAGAACACCGTGAAGATAGTTGCTTGGGAATATTACTAGGGATCCCAATTCTGGCTTATATGTTAGGTTTTGGGTTGGAAAAAAAAGTTCCCCACCATTATAGTCATCGTTTATATAAATCAAAGATGTCATGTGTGAAAGTGGATTTCCATTACTGGCCTCTGCTGGCATATAGTCAAAGTGCTCTTCCATTTTTGTATTTGGAGTTCTTGAAGCAAAAGCCATATTAAATAAAGGCTTTTCTTCTACTTTTATGTTAAATTTTTTTAAATATTCATTAATATATTTTGGTATTTTTTTCTCAAGATCAATAAATACTTCAAAAACTTCAGGGCTTTCATCCTTAAACATTTTTTTAGATAAGTAGTTAAAGTCTGTAGTCATTTCAGAAGTTTTTTCTTTAATAAAATTATCTAATATATAAAGAATTTCTTTTGATACAAAGTTATCAATAATAACAATATTGTCTTTTGAT
>Ga0208966_1000093_pt1 | contig 27471 bp, 33 predicted proteins | sample GreLakmeHU45MSRF_FD_187701 | JGI IMG/M metagenome (GOLD analysis project Ga0208966, IMG submission 187701) | Freshwater lentic microbial communities from great Laurentian Lakes, MI, USA - Great Lakes metaG HU45MSRF (SPAdes) | ecosystem: Environmental > Aquatic > Freshwater > Lake | place: Great...
GAAAATAACTGGGATAACAATAAAAATTCTTATGCAAATGTAAGAACTATTATATCACATTTGCGTAATGTTGATAAGAATGTCGAACAAAAAATATTTGTTCATACTGCGAATAAGCAAATTATTAAATATGATGAAAATATGGTATGTGCTACGCAATTATATGAAGATTACATATTTGAAGGAAATATAGAAGAATTAAATAATTTAAAGATAAGATTAAGATATAGCAAATCTTTATGCTCAGACTTTACAGAAGAGCAGGATGAATATAATTATATTCGCAGTCTAAATATGAGTTTACATATAGATTCAAAAGAAGAATATGCAAAATGTAAAGATAGACACCTTAATTTTATAGATAATGCTGAAGAATATTTTAAATATAAAGGCGTTTGGAAAGATTGGTATGACTTCTTAGGTACTGATACATCTATGTTTATTCAATCTAAGCAATTATGGATTGAATTTTGTAAAAATAAAAATATTAAAAATTATGAAGAATATATTATAAATTGTAATATATACAAAGAGTTGCCTAAAAATCCAGGCGACTTCTATATAGATTTTACAAACTTTAATAATGAATTAGGCGTAATTATAAGGAGGCGTTAGGGGTTGTCAGTTTCTTGAAGTAATTTTATTAAATCTGCTTTATTCATCTTAGAATATCCTTTTAAACCCAGAGATTTGCATTGCTCCTTCAACGATGCAACAGTACATGATGATTTTGTACTTGAACCATCCGGTGTAATTGTTGTATTTTTTATTGCTTCAACATTTGCTTCGGTAAGAAGTGTATTAGGGTTGTGTGGGATTGCTTCATCAGACAATTCATTAATAAGTTGGTTGTATAGCGTTTCAGCTTCTTTAACTTCTCCTTGTAGTTTTTCAATCTCGTCAAATGTAGGTTCGAGGTCATTAATTAATTGCTTATTTTTAGGGATTTTGATCTTAATAGTGAGAAATATACTTGGGTCAACAGCAGGATACTTAGTTCCAGTAGCATTTTTTATTAAATATTCATTTATCTTATTATTTTTTATAATAGTATATAAATATATTGGATTAATGTCATTATTTGATGTTATAACAACAAATCCTGTTGATGCTATACAATTATTTATATCTGAATATATTAAAGTATAACCTTTTAAATTTGGACGAACAGTCGAATATAATATATCATATTTTTTAACTATTCTTTTTGCTCTTGATGGAAAATCAGATAATATATTTTGAACAGTATTAATTTTTTCATCTTTAACTGATGAAATGTCTATATAATTAATATATTCATACTGATTTTTTTTCAAACATTTCATATTTATTTTAGCAACACTACCTAATTCTACTTCATCACATTCTTCATTCTCCTCAATATCTTTAATCTTATTTTTAACATATTCTTCTAATTCTTTAATCTTATTTTGTTTGCTATTTTTCTCATTATATGGTTTAGATATCTTATCAACCCATTCTATTATTTTTTGTTCTGATTTTGGAATGGGTACATTAAAATCACGAATATTTGTTTTGTTTAACCAACTAATAGTTGAGCCATTTGTAATAAATGATTTTTGTAATTCAGGTATTATATAATATAAATAATTTAATAATATATTATTCATACTATTAAGTTGAATTACACATACGTGTTTTGATGCTGTGAAATTATTATCAATATGAATATTAAAATTTCCACCTTGTCCTAATATAATACTATAATCTTTAACTTCGCAAAAATCAACATATAATTTACTATCTTGAGATGAATTATAAAATTTATATTTGCCTTCTTTTTTTCCAATATTAGTACAATGTTTAGTAGTTGTTAAACATTTACAAATATCACCTAACCTAACCAATTCATATCCTTCGCCACATACAATTACTTTCTTATTATAATCTTTGCCATTTAGAGAACATATAGCATTGCCCAATATTTCTTCTCTACTCGCAACAGACACGAGATTATCACAAATACCAGAAATATCACCCATATTTTCAGCAATCATAATAACGCCATTATTTTCTACAAACTTATCTGCTTCATATCTTTCAACAACTAAATCATAAAACTTAACCTCTCTTGTTTTATCTTCTGTATTGTCAAATATTACAATTGATGTTTTTGTTGAAGTATTTTCAAATTGGTCTGATGGAACACTAATAACCTCTCTAACATTAAAATTTTCAATTAAACATTTTCTGATATCTTTGTATATTTTATTGAAAAACACTCCTTCTTTTAGAACACCAATTGCTGTCCCTCCTACATCCAACATATCCATTAATAGCATAAGAGAACACGCTTCCTTGTCATTACCTGTTAATTTATGAATTCTTGCAAAATTTTTAATACGGTAACTACAAGAATCAACACAAACCTTTGTTTTATTACTTTCTTGTTTATCCTGCTTCTCTCTCGCTTCTATGCTTTTGAGTTGCTTTTGTCTCGCAATTCTAACTCCTTCGTCTGTGATTGTTTTTAATTCATTTTTAATATATTCTTTAATTTTTTCTCCTTTTTCTTGTACAACTGATTTACAATTTTTATCACCTCCATATGGTGGGTTTGTAATAGGAAATTTATATTTATTTTTAAGAAAATCATCAGTAAACGAGTTTTTATATCCAAGATTATTCTTCATATCAGGTAAAACACCAGTTAAGCAAAAGAATTCTAATCCTGCAGATTTAATTACATCTTCATTCATATCAAAATGCGATATTTTACTTAGTTCAGTTTCCCAGTTAATACCTTTAGGATATTTTTCATTCAAGTAATTTATATATCCAGTTGTAAAACCTCCCGAACCACCAAACATATCAATCATCGTCGATACTGTTCCATCTTCATTTATTGATGGGTCTAACTTTTGATATATATAATCAACAATATGCCTATCTGTGAAATATGCTCCAAGCTCTGAAATTGCGCTTTCATCTCTTCCAATAAAATACTCATAGACTTTCCCAGATAATAATACGTTGCTACTTTTCTCAATCTTTGTAATATTATCAATCTCTTTAATTAGATGAGTGAAAACATTCGCCTTGATATTTTTAGGGATTTCATAAAATAGAATATCTTTAATTTTACTTTCATTAATTCCATCTAAAACTTGTCTATATATTAAGTCTGTAAGTTTATTATCATTATTTTCATTAGCAACTGATAACAAATAAGAAAATTCGCATTCTGGCCTTTTAAGTCCAACACTATCAATTAATCCATTCTCTTCAATTTTCTTTAAACCATAAAGAATATTAAAAACCTTTAATGCATTCATACCATATCCTGCGCCATTATTGCGAAGGAAATTATGAATTTCATGAATTTTATCTTTTAGCGCCTCCTTGTTAGAAATACAATTTTGTGTTTCCATTATATCTTGTATATCTTTATAATCATTTAGATTATTATCAATTTTTATATTATCAATAGATGAATAAAGAATTGTTTCAGTTTCATTGCTAATATCATCAATATTTGTTGTTTTATATTTATTAATTAATTCTTCATCGCTTAGCTTATGTAGTTTTAACTCAAATAATTCTTTTTTATCCTTGTGTTTTTGTGTTTCAATATGAGATTTATGATGCGAAATTTGGTCTGGGGTAGTTTTACAAATACCACACGAATATTTTTTTTGATTTAACATATTATAAGTTATTTACTCCTCTTATTTTTTATATAGATAATTATTTTAACTTTTTAAATGTTAAATATTGTTTTATTTATTCAACATATATAAATCATATGATAAATAGGTAGCGAAGGATAACCAAATTATATATGGTATAAATGCTAATGTTATAATGTTTCTACCATTACCATAAACATCCAATTGCATATAAAATTGAATTAAAGTTAATATAGCGAAGACCAAACTTAATATTATTATTATAAATCCATTATATAACCCATTCTCCCCAAAAAATACTGGTATATACATAAAATTAAATAGTAATGCCAAACTAGGTATTATCCAATACTTAAATTCTTTGTAATATATTGATGTTCCGCATTTTCCTATTTTGTCAGAAATACATTTCCAATCATATAATGCAATACTATATGCAAAACCTATCAATAAATATAATATAGACCACACAATACTGAACACATAACTTGGTGGGTTATATTTTGGTTTTTTTAAATTTTTATATTTATCTTCTCCCCATTTTTTACCATATATTGCTCCAATTGTCATACCAATCACTAATGGTAAAAATATTAAAGTATATGTTATTATTTGTTTAATTATATTTGATGTTTTCTGCGTTTTGAAACATATAAAATCACCTCCAAAACAATACATAGTATATTTATATTTATCAACTCCTATATAAAAATTTACATATAAAAATTTACTATTATTTAAGATTTATTTGATTAAATATAATAGCGATATGACAGAAAGAACCCTTGAAGATATTTGCAATATTTTACCAAGAAGTAAAAGAAATACTAAGTATGGGAACAAAAAAGGCAAATATCCATTTTTTAAAGGGTCCGCAATTGTTGATACTTATGTTGATACACCGGACTACGAAGGTGAAAGTCTAATTATTTGTGATATGGGGTCACCAAATATTAATTATGCATACGAGTTCTCTGCTAGCGATAATTGTTATATTCTGCAAAATAAAAATAAATCATTATTAAACTTAAAATTTGCTTATTATTATTTATATAATAACTTAGATATTATGAATGATTTATACACCGGCGATATTATTAAACACATAGCAAGTGCAAGTATTAAAGGAATTAAAATACCATTTCCTTCTCTTGAAATACAGAATGATATTGTAGAGAATTGCGAAAAGCACGATTTGAATATTAAGCAATTAGAAGAAGAGATTGTAAATAATAAAATTAGCATGAAACAATATATGAAAGATTGTAAAATAAAAGATTTATGGTTGCCTATATAAAAGATTAAGAAATACATACATTTTCAAGTAATTTAAGCAGTTTTATTTTTTTGTCTTCTTTTTTTTATACATAGAATATCCTTTAATGCCTTCTGATTTGCAAAGTTGATGTAATAATTTTATAGAACCTGTAAAAGCGTTTATTTTTGCATCGGGAGGTTTTTTACATAATTTTACAGGGCAATTACTAGTAATATTTGAATAGAAATTGTATTTTATATAATCTTTAAAATTTGTATACTTAATTTTAATATCGCATGCATCATTTTCAACTCTTTTGAAATTACTATATACTGCAGAACCAATAAGTTGTCCGTTGTCATAATTCCATAATCGCGATATCACAAACCATCGAGTATCAACGTTTTTAACATTATCTAAAAAATAAAGAGACCATCAAAAATCAGATTGTATTCTCCAAATATTTTTTATTTTTGGATTTTTCAAATATATCAATATTCCCTACATACAATAACCAATTGTTCATTCTATATTGTTTATTTGCTTATTTTATCTCTTTTTTCTATGTAAAATTAAAGTATAATGTAAATCATTTTTTATTAAATGAAATTAAAAAATTATATAATAAAGATATAATATATATAAAGAAAACGCAACAATATATTTTTATATATTACAAAGGGCATAAAACAGGGATAGCAGTTTTAGTATCAATATTATAATCATACCTAACAATATATTTGCAATTAAAATGATAATTACGCATCTCTTCTAGAATATATTTATCTTTTCTTTGTCTTCTTGTCAATACTTGCCCTTCATTTTCAATATTTTCAAGCAGTTCTATATTTATATATATTACATCTTTTATAATATTGTAAAATTCAATTGTGTGGTATAATAATTCCGCCAAGCATTTGAACTGCCCTTCTTTTTGCAATATAAAGTTTGACTTATATATTCTTTGTGAAACATTTGTATCATCAAAAATATTAAAATTATTAACATTCAAATATTTTTTAATCATCGAAATTATAGTTATATAATATAATTTATTGGTTTTATATAGACTAGATAAAGGACAATTATAAATAAATATTTTATTTACATCAATATTTAATGGTGCTGTATAGTAAGATTTATTATATATAGCGCTTTCTTGCTTGAAAAAATCATCATACACTACTTTATTTTTATATATTTGAATATCATATTTGTTATTAAAATTTAACATACCTAGAAAATCTAAGTTGTCAAATAAAGGATTGGATGCAATTCCAAGTAATCTATGAAAATATATGGTATTCTTATAATTGTCATTATTATTCAAATCTTTCAATATTAAAGTATATAAATACTTATATATAATATTTAGAATATCATCAGGTAATGTATCTAAATATGTGGGCATGTTATTATAATTATATATATATAAATTATTTTATAATATATTCATAAATAATAACTAAATATATGGAATAAATTTGTAATAATAAACATAAAATAAATTAAAAATTGATTATTTTGATTGAAAAATAATACAAAGACAAGCAATAGAAGCTGTTCTCAAAAGCGAACTCAAAGCAACTCAAAGCAACTCAAAGCAACTCAAAGCAACTCAAAGCAATCATTAACTATATTATATAATAAAAATTGATTTAAAAATTGATATAAATATTATATATTAATTATATAAATAAAAATATGATTGAATTTAACAACGATTTAAATAGTTATTTATTATGTAGATATGATAAAAATAACTCATTAACAATGAATACCTGTGTTTTTTCAACAATTAATGATGCATATGAACACATTATGACTAATTTTAATTTTATTAAATCTAAAAATTTTTTAGAAAGTTATGATGATTATCTAAATAATAACCATATAAAAAATGGACACAATATGTTATTTCCGAAAGATTATGTGTTTTCATTTGAATACGACAAGTCTATATATGAATTATATAAAATTATTAAAAATAGTAATTATGTATTGTTAATATTTGATATTTCAACACAATTAGTTGGTTATACTCAAGGTTTTGATACACATTCCAATGCATTAGAAAAAATGAAAATAGAATATAGAGAAACATTTGATGAAACATTTGATGAAACATTTGATAATGATATAAATTTAATTAAACATAATGACTTTATATTTGGAATGATATTTGAATGTAAAAATTGAATTATTTTAATTACAATATATCATATTATAAAACAAACAATCATGCTTACTATAAGTAAAATAGGTTGTGTTATTATCATCAAAATAACAAAAGCAACAAGTAATATTAATAATTTAGATTTTACTGGTGCGATGATGATAAGAAGGTAGTAAATAGCGAAAGTGATGAAGATATTAAAGAGGAGAAGAAGGAAAAGAAGGTGAATGGAGAGAAGAAGGTGAAGGAAAAGAAGGTGAAGGGAAAGAAGAAGGAAAAGAAAGAAAGTTCATAAAGATTTATAGAAAGGCAAATATTGTAAAATAGTAAAGTAATAAGTTAATATATATTTAATATATATTTTTTATTTATACTTATATAAATAAATAAAAAATGATTTAATAAACATTTAACATAATAAACTATATGATGTTATCTAATTATTTATTAGATTTACCTGATGACATTCAAACGAATATATATAAATATATGTTTAATAATACTTTAAAAGATATTGAAAACAGCAATATTAAATCATTGTATGATTTTTATGATATACTTACTAAATCAAAATTAAAATTAAGTTATAGTATTGATAATAGAAAATATTATATTACCAAAGATAAAACTTTATCAAAAATAAGATATATAGAATATTCATTTACACATACTGTAAGAAAGTTTGAATATATTAAGAATATTATTGAAGATTTTAGTGCGATAATATACAACGACGACAACGATGAACGAATTAATTGGATATTGCAAAAAAGATGTAGCGGAATATATAAAGTAAAATTTAAAAATAATAATACATTTAGGGTATATATAAATAAAAATAAATTAAAATGCAATGTTGATTTAGAAAAGGCAATAATTCTTGGTTATGAATTATTATATTATTCATTAAAACTAATAGAAAAATTAGAATTAAATCTAGATGATGATTATGATGATATAATAGGGATTTATGAATGGTATGCAAATCATCGTTTTCTAGAATGTTATGTTATTACAAAGGGAGTTGTAGAGGTTGGATTGGTATAGGTAACAATTTTTATTGTTTATTATATAGGTCTCCAAATGGTTTATTCCATTTAAGTTTTTCTTGCGTAAGATCACGACCTCGCATATATTTTATAAAGCTAATAACATTATTTTTGTTATGATCAACAAAGAATTCATTTAATTTGTTAATACAGTCTTGATTATTGTGAATAGTTGCTAAAATAATATTATTCATTAATTGTTTATTTGAATCTGAAATGAATGGTGGTTGCTCAACAAGCCATTCTTTATACATTTTATTATAAGTTTCTTTGCCTACAACGAGGGTTTCTGTTTGTGCGTTGTCATAAGTAATAGTCATAGTATTATCAATAAATACAATATCTACTAATTCGTTATTAATATTATCCATTTTATTATATTAATATAATATTTGTTTATATAAGATATAATTATTTAATTATAAATATGAGATACTATGATTTAATTATTGTTGGAGCGGGTCCAGCAGGGTTGTCTCTAGCACATACAACGTGTTCAATATATAGGAGGGTATTAATAATTGACAAAGAGAAAGAGATTGGGGGATGCCACCGTGTTAAAAGAAACAGCGATGGAATGTTTACAGAACACGGACCACGCATTTATTTATCAAAATATTACAATTTCTTTAATCTTATGAGAGAGATGGGATTAGAAATTGAAGATGTTTTTGTAAAATATAAGTATTCATTTATTGATGTTGCAAATACAAAGATATTACCTTCTTATAATTATTATGAAATAATGATGTTTACTATGGCATATTTAATGTTTGTTATAGATGATAACTATGGAAAAGATATTAGTTTATACGAATATTTAAGTAGGCATCGTTTTTCTCGCAAAGTTATAGATACATTAGACCGGTTATGTCGTTTCACAGATGGTGGCAACGTATATTCTTATAGTCTTAATAAAATATTAAAACTTACTGATGGTAGTCCTGTGTTTTTCTTTCAAATATATCAACCAAAAGCACCTCTTGATATAGTATTATTTAATACTTGGAAGAAGTTTTTAAGTAATCGTAGTGTTGATTTTATGCTAGGGTCTCACATAACAGATTATGATATTCAAAATAATAATGTTGAAATAATTACTTTGAATAATGGTGAAAAAATAAAATGTGGTAAAATAGTATTTGCGGTTCCTCCTATTGCTCTATTGAATATCATTAAGTATGAAAACAAACTGCGAAATGCGTTTGGTAATTATTATGATTTTGAGAGATGGGCAGAGAAAACAAAATATATAGAATATATATCAATTACTTATCATTTTAAAGATAAATTAGAATTACCTTATATTAATGGTTTGACATTTGATACAGAATGGGGGATTGTTTTGATAAATCTAACGGATTATATGGATAATGTTGAAAATGGATATTTGACTGTTTTAAGTGTTGCCGTAAGTATATGTGATGTAAATAGCAAAATTATTTATAAAAAAGCAAATGAATGCTCTGTTGACGAGTTAATTAAGGAAGTTCATAGACAGATTAAAGAGAGTCTTTTTAATGATTTATCAGATGATTATACTGCAATTGTAAATCCTAATAATTATTATAATGTGCATAAAAATAAGTGGGAATGTAAAGACAACGCATATTTTAATGTATATAATGAAAAATATATACCATTCGAAAGTAGTATCAATAATTTATATAATCTAGGAACACATAATGGGAAAAGTTATATAAGTTATACAACAATAGAAAGCGCAGTATCAAATGCTATATATTTGGCGGGTGAATTATATCCTGAAGTTCAGAGTAAATATACCATATACAAAGATATAACAGGTAAGAATATAATTATGGTTATTCTAATTATAATCTTTGCCTTATTATATTATTTTCTAACTAGATAATAGATAATAATATTGCGTTAAAATGGAAAGAGGACTAATGATGGTGTTGCATTCATTAGTTATTGGAGTTGTATTATATATGTTGATGGTTTTTGTTTTCAATCAAAATCCAAAAATGGCAGAATATAGAAGTATATTAGTTGCATCTGTTGTGCTAATTTATATGATATTATTTGGACATGGGTTACCAACAAAATTAAATAAGGATTTATAGTTATTTACAAGTTTGTATTGTTACATTTTTTCTTAGTATATACTATCATATATGCATTAACATTTTTATCTTTAAAGTCAATTTTATTAGTATCCACGTTTGAAACATTCATATCATCGTATAATATATTACCATCTTTAGTATTACAAATAGCAACATAATGACCGCCATTTAATGAACCAAAATGTAATCCTGTAGATGAGAATGTATAAACGACATCTTTTTTCTTTAGTAATATACTTCCTTTATTGAAATTTAAATAATCATTAATTGATATTGGGTTATTATTTTTTAAATGTATATTTAAAAAACGCTTAATTATTATTACTAATACAGCAGGTAATTTCCATAATTTAGTACATTTTTTATAAGATGTATTTTTACAGCATTTAGAACAAACCCAATCACCATGAATAATTTCTTCTTTTAGTGATTTAGAAATAATTTCAGATATTTTAGGAGATGACATATCAGATGGTATATCTATGTTAAGAGATGTGAACGGTTCAAAATTATAGAATGTTAAATTACAATTAAGACAACTAGTTGCATTTAAATAAAATCCTTGTGTATTTTTTTGCCATAAGGATGTTTTTTTATTAAATTTACCATAATAATAATCATATTTTTTTCTTAATAATTTACAATTTAAAAAAGCATTATTAAAATCACTATCATTATTATATACAATACCTTGTGTTAAATAATCCTCTAATAATTTACCATCATTTTTATAAGGGGTTACAACTATATCTTCAGATATTTTATCAGATAAAAAAGTCCATAACTCGCCTATATCAATTTGTTCGCCAAAATGAAATATATCTTTAAATATATTAAAAAAGGTATTTAAAAATTTACCTGGAATAATTGAATTATTCTTAATATACATTAGGTCAATAATTTCTTTTAGTTGTGCAGATATAGTATTTTCTTCAAAATCATTATTTAAAATAATATTGCGAAGTATATCATTTCTAGTTATAATTTGAATTAAACTATTAATTGCACATGTAGAACCTCGATTTTCTATTCCTTGCATTTATATATTTATATATTTATATATATTTATATAACATAATTGACATAATCTTAATAAATAATAATTTTATATCTAGAATATATATAGAAATGCCAACAAAAAAAAATACAAAAGTATCTAAATCATTATCAAAAACATTAAAAAATGTATCTAGTATTCCCGGTAGTCCAAAAGGACCTGGTTCATTCCAATTTATATTTAATATACTTTTAGGTTTAATTGCTATAACAATAAATATTTCTGCAATTTTATGGATATATAAATTAGAAAACATCGATTGTAAATGTAGCAATAATTGGATGAGAATATATATTAAATATTATTTACTTGTTATTATACCAATTATGGTAATAACATTATTTATGAATGTATATTTATATATTAACAATATGGTATATTTTAATATTAAAAATAATCTAGTTAGTTTATATCTTTTTGGCGTAGGGTTTCTTAATATCTTTGGATTTATAAATATTATTATTTCTATAATATTTATAAATAAACTAAAAGAAATAAATTGCGATTGTAGTGAAGATATTAAACGCGAAGTATATTACATATATAATATTATAATGGCCTCATTAATATGTCTTACAATATTAATGCTATTAATGTTTATCCCTATAGCAATATTAAGATTAAAATAGTTGATTATTAAAGTAAGTAAAGTTAAATAGTTAAATAACTAACTAATCAAGTTCAGAATCTTTATCTTCATTAGAAGGGTCGACTTTATTTACCTTAATTTCATCTGATTGTGCCATTTTGACCTCTGCGCCAGGTGGTAGATTTTGACTATATAGTTTCTCCATTATGGGATTTACTTTTTTCTCTAGTTCTTTTTGCTTTTCCTTATAAACATCGGTTTCTTCCTTATCATTATTATCAAGCCATTTAAGACCTTCTTCAATAATAGGGTCTATTTCCTTTTTAAGTTCACTCAGAATTGCCGGGGAATCATCCTTCGTAGTAAAAGTATTTTTAAGATTATACAAATAATTTTCTAGACCACCTTTTGCCTCAATCTTTTCCTTTAATTTATTATCAGCTTCCTTGTATTCTTCTGCCTTTTTAATCATTTCGTCAATCTGTTCTTTAGAAAGGCGACCCTTATCATTTGTAATAGTAATATTATTAGTTTTCTTTGTTGTCTTCTCTTCAGCGGTAATATTCATAATACCATTTGCATCAACATCAAATGAAACTTCAATCTGCGGTTGTCCGCGTGGCATAGGAGGAATACCATCAAGGTGGAAACTACCGAGAAGATTATTATCCTTTGTAAATCCACGTTCACCTTCATAAATCTTAATGTCAACACCCGGTTGATTATCAGCATATGTTGAGAAAGTTTGAGATTTCTTTGTAGGAATAGTAGTATTACGCTCAATAATCTTAGTCATTACACCCCCCGCTGTTTCAATTCCTAGTGAAAGCGGTGCAACATCGAGCAACAGCAGTTCACTTGTTTTAGAATTGCCTTGTCCTGTAAGAATAGATGCCTGAACCGCTGCACCATAAGCGATTGCTTCATCGGGATTTAGTGATTTGTTAAGTTGCTTGCCATTAAAATAATTAGATAGTAACTCTTGAACACGAGGGATACGCGTTGTTCCTCCTACAAGAACAATTTCGTGAATATCACCCTTAGACATTTTAGCATCCTTAAGAAGTCTATCAAGAGGTTCGAGAGTTCTCGTAAATACTTTGTCTGCCAATTGTTCAAATTTTGCACGGGTTAGAGAAACATTATAATCAACACCGTCGAGAAGAGATTCAACTTCAATTGCTGTAGTTGTTGAAGCAGAAAGTGTTTTCTTCGCTTTTTCTGCTGCAATATTAAGACGCTTGAGTGCACGTGCATTTTCGCGAACATCCTTCTTAATTCGCTTCTTAATATCTTCACACAACCATTCCACAATAATATTATCAATATCAGACCCACCAAGATGAGTATCACCACCCGTAGCTTTTACTTCAAAAATACCACCATCAAGTGTTAGAATAGACACATCATGAGTACCACCACCACAATCAAATACAAGAATATTTCTTTCCTGTTTATCATCAGTTTTATCAAGACCATACGCAATAGCAGCAGCTGTAGGTTCATTAATGATTCGAAGTACTTCAAGACCAGCGATTGCTCCTGCATCCTTTGTTGCTTGTCTTTGCGAATCATTAAAATACGCAGGGACAGTAATTACAACTTTTTTAAGAGGATGTCCTAGAAATGATTCAGTAGTTTCTTTAAGACGTTGAATAACCATCGCTGAAATTTCTTCAGGGTGAAATTGTTTATCCTCGTTCTTATATTTTACGTTGATTAAAGGTTTGTTATTAGAATCGCCAGTAACATTAAATGACCATAGTTTAATATCTTCCTGGACAACTGCATCATTAAATTTTCTACCAATAAGGCGCTTAGCGTCATATACAGTATTTTTAGGATTCATAGTTGATTGATTTTTTGCTGCATCTCCTACGAGTTTCTCTTCATCTGAAAAAGAAACATATGAAGGGATAATTCGCGATCCCGTTTGTCCATCGGGAATAATTTCAACTCTATCATTTAACCATACAGCTGCACAACTTGTTGTTGTTCCGATATCAAATCCTGCAGCAATTTCATCCGGGTTAACCATATGTGATATATATTTCTATAGTTATATATAACGTAAAATCTTTATATATTTTTATAGTTTATGCGATGATTATATAATAATTAATATATTCATTAATTATAAGATATAGCATGGACGCTGATTTAAATAATACATTTAAATATGATAAAATTGTTATTAATTTAAATAGTTCAAATTGTTTAAAAAATTCACCTGAAACAACAGAAACATCGTATTATATAAATTTAGCGGAACCACTTAAAAATGTAGTTTATATTAAAATGCTTAAAGCATCTGTCAAAACAGGCGCTTTAATGTCCACATTATCATACAATAAATTTGACCCTATATATATAGCAATTAATGATTATGATAGGTCTGTATCATATAAAATATTTACAGAAATAACCCCTAATACAACAAAAAATATATCAACTGGAGTAGTAACTCCCACAGGCACTAACAGTACTAATATTGTTTTTAATCCTTTTAATTATTTTGATTTAATTCCATATTCTAATGATCCTAGTGTGCCATATTCTGAGATATCATATAATCAAAACTCATTTGATTGGTCGGACCCTTCAGTATATATATTAAATCCACCAGAACAAAATCTTAGAAGATTTAATATTCAAATAAAAGATAAAAACTTTAACCTTTTCACCTCTGCTAATTTGGTTGATTTTAATTTATCAATATGCGTTTATGTCATAAAAAATAGAGTATAATATATAAAAATAACTTAATATAATATATAAAAATAACTTAATATAATATATTAAATTAACTAATAATGAGATTGAACATTTATAATAATTTTAAAGCAATTTATTATAATACACTTGCTAACTTTTATTTATGTTTTAATTCTGTTGTCCCTTACTATGATGATGTGATTCTTTCACTATCTATTACATCTTTAAAAAATATACTAAATAATAATAATTTATGTTTGAGAACAATTAAACAAAACAGATTGGTGCAATTATTATATTCTCTAAATGACAAAGATAATCTTATTTTAGATGATGACGGATTTATAATTATTGATTATAATGAAAATAATATATATACGGAAAATGCTGAGTTTTCAGATAATACAGATACTGAGAATGATGTAGATAATGCAGATGCCGTAGAGAAAACCGAGGAGGTTGTAGATAATGCAGATGTCGTAGAGAAAACCGAGGAGGTTGTAGATAATGCAGATGCCGTAGAGAAAACCGAGGAGGTTGTAGATAATGCAGATGCCGTAGAGAAAACCGAGGAGGTTGTAGATAATGCAGATGCCGTAGAGAAAACCGAGGAGGATAAAGAAATAAAATATTATATTTTAGATAAAAAAAATAATTAAATTATGTTATATACTTTAAAGTTAGTTTTTTTTTCCATATCTCCTTAATTTCATCTTCATAGTTAATTTTACCATAGCAATTGCTTCTTAATCTTTTTACAACATTATTATTTATAGTTTCGGTAATATATTTTTCATATTGATTGATATAGTAGAGTTTCTCATTTGCCATCATATTGTCAACTATATATATTGTATTGTATATGTAGGTAGTATATAGAAAATATAATATTGTATCTAAACTTCCTATAGTATAATTATTTACGTTGCTATTAGTATTGTTAATAGAAAAACATTCATTTTTAACATTTATAATATTTATTAAATTAAATATTGTATTATCATCTTTATTTATTATATTAATATCATAATATGTATATAAAATATCATCTGTATCGATTCGATTATTAATATTAATATCATAATTATTTAATTTGCTTTTTTTAATGATATTTATTATGTCATTTTTAGTTTTCTCATAGTCTGTTGATAATATAGTAATATACTTCGAAAAATCATTAATCCTTCCACAACAGTTAATATTTGATTTTTTATATAGTTTTAGAGCGAAACTATCTATAATTGGATTTTTAAATTTTTTAACATATTGCAAAATTTTATTTGTTAATTGCGTATATATATTTGGTATTTTAATGCAGGTATATTTAATATTAAGCAATTCCGTAGGATATGTGGTATTTAATATATTAAGTCTTTCATATATTTTTTCCCATCTATATCCCGATTGTTCTGGGCGTGATAACTCGTAATATAAATTTTTCTTAATTATAGACAATGGGATTATGTTATATTTATCTTTAAAATGTATTAATTTATTTTTCTCCTTCTTACTATATTTTAATAGATTGTCATATATATTTGATTTTACAATACTAATATCAAATATTTGCTTACCATATACAAATACCCTATATGTTCCTTCATGTTTTGCTTTTTTTATTTTAATATAGGTATAACCTTTTGTCTTAATTATATTAGCAAGTTCTATAGAATCTTTTAAAGGATTTTTAGATAAACAATCAAAATCATTAATAGTATAATCTTTATAAAATCTTAATTTTTTTGGTAAAATAAGATTTATAACAAACCCGCCATATAATATAAGCTTCTTTTTAATAATAAACTTTGATATTAAACTAATAACATCGTTGTATTCATTATACACATTTTTTAATTTTTTTTCTTCAATCTCCTTAATAATTTTTTCAATCTTATATTCAGAATTAGTATTCATACCTTCTTAATAATATAATAGAAGTTAAAAAATAAATTATTTTTTGTTTAAAGTCTTGCGGTCTATATAAACTTTCTTTCCGTTATTGTTAATTATAAACATACCTTTTTTAGGACCAGTATAAACCTTTATATTTCCAGCAGTTTGCTTTAATTCATTTTTTAACTGATCATATTTTTCTACTTGCATATATATATCATTATAAAGTTTACTTAGTTCATTTTGCAATTTTCCCCCAATTGCCATATTTATAAATATTCTAATATATATAAAGATATTATATATATTAAAAAAATGATATTTGCAATCTAATATATAATTTTAAATGCAGATTAATGATTTTTGCTTAGATATTATAATATATATATCTTGTAATTTACATATAAATATATTAGGTAATTTTCTATTACATGACAAAACAATATTTTTTCATAAATATAGTATTTCAAATATTTTTCAACCATTTGACTCATTATTATATAACAAACTGCACAATTACAATATTAAAGAATTATATGCAATAACCAATATATTATCATATAACATCGTAAATGATAATATAAATAGGGAAATCACAGGGATATATTTATTCAATATTTTTATTAAGTCAAAGAGTTCTAATTATAACTATGGAAATATTGTAAAAAGTATATTTACAATAGGAAGAAGACCAGACATATTTATGTGAATTCATACATAGTCCATGCTATGTTATAAACAAATTTTTACTACTTTAGATATTTTTTGCTGTTAAATTGACATTCTAAATGTCCAAATGTGTAAAACAAATTAGTAAAGTATGTAATATATTTGCATACTAATTATACGTAAGTAATGGTAATATATTATTTAATATCTTCATACTCATAATATTTAAACTTTGGCATTATACTACCAACTTGTGTATTTTCTGATGCTTCTTTTAAATCTGTCCCTTGAAATAATGTTGAAGAGTTTACAAATATTGGTTGGACTATTTGCTTAGTTCCGTATGAGCATACACTAGGTCTATATCTCATATCGCCTCTATAATTCTGTTTATAATCAATAGGGTTATAAATTCTATTTGGCGATTGGCGTCTTTGTTTTTGTTGATGAGGAGGTCTTTGGTGTGATTGTTGCTGTGATTGCGGTGGTTGATATTGTTGGCTTTGCGGAGGTTCTAATAGGTGCTGTTGTTGCTGGAGTTGTTGCAATTGAGGGTGTAGTTGCTGTTGTAGTTGTTGCAATTGTTGTTGTGATTGTCCTGGAAGTTGCTGTTGTAGTTGTTGCATAAAATTTTGACTATTATATTGGTTATTTACCCCATTATTAATAGCATTTTGCAGTATATTATTAAGTCCAATATTAGATGTATTATAAGTTACGGGGACATTTTGTATATTAGCAGTATTATCTTGATAATCTATTTGGTCTTCTTCGTAATCATCTGGGATGTTTTGCGGGTCTTCTTCATCTCTTACATACGGTGCACTCATATCATTATTTTTATCATTTAACATTATATTAATATTAAAAACATTATCGCTATTCTTTACAATATCCGAAATATGCTTACCAGTATCTATATTTACATTTGAACTATTTAATTCATTATGTTCATTTTTATGTAATGAAACAGGGATTAATAATGCTTTTCTTTTAATTATATCTTGCCTTTTCAATTCGTTTGCTATTAATCTCAGTTCATACAATATGAAACTCTTATTAAATATCTCTAATATTTTTTCATCTGACAATATATATTCGTCTCTTAACCTATTTTCAAATAATGTGTAATTATCATGCATTAACATGGCTTTGAATAAATAATCATTAAATTGTAAATGCACATAGCATTTTATTAAAATATCCAGTAGTTTGGTATTTACCAATACGGTATTATGCTGGTCCTTGTAAAATTCTTTAATTTTATCTTTTAATTGTCCTTTTGATATATTCGATATTAATTCAGGTTTTATATCATTACTTTGCATATTTGTTATTATTTTATATTCAGTTGAATTATATATTCTTAATTTTAAAATGTTTTCATCCATTTCATTATCATAAAAATCCTGCAAGTTTTTATTTAATTCAAGGTCTGTAGGTTGTCTATCTAAAACATTCTTATAAATATTTATTATTGTATATTCATTTATATTATTATTTGCGATTGAAGAAGGGTCTTCCTTATAGTTTTTGGTGGTATATGGTAAATATTCATCGCTTATAGGGTCGTTAATTGTGTCGTATGTATTATCCACTCTCTTTCTATATTTTTCTGTTTCTGTGTTTAAACTTCTATCTTGATTTGTTGTATTACTATTCTCATAATTTTCATAATAGTTATGATAATTTGATATTATTGAATATGCATCTTTAAAATCTAGTATGCTATTGTTAAAATATATATTCTTAATATAATCACTAAGATATAATACAATAAATACTATTGCAATTGTTAGAACTGATATAATTAATATATAATTTTTCATAACTTCTCTTTATAAGATATAAATAAAATATGTTTATATTTTACTATATATAAGATTTTAATATATATATATTAAATAATAATAAAAAATCATTATTATGACACATAAATATGCGTATACTTCAAAAAAAAGAAAGTATTCTTCTGATGATGAAGAATCAGAAGAAAATGAGAATCAAGATAAAAATATATATATTATTAATAATCATTTATATTTTTCATCAGATATAACTCCCGCATCTGCTTTTACTCTTTGTAAATACCTGAGAACGCTTGAAATTAAATTAAAAATAGAAAGTATTACTATGCCTTCTGGAGTAAAACCTGAAATATATCTACATATTACTACAAATGGTGGGTGTATTTATTCTGCATTTTCTATTATTGACTGCTTTAAAAGTTTAAGTTTTCCTGTAAATACTGTTATTGATAGCAACGTATCATCTGCAGGAACTATCATTAGTATTCATGGCGATAAGAGGTATATTTGCAACAACTCTTATGTTCTTATTCATGAATTGCGTTCAGGTTGTTGGGGGAAATTAGCATATATCGATGATACTTATAAAAACTGTCTTAAAATTCAGGATCATATTAATAAGATTTATTTAGATAGAACTAATATAACTAAAAAATATTTGAAGGAATTGCTTGTGAAAGACTTGGAATTAAATGCGGATGAATGCATTCGTCTAGGAATTGCAGATGAAATTTATATTTCAAAATAATATTTTATATTCTTTTTATATATTAGATAAAATCATTTAATATGAACAAAATATTTTTTAATGAGATATATATACATATGATAACAATCACTTTAATATTATTATATTCAACAATTAGCGCTCTCTATATATTATTTAATAATAATTATAATATATTCATTCGCATATTTGCAATATTTATAATTGCATCAGCAGTTATTCTCATGATGAAAAAAGACACATTTCTACCATTCTTAGGATTAGCGCATTTACCTAATACTTTAATTGCTGATGAAAAAATACCTAAAGGTGCTAATTTATCATATTCTATAGATATGAATGAATACGAAGATGGAACTATGGTTGTTTATTGGGCTGCTAATAAAACTGATAAAATTATAGAAGACCCTTACGAAGCATATAAAAATTATAATAATGTGGGTGTATCTAAAGTTAAGAATGGTAAAGTAGAAGTTCGTATTTTCTGTCCAGATAGATACAAGGTTAAAAAAGTATTTAATCAATTATTAGAACGCCATTTCCATTATAGGATTGTCTATAAGGATACAGGGTTCTTAAGTCCTGTGATGACTGTAAAGGTTGATTGTTAGGATATCGTCTTATAATTTTATTTATAAAATATAAAATATATAAAATATATAAAAAATATAAAAAATATAAAATATATAAAATATATAAAATATATAAAATATATAAAATATATAATAAGATACTAAACTACAATATTTGCTACACTTAGAAAGGCACAGTCATCGTCTGGCGACGGAGTGCGTTAAGATTTGCACCTTCTAGATGTCGCGAACAATTAATATTGCTTATTGCGGATTCGTCTGAAATCCTAAGACGAATTGGAAGCACATATTTCTCTGTTTCAGTAGCATACTCAAATTCAGATTTAACAGATGCTGAGTTGGCTTCGTTTCCATACCCAAACCTTGCAGCGGAACTACCACAACGTGTTGCACCACGTGTTACCGGTTCAGGTTTACACTTACGAAACACCATAAACGTCAAGTAAATCAATCCAGTATTTTGTGAAGATTCTTCCATCCCTAGTTTCAATTCTTCCTCAGTTGGTTTGTATCCTTCATCTAATGCCTTCTTTGTAATCCATTGAAACTTAGCATTAGGGTTTTGGTCAAAGTTATAACCTTTGCCATTATTCGCAGGAATAGTCCACATCGTTCCATCACGTTTAATATTAATAGGAATTGTTGAATAATTTAAATAATACTCAGGTGCTTCATTATCGAGTGCAAAACCAATTGCGTAATCATATTTTGAATTTTCATTTTGAATACTAATATTTCCTAGTTTAATAACAAGAGGACCTTCATTTGCAACGACGCGATACCCTTTTGCATAATCATCTCCTTTTCCTGACTCAAACACTTCAACATCATAATTCTTAGTAAAATTCTTTCTTTCCGTTTCGCTGATTCCGTCAGCATCTTCTTTTCCTTCACCAAACGTAATATCAAATTTGATTGAGTGTTTGGCGGTTTTGTAGTTGATATCAATGTTGGACACGGTGTTTGTAAGCATCTTTGGTTGATAGAATAGTTAAAAAATATTAATCAATTTTTATAATATTTTTTTTAAAAAAGAACAAATTTTTATAATATATATGTAATAATATATAATATAGTATATGATAATAATTATCATATATTATCATATGTCATGTAATAATATGATTATAATATTTTAATAATATTTTCTTGTATTCGAGGGCAATATCTTTGTCAACATACTCACTTTCTAATAAATCTAATATTTCCATACGGCAATATTTTTTATGAATTATAAAATACTTAGTATAATATAAGATTAAACTTTCTTTGATATTTAGAAACACTATATTGTCTTCTTTAAGATAATTGAAAAGATTTTTAATCATATTATCATATGCGATATTAAATATATCATCTTCATATATATTATTCTTATTGTTTTTATCTGCAAAGTCTAACCTCCTTCTGACATTATAGCCAAATGGAGGATAATTGCTATATTTATTAATTATTAAGTTATATATTTGTATTTCATAGAAGGTTTGTTTCTTCTTTTTTAGTATTTTTATTATATGTAAATACCAGTTTTTACATACCTTTGCATTTACTGCGTTTGATGTTATACGAATGTTTGTAAAATACAGGTCATTTGTAATAGAAACCATTTATTGTTATGTATAGTTATATACAAATGATATATTATTATATCAATTATTATAATAATTATATATCATTTATATATAAATTATATTTATAACTTTTTTTATAATATGGTTTAAGAAATTCCTTATGTATTAATTCATTCTTACTGCATTCGCATAATAACTCTAAACTTCTCATTTGATTTGTAATGCAATCAATTAAAAAATTTAATTGATTTTTTAACATTTTATTCTCATTTATTAGTTCATTTATATCTGTTGTATTCTTTGTAATATCTGTTGTATTAATTGTAATATCTGTTGTATTCTTTGTAATATCTGTTGTATTCATTGTAATATGTGTAATATTGATTATATATATAAATCTTGATTATAGATTTATATGAAATGTTTATATAATATGCGTGATATATTTATGAAATAATTCATCATATTCTTTGCATCCGTCAAAAGAATACCATCGTTTAGGTGCAATCACAATTTTTGTTTTATAATAACTTATGAATGATGCCCATAGACTAAAATATGAATTAGCAATAATATTATTTTTAAACATAGACATCAATATAAACTCTATATCATCTTTGATATTCAATTCATTTTCCTTAAATATTGAAGATGATACATAATAAACATTATATATATTCTCTCTATTAACATACTTGTCAAAGTTTTCAATACACCATTCTATATCATCTGAAAATACAACTATTTTTTTTTTTTTTGCGATACTCATAGCATCATTGTAATAACTCATTTCTAAATTATAATTATAATTTGAAAGCGATAAATAGTCACCCCTTCTAATATGCAGAGATACCATATCATCATCTTTGGTATTACTTCCAAAATAATCTAGAATATCTCTATATTTATAGTATGCGCTATACATAATGTCCTCATTACTATAAACAATCTCTATCATCTTATCTCGCAAACTTTCATCAATATATTTGAATGTTTGATAATTACCTTTGAATATGATGTTATTTTTTGTATTATAAGGAGGTTCGTTGTATTTATGCTGTTCTATTTCGCTACATACAATATTTAATGGTATGGTTTGAAAGTCGTTTACACTTAAAATACGGAATAACCCTTTAAATAATGTATTCCAATAAGTTTTTCTATGTATTTCTAAAGGATTGGTTCCTATATCATCTTTGCATTCAAATATTAGTTTCCTTTTAATTCGATGACGCTTAGATAAACGTAAAAAATATATTATATAAGCAATCTGAAATAGTTGATTCCCTATCCCGCCTTTTATATCAATTGATGTATATAAATTATTCATATTATATAATATAATTATATTGTTATATATTGTATTTAATTGCTTTTGTTTAATAATTTCCAAGTTGCCAAAGCAAGAATACCGCCTACTGTTTGTGCTAATACGTATGCAAATAGTTTTGTAATTCCAATAGCACCTTTAAGATACATAATAAAACTTAAAGTTGAATTGAAGAAGCCACCTGATACTTTTCCGAACATATATACAGCCGCTAATAAACCTATAGCAATAGGCAAAGGGTCAGTTGTTTGTAATATACACATAAAGAAGACATATGTTCCAACGCATTCTGCAAATAGTTGCTCAAATTCTATTTTGTCATTCATAATTATTATCTAATAATATATAAGATTAAAATAAAATACCATCTATATTATTGTTAAAACTTTGAAACACGAACCTTGTAAGATTTTTCATATTTATACGCGTATTATTGGATATCTTGTAAATTGTTCTGTTATTATCATTAATTTTAACATCATAATAATATAGTTCGGATAAATTATCAGGGGATGTGAAAATAATATTCTTAACATTTTTAGAAAAATAGACATCTTTAACCTTATCTATATTTAGGTATATTGATGATATATCTATCTGTTCGCTTGTAGATGGTAAATTTTGTAATCCATATTTATTAAGAGGTTGTGTAATATAATACTCATGTGTTTTAATGATACTTGAGTTATTTATATTTATGTTTTTGTCTGTTTGCAAGGACAACTTGGTTAATTTATTAGATTGTAATTTGCTACTTAAAGGGGTCCGTAGAGGTAGGAAAGATACACTTTTAATATATGAAGTAGTCAATTCAACATAGAAGATTAAGAAAAATATGAATATATTTGGCATTACTTATATTATTATATACTTATATTATTATTATATAATATACAGTTGATAATATTGATAAAGTATCTTTATCTTAATATCATCATTAATATTAAAATGCTTTGTAATTATTTCTAACTTATCTCTAACTTGCTTTGCCTTATTTATAGTTAATTCATTTTCATATATTATAGCTGATATTTCATCTATCTCATAATTTATTAACCAATTACTAATTTTATAAGGGTTTTGTTCTATATTATTAAATATAGAACAAAACCTATTAATTGCATCAATAGTTGAGCATGTATTTATATTGACAGTCGTAGGACTCTCTTTAAAATAGCAATAATCACCATATGACATATATGTAGATTTCCAATATATATTAGTTAAAATATACCAGTTTCTTTTTTCTTTATATACGCCCTTATACCCTATTCTACAATAATATATTTTTGATTGCTCTGCAGTTAATTGTAAAGATATAATATAATAAATATATAATTTAGTATATTTTTGAATATCACAATAGGGTATAATAATTGACCCATATTTGGTTTCTATGTATATATTTTGCCTATCGCTAATAAAAAATATATATGTTGAATTGTCTTTATCATAATTATAGAATGTTGATATTTCTCTACTGTAATAATTTGGTTCCTCCTTATCAATATTATAACTCGGCATGCGTCGATATATTGACATTTAAATAATGAATATATTATTAATGAATATATTATGCTTAATAATTATAAATAAATCAATTTTTATTTATTGAGTTTTTTTAGTAGTATCCACCGGTTTAGTAGTAGTATCCACCAGTTTAGTAGTAGTAATCATCGGTTTAGTAGTAATCATAGGTTTAGTAGTAATAATCATACCATTCTGCTGAATCACAAAACCTGATGGTGGATTTATGGAGAATGCAACTAAAAGAACTGTTGTAGTAATCACAGATATTAATGTTAGCACGGTTATAACCCAACTCCATATTTGGCAATTTCCTGTTGTTAAGCAATCAATATTATACATCCATAAAAGAACTAGTGGTATAGTAACTAAAGAATATATTAAATAAGAGACAAATCCCCACATGCCAATCATTATAAAAAAGCATATTAAATTAATAAGAGTTGTTAAACATATTAATATAAAATACGCACTCGCTTGTGTTGATAAATTAAACATATCTATACCTATATAATAATAATAAAAATAAAATATATTTTCAATATATGAAGAATATAATTGTTCTATAATTAAAATATAAAATTAAAAATTGATATTTAATTTTCATTTTATTTAATTAAAGTCAAGCAGAAGATACGATGTCATCTACTCCTAGATGGATGATGGAATCCGAATTTGAAGTAGATGGTTACGAGTATTACAATTCAGATGACGAAGAAGATGACAATAATTTTGACGAATATCGCAACGATGTTCTTTATGAATATCGCAACGATGTTCTTTATGAATATTGCAACAATATTCTTTATGAATATTGCGACGATGTTCTTTATGAATATTGCGACGATGTTCTTTATGAATATTGCGACGATGTTATATATAATGATGAAGAAGATACCGTTGAGTAAATATCGGTTAACATATAAATATACGAAATGATTATTAGATAGGTTTTAGTTTAGATAGAAAAGGTAATATGTGCAAATAACACGTATTATTTTTTTCTATATAAGGATATGGTAAATAATAATATTATTAGGGAAAGTCCATAACGGTTATGGACTAATTACAAATAAACTATAATCCAATTATTATAAAATAATATGTAAAAATTGCTTGTAGGAATGCAAATAGCATCATAATAATTATTATTTTTATTATATCATAATATTCTGGTAATTCTATTTTTATATTAGCATTATTTTTTTCATTAATATTTCTTCCAATACTAAAATGAATAATATTTTCAAACATATTTAAGATTAAAAAAACACCCATAGATATAATAATTAGATGATTAGGCACATGTATTTTCATTCAATTTTATTCTAGTAGATTAAAAACATAATAATTTATATATAAATATTATACTCATAATATATATAATAATTTAATATTTATAATATTATATATTATTATGAATACTATTATTAAATTTTTTTTAATATTTATTAATATCTTAAATTGTTATTCTTTCAATATTCCGGTTCTTCGTTTTAATAATAAGAGTTCTAATATTTGCGAATTAAATTATAATAATGTATATAGTTCCTTTTATAAATGGTCTAATGAGAATAAACAAAGTCAACCTAAAATAATTGAAGATACATTATGGTTAAGCAAACATCGTTTTATTAGTCCAACTATTATTATTGGTGTATATAATGATACTTATAATCTGAATTATATATGCTTAATAAGAAGATTATCTCCAGAAAATTATAAAATACTTAATATATTTGCAAATCCGTCTAATAATTTAGACGACGACTTACAATTATTTAAAAATCTGTTTGAGTTTGCCATTAATAATGGGTTTAAATTAAATACAGATAAACTAAACGATATAGATAAAAGTAGATATATATTAACATATATGTATTATTATTCGCAAGCAAATAGTAGAAATATAAGATAATTATTATATAAGGTTATATTATTTTTTATAAATAAAATGAAAGTCATAGATTGCTTTATATTTTATAATGAATTAGATATGTTAGAATTTCGATTAACTGAACTTAATGATGTTGTTGATTATTTTGTTCTTGTAGAATGTATAAAAACGCATTCAAACAAAGATAAGGAGTTATACTTCGAAAATAACAAGAATAGATTTTCAAAATTTTTAGATAAAATAATTCATATTATAGTAAAGGATAATATACCTCAAACTCCGTGCCCACAGGGTCCGTGGGATAGAGAAGGATATCAAAGATACTGTATAGATGAAGGAATTAAGAAATTAAATTTAAATAGCGATGATATTATCATTATCGCAGATTTAGATGAAATACCTGATTCAAAAACAGTTTTAAATATTAAAAATAATAATGGACTTGATGGTATTTATTATCTAGAAATGGACTTTTATTATTATAATATAACTTGCAAAAATAATGCAAAATGGTTGCAACCAAAAATTTTAAATTATGGTAGTTATATTAAATATAATAATCCACATGTAATTTTTAGAATACATGTACAACAATATGTTCCAAAAATTAAAAATGGCGGATGGCATCTTTCATATTTTGGAGATGTCGAGTTTATTAAAAATAAGATAAGAACTTTTCTTCACCACGAAGATTATGATAATGATTTTATTTTAAATGATGAGAGAATAACTAAACAAATACAAAATTCTAGTGATTTATTTGAAAGACATGCAGAGACTTTTAATTATATTGATGTAAATGATAATACTTATTTACCTTATAAATATAAAGAATTCAAACAAATTTTAAATAAATGTGAATAATTAAAATG
>Ga0208966_1000094_pt1 | contig 27365 bp, 37 predicted proteins | sample GreLakmeHU45MSRF_FD_187701 | JGI IMG/M metagenome (GOLD analysis project Ga0208966, IMG submission 187701) | Freshwater lentic microbial communities from great Laurentian Lakes, MI, USA - Great Lakes metaG HU45MSRF (SPAdes) | ecosystem: Environmental > Aquatic > Freshwater > Lake | place: Great...
GGAAGAGGCGTTCTGGAAAAGAAAATTAATTTACCCCTCTAGCCAAGGATAGATATATGCAGGACAGGGATGTCCGAACATGGCAAGGAGGTCTCTATGAAAACAGGAATTATTTTGCTTATTTCGGCTTTAATTCTCTTAGTTGCGATGACGAAGGCCGGGACGGAAAGTCCTGATGCCAACAAGCCGGGCACCACAAATCCAGAAGTAAAACAGCAAAAGCCCGAGGCCGACAACACGCCCATCTTTGAAAACGACTACGAAAAGGCCGTTTCCCACAACGACAGAAATGTGCTGATAATATTCGGAGCCGACTGGTGCAAGTATTGCAAGATTCTAAAGGGAGACATGCCATCCATGAACCTGGACGGATATGTCGTGTGCGTTGTGGACGTGACAAAAAACAAGGAAGCGAAGATCAAGAGCGGAATTTCGTCACTTCCCACCTCCGTCGTAATGGAAGGCGGAAAAGAGGTCGCGAGATCAGTGGGTTATTCCAAGGAGCAATACAAGGAATGGCTCAAAGCCAACAGAAGGCTTGCCAAATGAAAAAATTAGCCGTTCTTGTCTGTGTGTTCCTCGCAGTTCTCTTTGTATACGCCCCCAAGCATAGAGAACTAGAGCCGTTCAAGCCGCAGATCAAGAAGGAGAAGGAACTTCTGCCCTTCGTAAAAAAACTGCTTGATCTCCACAATGAGGAGAGAAGCAGCCGGGGGTACGAACCGCTGGAAACAGACTCAAGGTTGTGCGAATATGCCCAGAAACATGCAGAAAAGATGTCCAAGGAGGAAAGGCTAGCACACTCCGGCATGACAGACCTTCAATCAGGGTCGGCGGGGGAAAACATAGCGTGGGGACAGAAAACCGAGGACGATGTTGTCAACGCGTGGATGTGGAGTCCAGGACACAGATGGAACATACTTGAATCTGACTACAGAAAGGCCGGGTTCGGGATGGCCAAGGACTCCGACGGAAGGATTTACTGGTGCGTAGTCTTCAGTGACTAGAGGAGGATTCTTGGAAAGTCTTGCGCTTTTGGTCTCGTTGATTTTTCTCCTCGTGGTCGTCATAGGCCCCGTCGCCCTTCTTTTTTCAAGAATGGGGTTTGTGGCTGTTGGGGCGATAATGGGAGTCATTGCGATTTTGACTGGAGGATACTGGGTCTGCGTGGCTCCCTTTCCCGTCTCGCTGATCGGATTACTCAGCCTCGTGTGCGGATTCAAGGCTCTGAACAAAATTTAACAATTGGAAAAGGATCAAATTTTTTCCTTTGTCCGAAAATTTGATAGGGCTTGAATCATTAGATACATGTATGTTTTGTAGAACAGGCGATAAAACAATAGTAAATTTGTCCGTAGGCATCCACAAATCCTGCACGGGTGGCCTTTGCGGGGGGTGGAAGTTTATTTCCAACGGAAAATCAGGAGCATGGCTCTCTGCCATTTCGGCGTGTCATGACCTCCGAAGAAATGTTGAAAAGCCTTATATCTTTAATGTTGAACAGCCAGATTCAGAAAGTTCAAGTTCAAGTTCAAGTTCAAGTTCAAGTTCAATCTCAAGTTCAAGTTCAAGTTCAAGTTCAATCTCAAGTTCAAGTTCAATCTCAAGTTCAAGTTCAATCTCAATCTCAAGTTCAAGTTCAATCTCAAGTTCAAGTTCAATCTCAATCTCAAGCTCAAGTTCCTCGGAAGTCCAACAAAACCTATTTGACAAAAGTTCATGGGCCACATCGGCTCCAGAGCCATACAAAAGTTACCTAGACCAAGCCGCGGAAAGATGGAGTCAGTTCATAGGGTTTAATCCGTCCGTTTTCTACTCAGTAAAGTCTTTTGATCCAAATTGGGACGGAATATCTCTGGAATCATTCTATCAATTCAATAATTCCACTTCGGGAGTAATCGCAGCCTGCGGCCCCACACTGGGAGTAGACTTAACGGGCAACGCGGTAAAATTCAACTCGACTAAATTTGCAATAGAAATCAACGCTTATTACCAAAATTATTTCTCCCCAGAAGAGTGGGTTGACGTAATAGCCCATGAACTTGGACACGCCCTTGGAATAGGAGTTTTCTGGGATCCGACCATAATCAGCACCACAGGAGGAGTGGCTCCGTCCAACAACTTTCTTGATGGAAACGCTTACGAAAACACCCAGCAAGCCTATAACTCAATAACATCGACCACAAGGCAAAAAATACCACTTGAAAACGAGGGAGGAGACGGAACTGCGTCCGCGCACTGGGAGAGGGATTACAGACCCTCCACCTCTCCGGGTTCAATGGGAGTCGGATATGCGGGATTCACAAATGAACTGATGATTGGATTCTACTCCCGGGGTCAGGAGTCAGTGATATCCGATCTTTCAATAAAAACTCTTGTGGACTTTGGATATGATTTGGTAGAGGAAGGGCTGAATGAGGGAGTTCCAAACCTTTCAAACGGAACCGGATTGGTTGGGAGTCTGGGGCTGAAATTGAATTGTCAGTTGCCCAGAAAAGTTTCCATGACTTCTTTAAACCTGCCCCTTTCCTTGTTTTCATGAGGGAAAGAAACTTCATAGCTATTATAGTTTATGTTTCTTGAAGCCGTATTGATCTTGCAGACGGACATGGAGCGAAAACTCCTCCACGAGGCGAAAAAATCAATCCCAGATTGCCATCAAAGATTTGTGGAATCCGAGCAAAAAGAAGACAGATACACCAGGGACTTATTTGAAAGACTTCTGGAGACCATGGAACGCGAATCGTGGAAAAGATGGGACCACAATCGCTAGAGCCTTTCTACAAAATTGTTGAAAGTTTCCACCGCTGATTCGTACAGACCGTCTTCTTTTTTAAATCTGTCATTCCCCTCGCTGTATGACTGGCCAGATCCGTAGATCGCCACCTTCACGCAACAATCGTCAACATGGATGCCCGAATAGACGCACTGTCTCACCAGTGGGTCAATCATCTTGGAAAAATCCTCTTTTCCATGATTGGATTCGTATTCAACTAGACTCTCGGGAATGACGGGCAACATCTTCTTCTTATTCATCGCGAACTGAAGATAATCAGATCCGCCATCGTTGCCATGAGCGAAGAACCCAGCTCTTTTACCCTTCAGATGATTCTTGAGCATGCCGTTGTACTGCCCTGTTTTCTCTAGTTCCCGGCTCTTTTTGCTGTCCTTGATGTCTCCTTCCATTATCTCATCCGCCTGATCCGCAGTCACGGTCAGATTTGCGCACACAAGCCTGTCGAAGAAACTTTTCACCACGCTAGAACATGCCGACCAGTTCACCGGGGTGAGGACGAAGAAACCGTCGCACTCCTCCAACTTCTTATAGACATCCTGCTCGTACATCAGATCTTTTGGCTCTGATTTCTTCCCATAACACGAGCATGGCCAATGACAGTGGAAAGAAGAGGTGCTGACGCACCCCTTGCAGGGCTGAACATTGACCCCGTCGCACTTTACCGAAAGATCTATCACCTCAAATTTGACGAGGTCGGCGAATTCCTTTTTCAGCCTTTTTGCAATCTTGTGGGTCTTGCTCTCCTCATCCGGACAGCAACCCGGACTCCGAGCCGACCCCACGACAAGCACGACCTTCTTTTTTGATTTTTCCCTTGCAAATTCACTAAATTCAATCATGCGATATTTAGTGAGCGGCCCCACTAAATAAACTCACCGAAAAGGAACAAGGAGCGGAAAAATGAACTTCTACAGATTCTGGCAGATAATTGAGGAAAATTACGGAAGGTACGGAAGATTTCCGGAGCGGCCGGATTCTCCGCCTGAATACCCCACGTGGGAGGACAAAGACCTTGTGTGGGACGAATGGGACGAGGACGGCAATACCGTGCGACTTGTTGGCGGTCGTTTTGTGGATGAACGGGGCAATCTCGTTCCTTTCCTAGACAAATACGCTCCTCTTGTGAGCAAGTGGGATCAGACCAACGGCATGATGCTCGCCTACGAAAAGATGTACGGAACGCTGCAGGGATCGGAGAACCCAAGGACAGGAGAGGAAGAGGACGACGAGGTGGTCAGAGTGGAGCTTAAGGATGCATACCTGGGGGACTACAGCAACGACCAGAACAAAATAGAACTGCCAGACAACATGTTGAGCGCGATCAAGGTCCACTACTTCAAGGGATACGAGTGAAAAAAATTCAACGAGCGGCAAAAACGACATAGGCCGAAGCGGGATTGCATTTTTTAACATATAGATTATGCTAGAAAAATGCATAGTTTCATAGAAGTCTGCGCCGGGTGCGGCGGATTGAGCAAGGGGTTCATCGACGCCGGCTTCCAACCCTTGCTCATCAATGAAATAGACAAAACCGCCTGCGAGACTCTCAAAAAAAACCACCCTGTTCACCGGAGCCGGATAGTTCAAGGGAGCATGACGGAGTTGTCCCTCCGAGGACGTTCGCCTGATGTCCTGATGGGAGGCGTACCGTGCCAGGCTTTCAGCCACGCGGGCGAAAGAAAGGGACTGGAAGATCCAAGGGGACAACTCATCCTTGAATTCAACAGACTTGTGAACGAATGCAGACCAAAGTTGCTGCTAGTGGAAAACGTGAAGGGGCTTGTCACCCATGAAAAAGGGAAAACCCTTGACTCGCTCACGGAACTCTTCTCCAACGGAGGGCTATACGAAATCCAGTACAAGGTTCTCAACGCTGGAAACTACGGAGTCCCGCAGAAACGCGAAAGAATAATCATCGTCGGAACCCGATCCGACCTGAATTTAAAATATGAGTTCCCCAGTCCGGTCTCCGAAAAAGTCTTCCTGAAGGACGCCCTTCAGAACGTACCCCCTAGCGACGGCGAGAACTACTCGGAGGAAAAGAGAAAAGTTCTTGAAAAAGTGCCCCCAGGGGGTTGCTGGGTGAACCTCCCCCTGGAAATCCAGAAATCCTACATGGGAAAAGCCTTCTATTCCGGAGGGGGAAGAAGGGGAATGGCAAGGAGACTCAGCATGGACGAGCAGTGCCTGACCCTCACCACGTCCCCGGCCCAGAAGCAGACGGAGCGCTGTCACCCGACCGAAACCCGCCCTCTTACGGTGAGGGAGTACGCAAGGGTACAGACATTCCCCGACGACTACGAGTTCTGCGGGAGCATGTCAAAGAGATATAAGCAGATAGGGAACGCTGTTCCCGTAATATTAGCCTACCATCTAGCTCAATCTGTAAAGAAAACTTTAGAAATTGCTATTGACCAAAGCCAAAAAATCTAATACGCTTTTTGAATGAATAATAATCAAATCCTAGATAAGTCATGGAACAAATCTAACTATTTTTTCCATGTCCAAAAAGAAGGAAAGGGGTCTAAAAAGTACTCCAAATCAGATTTAATAGCTTACATCAATTCAAGAATAATAGAGAAAATAGTCGTAAAAACAGTTGCATACTCAGAAGACTTGTCCCATCTTGACATGTCTTTTGACTGCAGATTGCCAAAAGACATCGGAGTTGGAGTCAAGACTTTCGTGGCCAGCGGAAAATCTTCTTCGTATAAGTGCGAAAAAATTGCGGAATTTCCAACCATATCCCATCAGTTTAAATATCTCAAATGTAGAGACCTTGCCGTGGCAGTTTCTATAGCGAGAAACCAGAGAATTTTAGACGATGTCGGCAAATACGGAATAAATCTTGAAAAATCAAAATATCACTGCCTCATAAGGATACATGGCGGAGCAATAATCCATGAGGAGCCGTATTGTTTAGTAAATATAGATAACATATCGCCGCTGAATTCTAGGGGGAAAATTGGAACATGGGAAGATATGGAAGAAAAAAATTGCATACACTTTTTTGATGGAATCAACAGATACAAATATTACAAATCAAAAAGCGTTCTGCAAAAGTATTTTGTATTCGACAGAGAAAATAGTATTTTTATACCCATAGCAATTGATCAAGACCCCTTTTGTTTAGAAGAAAAATTAGATCAGCAGTCATTAATGTCGTTCTTGAATAATCAAGACAAAAACAAAACTGTTGCTGACCTCTTAAGAGAATTTGAGCATTTGCTTGCAAGGAATTGAGTTTTAAATGAAAAAAGTAGCATCATTCTTCGCGGGGATCGGCGGCATCTGCCATGGATTCAAACAAGCCGGATTTGAGGTCGCATACGCAAACGAATTTGATTCCAAGTCTTGTGAGAATTACAGGGTGAACCACCCCGGCGTCGGACTCATTGAGGGCGACATAAAAACCATAAATTCCTCGTCAATCCCCGATTTTGAAATATTCACGGGCGGATTCCCATGCCAGCCCTATTCGCTTGCAGGGAACAAAGAAGGACTGACAGATGTAAGAGGCACTCTGTTCTTCGACATAGTCAGAATCCTCGGGGAAAAGAATCCGGGGGCATTCCTATTGGAAAATGTAAAAAACATACAGAGCACCCACGATGGAAAGGACTTTGAAGTAATTCTAGAACACCTGAAGGCTTGCGGATACCACGTGAAATATGAGGTGCTAGGAGGCCACACCCACGCAAACATACCGCAGTGCAGGGAACGAATGTTCATAGTTGGATTCCTCGACGAATCAAAATCAGAAAAATTCAGATTTCCAGATCCGATGCCCCTCACCACCACCCTGGACGACATCATAGACAGAAAGACCAAGGCCGCGGATAAGTACTACTACACCCAGAAAAGCCAGTACTACGACATGATGGACAAGGCCATGGTAAACAACAGCATCTACCAGATGAGAAGAGTTTACATGCGTGAGAACAAGAACGGCGTATGTCCCACCCTCACCGCAAACATGGGCGGAGGAGGACATAACGTGCCCGTCATACGCGACGACTTCGGCATAAGAAAACTAACCCCCAAGGAATGCCTCGGCTTCCAGGGCTTCCCCGAAGACTTCAAGATCGTCACATCGGACGTACACATATACAAGCAGGCGGGCAACGCAGTGGTGGTGCCACTCGTGAAAAGAATCGCCGAAGAAATGAAGAAAGTCCTCTGAGGAATGATGCAAGCCGAAATGAAAGCGGCCTCGGAATACAGAAATAACAAAAAAACAGCCATGTCTGATCGAATGAATTTCAAAAAAATGTTTAATGGAGCGGCATGAAGATACTTGTAACGGGCGGCGCTGGATTCATTGGCAGCCATATTGTCGATGGCCTGCTTGCAGCTGGCCATTGCGTGGCCGTTCTCGACGACCTCTCCAGCGGATCGCGGGAAAACCTGCCCGAGAATGTTCCGCTGTATGAAGTTGATATTGTGGACGGCAAGGCAGTGGCGAAAGCCTTCGCAGCCGAACGGCCCGATGCCGTCTGCCATCAGGCGGCGCAGATGTCGGTGAGCCGTTCTGTGCGGGATCCGCTGTTTGATGCGCAGGTGAATTGCATCGGACTGATCAACGTGCTCGATGCGGCGGCGAAACACGGCTGCAGGCGAGTGGTATTTGCCTCCAGCGGCGGCGTGCTCTACGGGGATGTGACATCGCCCGCGGCAGAATCAACGCCAGCCAATCCCGTGAGCCCGTACGGCATCACCAAGTGGGTCGGCGAGCGGTATCTGCGATTCTTTGCCGAGGAGCACGGCCTTGAGACCGTGGCACTGCGCTATTCAAATGTGTTTGGTCCGCGGCAGAATCCGCACGGCGAGGCAGGAGTGGTGGCGATCTTTTGCAAGAAACTGCTGGCCGGGGAAGCCGCTACGATCAACGGCGACGGCCGCTATATCCGCGACTATGTCTACGGCCCGGACGTAGCCAGGGCCAATGTGATCGCCCTGACGGGCGTTATCCAAGAGGTGCGGCCCAAGACGCTCACCAGCCTGAACATCGGCTCGGGCATCGGCACGGATGTCAACCAACTGGAAGAGATGGTACGCCAAAGCATCGCAGAATACTGGAACGCGACATGGGCCACAGCTGCCCCGCTCCCGCTCCACGGCCCAGCGAGGGCGGGCGACCTGCGTTCAAATCTGCTTGACGCAACGCTCGCCTGGAGCGTGCTGGGCTGGAAGCCAACGGTATCGCTGGCCAGCGGTGTGGCGCAGACGGTGGCTTGGTTTGAGAAGCATCTGCAATGAACCGGATTCCTTTTTTAAGGAAGTGGATTTCGGTTTTCTAGTCCTTCTCCCAAGAAATCCTCTCGCTGCCCTTCTTCCTCTTTTTGCCGACGCTGTTGCAGGCAGAAAGATTCGGGCGGCACGCGGGGTACTCCCTGTCCGCACCCTTGCCAGCCTTCTTGCGACCGCATGAAACTAAGTCTCCCTTTTTGCTAGCCTTGCAGTCAATCCAGCCCTTGCCGTTATTCCTGTCAAACCAGCCACGGAGACCCCTCTCCTTCTCAAGCTTGAAGGTGTTCTCCTTGAAGTCCTCGGGCTTTACATTTTCGCGAGCCACGGCCTTTATCCTCGCCGCAAAGATTTCCACGCTGACGTCCTCCGGAGGCTTCCTTCCAATTTTCCCCAAGGCATCCACTATCTCCTGCGAACTCGCCTCGGCGGGGTCAACCCCCGAATAGTGCAAGGCCATGGCCGCGTTCAAGGCGTCCGAATACTGCCTCTCATCCTTAAGAGCCTCCGACCATAGGGCAGATTCCTTCTTGACTCCCCAGTTCTTGGCTCCCTTCTTCCTGCACTGCACAAGGGCGCCGGACGCATAGGCGCTGGGAAATACATTGAAACGCGCCTTCACCTTGTGGTAGCACGCGTCCTTCACCTCTCTTAAATCCAACCACTCTGAAAATCTCATGTCCTATCTAGCGCCCAAAAACAGCAATTTAAGCATTGACATTGCATCTAATATAATCTAAAATAGATGGCAAGGAGTACATCATGAGCACAGAATACAGGATGGACGGGAGACGACCCGAGGTCTTTTCCCACAATGTTAAAGACCACACGACAAGGGAGAAGATCGTAAGCCAGATCATGCGCATGGAATTCAAGGAACGAGGCATGAAATGCACCGTGGCGGACAAGGGAGTTGACAATACGGGAGCCATCATAGAAGGACACCTTAAAAACAACAACCTTGACTACGAGTACACATTCGAAGGCGGCGGGAAGGAACTCTATGAGATAAAAAACTCCCCGCCGAACACGGACACCTTCTACACATTCAAGGAATCAGCCCTCAAGGCGGCCGTGCAGGACGAAGGCAAGATCCTCGTCTACGCCAGAGACCACTACATCATACTCAAGACGGAGGCGTGCGCGTTCCTCCTGCACAACTTCGATGCGAGGATATACGAGAAGTTCGCAAAATACCACAAGGCAGTGAGGATCTATTCCAAGAACTACGGCAAGACAAAGTCCATGGACGAAAGCGAGATCGGCCCCGTCTTCTGGGAGGAACTCATAGCCCGAGGACTCGTAGAAAAAAGACAGTGGACCAAGAAGGCCCAGTGGCTGATGAATGAGATGTCCGACAGGCTATTTATGGAGAAGTCAAGATGAAACTTGAAGAAAGAATGTTCGCATATATCGAATCCGCCGGTGACGCGGAAGCCGGAAAATTCACAAACCACGTTCTCAACGTACGCACGCTGAACGGCACGCTCAATCTCAGATTCTGGAACCTGAAGAACAAGGACTCCTTCCCCAAGGCCGGAGACTTCGTGGAAATAAGAATCAAGGACCTCGAGAAGGCCCAGACGGAACTAGAGAAGTACAAGGGACTCTCGCTCGATTCAAACAGCAACAAGCCCTACCACTGCGATGCGGTGCCGGTGAACGAGGAGGACGTGCCTGAAGAGATAAAAAAGAAGATAAAAAAAGACAGAAACCTCCAGAAGTCAAAAGCAAAGGAAATACTCGCGGACGCCTCCTTCTGGGGGGACAAGAAAGTCCACGAATTCCTCCTTTCATTCGTGAAGGAACACTCCGAAAGGTTCGCAACCGTCCCCGCGGCTCTTGGACACCACCACGCCTACAAGGGAGGGCTCTTCATCCACTCGTGCGAGGTCTTCTGCAACTGCCTCGGCATGGCAGGATCAGCCATGAATGAATTTCATGAGCCATTGAATACCGACGCCCTTTTCCTCGCGGCATGGCTGCACGACGCCGGGAAGATTGATATATACCGCATGGAAGGGGAGCAGCCGAAAATGAACTCGGAAAAGGAAAACCGCATCGGCCACCCCACAATATCAGACAGAATGTTCCTCAAAGCCGCGGAAGGAAGAGGATTCAAAGAAGAATTTGTCGACCTAGTGAGCCACTGCATCCTCTCCCATCACGAAAAACCCAAATGGGGAGCAGTTGTAGTCCCCGCCACAAAAGAGGCTCACATCCTCTGCAAGGCGGACTATATCAGTTCCAGAAATAAGGACTGAAAAAATTTGTCGCCTGAAATTTAGACGACCTTTCTCATGGGATTTCCGTCCGCACCCAAGTCGCCCGCGCCCGTGCTTGCAGGTGCCGTATCCGGCCTGCGAAAACTAGTCCTCTTCGGAGCCTGGCGATTTAGCATGCTTGCGCCACCGTCGCGCGCGGCCATGTTTTGCGAAACCTGAGCTTTCTGCATCGTGGGAATGTTGTTCTTTTCCTTCTCGAGGTCGTCCGTCACTTTCTGGATGTACTGTCCGACCGTGTAACCGCGCTGGCCTGCCGAAGGCAGTTCCTTGGTCATGTCATTCTGGTTCAGATAGTCAGCGAGGCTCTTAAGTATGCCCAAGGCCTTGTCGAACTTCACTGAAGGACCGGCAACGGTGTCCAAACCCTTCGCGACTCCGCTCTTCAAACCACCGTCCCAGAGAGAACTTCCGACCTCGCCCGCCGCCTGACCCAGCCTGCCAAGGCCCGCGCCCGCCGCACGACCGAACTTGCCTGCCATGTCGCCAGCGACCTTGCCCGCACCCGACAGCCAGTCCTTCCAGCCCTCCTGAAGGTCCTCCTCAAGGAAACTGCCCACGAACTCGGCCGGATCAACCTCGGATTCAGAAAGAAGGGACGCGCACGATCGGATGTCACGGTTGAACTCAATCAGATTTGAAAACTCGCCGAAAGTAAGCATAAAAAATCCTCCACATATTTGTGGTATTATATATGGATTGATTTCAGTTTTTCAACGCCTAATCCATTAATATTCCTAATGAATTTCAAGTCATGGCTTCTTACTGAAGACTTCAATACTCAAAAAGCAAAATATACTGCACAGGGAATAAGCCCTGCTATTGTAGACAAATATCTCGCTGACTTCCGGATCATCAAAGACAAAAAATACAAACAAATAAACGACCCAATCCATGGCTTGGAGAACATAACAAACAGAGTGGATATTGATCAATATGCCGACTTCCGCCAGTTGGAAACGCTAGTGGACTATGTAAAAGGACAAACGGACGTAGCCGGCAAATTAAATTATAAAAACTTGAAATTTGGCGGAACGCCAATATACGAAGATCAAAACATCCAAATATTCTACGCCGACTCGCCCAGAGCGTGCATAGAATACAAAGGCAACGCCCCATACAGCTGGTGCATTGCAAGAACTGATAGCGGCAATTTATTTCACTCCTACAGGTATGCAGAGAACCAGCCAGCATTCTACTTTGTTAAAAACAAAGGTAAAACAGACATTGAATTCGGAAAAGGAATCAATGGCACCGGTAGGTTCCAAGACAAATATCACTTTTTTGTAATCCAAGTGGTCAGGGATGCAAACCCAAAAAATCATTCTCAACAACAATATGTCGTAACGAGCGCAGAGAATGATGGCGACAAACCTATGAACTGGAAAGAAATAATAAAAATCGAGCCATACCTGCAAGGCAAAGAAGAAAAGTTCCAACCAAAACCACTGACAAAAGAAGAATCAGACTTCTATGACAAATACAAAGGTGGAACAAGCGACAAAGAATTCGCCAGACTATCATACGATCAAAAAGACATGTATATGAATGTTTATGTCAACTCAGAACAAGGGTTGACAGACAAACAATATGAATCATTGCCCGAAGAACTTAAAAACAAGTATATCGGTCTGGGAGTGGGGCTGACAGATGAACAATACAACAAAACAAGTGATAAGCTAAAGAAAAGATATGCCGAGGTGACGCTTACAAAAATAAAAACCTTGATGAAAAATCAATTGCCGCTTGACTTAAAAAGTAGCGAAATAAAGATCTTCAAGAAGAACAGCGACATGTTTGATACAAATAAACTATCGGAACATAATGTCTTCTGGCTAATCTACTCCGCATGCCGAGATGCCCGCAGTAGCGGAAGCGTCTTTAAACAAGAAATGACCGAACTGTTGGGACAGGAAAACATAGACAAGCTATCAGACCGCAGCGTTCGTGAACTACTCCTTTATGCTCCTGTTAAAAAAGAAATAGCCGAACTATTAGGACAAGATAACATAAACAAATTATCAAGCGAAAATGTCACCAACCTAATGAAATACGCAAAAGACAAGCAGGAAATGGCCGATTTATTGGGACAATACAACATAAGCAAACTATCAGACAAAGATGTCAGCGACCTACTCCATCATCGAAACGACAAACAAGAAATAACAAAATTAATATTAAAACACAAGAAGGAACTATCAGACAACAATGTTTTCTGGCTAATCCATTATGCAAAAGACAAAAAAGAAATGGCCGAATCACTGGGCATGGAAAATATAAGCAAACTGTCGGACGACAATACTCGCTACCTACTCAATGAGGCGCCCGACAAAGACAAACAAGAAATAATAAAATTAATACTAAAACACAAGAAAGAAATATCATTAGAAATTTTCGGCTACATCCTTGACCATACATCCGATAAGGAAAAAATGATAAAGTTCATAATGCAAAACAACAAGGCATCGGAAGAGACCGTTCGCAAAATAATGATGTTCGCAAAAGACAAGTGAAAAAGACCGTAGATGGCATAGCGCCACAGCTTTACTATATAATTTATGCAATTTTTGGAATACTGTGAAAACAGAGAAAAATACGACGAGGCTTTTTTGGGATCTTTGCAAAAAGGTTTTAAGACGGGCTTCAATCAAGCGCAACAAAAAGTAGATCAAAACTACGAGAAATACTCAGATGTTGCAAAGCAAGCCCTAGCCAAGGCCGGCGGCACTGCAAAAATGCTCTCGCAGAAAACTGGAGTTCCTCTTCCTTTGGCAACTGCCTTGGTGGCTGCTGGAATAACCGGCGGCCCAGCGGCGATTCCATTCGCTGCTCTTCTTTATTTTGTTAAACAACCACTCATGAAAGGTGCGAACAAAGCATTTGACGCCTCTTGGGATGCTGGAGCCAAGGCAATTCAAGGCGCCAAGAACGCTGTTTCTGGAAAACAGCCCCAATTGCAGCCCGAGTCTTTTAGGGCATTCGTAGAGGCGGACTCTTGGGGAGACTGGGCCGGACAGAAATTAGGAGGAGCGGCTGGGACTGTTGCCGGAAATGTATCGGGATATGGAGGTAAGGTAGCCAGTTCAATAGGTGGTAGAATAAAAGAAATTGGCCAGTACGCCAAAAACAATCCAAAAGAAATTGCAAGAATGGCATTCTTGGTTGGCGCTGGTGCTGCAATTGGTGCTGGAGTAGGGAAGATAACTCATGATGTCAAAGATCTTATAGTGCAAAAAATAAAGGACTATGGAGTGCCTTCTGAAGAACTGAACTGGCTAAGACAAAATGTAGTAATGGATACCAAAGTAGATAAACATGGGACGGCACACACCGGTTCAAACGATAAACTATTAGCAAAACCCGAAGATTTTGCTTCTGGCAAGATTTACGCAGCTCCAAACCCAGATGAATATACTCATATCAATTCGCAACAAGCTTCTACATCTTCATCTGTTCCTACTCCTAAGTCATGGTATGGCAACCCTAGCCCTAATAAACAATTAGATTCACAATATGATTTCACAGGAATAGAATCTCCCAGCGCAGGAAAATCAGCAATTTTCAGTACAAATGTAGAAGCTCCTAGCTCTGGGCATTCTCATTCTGATATGGGTGATGCTTATAGAACTATGGCTAAAGATATGCACAAAAGTGATTATGGTAGGTATCTAAAAGACCTATCGGCCGATCCATCTATTAATGCTGCGGCTGAAATAAAGAGAAGACTAGCCAGCCCAGACACATACACCCGCCCAGCCGCCATAGCAGGCGGTGTTGTGGGCGGAACGGGCAATAAAAATACCCGAATACGACGACAAAAATAGCGCCCATTGGATGACATACGAAGAAAGCAATTTATGCGAAACCCAAATACGCATAGAAACGGAACTAATTCGCCCTACTACCAAAAAAATAGGAAAATTATGAATTTCAAAATATGGTTGGAAAATTATAAAGATATTAATCGTGAAGAAGAAAATGAAAAAATAAAAAAAATCAATATGACAGCTAATTTGCCATTTGCATCTAAAAACATTCCACAAATCATGAACGATATTGGGCTAACTAGAGGATTTCATTTAAATACCATCGTTGGTCGCATGATGACTCCATGGATTAATTCGCTAAAGAATGCACCTATAGATCATGAATTATTAGAAATCGATCCAGAAAAAGCAAGAAAATGGTCGGTTAGTAGTACTGATAGAAAAGCAAATAATAACTATAAAGCTGCATATGACTTGTTTAAACAGGAAATCGCCAACGCAGTAGAGGCTTTACCAGTAAAACTTGGAAATAATGTTATGACAGGCAAACCAGAAGACGTTCTTTTGAAAACTAAAGAATTTTTATCAAATTATACTCCCGAAGAAAAAGATCTTATAGAAGCACTAAACAACGCTTGGAATTTATATACAAACGTCTTTGGAAACAATCCAAGAAATACTTTTTCTCAAATTCAAAACTTTGCAAACTTCTTTCAAATCGTCAAAGAAGAATTTATGAAAATTGGCGAACTACTCAACAGCATGCAAGATGGTGAATTAGATGTAATAAAAAATGATTTTTTTAAAGCCCTTAATAAAGAACAAAGAAAATACGAAAAAATGATGGGCGTTTAATTTGCACGCCGGAACAACGTCCTATGAAGACTTTACTGATCCGGGCGTTCGTGCCGAAAAACGATCCTCTTCAACCGCCCGTCCGCCCCCGCATCTCCCTGTTCTTTGACTGGGCAAGTTTGGGCTGGTACCAGTGCGGATATTTCATTGACATTACGGCAAGGAGCCTGTTCCTTTCCCCCCCGCTCTTGGAAGCCCTGTACTGATCTATGAGGGACTGCAGTCCCGACTCCACCCTTTCGTCTTTTCCGACCTTGAAAATCAAGGGCTTCTTCTTTGACGGAGCGGGAGAATCTGGGACATCGGACTGACTACGGGAAACGGGTTTTTTAACCGGAGCTCCGACCATGGCTTGTTTCACACCCGATCCGATGCCGCCCACACCCCTAGAAAATCCGTCCCAACCGCCCCTGAACCTGCCCTTGGTGCCGTCTCCCATCGCCCGGGCTATGGCCTCGTCACCCATGGACATGAGTCCGGCACCGGACTGGGCAACACCCTTTATTACTTTTCCGGCTCCCTTGACGATGTCCATGACGGACTCGTCAGCTATCCGGCCCTGATCCAGGTGGATGCTTTTGAAAAGCTCGAACTCGAGCCTCGTCTCCCTTTCCAGATACTCTCTAAATTCCACGCACTATCTATGTGCGAGAAATCAGATTCCGAGAAGGTACCTGATCCTGCTGAAGGCCCGAACCCAGAGCGGAAGACTCCTGTGGCGATCCAGGAACTCGCGCCAGGCCATGGGGTCGTCCTCGAATATGTCAAGTGGGTCTCTCATGCCCCCATTCTAGTCCGAATAAAAGGTTTGTAAAGCAAGAAGCCTAAATAAGCCCATGGAATTCAGGACATGGCTCGAAAACTACGAAAAGGCGTTCTCCCAGAGGGACAAGACGCAGAAGGCGGACGTCGGAAAGGCCCTGGGATTCAAGTCCAACCTCATCAAATACAGCCAGGGAAGCTTCGCAACGCTCTACCAGCATCCAGGACACCCCGACAGACTCATAAAGATAACCTCGCACAAGGAAGACGTCCAGAACCTCGTCAGGGCGCAGAGGCTCAACAGCCCGAACGTCGCAAAGGTGTTCGACTGGGAGAAGGGCGAGAAAATCAGGCAGATGCCAAGCCTGAACTCACTGGCCATAATGGTCGAAAAAATAGAAGGCCAGCCGATGGCCTACACGACCGGCGACTTCTACGAACTCTCCCTCGGAGGCAGATTCGAACTCGCCGCCGACTGGATTGCCTACGGAGGAAATGAAAAACAAAAGCCGGTTCTTGACAGATACGGCCTTGACAACGACCAGGAGCACGAGAAACTAGCCCAGCTCCTCAGAACACTCGGGGAAATGGAAAAATACAGGATAGAACTGTCCGACTTGGAGGACAACATCATCGACGCGGGCGGACGCTACGTCATCGTGGATATGGGCTTCTGAAAATCTCACGGCAACCTTCCCATGAAATATTCCCCCAAAAATGGCCTCACAAAATCAACCATGGTGGATGATTCGGCATCCAAGGGCATCATCCATCCGCGCCCAGGATTTTCCATTAAATATCTTGTTGCCGCATAGACTCCGCTTGCCGTCAGCACCGTCGTCGCATTCAACACCAAGTCGGCAACATCGTTTTTGACCTTTTTTCTCGCAGACGATATGTCCAATCTAGACCCGCACCAGTATTCGGATCCGTCTCTCTTGCGCAGATAAATGCCAACGGCATTGTGTCCGCAAATTGTGTCCTCCGACATGATATGAGGCTTGAAATTAGAGTCCTTGCCAAGCAGTTTGGATCCCTCGTTGAATTGAACTGGGGATTTGTATGAAAAGCAGACCGGAACGTTGTGCTTAAGTCCTATCTCGTAGACTTCCTCATGATTTCCCGACAGATAGGTCTTGAACTTTCCGTCCCAAGGGTTGCGCGTCCAATATTTGTTATCCCGAGCCAGCCTGTTTATTTTTCCTAGTCTACTTCTCCAATAGTCCTTCTTATGGAGCGAACTTGAATCCACAGTGTCCATGAAGTTCCCCCCAACGCACCATGTGCTAATCAATGTTTCTTGTTCGGGCATCATGTCCGATATCTGGGTGTCGATCTCGGAGACATGAACCTCCTCTATATCGCCCGAGGCTATTTCGAAGTTAGAAACTATTTCCGAAAAATAGTGCGACACCATGCCCGGATTCATTCCGTGGCAATAAAGAACGGTCGTTCCCAAGCCCTTCAGATTCTTCTTTTTACCTATTCCAACGATCTGTTTGAATCTTTTTTCTATGGATCCCAACTTCATTCCAGTCGGATACGACATATCGGAATTGATGTATCCCACGCCATTATCTTGGCACCATTCGGAGACGGGGACGGCGTCGTTGTCGCTCGTCAGATCTACAAAAATATCCCCTTTGTCAAGCAGTCTTCTCCTCAACCTCTCGTCATTCGCATCACCAACCAAGTCGGGCTTGGACTTCTTGTTAAAATCCACCGAGATGACGTCAAAGGAAAAGTCGTGTACGGCCCGCAGAGTCTTTCCTATGGAACCGTTTCCAAATACTACTACCTTCATGTTAAGCCTCCATGCTTATTCTCCCATCAGTATGTATTGGTTGATTGAACAAGAGACGAATGAAGTTTTTCCACTAGGTAATGAACCACCCATGAAAAGGACTGGGCTTTCTGGCGGAATCAATAAAAAACCCCTCCGTTTTTAGCGAAGGGGCATATTGTTCGATAAAGACGGGTGAACTGCGGCCGGAGCCTATCTTCTGAGCGCCCTGAACTCCCCCAGGCTCAGAACACACCGCGTCTCATGGTCGTCGTGGACAACCTTCAGACGCATGCCAACCGCCCTCTCCACCGACCTAAGCTCAATGCGGGAAAGAACCTCCGGAAAGAACCTCCCCGCAGTACAGCACGCCACCGACAACACGACCACGCCTCTGGCAGTAGGGAAGGTTCATGATCCCGTCCAATGGAACCCCCAGACGACGGGACGCCTCAAGGGCAACATCCCTCTCCCAGAACTCCGTGTGTCCGAGGTCCTCCCTCGCAAAAAACACGGAACCGTCGTCCAGCAGGTAAACGGGAAAGCCACCGTCGATCATGGGATCCTCCAGAGGCATTGTAGTCCGCAAGCACGGAATGCAAACAAGGCCAATTCGGATGAACAACCCACCCGCTAAAGACGGGTGGTTTCTCGCTTCAACGCAGAACGCATTTGATGCACGCTTTTAGTCTTACTTCCGCCCCCCGAGCCAACCCCGTGGTTCCCATCGGTTTTCTTGAGGCATTCAATATTTTGTTGAGTTCACATACATACCTCACTGGAAACAGGGGGTATGAGCCATGAGTTTGACGGGAATAAAAATAAGCGATCTACCTCAAGGCGTAGCGAACCTTGACGCCGTCGTGCCAGCCACCAATGCCGCAGGCACGATTACGGAAAAAATAAAACTCACCGACATCGCCAATCTTGGAAACAGGCAATTTGACATAGGCAATTCCGGAGCCTCGGTCACGTTGTCCCTGGTGTCTGGGAATGTGCAGACGGTGACCTTGAACGCGCAATGCGTCTTCACAATGCCCGCCCCTGTCCGTGCGGGCAACATTTCGCTGGTCGTGACTCAGTCGGGTTCATTCACCGCTTCTTTCCCCGGCGTTCTTTGGCCCGGCGGCATTACCGCATTGGTGACATCTGAAGCGGGGTCAATAGACGTAATCACATTTTTTAGCGACGGCATCAACTGGTATGGCTCCGCCGTACCGAATCTATCATGAAACCATGGCAATTCGGATTTTTCTGGGACGTATCCCTGGGCGTTTACGCGCAGAACATTGATCAGTTCAGATCGTACTCCCTTGATTCTTCAATTGCAGAACTTGTATACAACAAGGGAGTCTCGGTATCCGAGGTGGACCTGGATGAACAGGCATCCAGCAGTTCGGCATCCAGCAGTTCGGCATCCAGCAGTTCGTCGAGTTCCGGCGGATTTTTAATTTCCATCTATTTAAAGTCCAACTCCGAAGTCTTCGCAGATACGTACCTGTTTCCCGACGAACTTGATTTCCACCTGTATGACGAGCGAATAGGAGACAACGAAGCGCCGGGCATTTTTTCCGTAGAAAAGGTGCCGGGTCAGAACAGGGTTCTGGTGAGCTTGCCCTCCCACATTCCCGACGGAGTTTCGGAATTCTCTTTCCAGCTGAACATGGATCACAGCTCCATATCCACATGGAGAAGTCGCTTCGTCTTCAGAAACGACCGGGATTACGGCTACGAAACGAGTCTGGCAGGCGCCCTTGCAAACATTACCGGACGGCTTTCCGGGGAGTACATCTCATATCTGATCGGATGGATAGGCCAGTTCTGGCAGGCCTTTGATTCAAATGACATTTTGCTCGTGCAGGAACTCGTCAAGCCGAACAACGTCGCGACGTTCGACCCCTTCGCCCATGCCCGGTGGCAATTGATCGAGGGCGAATCCTCGGGTCTGTCGGTTCAGAATTTCCCCTACCCCGTTGGTCTGGCTCGCGGCAACACCGAGATTTTGAGGGGCACGAACTTCCTTGGCGTCGATCCGGCGGTCTGGCTCTGCATCAACGCTAAGACAACTACAACTGGCCTTTATTCGGACTATTCCGACCAGCAACCTAAAGGATCAGACGCCAACGATTTTGAGTCAAAAACCTTCGCGGACTGGATCGCGGGAAAGATGCCCGGAGCCAAAAAAAGCTTCGACTGCCGTTCATTCACGGCCGCCGCCATCAATTTTCTCAAGGAACAAATTTACTCTGCTTGTCCGAATGCAATCGTAAGGTGGATGTACTCAGCCGGTCCCACGCAAGCCCACGCCCTGATTCTAGTGGAACTCGGCGGCGACCCCATCAGATTGGATCCTACGCCGTGCTGTTACGGGACGATTGTCTATGAACCTATAACAGGAGAATCATGGCCACGCACAGAGGATTGGTGCCGCAGCCACCCCCACATTTGCCATTCGCCGGACCGGATCCTGGCCGGCAAGGATGACAGCTCCCAGATCATAGACCGCAACTGGACCTATTATAACAATCCAGACTGGGAGAAGTATCCGGAAGAAGTTGATAGAATAAAAAATTTGATTTGCGGATGCATAGACCATTTTACGCAAGATGTGGCCCAGGGTTCGTCGACTACCTCCGGCGGTTCATGCAGTTCCGGTTCAAGCTACGGCGAAGGCACTTCTGAACACGCCATAGCGAAAAAATGCAAAGACGGTTCGTTTAAACAGTGGTTCATAGACTCCTACAGTTACCCGCCCAAGAACATCCCCTCAGGCACTCCCCAGATACTGAGCTGCGAAAAATGGGACTGTTCAGCGACGGATGGTTGCGTCTTGAACTTGGACGGGGGTGTATGGAATCGGTCCTTTGCGCCTTATCACTGCGATGAATGCTTGGAAAGATGGGACTGCGTTCCGAACGTCACGGCGGGCGGGCACGAGTGCAGGAAAATATTCTCCATCGGCGGAGATTTTGGACTCTACAGTTGCAAGGAGGAGTGCGAATTGAATTGCAAGATGGGAGCCTGGTGTTCACTAGACCCCGGCACATTTGAAAAAACAGGAGCGTGCGAAGAGGGAACCTTTGACCTATGGACTCGGCTTGACACTTTAGACGTCGCATACGACTTCCAAGAAAACAAGAAGTGTTCGGACTTGAATTGCAATCCAAGTTCGTCCAGTGCGTCAAGCAGCAGTTCGTCTATAGAAAACTGGTATCTTCAGTCATGCACATACAAAGATATTTTTTGCGAAGAAGTTTGGACTTGCGATCAAGGGCCACTCAGCGGAGGTTTTCCAACCGAAGAGCAGTGCCTAGAAGCCAATCCAGATGCCACAATATGTCCAGATGCAGACTGTACTTCTGACGATGAGTGTTTGGAAGGAGAGTGTTGCAAAAATGGAGCGTGTTGCGACTGCAGTTCAAGCAGTTCAAGCAGTTCAAGCTTCTCTAGTTCAAGCTCCTCCAGTTCTAGTTTAGAAACTGAATGGTATTGCATTTCGGGGGGTAGCGTGGTTGAATTTATTCAGCCACGTCTTACGCTCGATGCGCCGGGGGGATGCCACGAATTGCCGGCAGGATCAGAGGGCAGTTACCCGAGCAAGGAGCTTTGCGAAGAAAATTGCTGTCAGAAAACGGACGGAACATACGGACCGTGTAGTTCAAGCAGCAGCAGCAGTTCGTCCAGCAGTAGCTCGTCCAGCAGCAGTTCTAGCAGTGCTGACTGCGAGCCGGGCTACAGAAAGATACAGACTTTCTGGAATCGGCCAAATTCATTAGGCAATCAAAATCCTCTGCCATGATAACCTACGCCTCCTAGCCCTTCGTTGTCATTTCGTTTGACCGGGTGGATTCTTGTAGTAGCTATCTATCAGTCCAGCGGGGTGGGGAGCGGTGTTCTTATGGAACGGCCTTCCCTTTTTGTGGAACGGATGGCCTTCCGACCATCGAAGTTCCCTCATTGCCCACTCGTCGCCTTCCTTGGCCATCTTGCGGAGTTTCTGGGCAAAGGGGTAGGGGTAGTACATACCCTTATCCTTCATCTCCTCATGCATTTTAATGGCGTGGGGACTGTCGAAAGGAATGTCCGCCCCCGTCGCGAATGGCGCGAGGGCGGCTATCCCGAGCGAACCCGCAAGAAGGCCCTTCTTCAGATTTGACCATTTCTCCATGATCGCGACCATGTCGTATCCGCCCGGATCAAGCCTGTTTTCTTCGAGAAAACTTCTGATCTCTTGGTAGTGTTTGAACCTCATGGAATTATATATCCCCGTGCCAGTCTTTGTCAACCCACCGCGCCGGGAAGCATTATTTGGCGTCCCCCGCATACCGGCACCCCTCCAGTATGATTCCAAAATGCACGATCCCACCGCCAAAGTCCGACGGCCGGGCACGGAACGATCCTTGGCGTCCGAGGCATACCCGTCCCGGATTCGATTCCTTCCGGAATACATAAAATCATGAGATTCTCCGAATGGATGGAAAAAAGAAACGCCTCCGAAGGTCTCCTCGGAATGGCAAAGAACCTCCTGGGAATGAAGGAAAGGGAGCCCGGAGTCCCATACGACGGAGACCCCCTCACAATCCACAGCCTCTACAAGGACAGGGGAACAAGACTGCTCGCAAGCTCCACGGAGGGATCCCTGCGGATCAACAAGGACGGATCTGTGCACATCCAGTTCGAAAACGGCAACTCCATGAAAATAGCGGGCAGCGTCCAGAAGGCCGGCCTCAAGCCCAACGGAAACAAGGGCTGGAAGATAGAAAGAGACCTGGACTGAAGGATTCCATCCAAAAAGATTGCAATAATCACTTGAGGACACACTCTGCTCACCTCAGCCCGACTACCATAGAATTTTAAACTAGGAGACCCCGTATGATTGCCGCTTTTTTATTGGCCCTGTCCATCGGCATGAGCATGACCTCGGAAACACCCTTCCTGGCATACGAACTTGCCACAAAAATGAACCACGCCGACAGGATGGAATGGCACAGGATGAGGGACGAGAAAAACAACACCAGGTATATCATTAACTTCTATGACATAGATGCGGATGATGATCGCAGAATATCCAACCAGTTGTTCGAAAAGTCCCGCCAACTAGAGGCTCAACGCGCAGAGCGAATAAAGAACAACATGGATAGGAACTGACTCTTGTTGAAATTCTGGCCCCCCAGTCATATCTGCGAATGTGCCAAAAGCGTCAGTTTTCCAATATGATCGGGGACATACCCTGAAAGGGCTTTCTTGACTCCGACGCCGAGCATCTGTAAACATGCCTTGAACAGGGATAGATAGGGCATGAAATCCTTCTACGAAATGCTCAGAATACTAGAAAGCGAACAGGTGAAAACTCTCGGTGGATACACGCTCACGCCCGAAGAGCTAGAAGAATACGAAAATGAAAGAAGCCCTATGTACAAAGCACTGTTTCTTAAAGACATAGACGCAAAAATAAGAGCAGAAGAAGAAAGAACACCAGAAAATATTGCCGCCAAAGAAAGAAAAAAGCTCATTGTCTCCCCGCCGTCGCCGGTCGCCGCCTTCGGGCGCAGTGGCTACGAGAATACAGTTGACACGAAATCTCCTATACAAAAATATGATTATGTAATTAAGGCTTCCGGACTTTTACTGAATGAATTACCGAATCAAGCAATAGAAGATGTGATGTCAACCGTAGGAATTAAAAAAGAAAACTCAAATTGGACAGTAAAAACACAAATTGGAAATTTTTCCGTAGTTCCTTATGACGGATCCATGGAAAAACCAAAACATGATAGAGATTACGATTTCGTGGTACGTTTATTAGACTTACTGGTTATGAATTGGAACGACAATTTACATAAAGAAGATCGCAAAAGCATTGAAAATGTTTTTAAGAAAATAGGAGTAGAAAAAACAGGAGAAATAGGAGAAGAACTTAATTTTGATGGAATTTATCACGATACAAGAAGACCTGTAGAAGTAGGACAGAAAGTTATTGTTATACTGCCAGGATTTGTATTTAAAACACCCAAAGGATCGATGCTTCTCATTAAATCAAAAGTACAGCCCTCCTAATAATTTCAATGAAAATAAGTTTAGACATGAAAAAAATTAGAACATTTATTGAATGGATGGAAGAAGAAAAAGACCAAGTGAACGACCTTAAAGAACACGAATGCTCCCAATTCTTTCGTTTCGCCCGGCCCGTCATGTTCTGGTGAAGTCCGCCGCCCCGAAGCCCGCAGAAGCCCCCCAGTGGCGTTTGCGAACCAGAACCCATCAAGAACCCAGCCAAGACGCCCCAAGCCCATACAGGCCAAATATGGGCCTTCTGTGGCAGGTCAGTCCAAAGGCTCCAGCGAAAGATCCTCGTTGCCCTGGGGAGCCAAATTTACCCTTGGGACTGACGGGGGCTGCTGACCCTTGTTGGGAACCATGTTCCGCGGCCTGAGCGTCTGTGGGGACTTGTCATTGGGAGCCGCTCGGGGGGATCCCATGGCAACCGACGGCCTCTTCTGCCCGACTTCGCACTCCAGACTGCCGATCATCTGCAATACCGACGGATTGTAGACCACGACATTGAGCTTGGCCATGCCGCCCTCCGCCCAGTGGGAATGGGCCCAGAAGTCTATCTTGTCGTGAAGCTTGTACCCCCATTCATTCTCCGTGTGGACGTCGTTCCTGCCGTATTTGATCAGATCATTGACCCCGAGGGCCTCAAGCTGGTCATAGACGTAGGTTTCCTTGGATGCAACATACTTCCACATGGGGTGACCGGGCTGGAACCCCGTGACCAGTCCGCGGCCGCCCGGCTTGATTGTCGCAAGGACGACGTGATTGCCCCACTGGGAGTATGCCTTGCAGTTCTTCCTTGCGAATTCGTTGGGATCCTGCCCCGCTGGCACCACGGTGAAGTACAGGCCAGGACCGTACATCTGGTCGCTGCTCGTGTCCCCGTACTTCTTGTAGTAGCCGGCCGTCGACCGGTGCCTGTCCTGCAGCTGGAATCCGACCTTCCCTATGGAATCCGATCCCTCGTCGTTCACCGTCTTCATCAAGACCACCTGGTCAGACGACTCCGTCAAAAGCCATTCCTTGAATCTCATGTTTTCTAGTTTTTGAGGTTGTTGTAATCCCAGTAGGCCCGGTACATCCCGGGGTGGTAGGTCTTCACAAGCCTGTCGATCAGCTCCTCGTAGTTCTTTACTGTCCTGTTCAGGTCGGGGGATCCGGCAAGCTCGGGCCACCTGGAAGTCTCTCCGAACTCGTCGAGGACGTTGATCACCCTGCCAACGTAGAGGTTTTTCATGTCCTCCATGGAAAGACCCGACGGCCTGTCCGTGGGAAACTTGACCTCTAACTCCTTCGTCCATGCCAGGAACCTCGGATCATCGCTCGAGACCCCCTCCTCTCCCTCCTCGCTGATCAGGCCCGCAAGATACAGTGCACGTCCAGATTTTTTCATTTTTCACCTCCTGACTATCTAGGGAGAAACTATAAATTCCTAAACTATCCTAGGACATCATGATGGACGTCTATTTCTACGTGCTCAAAGTTTCCGAATACTGGAAGCTGGAATATCCCGACAAGCACATCGGCGAAAACGCGCTGGACATCTACGACAACAAGGAGATAAAGGGGCTGGTCAAGAACTGCTTCCACCTGAACTGGCCCGTCCCAAGGTGCTGCGGCAGGATCAACGAGGCGCACTTCTCCAAGAACAAGGGGTGAAACCCGGCCGCTCCCCGGATTTTTTTGGGAAGACCCCCTTTTAGGACAAATAGGCCAACCTGCCGACCAGTCGGGGGCCGTGGAAGCAGGACTACCAGCTCAACCCAGTTCTCTTTTTGAATTCGTTACGAAACAAATCCATCGCGTCCGCATCTTCGTCGTGGTCATAGCCATATTCTCTCAAGGTGTCTCTCAAGTTCTGCAAGTAAGAATTAAATGCGCCCTCCAAGCCGCCATACTCGTGAGCTTGGTCAATCGCCATATCGACACTCGATTTAACAATGCCTTCGATTGTTTCCTTATATTTTTTTTCCCCCATTTCTCTTCGCATCTTCCATTCGTTGAATTTATTCATAATGCCTATCTAGGGTTTCCATCCCCAAAGTCAGTCAGTGATTGATCGCCCGGTGTTATTTCAACCATGAATCAGGCCTCCACAAGTTCCGGGTTGAGAGATCGATTAAAAAGGGGCGAGCCCCCCGCCGGAACAATAAAGTTTGCCCGGAAATGCAAAATTTTCCGTGGGATTTTTTTGACCAGGGCAGGGAATAGATCATCAGCCCCCACGGGAATCGATCATAATTAATCAGTTGCAGGAAACGTAACTCAGGTCGATTAAAAAAGGGGTCGGGCGCCCCGGCATCCCCTTCTATAACCATTTGCCCCCAAGTTTTTTGAAAACAATTTTTTAGTTTTTTTTTCTGCAAAATCTCGTCAAAAAATCTCCTGTCAAACGGTGCCCCTCTCCCGCCAACCCTCGTCCCCCCCCCTATTGGGGGGGGGGGGGTGGGGCGCAAGCCGTTTTGCGTCACCCTCCGTAGCCGTATTGCCGATGGTCAGCGTGTTTACATGATCTGCCCTATAGTCGCGGTAGACAAGGGGTTCGGTAAGTCCTTGTCGGACACCCTCTTTGCTACGGTCGCGTAGGAAAGGGGTTACGATGTCCTTGGCGATCTTCACGCCGTCAAGTGTGAAGTAATCGTATCCCAAGGATGTCACCACAACGAGCGGGCAGTAGAGGGCAGACTCGTCCTCATTCGTTTTGAATGCAAGTCGGTCGCCGTCTCCGTTGACAACCCATTTGGTACGGTTGCGGGGGGCATTGCAAGTGTAGGGAATCGGGTTGCCGTCCACCCCCAACTGCTCACACTTGCGGAGCCTTTCCGCAGTCACCAACTTCTCCCATTCAGCCCCAAGAATCCCCCGCACTCGGGCTACCTTGACGATCCCCGTGATCTTGGTGTTGTAGATGCCCGTGCTGTCCCATGGGTACCTACCGTTCCCCGCCGTGCGGGGTGAGACAAGTGCGGGGGCTGTAGTCGCCGACAATTCGCACCCTTTCATCCCCTTGAACGACAACACCTTCACAATATCAACAGTGCCTTGACCGACAAACATGGTATGTTCCTTTTTCACTTTGTCGCGATGCGAAGTGCATCACTGACACTACTACAGCCGTTTGGGTTGTTGTTTCCCGATACCCTACTTTGCTTCCACCAACTCCATCATGCGGGCGACTAATTGATCCTCTTCGCGATCTATTTCAATCGTCACCCTCGCCCAACGGGCGGTGCTGAAGATGGTGGCATTTGTGTCGCGTTCCTCCGCGACAAAGAAACCTCGGGCGTGGATGGCCGAGTCCCTATTCATTTCTTTGAGGATTCTGTCTCTGCGAGCCATGGGCTTTCCCTTTCTTTGTTTGTGACGCGAGGTGCTTTGATTGTTGATGCTCGCGTTCTGAATGGCGATGGAGAACATGTGTCTTTTCCTTTGGGGTTGTTGACTTACCTTCAACCGTTTGGGGTTGTGTTTCCCGATCCTTCCCCTACTAATTTTCGGGGAAGGATCGTCACTACTACTCTGTTCGGGTGAATCGTTGGTGATCCTCCGAGTTGATGAAATCGTCGCCGACTTCTGACGACTCAAGCCAATCCCCGAGGCTTTCCTCAAGATCGTCGTCGGGATCATTCTTAAAGTCCGTAGGCCAATTAGCGAGGATGTGGGAGATGGGGAGGGTGGTTGCATCTCCTCTTGCCCAACGGACGAGGAATTTCTTTTCGTTTTTCATGGTCTGATCCTTTCGGGGTTGGTGGGTAACACTACTACAGCCGTTTGGGGTGTTGTTTCCCGATCCTCCCCCTACTAATTTTCGGGGGAGG
>Ga0208966_1000095_pt1 | contig 27316 bp, 30 predicted proteins | sample GreLakmeHU45MSRF_FD_187701 | JGI IMG/M metagenome (GOLD analysis project Ga0208966, IMG submission 187701) | Freshwater lentic microbial communities from great Laurentian Lakes, MI, USA - Great Lakes metaG HU45MSRF (SPAdes) | ecosystem: Environmental > Aquatic > Freshwater > Lake | place: Great...
TCTAACTTTTTACGAGCTACCTGAATCATTGAAATGATTTTTTTTGGATTGAGCTGGTCTACTTTTAATGCTTGATACTCTAAGAGGGTTGATTGCTTCTTTTCTTGTCTTTCAAGCTCTTGAAGAAAATCAATTTTTAGATCGGACCTGGATACAAGTTGTAAAATTTCAAAAAGTGTATTAAAACAACCAAATTCAAAATAGTCATGCGTATTTTTTAATTGATGTTCATATTTTTGATAGATCTCTTCAATACGAAGTAATCTTCGAATGCGTTCGTTTAGTGGAAATTCAAATGTGATCATAGAGACATTATCGGGTTGATTTTATTTAACGGCAACTAAATTTAAATATTTTTTATGTAATGCTTCAATCGATTCTGTAAGTTTTTCTATTGAGCCATCGTTAAGGACCACATCATCCGCTTTTTTGATGCGAGAACTGCGATCAATTTGTTGGTCGATGATGGACTGAATAACAGAGGTATCAACCCCATCTCTTTTTTTAACACGTTCAATTTGATCGTTTACCTTACAGTCAATAACAAGTGATCTTGAAATAAGACTTGTATATTGGCTTGTTTCAAATAGCAGAGGAATATCAATCACCACATAAGATTCATGAGATAAAACATTTAGTCTTTTCATAACCTCCCCAAGAATTTTTGGATGAAGGATTTTTTCGAGATTTATTTTTTGATTCTTTTCTGAAAAAATAATTTCCCTTAATTTTTTTCGATCTAATCGATTGTCCTTATCGAATATGGTATCCCCAAAGACTAACTTGATTTCTTGTCTAGCTTGATGACTTGTGTCTGTAATTTCTTTTGAAATTTTATCGAGATCAATAACTTTAATATTTAAAGACTCAAATATTTTCAGCGCCTCACTTTTACCTGATCCAATGCCACCAGTCATCCCAATAATAAACATCATCATTTACCTTAAGCTTTTTTAAATATTATGAATAAATTTACTTGAAATTATAGAATTAATCACCATTAATAGATCATGAATGATTTAAAATATGATTTATGAACGAATTGCAAAATATATCAAACAAATTCACTCCAGCTGAAGACCAGTCTGCTTGGGGTGATTTAGTGATTTGTCGAGTAGAGGTTGATTTACCTAATTGGCTTTCACAGCTTGCAGGGGGCAACAACTGGCAAGTTTACTCTGAATCCGAATATGATCACTCCATTATTTTTTTGTTGCGAGAAGGCAAGAAGGAAGCCGAAGTGACTTTGTTTAACAATGGCTATGCTCAGGTGGATCTTAACGGCAAATCGATTTTTGATGGATCTATTACTTCAGGCACTAATAAATGCGCGCACCTAAGTTATTACCGTGCCGATAACGGCGATCCTATTGTCTTAAATTAATAATCTCTCGATATTACAAATTGGTTGAGATCTAAGAGTGCATCTTTATAAAGTGAAGATGTAATATGTTGAATCAGTTTTTCACCTTTTTCTATTTCTTCTTTTGCAAGTTGTCTCACATATTCTATTGCTTTGGTTTCTTTGACAGCATTTAAAACACTTTCTAACTCTGTTAAGCCGCCATTTTCAATAGCTGCTCTGATAATATTTTTTTGTTGATCGTTACCTTTTTTCATTGTGTATAAAAGAGGTAACGTAGGCTTGCCTTCTGCTAAATCATCACCTAGATTTTTTCCTATCTCTTCAGGATTGCCTAATAGATCAAGCACATCATCAATCAGTTGAAAAGCAATACCCATATGTTTTCCAAACTGAGCAAGAGCTTTAATGTCGGCATCATGAGCGCCACCAATAATGGCACCGAGTTCGGCGGCAGATTCAAATAATTTGGCAGTTTTGTAGTAAACAACTTTTAGATACTCTTCGTCCTCAATAGAAGCGTTGTGAATATTTAAGAGCTGCAAGACTTCACCTTCTGCAATTGTGTTTGTTGTATTTGCTAAAACCTCCATCACTTTCATATGATTGATTTTCACCATCATTTGAAATGCTCTGGAGTAGATAAAATCGCCCACTAAAACGCTCGCAGCATTTCCAAAAATAGTATTCGCTGTTTTGTGATTTCTTCGTTTTGTGGATTGGTCAACAACATCATCGTGAAGAAGGGTTGCGGTATGAATAAATTCAATGACTGCAGCCAACTCATGGTGCTCTTTTTGAACGGGGCCAAATAGACCACCAACTAAGAGAAGAGTGCTGGGCCTTAGCCGTTTACCACCACCTTGGATAATATGACCTGCGACTTGATTAACGAGAGGCACTCCGGAGTGAAGAGAAGCTCGAATAACTTCATTTACGGCCAGTAAATCGCTTTTAATTGGGGATAAAATGATGCTAAGAGACACAGAAACAAGGCTTAAGGGTTGGTAAAGTCTTATTTTAGCATAACCCTCTTTGAGCTTCTTAATAAGCAACAACCTTCATCCTTGCCCTTGAAGAATTTGCTTAACAAGCCTAATTTAAGTATAATTCGCGATTCTTTTAAAGTTGTTAAAGTTTGAGGTTTTATCATGTACGCAGTAATCAAAACAGGTGGTAAGCAATATCGCGTAAATCAAGGCGATAAGCTTAAGATTGAAAAAATAGTAGGTGATGTAGGTGCGAATGTCGTTCTAGATCAAATTTTGACTGTCGTTGATGGTGATAACGTGACTATAGGTTCGCCTATTGTAAGAGGCGCTAGCGTTACAGCAACCGTAGTGAGCCACGGACGTCATGATAAAGTGCGAATTTTTAAAATGCGCCGCAGAAAACACTACCGCAAGTCTCAAGGTCATAGACAAAGCTTTACCGAGATTCAAATCGATAAAATATCAGCAAAATAATTTAAGGATTAATCATGGCACATAAAAAAGCAGGCGGAAGTTCAAGAAACGGTCGTGACTCCCAAGCCAAACGTTTAGGCGTAAAGGCTTTCGGTGAGCAAGTTGTTTCAGCTGGTAGTATTATTGTTCGTCAACGAGGTACTAAGATGCACCCGGGTGTAAATGTAGGCATGGGCAAAGACCATACTCTTTTTGCAAAGTCTGACGGTAAGGTAACCTTTACCATCAAAGGCGCATTAAAACGTAAAACCGTTAATATTGTTCCAGTCTAAGCAACTCACAGATTCTACAAAGCCCTGTCAGTTGATAGGGCTTTTTTATTTGGTAAATTGATTTTATGAAATTTATAGACGAAGCAACCATTAAGATTTACGCAGGCGATGGCGGTAATGGCATTGCAACATTTCGTCGTGAAAAATATGAGCCCATGGGAGGACCCAGTGGCGGAGATGGTGGCCGAGGGGGCTCTGTATTTTTCGAAGCCGATCAAAATTTAAATACGCTCGTTGATTACCGTTACACGCGAACTTTAAAAGCGCAAAGAGGTGAGAACGGACGAAGTGCAGAATGCTACGGGGCTAAAGGTGAGGATTTAATATTAAAGGTACCTGTTGGTACGGTGATATCAGATAAAGCGACTGGAGATTCTTATGCTGATTTAAGCCATCATGGGAACAGGGCTCTTTTAGCCAAAGGTGGCAAAGGTGGCCTTGGCAATATTCATTTTAAATCGAGTATTAATCGAGCGCCAAGACAATGTACCAAGGGCGAGCCCGGGGAAGAATTTGAGCTTTATCTTGAGCTTAAAGTACTTGCTGATGTTGGCCTCTTAGGCATGCCAAATGCTGGTAAATCTACTTTTATAAGATCCGTATCAGCTGCGAAACCAAAAGTAGCGGACTATCCTTTTACAACATTGCATCCTAATTTGGGCGTGGTGCGAGTGGGAGAAAACCAAAGCTTTGTGATTGCCGATATTCCGGGATTGATTGAAGGCGCGTCAGAAGGCGCTGGCTTGGGACATCAATTTTTAAGACATCTTGCAAGAACTACTTTGCTCTTACATTTAGTAGACATTGCACCTTTTGATCCTGCGATCAATCCAGTAGATGAAGCGCGAGCTATTGTGAATGAATTAAAGAAATATGACGAACTCTTGTACCAAAAACCACGTTGGTTGATATTAAATAAAATTGATATGGTGGAAGATGTTGCAGATAAAGTAAAAACATTTATAAAATCTTTTGGTTGGATAGGCCCTGTATATTCAATATCTGCTATTAAGGGGGTTGGCTGTAAAGAGCTAACATATGACATCATGACTTTTATAGAGCAAAATAAAAAAATTCAAAATGAAATCGTTATTAGCGAATAGCCAGAGGATTATTATTAAAGTGGGTTCTAGCCTAGTCACCAACCATGGTGAAGGTTTAGATCAAAAGGCTATTGCTTCATGGGTAGAGCAGATTGCATATCTCGTCAAATCAGGGAAAGAAATTGTCTTGGTGACAAGTGGGGCAGTGGCTGAAGGCATGCAAAGACTTGGCTGGAAAGCAAGACCTACTTTAATCAATGAATTACAAGCCGCGGCAGCCATAGGCCAAATGGGTTTGGTACAAATCTATGAAAAGAATTTTTCACAACACGCATTAAAAGCAGCACAAATTTTATTGACACATGACGATCTTGCAGATCGGAAAAGATACCTCAATGCACGCTCTACATTAAACACTCTGTTAGAGCTTAAAGTAATTCCAATCATCAATGAAAACGATACAGTTGTTACAGATGAAATTCGGTTCGGTGATAACGATACATTAGCCTCATTGGTTGCTAATTTGATTGAGGCGGATCTTTTAGTTATTTTGACGGATCAACCAGGATTATTTTCTGAGGACCCTAGAAAAAATAAAGAAGCTAAGCTTATTCATCATGGCGTTGCAGGAGATTTGTCTCTTGAGGTTATGTCTGGAGGCGCTGGCTCTTCGATAGGTACAGGCGGTATGCTAACTAAAGTTTTGGCAGCTAAGCGCGCGTCTAGAAGTGGTGCTCATACAATTATTGCGCCAGGCAAAGAAGAAAATGTTTTAATTCGACTGAGTCAAGGTGAGACGATAGGTACTCATTTGGAAAGTAAACAATTAAAACTTGCAGCAAGAAAACAATGGCTCGCTGATCATTTACAATTAAGAGGTCAATTAGTGCTTGATGATGGTGCTGTTGAAGCGCTTCAAAAAGAAGGCAAGAGTTTGCTTCCTATTGGTGTAACGAAAGTCGAAGGTGATTTCGATCGAGGTGAAGTGGTGCTTTGTTTGGATACAAAAGGTAAAGAAATTGCGCGCGGACTCATTAATTACAATGCAACTGAAACAAAAAAAATTATGGGCAAATCTACCAATTCGATAGAAAATTTATTAGGCTATATAGATCAACCTTCTTTGATTCATCGAGATAATTTAATTTTACTTTAAGATTTGTAAGGGGAGTTTTACATGGCAGAAAATAAAAAACTTGTAGCCATCATCATGGGGTCAGATAGCGATTGGCCAGTGATGAAATTTGCAGCGCAAATGCTTGCGGATTTTGAAGTGCCCTACGAAGCTCAGGTCATTTCAGCCCATCGTACTCCAGACCTTATGTTCAAATTTGCTGAACACGCCGCTAAAGAAGGCTATCAAATTATTATTGCAGGTGCAGGAGGTGCTGCTCACCTTCCAGGCATGGTTGCTTCTAAAACAACGTTGCCTGTATTAGGTGTGCCGATTCCTTCAAAACATCTTCAGGGCCAAGACTCCCTCTTATCTATTGTTCAAATGCCAAGAGGTATTCCTGTGGCAACCTTTGCGATTGGAGAGGTCGGTGCTGCAAACGCAGGTCTTTTTGCAGTATCTATTTTGGCGCATGAAAATAAAACATTAGCTAAAAAGCTTGAGGTTTTTAGAGAGAAGCAAGCTAAAAAAGTCATCGACATGAATTTATCGGAGAAGCCTTGAGTCAACCAGATCAACCGCTTTTACCCCCAGCTATGCTTGGCATTCTTGGAGGGGGCCAGTTAGGCCGTTTTTTTGTGATTGCAGCCCATGAGATGGGTTACAAAGTCACCGTATTAGATCCTGATCCAAAAAGTCCTGCAGGGATTATCGCAGATATTCATTTATGTAAATCTTATGATGACCTTTCGGCGTTAGAAGTTATGAGAAACACATGTCAAGGCGTGACTACTGAATTTGAAAATGTACCTGCAGATAGCATGGACTTCTTATCGAAAAAGATACATGTGAGTCCTTCTGCCGGGTCTGTAAGAGTGGCTCAGTATAGAGTTCTTGAAAAAACTTTTTTAAAAGAATCGGGACTTCCTGTGGGTCCTTTTGAAATCATTCGGGACGACAAAGACATTCCTTTAGATACCTCCTCTATTTACCCTGCCATTTTAAAAGTCGCTCGCTTTGGATATGACGGTAAAGGCCAGGCGAGAGTTGCTTCACAAAAAGAAGCGATAGCTGCTTTTCATCAATTCTCAAATCAGGAATGTGTTTTAGAAAAAATGCTTCCTTTGGATATGGAAGTTTCTTTAGTTTTGGCGCGAGATCAAGCGGGCCACATGGAGACATTTAATGTTGTAGAGAATATTCATACTAACGGTATTTTAGATATCTCTATTGTGCCGGCGCGCTCAACAAAATTGATTAACGATTTAGTGAATCAACTTGCAAAGCAAGTAGCACAAGCGCTTAATTATGTAGGCGTGTTGGGCGTTGAATTCTTTATTAGTAAGGGTAAGGTTTTTGTAAATGAGATTGCTCCTAGACCTCATAATTCTGGACATTACACTATTGACGCTTCTGTCACGAATCAGTTTGAACAGCAAGTGAGAGTGCTAGCAGGTCTTCCGCTAGGAAGCTCCAGACTTCATTCATCTGCTGTCATGGTCAATCTTTTAGGCGATGTTTGGACAAACAGTAAAACAAAAGAGCCTGACTGGGATAAGGCTTTTAAAGAGCCTGGTTTAAAAATGCATCTTTATGGAAAACATGAGGCAAGACCAGGCCGCAAAATGGGCCACTTTACAGTGTTAGATGAGAAACTCGATGAGGCCTTTCAAAAAGCTATGGAATTAAGAAAGCTTTTAGGCATTGCTTAGATCAAAGAGAGAAACTCTCTTTGAAATTAAGCCATTGATTTGATTGCTGCGTTTAAGCGTTGTTTATGTCGAGACGCTTTGTTTTTATGAATTATCTTTTTATCAGCGATACGGTCGATAACTGAAACATTTTCTTGGAAAGATGTTTTTGCAGCTGTTTTATCGCCAGTTTGAATTGCTTTTAAAATCTTTTTAATTGCAGTACGCAAAGTTGAACGCAAACTTGCATTGTGAGCTCGTTGCTTCGTTGCTTGGCGGGCACGTTTTCTGGCTTGTGCGGTATTTGCCATGTTTATCCTTTAGTTAATATCTTTTATTACGAAGGCGAGAATTTTAGCGATATTTGAGGTTTTATACAAGATAAAACGCTTATTTTAGCTCTAAATTTCAGTCATATCCCCTTGATGTTCTGAGCTTATCAATATTTTTGTTGGAAACCTTGATAAAACGACCTCCATGTTAAAATCTTTGTAATTTAGTGACACTTAAATAGATAAATTCAATGAATCTTCTTAAAGCACTCGCAACCGTCGGAAGCATGACTTTCGTATCAAGAATTTTGGGTTTTGTGAGGGACAGCTTAATCGCCAAAATCTTCGGTGCGGGTATGGAAACAGATGCTTTTTTTGTAGCTTTTAAAATTCCTAATTTATTAAGACGTATTTCAGCAGAAGGCGCTTTTTCTCAGGCCTTTGTGCCCATTCTTGCTGAGTATAAAAACAAACGTAGTTATGAGGCGACACACCTCTTAATTAATCACGTATGTTCATTATTAAGTCTTTTTCTAATAGCTATTACATGCATTGGAATTTTTGCAGCACCTTGGCTTGTTTATATTAGTGCACCAGGTTTTATTGAGTATTCCGAAAAGTTTCAGCTCACCGTTGATTTGCTAAGAATTACATTTCCTTACATCTTTTTTATTTCTTTGGTATCGATGTCAGGTGGCATTCTTAATACATTTAATAAATTTTCAGTGCCCGCTTTTACGCCTGTATGGCTAAATTTATCTTTTATTTTCGCTGCACTATTTTTCGCAGACTATTTCGACCGACCAATTTTAGTATTGGCTTGGGCTGTATTTGTTGGAGGCATCCTCCAGTTAATTTTTCAGATTCCTTTTTTAAGGGAAATTGGATTTATTCCCAAATATCAGTTAGACCTTAAAGATAAAGGTGTATGGCGAATCATTAAACTCATGGGGCCAGCCATTTTTGGTGTATCTATTGCACAACTCTCTTTGCTTATTAATACCATCTTCGCATCCTTTCTTGAGACTGGAAGTGTTTCATGGCTTTACTATGCCGATCGACTCATGGAATTTCCTGCAGGCGTTTTAGGGGTAGCGCTAGGTACAATTTTACTTCCAAGCCTTTCAAAATCTTATTCAGGTAAAAATCAAAAAGAATACTCAACCTTACTTGATTGGGGGTTAAGACTGACTTTTATTCTTGCAGCACCTGCAGCTGTTGCATTAGCCGTATTATCTCTACCTTTAATTGCAACCTTATTTCACTACGGCGCTTTTAATATGCATGATGTTTTGATGACCCAACAAGCTACGATTGCATACAGCTTCGGATTGATGGGCCTAATCATGATTAAAGTATTAGCGCCTGGATTTTATGCAAGACAGAATATTAAAACGCCAGTCAAAATTGCTCTTTTTACTTTATTCTCAACCCAACTCATGAATATGATATTTATTGGACAATTTAAACATGCAGGTTTAGCACTCGCGATTGGTTTAGGTGCGTGTCTAAATGCAAGTCTTCTTTATTATCATTTAAGAAAGGGAAATTATTACAAGCCAAATATAGGATGGGGTTTATTTTTAATAAAACTTTTTGTGGCTTTAGTTTTAATGGGACTCACTTTGTTTTATTTAAAAGGAGATTCATCACTTTGGCTTGAGTATTCTATTTCAAAAAGATTGATTTACTTAGTGGTGCTCATTCTGGCTGGTTTCGTTGTTTACTTTGGATCACTATGGATGATGGGATTAAGACTTCAATCATTCATTCGAAAAGCAATTTAAATTTTTGTGATGCAAGTCTTTCGACATTTTCCATTAAGTTCAAAAACGCCTATTGGCCTTACTATTGGCAATTTTGATGGTGTTCATATAGGCCATCAAGCGCTTATTCAAAAACTTATAGAGGAATCTATAGGAAGAAAAATTACACCATCGGTGATGACTTTCGAGCCTCACCCTAAAGAATTCTTTCTGCCCGAAAACGCACCTACTAGACTTACGAGCTTAAGAGAAAAGCTAGAGTTTTTTTTAAGTTGTGGCGTTGAAAATGTGTATGTATGTGCCTTTAATAAAAAATTTGCAAGTATTTCTAGTGAAGTGTTTATGCATCAAATATTAAAAGAGCAATTAAAAACAAAACTAATCATCGTGGGAGATGATTTTCGTTTTGGAGCTCAACGACTAGCGGGCACCGAAGATTTAAGAAAAAGTGGATTTGAATTATTCGAAATTCCAGAAATTAATGTGAAAGGTAAACGAGTGTCGAGTACATCAATTCGAGAAGATCTTAGAGAGGGTCGTATTGAGTCAGTCGCTCCATTCTTAGGAAGACCATATGCAATCAGCGGAAAAGTGGTTGAAGGAGACCGACGCGGAAGGCAAATGGGGTTCCCAACTGCCAATATTCATATGAAGCATACGAGACCCGCGCTAACAGGCGTATATGCGGTAAAATTAGGGGATAGAAATGGCGTTGCTAATCTTGGAATTAGACCCACAGTTGCAGGCATCCCAAAACTTTTACTAGAAGTTCATTTGCTTAATTTTAATGAAGATATTTATGGGCAGCATGTGCAGGTGACTTTCATGGAAAAAATTAGAGATGAAATGAAATTTGTAAGCATTCATGCGCTCATTGAACAAATTAAAAAAGACGTAGTGTATGCAACACGCTATTTTGAAAATAAAACATATGACCGAAGAAAATAAATACCAATTAAATTTGCCAGACACACCATTTCCTATGCGCGGGGATCTTGCTAAACGAGAACCTCTTTGGGTTAAGCGCTGGCAGGAATTTAAGCTTTATCAAAAAATCAGACAAAAAAGAAAAGGTGCCAAGAAATTCATTCTGCATGATGGCCCACCTTATGCAAACGGCGATATTCATATTGGGCATGCTGTTAATAAAATCTTAAAAGATATTATTGTTAAATCAAAAACTTTGTCTGGGTTTGATGCGCCATATGTTCCAGGATGGGATTGTCATGGACTTCCTATTGAGCTTGTTGTTGAAAAATTGCATGGCAAAAATATTGATCCTAAAAAATTTAGAGAACTATGTCGCGAATATGCGGCAACGCAAGTTGAAAAACAAAAAAATGATTTTATACGGTTAGGCGTATTGGGAGAGTGGAATCAACCTTACCTTACGATGAACTTTGAAACAGAAGCCGATATTATGCGCTCGCTTGGACATATCTATCAAAATGGCTACCTTTATCAAGGAAGTAAGCCTGTGCATTGGTGTGTTGATTGTGGTTCAGCATTAGCCGAGGCTGAAGTGGAATATGAAGATAAAACTTCACCTACGATTGATGTTGGTTTTAAAGTTATAGACAATGATGCCTTAAAAAATATATTTAATATTAAAGAAGTAAAAGATACTTTCGCAGTTATTTGGACAACCACACCTTGGACACTTCCAGCGAACCAGGCAGTATGTGTTCATCCTGAATTAAATTATGGTTTATATAGCACTGAAAACGGAAATCTAATCCTTGCAGAAGATTTGGCTGAAAAAAATCTTACGCATTATGGCTTGGAGTCTTTTAAGAAACTAGCTTCATGTAAAGGTCAAGCTTTAGAGCATCTCAAGCTGACCCACCCGTTTTATAAGAAAAATGTACCCATCATATGTGGCGACCACGTTACTCTTGAGGCTGGCACTGGTTTAGTCCATACTGCCCCTGCGCATGGTTTAGAAGACTATGTAGTTGGTATGAGATATCAATTGCCTGTAGATAATCCAGTCAATGAAGAAGGAAAGTTTTATTCTTTTGTGGAACAGTTTGCGGACGAAAGTATCTGGGAAGCTAATAAAAAAATTATTGAAACATTAGTCACGAATCAATGTTTATTTGCTTCAAAAAAATTATCACATAGCTACCCTCATTGCTGGCGACACAAAACACCGGTGATTTTCAGAGCCACACGCCAATGGTTTATTGGGATGAATCAAGAAAATAATAAAGAGACATTGCGTGAGAAAGCAAATGAAGCCGTCAGTCATACCATTTTCTATCCTGAATGGGGGAAAGCACGCCTAGAGGCTATGATTAAAAATCGGCCTGACTGGTGCGTTTCACGACAAAGAAATTGGGGCGTTCCTATGCCACTTTTTGTTCATAAAGAAACTTACGAGCTACATCCGCGTACGATTGAATTAACTGAATTAGTCGCTAAGGAAGTTGAGAAGTCAGGTATTGAGGCTTGGTTTAATTTAGATGTAAAAACATTACTTGGCAATGATGCTGATCAATATAAAAAAATAAGTGACACATTAGATGTTTGGTTTGATTCTGGAACAACACATGCATCCGTATTAAAAAAACGCGAAGACTTAACTTATCCAGCAGATCTCTATTTAGAAGGCTCGGATCAACACCGAGGCTGGTTTCAATCGAGCTTACTTACAGGTTGTGCCATTGATGGAAGAGCTCCTTACGAATCTCTCCTTACGCATGGTTTTGTTGTGGATGGTAGCGGACATAAGATGAGTAAATCAAAAGGTAATGTCGTAGCGCCTCAAAAAGTTATGGATCAATATGGTGCCGATATTTTGAGATTCTGGGTAGCTTCCACCGATTATTCTGGAGAACTCACTATTTCAGATGAAATTTTAAAGCGAGTTGCTGAAGGATACAGACGTATACGAAATACCTTACGCTTTTTGCTAGCCAACCTTGGCGACTTTAATGTTAAAAAAGATTTACTTCCTGTAAAAGAATGGGCATCGATAGATCGCTATGCACTACATTTAACGCATCAGCTTCAAGATCGTATTAAAAAAGATTATGCATCTTATGAATTTCATTTAGGCATGCAAAAATTTGTAAGCTTTTGTTCTGAGGATTTGGGTGGATTCTATCTTGATATTTTGAAAGATCGTCTTTATACATCAGCCGAAAATTCAAAAGCAAGACGAGCTGCGCAAAGCGCAATCTTCCATATTACACATTCCTTAATGAGATTGATGGCTCCTGTCTTAAGCTTTACAGCAGATGAAATTTGGCAGATTCTCATGCCGCAAAGCGATGAATTAGTATTTATGGATACATGGTATGACCTACCACCTCACGATTTGAACGCAAGAGAGTTATTGGCGTGGGATCATGTTATTCATGTACGTACGATCACTAATAAAAAAATTGAAGAGTTACGTGAAAAAGGATTGGTAGGCTCTTCACTTCAAGCGGAGATTGATATCTATGCTTCAGGTGAAATTTATCAATCTTTATCGACACTTCATGAAGATCTTAAGTTTGCAATGATTACATCACGAGCAAAACTTCACGAAAGACAAGGTCATCTTCATATTGACGTACGCGCAAGTGAACATAAAAAATGTGACCGATGTTGGCATTATCGTGAAGAAGTTGGATCGCACCATGAACATCCAGCTATTTGCAATCGATGCATTAGTAATCTTTTTGAAAAAGGCGAACTAAGGTCGCATGCGTAAATATATTTTAATTGCTTTATCGATTGTTATTTTGGATCTCATATCTAAACAGTGGATATTTAATCATCTAGATTTAGGAAGCGCTTTAATGGTGAACTCGTTTCTTAATATTGTACATTTTCAAAATACGGGAGCTGCCTTTAGCTTTTTGAGTGAAGCTTCCGGCTGGCAAAGATATTTCTTTATAGGCATCTCATTGGCCGCAATTTTTATCATTACCCGATTAATTCATCAGCGATTAAAACAGCCACTATTATGTTTAGCACTTTCTTTTATTCTTGGCGGAGCCATAGGCAACTTATGTGACAGAAGCTATTATGGTTTTGTCATCGATTTCATTTACGTTCACTACGAAGCCTTTTACTGGCCAGCATTTAATGTGGCAGATAGTTTTATTTCGATCGGTATCGCTTTAATTCTTTACGACGCATTTAAAAACAAAAAACCTTTATTGAGTTAATCATGCCCTACTGGAAAAAACTGATAAAAAGAACAGACTATGTACAAATTAAATTTGATTACTAAGTTTTCAGAAAAAATAATATTTTTATTTTTAATTTTTTTCTGTGAGACAATTTTTTCCCATGAAAGTCATAGTCATAGGCCTTCTGTTGTCACTTCTGTTTCTTTTAATCAATTAGGAACTCTTTGGCGAGTTAGAGAACAGCGAGGATTTGTTATTGTTGATTCATCAAATGATCAAGGAATTAATTTCTCGAAATCTATAAATGTAAATACTGAATTGCAGCAAATTGGAACGTCAGGGGATGCAAAACCTAAGATTGTTATTGGCCCTGAGGGGAATATTTATGTAACTTGGACTCAGATGCTCTCAAAGCCTTATACAGGCTATATATGGTTTGCGAGATCAAAAGATCACGGCAAAACTTTTGAATTACCTCAGATTGTTCACCAAGATAAGTCAGAAATTACCCATCGTTTTGATGCTATTAATGTAAATAAAGACGGGCAAATTTTTGTAGCATGGGTTGACAAGCGCGATTTAGAAAAGGCCAAACTTCAAAACAAAGACACAGAGTATAAAGGAGCGGCCTTGTATTATGCTATTTCAGACAATTATGGGGAATCATTTAAAATTGAAAGAAAAATTGTTGATAGTAGTTGTGAGTGCTGCAGGATTGCTTTAACCAATGATAGCAAAGGAAACATCATTGCAATGTGGCGACAGCTTTATGACAAAGGCATAAGAGATCATGCAGTAGCAAAGATTGATATCAACGACAATATCGTTGTCAATAGAGCTACTTTTGGGGGCTGGAAAATTGATGCATGCCCTCATCATGGTCCTGCAATAACAAGGGGAGGTGATTGGGGGTATCACATGGCTTGGTTTGATGGCGGAGAAAAAGTAGGTTTATTTTACGGGCGAATCGATGGAGATGCGTGGGTAAGTTCACCCCCTAAGAGGTTTGGAAATGCTAACTTTCAGGCAGGTCATCCATCACTATTAAGTACCAATGAAAAAGTTTATCTCGCATGGAAAGAGATAAATGAATCAGGTAATTATATTGTTTTAGCTATTTCAGAAGACGGGGGAAAAAATTGGCTAGAAGCTAAAACAATCAAAAAGACTGAGGGAGCTTCAGACTATCCTGAACTTATTCAATTTAAAAAGAAAGCTTTCCTTTCTTGGAATACGATTAAAGATGGTTATCAATTAATAGCTCTTGAATAAGTTATATGAAATTAAAGATTCTTTTATTCTTTTTGTTTTTTTCTAACTTTTCAATTGCATATGAATTTATGCCGTTTGAGATTAATACCCGAAATGCTATTGAAAAAAAATATATTAACCAGCCTTTAATAATTTCTTTTTGGTCAATTGATTGCCCTTATTGTATAGACGACCTTAAGAAGCTCGGCAAAGCTCTTAGTAAAAATACAAATGTCAAATTAATAACAGTATGTATAGATGGAAAAGAATCTCCTAAAAAAGCTAAAAGAATTTTAGATCAGGTACGTCTTCCCGAGCATGAGCATTATCAATATGCAGAAGTTGATGAAGATAAGCTTAGATATAGTTTTGATCCAACTTGGTATGGAGAGCTCCCAAGGACATACTTTTATGATGCAGCTCATCAGGTCACTCCTTTAAGTGGAAAAATCCCTAATTCATTTCTTGATGCATGGCTTAATAAATAATTTTATAAGATGATCGAAATTTGTCAATTGATCGCCACATTAAAAGAAAGCAATTCAATCTGAAACTGATAATCCGCTTGCTAAGATAAATTTTAGTGGGCCATTTTATGGCAAAAGATAAAATTAAAATTGACAGCGTTTCAGGTAAACTTAAAATTAATAAAGTTTAAATAAAGTCTTGCTCATGAAACAGGCTAGTCAAACATTGGCGATCCAAACTTCGGGTCGCCATTTTTATGATGTCACCCAAAAAGTTTTGGATTGGGTAGATCAATCAGATTTTAAAGAAGGCTTATTAACGCTCTATGTTCAACATACTTCAGCGAGCCTTCTTATTAATGAAAATTATGATCCTGATGTTTTGGTTGATTTGGAAAACTTCTTCGAACGTTTAGTGCCTGATGGCGACCCTTTATTTATCCATACAGCAGAAGGCCGTGATGATATGCCAGCTCACATCAGAACTGCTCTAACGCAAACAAGCCTCTCAATACCAATTAAGCAAGCTAAGGTTGCCTTAGGTCAATGGCAAGGCATTTTTTTGTATGAACATCGTTATCAATCACACGAGCGTCGCATATTAATGCATGTGGTTGGTGAATAAGTTATTTATTTGAAGTCCAGCCGAGAGGGTCAAAAGGTTTGCTGAGTTTTCTTAATTCAAAATAAAGACCATTCGACTCATTGCCGCCTGTATTACCCACTAAAGCTATCGCATCGCCACCGCGCACAATTTCGCCTGTCTTTTTAAGTGTGGATTGATTATTGCCATATAGGCTCATATAGCCTTCGCCATGATCCACAATAATAAGATTACCAAAGCCACGAAGCCAGTCTGCAAAAACCACTCGACCTGATGCAATGGATTTCACTTCATTGCCTTCATTGGATTTAATAAATAACCCTTTCCAAGATAAGCCTGTATCTTCACGCGGTGAACCAAATCGATTAATCACATCCCCTTTAACGGGTAAGCTTAATTTGCCACGTAATGTTTCAAATTTTAAACCTGAAAATGTTTCTGTAGGAATGTTCTCATTACGCACAATAGGTGTTTTTGAAGATGGTTTTTCTTCTCGCTTTGAAGGAACAGGGGTTAAAGGTAATCTTGCTAAGCGATCGACAAGGTCTGTTAATCTTTTTTCATCTCGTATTAATTTTTGAATTTCATTGCGTTGTTGATTAATTTTTGAAGATAAGCTTGAAATAAGTTTGGCGCGATCTTTCTTTTGAGACTCGAGTTCTGTTTTCTTTATTTCTTCTTTTTGTTTTAAGCTAGTAATCTCTTTGAGCTTTTGTGATGTTTCAGCGCTATAAGCTTCAATCTTTTTTAAATTACCCTGCATTTGATAAATACTTTTAGCCCGAGCTTTAGCTACATAAGAATAGTATTGAATATTTCTTGCAACAACACTCGGATTTTCAGATTGGATAATCATTTGTAAGTAGCCAGGATCACCATGAAGATACTGCTGGTAAATTTGTTCACTCAACATTTTTCTCTGGAGATCGACTTGAGACTCTACTGTGTCGGATTGTGCTTTGAGCTCTTGAAGCTTGGTGTAATTTTTCTTTTGTTGAGTTGATATTTCATAAAGAGAACGATTCGTATCACTAATTTTTTTTTCACTTTTTTTTAATTGGTCAGTTGCATCTTCTTGTGCTTTTTGTGTGCCACTTAATTCTTTTTTAAGTTGATTAATTTTTTCATGAACGGCATTTAAGTTTTCTTTGGCTGCATCAGCCTTAGTTGCAGCTAAGGCTCCATGAGATAAAAATAAAAGCGATATGAAGATGCATTGAATTAAAAAATTCAATGAAACGTTTTTCACTTTAATCATTCAATTCAATTAAGTTTTGTCCTGACATCTCGGATGGTTGCTTTTCGCCCATGAGATGAAGCAGAGTGGGGGCAATGTCAGAAAGTCTTCCATTAGGTTTAATCAAAGCTTTACGGCCGATATAAAGGAAAGGCACTACATTTGTAGTGTGTTGGGTATGAACTTGTTTATTTTCATAATCTTCCATGAGCTCAGCATTGCCATGATCTGCCGTAATAATGACTTCACCACCTATAGATTCCATAGCATTTACCACTTGACCAATGCATGTGTCGAGCGCTTCCATCGCTTTAATTGCAGCATCAAGATTACCTGTATGACCTACCATATCAGCGTTTGCAAAATTACAGATGATGGCGTGATATTTTTTAGTTTGGATGGCATTCGTTAGCTTTTCTGCCACTTCAAACGCACTCATTTCAGGCTGCAAATCATAAGTAGCGACCTGAGGTGACGGGACTAGAATCCGATCCTCACCTTCGTAGACAGTTTCATTTCCACCATTAAAGAAAAAAGTAACGTGCGGATATTTTTCTGTTTCTGCAATGCGAAGTTGTTTTAAGCCTAATTTTGAAATGTATTCACCAAATGAATTACTCACAGGTGTTGGTTTAAAAATAACCAATGTTTTTTTATCGTTCTGATCATATTGAGTCAATGTGAAATAGTGACTGATCTTAATTTTCTTTTGTCGCTCAAAGGCATTAAAGTTGTCTTGTAAAAATGCATCTGTAATTTGTCGTGCACGATCGGAACGGTAATTCATAAAAACGACCGTATCATCATCTTCAATCGTAATGGCTTTTTGATTCTCATCATGAATGGATGTCGGCTTAATAAATTCATCTGCTTCTTCTCTTTTGTATGCTTCGTGAATGGCATCAATTGCATGCGTGACATGAATTGGAGACCCTAACGTTAAAGTGTTATAGGCTAATTCAATCCGAGGCCAACGCTTATCGCGATCCATAGCATAGTAGCGACCTGATATGGAAGCGATTTTGCCAATGCTTAAGTCTTTTAAATGAGATTCGAGTTGTTCGATATACTGCAAAGCGCTTTTAGGTGGGGTGTCTCGACCGTCCAGGAAAGCATGAATATAAACATCTTTGAGTTCACATTGCTTTGCGAGTTTGAGCATGGCATAGAAGTGATCTAAATGACTATGCACACCGCCATCGGAAAAAAGACCTAAAAGATGTAAGGCTTTGCCGTTTTCTTTAAGTAATTGGAATGCATTAATGAGGGCTGCATTCTTAAAAAAATCACCCGATGCGATACTTGCATTAATTTTTTCAAGGTCTTGTTGGATAACGCGACCGGCCCCTATATTTAAATGACCCACTTCTGAATTACCCATTTGTCCTTTAGGTAAGCCTACAAATTCTTCAGAGGCATTAATAAAGCTATGTGCATACTTATTCCACAAGCGATTCCAATGAGGCATATCAGCATTTTTAATTGCATTATGGTCTGTGTCATCTCGATGACCGAAACCATCTAAGATAATAAGTAGTACAGGTTTTTTTAACATAGTAGAAGGCATGTATATGTGACTTGAAGATTAATGAATTATAATACTTGTCATCGAATTAAACACTTCCAACCTTTTGATAAAGTTAGTGCGCTATGAAATCCATTAAGATGTATACCAGTGCTTATTGCCCTTATTGTTCAAATGCTGAGAAGCTCCTATCCAAAAAAGGCGTAAGCCATATTGAAAAAATCCGAGTAGATGAGGATTCAGCTATTTTAGAGGAAATGATTGAAAAAACTGGACGTCGAACCGTGCCTCAAATTTACATTGGTGATTATCACGTAGGCGGTTTTGATGAGCTAAGAGCTCTAGATTTAAAGGGTGAGCTAGATCAGCTTCTGGAAATTTCCTAGAAGATTAACCCTTATTTTATTTAAATATTCTCGATAAAAAGTTAGAATGCTGTATTCATTTAATTAAACAATAGTGGCCTTAGGGTCGCTTGACTGGAAAATAACATGGCAGAAAAAAAGAAAGCAGCACCTAAATCATCTAAAGCAGAAAAAAGCGTCAAAATTGACCCACAGGCAAATGGAAGTGCACAACCTGGCTTTGCTATCGAAAAGCTTTTTCTAAAAGATGTTTCAGTTGAAGTGCCTAATTCTCCAGATATATTCACTCAGCGTGAAGCGCCTCAAATCTCAATTGAATTAGGAAATTCAGGCACGCCACTTGCTGATGGTTATTTTGAAGTTGCTTTAAAAATTACAGTGACATCAAAAATTGCTGATAAAACAGCCTTCCTCATTGAAGTGACTCAAGCAGGTATTTTTGCATTGCGCAATATTCCAGAAGAAAATCTTGAGATGATTATTGCAATTACTTGCCCTAATATCTTATTCCCATACGTACGCGAAGCTATTTCAGATTTAGTGATTAAAGCAGGTTTTGCACCAGTTCTTTTAAATCCAATTAATTTTGAAATGCTCTATATGCAACAAAAGCAGCAATCAGCGGGTAATGCGGTTGGCACAAAAAACTAAGTTTTTTCCCTGTTATTTCTTTGTATGGATTGTGTGCTTTATTTCACAATCCGCACATGCTGAATTTCGATCAGTTACTTCACCTAAAACCATTCTCTTCGAAGCGCCCTCAGCTACAACTAAAAGAGTTTATTTAGTTGGTGAGGGTTATCCCCTAGAGGTGATCGTGAATCTTGGCGATTGGTTAAAAGTGAGAGATCCTTATGGCACACTTAGTTGGGTTGAATCAAAAAATTTACAATCCAAAAGAACTATCATTGTTAAGGTAGATAAAGCAAATATCTATAAAGAGCCTGAATTAAAATCAGCGTTGCTAGTTAGTGTTGAAAAAGATGTTGTGATAGAACTTTCAGATCCTTTAATTACGAATGGCTGGATAAAAGTGCGCTATCAACTAGATCTTGACGGATATATTCAAACCTCTCAAGTATGGGGAATTTAATTAATTGAAAGTTGCAGTATTAGGCGCAGGCGCATGGGGTACAGCATTGGCAATGCAGATTAGCCAAAAGCATCGTGTCACATTGTGGGCTCGGAATGCAGGGCATGTATCTGGTATGCGAAAAGCAAGATCCAACCCCCTTTATCTAGGCGACTTTCCATTTAACGATCAATTGATGCTTGAAGATAATTTGGGCGAAGCGATTCATGATGCCGAACTTATTTTGTCGGTTGTGCCTACCTCAGGTTTTAGAACAATCTTAAAAGAGATCAAATCTTTCAACCATAAAGCACCCGTCATATGGGCTAATAAAGGCCTGGAAACAGGGACTGCAAAATTACCTCATGAAGTCGCTACGGAGGAATTAGGCGACCCTAAAAAAACAGGACAACATTGGGGTGCGTTATCTGGCCCCAGCTTTGCCGCTGAACTCGTGAGATCTCTTCCTACTGCATTAACCTTGGCTGCAACAGATGAAACATTTACACAAAGCTTAGCTTCTATTATTCATGGCCATAATCTTCGTGTTTATACCAGTCAGGACGTGATTGGTGTGTCTGTAGGGGGAGCGCTTAAAAATGTGATTGCCATTGCTGCAGGTATTTCAGATGGTATGGGATTTGGAAATAACGCGCGCGCTGCATTAATTACAAGAGGCTTAGCTGAAATTACCCGTTTCGGTATGAGTCTTGGTGGACAAAAAGATACATTCATGGGACTCACGGGAGTAGGTGATTTAATTCTGACTTGTACGGGAGATTATTCAAGAAATCGTGAAGTAGGTTTAAGGCTCGCTAAAGGTCAAACGATTGATGAAGTTTTAAAAGGTTTGGGTCACGTTGCGGAAGGTGTTTACACCGCAAAAGAAGTTGTGAATCGAGCAAAAGCACTTCAGGTATCAATGCCTATTACACATGAAGTCAATCAGGTATTAAGTTTTGGTAAGTCACCTAAAGAAGCCGTGATCGATTTATTAGGTCGCGAGCAAAAGTCTGAAACACACTAGTTTTAAATTCCACCCTTAAATTCATTTTGTCGCCAAGCTTCGAAGATAAGAATTGCAGCTGCATTTGACAAATTAAGACTGCGACTATTTTCCATCATGGGAATTCTTATTTTTTTCTTTTCATCAAATTGATTGCGAATGGATGCAGGTAAGCCTCGGGTTTCAGGCCCAAATAAAAAGATATCCCCCTTTTCATAATGTGCAGATTGATAAGGTGTGTTGCCTTTAGTGGTGACCGCAAATATCCGGTGCTTCTTATGTTGCACTAAAAAAGCATCAAAATTTGCATATGTTTTTATAGGAGCATATTCATGGTAATCAAGACCTGCTCGGATTAGTTGCTTGTCATCTAAACTAAAGCCTAAGGGCTCAATTAAATGAAGTTGAGAGCCTGTATTAGCGCACAGCCTAATAATGTTTCCAGTATTAGGGGGGATTTCAGGTTCAAAAAGGGCGATTGAAAACATAAAATATAACAACTGATTAATTTTTATACAATTGTAACAAATTATAGTAAAATAACTTAACAATTGATTTTTAATATTATTTTTACAATTAAATCATATAGATAGGGATAAATAATGATTGAATCGCAGCCTAATATGAGTCCGCAAACCATTCAATTTGAAAGAAAACCCCCCAAAAAACTAAAAAATTCTATAAAAGACCGTTGGTCAATTGCTGAAATAGAGGCTTTATATGACCTGCCTTTTAGCGATCTTATGTTTCAAGCACAAACAATTCATCGCGAACACTTCAATCCAAATGCAGTTCAGGTCAGCACACTTCTTTCTATTAAAACAGGCGGATGCTCCGAAGATTGTGGCTACTGCCCTCAATCAGCGCGTTATGACACGAATGTTGAAAATGAAGCGATGATGCCTGTTCAAGATGTATTAAAAGCTGCTAAAGCCGCTAAGGAAGCGGGGGCAAGTCGTTTCTGTATGGGTGCGGCTTGGCGAAGCCCAAAAGATAAAGATTTAAAAGCAGTGCTAGAAATGATTCAAGAAGTTAAAAAACTGGGACTTGAAACATGTGCAACACTTGGCATGCTTAAAGACGGCCAAGCTAGCATGCTTAAAGAAGCCGGGCTTGATTATTACAACCACAACTTAGATACGGCCCCTGAATTTTATGGCGATGTGATTTCTACACGCGTCTATCAGGATAGACTTGATACATTAGACCGAGTTCGAGAAGCAGATCTTCACGTATGTTGTGGAGGTATTATAGGAATGGGAGAGAGTAGAAGTGAGCGAGCAGGATTAATTGCACAGCTAGCTAATATGGAAAAGCAACCCGAGAGTGTGCCCATCAATTTATTAACACAAGTGGAAGGCACGCCACTTCATGGTACTAAACCACTTGATCTCTTTGAGTTTGTAAGAACTATTGCTGTTGCAAGAATTACCATGCCTAAAAGTTACGTACGACTCTCTGCTGGAAGGCAGTCTATGCATGAAGGTATTCAATCACTAGCTTTCTTAGCGGGGGCTAATTCAATTTTTTATGGCGAAAAATTATTGACCACAGATAACCCGGATGTAAAAGTTGACCAAGCATTGTTCGGTAAGTTAGGTATCCGACCTATTTAAGCTTGTCATGCTAGATCAAATTCATAGCGAACTTCAATCTTTAAAAGACAATCATCTTTTTAGAAAAAGAAAATTATTAAGCGGAAGATTAGGATCCAAACTTTCTTTAAATCATCAAGAGCATTTAAGCTTTTGTTCTAATGATTATCTAGGACTTTCACAAAATCAATTTATTCAGGCAGCATTAATTGAGGGTATTCATTTATCTGGAAACGGGATGGGTGCCTCACATCTCATCTCAGGACATCATGAATTTCATGAAGCGTTTGAAAATGCATTTAGTGAGGCGCTTTATTTTGAAAGAGCGCTTTTATTTTCATCAGGTTACATGGCAAATATGGGGGTCATCTCAGCTTTAGCTGGAAAAGATGATGCTATTTTTTCAGATAAGTTAAATCATGCTTCATTAAATGACGCTGCAATTCTTTCTCGCGCAAATCATAAAAGATATAGACATAATGATATGAATCACTTGGAAGAATTAATTTGCGCATCAAAATCAAAAGTTAAAATTATTGTGACAGATGCTGTCTTTAGCATGGATGGCGATATCGCAGATATTCCTCATCTAATTTATCTATGTGAAGCTTACGATGCTTACCTTTATATTGATGATGCCCATGGTTTTGGCGTATTAGGCGAAGAAGGCAGAGGTGTATTGCAACATTTTATCGATTTACAGAGAATTAAAACACCCCATTCACCAAGACTCATTTATATGGCAACGCTAGGAAAGGCTGCTGGTATTCATGGCGCCGTAGTTGCTTCTTCAAATAGTGTTATTGAATACCTTATTCAAAAATCAAAACAATATATTTATACAACCGCCATACCAGCATTTCTTGCTTATGGACTCAAAGAATCTTTAAATCAAATTTTAAAAGCTCATGAAGCAAGGGAGCATGTAAAAGGCCTCGTGAATACTTTTAGAAATCATATGAAATTAAATAAGCTATCTTTAGGCAACTCATTAACACCTATTCAGCCTGTGATTGTTGGAAATGAAATAAATGCATTAAGATTAAATCAGTGGTTAATGGATGTAGGTATTTATGTGCCAGCAATTAGGCCGCCTTCAGTGCCAAAAGGCACTTCAAGAATGAGAGTATCATTTTCAGCGTTGCATTCAGATCTAGACGTAAGAGAGCTAATAAAAAATATTATAGATTTTGAAAGCCATTTAGATGCACATTAAAAAAATTGGCCAAGGAAAAGATCTTGTGCTTATTCATGGCTGGGGTATGCATAGTGGTATATGGGAGCCTATTATCGATAAATTTTCAAAAGAATACACACTTCATCTTGTAGATATCCCAGGCATGGGAAAAAGTCATATCATTAATCCTTATGATTTAGATCATTTAGCTGAAGCTATAAGTAGAGCCTTGCCACCCTCGTTTGATATTTTAGGCTGGTCTCTAGGGGGTCTTATTTCGCTTAAGATGAGTCTTATGTACCCCAAAAAAATTCATCGTATGGTTTTGGTAGGAGGCACGCCTTGTTTTATTAATCAGGCAGATTGGAGTTATGGGGTAGACATAAGAGACTTTAATGATTTTGCTTATGAGCTTTTTAAAAACTATAAGTCGACCATGATAAATTTTTACACACTTCAACTTATGCATTCAAAAAATAGTAAGTTACTTATTAAAAAACTTAAAGAAATGGATGAAGCAGAAAATCCACCCGAAGTTAAATCATTGCAACTTGGGCTTGATATCTTATTGAAGAATGATTTGCGAGAGGATATTAATAAAATTCAACATCAAACACTTTTAATTACAGGCGACATGGATCGCCTAACGCCAAAGTCTGCGTCTATATGGCTTGAAAGTCACTTGAAAAAAGGACAATTAAAGGTTATCGAAGGCGCATCACACATTCCTTTTCTCTCTCATTCGGATGAGTTTTTTAGTTATCTCGATCAATTTTTATTAGCAGCTTAATCATGACCAAACATCATATTGATAAAAAAAGGGCTCAAGCGGCATTTAATAAAGCGTCCACTTCTTATGAGGATGCAGCGGTGCTTCAGAAGCATGTCTTAGGAGAAATGTTCCTTAGATTGAAATTACTCAAAATTAATCCAGAGACAATTCTTGATCTGGGTTGCGGCCCCGGTAATGCCGGACCTGATTTAAAAGCTACCTATAAGCCTCGCGATCTTATTTATTTAGATTTTGCATATGACATGTTAAAAAAGGCAGAAGAGAAAAATAAAGAACATTTCTTTAAATCTTTTTCAAATAAATCGACACAGCAATTTATCTGTGCGGATATGGAAGCTATTCCAGTATTAGAAAATAGTGTCGATATGGTTTGGTCAAATTTATCTCTTCAATGGTGCAATGATCTAGATCAGGTATTTACTCAGATAGAGAAAACATTAACGCACAACGGACTTTTTATATTTAGTACTTTTGGACCAAGCACTCTTCACGAATTAAGAGCATCACTCGCATCATTTTCTCAATACTCACATGTGAATCAATTTATCGATATGCATGATATTGGAGACGCACTTGTCCGTTGCGGATTTTCTGATCCAGTCTTAGATGTTGATCTTTATACGCTTACCTATAGTACATTTAAAGATATTATGAATGATCTCAAGCATATTGGTGCGCGCAATTCGCTTTCAGGGAGAGCCAAAGGCATGACAGGTAAGGGCTTTTTGTACCAATTAGAAAAATCGTATGAAACTTACAGGACCGATGAAAAATTGCCTGCGAGTTACGAAGTTGTTTACGGGCATGCGTGGAAAGTAAATAAGCCACCTGATGAATCTTCAGTCGTTAAATTTTATCCAAAATAATAATGCATACATATTTTATTGCTGGAACTGATACCCATATTGGAAAAACAGCAATTACCTGTAGTTTAATTGCTAAATATGTTAAAGAAGGATTTCGTGTGGGAGGTATGAAGCCTGTCGCTGCAGGATGTCATATGGAAGAGGGTTATATGGTATCTGATGATGTTAAGAAGATTATCGAAGTGAGCAATGTTGACTTAAATATCGACAAAATTTCTCCCTATCAATTTGAGATGCCAATAGCACCTCATATTAGCTTCAAGAAAAATAAAAAAGAAATCGACATTCATCTAATTAAAGAGCATTTACGTTCATTTGAAAATGAGATGGATTATCTATTTGTGGAAGGGGTAGGGGGTTATGCTGTGCCTTTGACAGAGAATTTTTCTACGGCTAATTTGATTGAAGCTCTCAATGTGCCCATTATTTTAGTTGTAGGTATGAAGCTAGGCTGTATCAATCATGCTTTATTGACTGTTGAATCAATCTTAAATAAAAAACAAAAACTATCTGGTTGGGTAGCTAATCGTATTGATGACCATATGCTTGCTTATGATGAGAATGTATCTTTTTTAAAAGAAAAGATTAAAGCACCTTGTTTGGGTGAAGTACCTTATCTTAAAGACTTTAATCCTATAAAGGCATCAAAATTTATTGATATCGCTAAGCTTAACGATAAAGTTGATTTAGACTAATGTAGTCAGCGATTACTTCAGGCACGAATTGTGTAAGATTTTTATCTGAATGAATTGCATCCCGAATTTGAGATGATGAAATATCAATATACTCAAATTGTTTCACCATAATTAAACCGTAAGCTGATGTCTCAATATCTTCTATCTTTTGCGTGAGTCTTTTATCCCATTCTTTTTTTAGAAGTGATGTTAATTGATCGATGTGAATAGGGGATTCGCGCCTTTCCACAATTAATATATGACAATAATTAAAAAGCTCATTCCATAAATGCCAGGATTCGATTTTCAGAAAAGCATCACTTCCCATCAAGAAACATAAAGCCTGGTCTTTTTCTTTTTCTTGTGCAAGACTTTTTAATGTTTCGATTGTATAAGACGCCTGAAGATCGCTCTGATTTTTTTTGATTTCTCGATCATCAGCAAAAAACTCTGCATATGGCTTTAGGGCGAGATAAAGCATTTCTAAGCGATGCTTGTTTTCTAATACGATATTTTTATGAGGCGCTAAGCCGGACGGGATAAAAAGAACTTTTGACAAGGAAGCGAAGCTCTTCCAAGCTCGAGCTAATTTAATATGACCATAATGGATTGGATCGAATGCGCCACCAAACACACCAATAAGCTTCAAAGACATTCCTTATTTGCGAGTATGACCGTTGCCCAATACAATATATTTGAGCGAAGTAAGTCCTTCAAGCCCTACAGGGCCTCTTACATGTAATTTATTTGTTGAAATGCCTATTTCAGCACCTAAGCCATATTCAAAGCCATCTGCAAATCGAGTCGAAGCGTTTACCATAACACTGCTTGAATCCACTTCTTTTAAGAATTGCATTGCACGCTCATAATTTTCTGTAACGATAGCGTCGGTGTGATGAGAGGAATATTGATTGATATGATAAATGGCTTCATCGATATCAATTACAATCTTGCATGAAATGATTGCATCGAGATATTCAGTATAAAAATCATCTTCACTTGCTTTTTTAATGCCTTTAGCAAGCTTCAAAGTTTCTTTGCAGCCGCGAATCTCAACCTTATGTTGATGCAGCATTTTCACAATTTTGGGTAAGAAATCGCGCGCAATATGCTTCGAAATTAAAAGTGATTCAGTGGTATTACATGTACCCAATCTCTGGGTTTTAGAATTCTCAATAATTTTGAGTGCCTTATTTAAGTCTGCATCTTTATCAACAAAGACATGACAATTCCCATCTAAATGTTTAATGACAGGAACAGTTGCTTCATCACTAATCATTTTAGTTAAGCTTTTGCCACCTCTTGGGATGATGACATCAATATAATCATTAAGTTTAATCATACCTTTGACTATAGATCTGTCGGTAGAATCAATCACTTGAACAGCTTGAATAGAAAGACCAGATTTTTTAAGCGCTTCATGAATTAGACCGCTTAAAGCAATATTAGAATGAATAGATTCACTACCCCCTCTTAATATAATGGCATTTCCGGACTTGATAGATAAACTCGCTGCATCAATAGTGACATTAGGACGAGATTCGTAAATCATGCCTATGACGCCAAGTGC
>Ga0208966_1000096_pt1 | contig 27221 bp, 38 predicted proteins | sample GreLakmeHU45MSRF_FD_187701 | JGI IMG/M metagenome (GOLD analysis project Ga0208966, IMG submission 187701) | Freshwater lentic microbial communities from great Laurentian Lakes, MI, USA - Great Lakes metaG HU45MSRF (SPAdes) | ecosystem: Environmental > Aquatic > Freshwater > Lake | place: Great...
TCGCAACATTCCCAAGGCGGTCCGGGACCTCTTTGAGATTGGCGAGAACGTCAAGACGAACGTCGTAGCCGTCCCTGGATATAACGAGGGGTTCCGTCCAGGCATGAAGCACGTGGTGAAGATGGGCCTCAACAAGGTTCTGCGCATCAATAACCGACAGGCGACCCGTCTGACGAAGAAGGAACTCATCGAGATTGCCCGGAATATGAACATTGCCCGCGTAGACGCAAAGTGGAAGCCGGACCAGATCCGGAATGCGATCCAGGCAAAGGCTGGAATCACTACGCGCGTCAACAAGACGTTCAACCTGGAGATGAACGGGAAGAAGTACAAGCTCCTGAACAATGGTCGGGTTCAGAAGACTGCGGGTGAGACGCGGACCCAGCGCGAATGGGCCACCATGCCACTCGCCGAGCGGACAGCAATTGCCCGGAAGATCCTGCCGACCAATTTGTTTTCTGAATACAACTCTATCCCGAACTCGAACAAGTTCGACACACTCCGGTCCTTTATCGCGGGCAAGAAGGCGCCTTCACCGCCGAGCCCGGTGCGGGCCAAGACGCCACCGAGCCCTGCAAACTCCAACTCCAACTCAAACTTCAATAATGACCGACTCGCCCTCGAGTTCGAGTACAACATGCGTCTTGCTGCGAACATGGGCAACCTGACGCGCAATGGAAACCAGGCGCTCTTTATGAAGGAGTACAACAAGCTGCCAAAGGGGGCGCGGGGAAAGCCCCTCAAGGCGAACGTGAACCGGGCATACGTCAAGTTTGTCAAGGAGACCAAGAGGTTCCGTGTGAACGAGCCGGCCCGTGCACGGTACACCGGCCGCATCACGCCACCCAACTGGCTTCCGGCGAACAAGGTCCAGGCTTACAAGAACCTCGTGACCAACCTAGCCTTCAAGAAACCCAAGCCGTCCCAGAAGGCGCTCAAGGAGGCTGTGATGGCGTGGCTCAAGACCGCCGCCCCTCCTGGATCTCCCCGCCCCGCCAGGAACGTCGAGAACATGATGACGGGCATCATGAAGCGCATCCCGGCCTACAACCCGGCCAACCGCAAGTCTCCCGTCCTTCCCAAGCGGACGCCGTCCCCCAAGAAGAGCCCGGAGACCAAGGCTGCAAACGCGGCGAGGCGCGCGGCCACAAAGGCTGGCAAGGCGCTTAAATTTAATACCAAAAAGGCTTATGTCGTACCTATCAGTGAAAACGTGGAGAACCTCGGCAATGCTATGATTGCAGCGGGTCTCAACGTGAAAATGGCGCACTCGTGGGACGCTGTGGTGCGATCCGGTGTGAATTCAAAGTTTAAGAATAACTGGGCTCGGCACGTCGCCGTCTAGACGTGCTTGATGACATCGAAAATCTTATAGACGATGTTAAATAACTCGATACTGGTGTGAACCTTCTTGAGGTCCACAATCTCCATCTCAACCTGGTACACCGTGTCGTCGTCGCAGTCCTTGTCGTCCGGGTTGCCCTTGACGATCGAGAGGTCGATGGACAAATTCTTCCGTACAAAAGACCAACGCTCCTTGGCCTTTTGCTCGGTGCTCTCCTCCTCTCCGTCGTACTCGAAGGGAACCTCAGTGCTGACGCCAAGGCGGACGTCTAGTGGTAAACTCTCGAGCTGAAAGTCGTTCACGACGACTCGCTTTTTGATGCAGGCAACCTGCTCGTCAGTCTCGTCATCCGCTGTGACCCTCTTCCCTCCCGGGAAGTAATAGACGGTCGACTTGGAGTGTTTCGAAGAGTCCCACTCGTTGTATTTTGTCATAGCCTTGAGGATCTTCTCGAACGACTCCTTCCCGACGTTCGTATCGAACCCCTTGGGGCCCGGACGGCCGAGACGGATCTCAATCTCGGCATGCGGAGTCTTGGTGTGAGTCAAGATGATAGGCTCCCATTTGTCGTACAAGGGAAATGCAATCGGGTTGCAAGGATGAAACTCCATTTTCTGGTTAGAGAGTACGCGCGTGGAGTCTCTAAGGCAAATGAGAGGGCTCTGGAACTTGGGAAACACCTGCTGGTTCAACACGGCGTGTCAAGCGCTCGCCCACGTCCCGCCGCTGACCAAGCACTTTTTCGACGTTCCGTACGAAGGACCGTGCGACGTCACGCGTGAATACCAGAAGGTCGTACGTCAACTCTTTGTCCGAGGCAAGACGGACCCAGTGAGTCCGAGCGATCTCCTTGGGGCCTTTCGGGCCCGCTTTCCACAGTTTGCCGGTCACCAGCAACACGACGCCCAGGAGGCGGTCCTTATCCTCATCGACGTCTTTGAGGAATCTCTCGGGAAAGAATTCATTCAGGGCCTTTTTAACGGCGAGGAGGTCCAGAAGACTATGTGGGACTCGGGGTGTTCGGAGGTTCGCAGTCCGTTCACGACGTTGCTCATGGACGTCAGCGAGCCGTGTCGGCTTCAGGACTTGCTCGATGACCGCAAAGAGCCGGTGATCCTCGAGGGCTATACGGACAATAACGGAAAGACCCACGCATCTGCTGCGGTCGAGCGCAAGGTGGCGCGATGGCCAAAGTTTACGAGTTTTTCATTCTCGATGTATGATTACAAGTTTCCAATCGAACTCCCTTTCGAATTCAAGGGGCTCAAGCTGTTTGCCTGTATCATGCATCAAGGGCACAGAAATGGGGGACACTACGCGTTGCTGGTGCGACGCTACGACAAGTGGTATGTGAAAGACGACTGCACGATTACTGAAGTTCCAAGTATCGATATATTAAAAGGTGAATTCTACATGGCTTTCTATAGGCCGATGAACTCGCTTTGAAGGATTTGCTCCCTCAAGTTGACGCACGTCCGGAAGTAGGTCCGCCGGTTGTTGGCGTACGTCTTGTCTGTCCGGATCTTCTCCACAAACCACCCTAGGCCTCCATACCCACACTCGATTATAGTCCCGTCCGCCAAGTCCTTCCTCTGGTTCTGTACGTGCAACTCAGCCTCCTTGTAAGGGATGCCCCGGTCCTGTACGTACAGGTCCTTTCCTAATTTCAATTCAAAATCGACAGTGATCCGGTCATGTGGCTTCCACTTGAAGAGGGTCTCGTGGGTCCCGGTCCGAATGGGTTCCTCGACAGGTGTGAAGACCAGACCGTCCGTTTCATATTCAAATGAATTTAAATCTTGAATTGGTGAACCAAGTGGGACCATGGTCTTGACTCGCATCTCGAATGGAGCCGATGCCGTCTTGATGATGCCCTTGACCACTGCCCGGGCCTTTTCGAGGCGCACGTTTAATGGCTGGGCCATTAAACTCTCCCCCTTGACGCGCACTGCGTCGAAAACCAAGAACAGCGCCTTTCCTGCTCGGGTCTTTACGAGCTCCCCGTCGAGCAGGGTGTCCTTTGGGACTCGGACCCCCACGACCTTTGTCATTTCAAAGGCTCGGTTCACGAGGAAAATTCCAGAATCAGTACTTGTGAGGAGGTGTCTTACTCCGTCCGTCTTTTCACACACAAAGTAAGGTTGGCGCGTGAGGAGAGGGAAGTGCCGTCTCTCGATAGAGACGGGCTGGGGTCCAGGAAACCTGTGACAATTGGAGATGGTGTCATCCCCCCAGCACTGCTTGATGAAGGTGATAACCTCCATCTCAATTTTGTTTTAAAATTATACGCGTCTAGGCTCTAAGTCCCCAGTTCCGAAGGAACTCTTGGATCACGAGTCCTTCGGACTCGGTCTCGCTAAGGCTCCAACTTGACGCCGGCCGCCTCGAGGATGTTTCCAAAGCACTCGTGGACAAAGTGGCACACGACGACCGCCTCGGAGGCGACCCCAATTTTGATTCCCAGGGCTGAAAGTTTCATGAACATGAGCTCGTTATCGTTCAACGGAAGCTTGACTTGCTCCTTGCCACCTCGAAGCTTCTTGTCGACCGGCTTGGCGTCCATGGCCCAGACGCGCGCTGCCGTCTTGGTGCACTCGTACAAACCGTCCGCCAGTTTCTTCCCCACCTCGGTATCGAATGTGAGCCCCCGCTGTCCTGCGCTCTCGAGACTTCCAGCCTTGGTCTTCTTTTCGAACTGGTCCCAGTTGATCCCCTCGTTGACCGAAGGGAAGACCAGCACCTGCACTCCCTTGTCGAACGGGTCAATGACCTTTGTCAAAATCTCGTTGTTCAGGTTCGTCCCGTACTCCATCCAGAAGATGCGATCGCCCGACTTGATAATCTTGGGAAGGGTCGACTTGTCCTCCACGAAGTGAATCTCTATGTGATGGCCACGCATCATACAGAGGCCGTGAAGGTTCATGGCAGTGTGAAGAGACGTGGCGCTGATGGACTTGTTCCGCGTCTCCATGCATATGTGAAGGACCGTCATTTAGGGTTTAAAAGTATCTAAGCCTTAAGTTCAGTTCTAAGTCGCTCCTCGAGAGACCCCTGAAACCGAATGTTTCCGACGTGGCCCAGGACCGTCATGACGTCCGCGAAAATCTGACCACCCATCTGCTGCCACCGACGGCAGAATGCATAGTCCTCGGACAGATACCGCTTGGTGTCGGGATCAATCAGACAGTCAAAAATTGCAAAATACTCATCCAGGTCCCGGTTCTGATGGTCGTTCATGCACTTGAGCTCCGGGAACTTTTCGTGCATCTTTGTGAAAACGGCGCGCTTGATGAGGAGGAATCCAGTTGGACCGTCCAGAACCTCCGCGAACCCATCCTTGATCTGCGTCTGCTGGTACTTGAAGTTCATCACGAGAGACGAGGCGACGCGCGCGAGGTCCTTGCCCTGGCCTCCCGCCTTGACGTGTTGGTCGACCGAGTCCCACATCACGCACTTCTTGGGGTAGGCTGCGCACGACACCTCGTGACCGGACTTGACGAGGCGGACGACCGACTCGGGGTCAAAGTGGATGTCGGCGTCTACAAAGAGAAAATGGGTCGCCTGGGTCTTCTGGTAGAAGCGGGCGACGGCGAGGTTTCGGGCGCGAGGGATAAGCGACTCGTTTTCTGTCGTGTCCAGCATCATCTGGATGCCATTCTGAGCACACGTGCGCTGGAGACGAATCATGGACTCGGCATAGGCCTGGAGACAAATCCCACCGTAGCAGGGGGTCGAGACAAACAAAACAACTCCAGTCATTTAACTATTAAAAGTTCAATTCTCTAACTGTGGCGCGTTTTGACAAATTCAAGACAAGCGAGGCCCTTAGTTAGCTGCCCTTGATCAAAGCCTCAATCTTTCCCAACGTCGGAAGCGAGACGGCGCAGATGGCACAAAGAGCGTGGCGATCCGACGCTCCCGGTATATCCTTCAGGAGAAGCGCCATCACCGCGCATGCAATCGCCTTGGGCGTCCGACCCATAAGCTCGACCTTCTCCTGCAGTTCATTGCACCGGTTGATGATACGGCGCTTCATTCTCCCACGGTCACTCTCTGGCACCCCCGTCACGTCGTTGAAGAACCGAGGGACCAGGTCAGCCGGAGTCGTCACGTGCACCGCCGTCTCTGGAACCTGCTCTTGATACATCTCGAAAGTCCGTGAGAGGTCTCGCTGAGGGATGCCAAAAGCATCCGCAATCTCCCGTGTCGTCCTCGAGACCCCGTGTTCCCGACACGACTGGAAAACGCAGTTGGCTTTGATCCCGCTCCTGACCGCCCCACGGGTCAATACCGCCTCATTAAACGCCTTGTACTTGATCTTCGCATCGTACATAACCGAGTCTTGCAATTTCAGAACATCCTTGCCGATCCGGTCAATCTCGGCGTAGGCATGGAAGAGGGCCCGATCTCGATGGTTCATCGAGGCGTGCATGTTGATGCGGGCCGACCGCTTCTGTGCATAGCTGGCGCCCCGCCCGACAGTCATGAAGGTCGTCTGACCCCAGGCTGCCGAAAAGTGATCGAGGTTCACAGGAGCCCCCACGCGCGAGGGGTCCGGACCGGCGTCAGCCCCAGACCTCCACTCGGCCTCCTCGCATATGAAAGAGTTGTCGACCCGACCACAGCTGGTGCAAGTCGGCAGGTCAATCTCCAGCCCATCAAAAGTCTTGGGTCCGCCACATTCGCAGAAGAACTCGATGTTCGAGCTTGGAGGCGGTGGGCTCACCCGCTCGCCCGCCCGGAAAAGTTCGAAATCGGCCCAGGCACGATCCAGACGGTGCTCCATTTTGGTTACTACCCCTAATCACCGCGCCCTACTGGCTTGGAAAAAACACGAATTCTTTGTAATGAGCGCTCCCGTCGTCGATCACGCCCGGCGTGCCGTTATTCAGGAGATCACCTCCAAGTCTCCGTTCAACATCTTCAACATCGTCGCCATCGTGGCCATTCTGGTCATCGGCTATTTCCTCTACAAGAAGTTCACCGAGAAGTTCCAGAAGGGTTCCATCAAGATCCCTAACATCGTTCCTCTTGAGCCTAAGACTCAGAGCGCCGCCCCTGTGGTTATCGAGACAATGCCGGCCGCTCCGGAGGTTATCGATGAGCCCGGTGTGAAGGAGGAATAATTTTGTTCTTAAATACAAATGAAAAATTTTGATCAAATATTATGGACCGTCATCGGTGCAGTGGTCATCTGGGCCGCCGTCACACCTGGTCGTCAGCTCGGATTTTTAGGTGAAAATAATCGGTATAATATTTTAAACCAACTCTCACCAGTTGTAACTGTGATGGCATTTTTAGTATTGGGTGGAATGATCTTCAAGACCAAATAGAATCCACAACGTGCCACTCGATACACCGTGCCGCGTCCATGTAAACGTCCCGCTTCAGGAGCCTCTCGAGTTCTTCAGTCGGGATGGTCGTCTCCTTGGTGTAAATGACTCGAAATCTATTCATAAATTGATCCAGATTCTCCATCTGATCCTTGAAATCCTCAAACTTCCCCCATGTTCCGTCCATATTCAGTTGATGTATCAATATGTACGAATTCTTGGTCATATACCTTTTGGACCCGCCCATCAGTATGAAGGTGGCGGCCGATGCGCAGACCCCGTCGGCAATTGTCCGGACACGCACGCGCTTTCGTAGAGTCTTGATGCAGTCCATGGCGCTCAGGCCTGCGTGAAGGTCCCCGCCGTCGCTCCGGATGAAGATGCGAATCTCGGGTCGGCGGTCGATCCCAAGTTCCAGGTACTTGTGCAGGAGCTCGAGTTGGAGCTTTTTCAGTTTTAAATTCAATTCGAGGACTGTAGTTTCACAAACCTCGCAGTGAAAGTAGACATCCGATCCCTGGACGTGGACAAACTCCTCCTCGTGAACTCTCATGCATTCGGTCGTCATTGCAGTTGCTTCTTTAGCATAGCAACCACCTTTGGTTTTATCTTGCGCAACGGGCTCAGGTGGTTCAGGACGTCAATGTCCTGTGGCTGAAGGTTATATTCTCGCAGGATGTCAGCGTTTCCCGCCTCTGCATAGTCGCGTAGGGTCATCAGGACGTCCAGGTGGATCTCCTGTCCGGGTCGCCGGGTCGCCATCGTCTTGATCCTCTTCATGCGCATGCACGTATTTTGGTGCTTGGTCCAACTCGATCCAGGTCTTAGGTTTGGCCCGAGGCCGTGACGAATCGCCACGGCCGGCAGGATGCACCCGAAGAAGTTGTAGTAATGGATGAGGTTCCAATTTCCATCGTAAATTGCATCTTCGAAAATTCCAGAAGTACTAAAGTCCGCCGAGACCTTGGCCAGAAAGTCCATGTTTGCTCCACGGGTATCCACGTAATTTTCATGTAAAATTGAAGAAATATTTCCGGGCTCAGCCAAGGGGTGGCCGATGAAGTGGATAGGGTTCACTCCCGGGGAGGCACGGGAAACCAGCGAGGCGACGAAATCTCTGGGCCCCTGGAAGTCGTCCATGCAATCTGACCGGAATGTCAGGCTCTGGATGGCCCTCCGCAGGTCCCCTTTACACTCGACGACGGCGTCATTCGTGATACCGGGGGCGATCCGTTTGATGTCTTCGAATGTCGGTACGGGAAAGTCATACACTGCAATTTCGAATTCAAATTTGACTGGAATCTGAGACACCACAATGAACTGCCCGTTGGTCGGGGGCTCAATGATTTCACGGAGGCCGACAAGGTCCTGGATGCACTCGTACTCATCCAGGATGACTGGGGTACTCGTCCCTCTGACCCTCTCTAGGAAGTCGTGTGTGGCCTGTTTGCTCTTCAGGATGTCAGCGGTGATCTCGATATGGGGTCTGTGCGCGTCACGTACGGCCCAGGACTTGCCGATGCCCGAGCGACCCAGGACGCACACTGCCGGCCCGAGGCTCGTAAACTCGTACTCGGTTTTTTGTTTGGGTCTGGTAAGAAAGCGATCCATGGATGAAGAAGATGAATCTCTTTCTAAGCAGGTTATGAATCTCGTGCTAGAGAACACGGGACTCCTGTCTGTTCTAACAGGGTATATTGTTTTTAACGTCGCGATATTGATTTTACTTGTGTACATCTCAGTGCGAATTTCTCTCAAGTAATTGTAAATGGCCCCTGTCGTTTTGCGCAAGGCGCGAAACTCGATCCACAAGTTCATGGCCATTTTCCCAGACGGTAAGGTGGTTAGGTTCGGACGCAAGGGCTACTCAGACTACACGAAGCACGGGGACAAGGCGCGCATGGAGCGGTACCTGACCCGCCACCGCACGAGGGAAAACTGGGGGCGGGCCGGCCGGTACACAGCCGGTTTTTGGTCCCGACGGATTTTGTGGTCATCCCCGGACTTTAAGAAGGCTCTCAGGAGGACCGAGAAGATCCTTGGAAAAAAAATAGTTTACATAAAGTAATATAATGGCGCTCGGAGATTATATCCTCCCGATGGTTTTCCTGTGCCTCGCGATTCTCCTGGTCGCCCAGACGTCAATCACCATCCAGAACTACTCGTCGACCAAGAAGGCCAAGGACCTCAATTATTACTGGTCGGTGCTTGTCCTCATTGTCTCCATCATCGGGCTTTTCGCGAGCTTCTTTTTGATCTACAAGGCGTCGACGGGTGTCGGCATCGTCGGGGGCGCGGAGAACGCGGCGAACGGTGAACTCCTCGACCCGGTCAATGTGGCGGCGCTCGGCACGTCCGGAAACGCCGGTGCGATTGATAACCTCCGCGCGAAGCTCGCGATCAACAAGGGCGCCCTAAACACCAAGCTCGCGACCGAGCTCTCCACCAAACTGGGACAGCTCGCGCAGGCCAGCAAGGTCCTGGCGGCTTTCACCGAGGGCCAGGTCCGGGGCCCGCCCCCCGCGTAACCGTCTGACTCAACCTATGGAACAGCTCTGGCGTTCGCGCCGGATCGTAATTCAATGTGTCTGCCTTGGCGATTCCAATGGAACCCGCCTCGGCAAACGCGTCCTGATTCGCCCCAAGGTACATGACGGACCAGCCGTCCTTTTGCTTCTGCTTCATGAGGTCCTTGATATGCGCCTTCGTGTATGTCTTTGATGCATTCTCCTCGCCGTCCGTCAGGATGATGAACAGAACCGAACCCGATGGGGGGTCGTCCGTCAGAACAGACCCAATCGCATCCAGGAGGGCCGTCGTCCCACGAGGGACGAAGGTCTCACGCGTCAGGGGTTGGACGGAGTGTAGCTTCACATTCTCAAAGGTTTTGATAATTTCATGATCGAATTGGACCAGGGTAAGCGTGTCCTCTGGACGCACATTCTTCTGGTCCGCGACGAATGCATTAAATCCGCCAATTGTGTCATCCCAGCACATCTCCATGGAACCTGAACGGTCGAGTAGAAATATGAGTGACGTCATCGTACTCTAGGAACGCCCGAAGACTTTAAGGCGCGAAATTCGAGTCCGCCACAGGGCAGGCGCGACGGTGGAACCTCTGACCAAGTCCGATGCTTAAGTTTGCGTGCGTCCCGGTGCAATATGCACCGAAACGAAAGTTTGTGAACTTTGCGTTGCCCAAGTGGCGCCAAAAACTGGCCGAAATTGATTCAGACCCGGACGTCCGGAGCTGGGTCAATAACCTATACCAGGACCGGACCTTCCCGACCAGTGAAGAATTTAACCGTGCGTACGACGAACGCGCCACGGACATCCTCCACTGGAACCATAAACCTATGGTCTTGACCCCTGATGACGTCTGCAATTTTGAATCAGAATTGAACGAAGGAGGCTTTGGAGACCCAGGGACGCCCGAGTTTGCGAAGGCTGAGAAGCTTGTCAAGCGCATGAGGGATGTGCAGAGCGCGGAGAAAATAGTGTTTGTGTATTAATAATATGAAGACGTTGGCAATCATCCTGGCCCTTGTCGTCGTAGTCTTCGTCTTCTTTATGGGGAAGGGCGACGTGAAGGTTCGCGGGTCGTGCCCACCCGGCTACTATTCCAGGCCGGGATCCACATGGGCCGGGTGGACCTTTGACTGCTTGCCCATCGGTGAAGATGCAATGTCTCCTGGAATTCCCACAGACAGCACGACTCGCTTCGGGACCATGTACGCCCCCATCGTCGCGGGAACCTTCCTGTCCGGGGTGGGGTCCAAGCAGGAGCGGGCATCCATCCGCGAGTTTCCAGTCCTGAAGGACCTGACTCTTTTTCCAGGCTATTAGTCGTGTCCCACAAGTTTTAAAAGGTACAAAAGTTCGAAAACTTCCTTGCGACCCTCCTTCTCCTTCTTGGTGTTGGCAGAGTACCGCGTGTAGGGTATCTCGATGCGCCGAACTTCATATGGGGCGAGCATCGCGTTCCACTCAGCCTCGGGAATGATGCCCTCGTCGTTGTACGACACGAGCGTCCAGGTGGCAACCTCCGTGCACCTCTTCAGAAGGTGCTTCATAGCATCAACGGCGCGAACCTTGTGGTTGTAGTCCGACTTGATGCGTTCTTTTGGGAGGCCCGTGACTGCATTCACATTCACTGGTCGCTCGTTCTTCAGGACGACATTGTGTAAAAAATAGAATGCCGAATACTCGTGTTCGTTGTAGGGAGGGTCGAGGTATATGAGGTCCAGAGACCCGTTGGGCAGTTTGTCTAACAAGGTGTTGGTGGACTCTTGGTGACAATGAACCTCGCACGAATTTGGATTGAAAATTGGAACCTGTAGCACCATCGGTGACGTGACTCTGTCCCCGCACTTTTCGAAACAACCTATATTGTCCTTGTTTTTGCTAAACGCCTTGAAGTGGCCGTAGGTGTTCGCCTTGAGCGACATCTGGATGAGGATGGGACACAGGCACCAGTGGCGCACGTCCGGCTCGACGCTGCTCTCGACGTAGTGCCGCCACGTGTCGATGCGAATGGCGTTCTCGTGTGTGAAGAAACAGCGCTCACCGGCTAGAACGTTCTGCGTGTCGCGTGGTGCGTAGTTCTCCGAGATGACGCCATGGATGAGGGGTCCCTGTGTTCCGACACGGTTCATATTCTCGATATGGGCCAGTACGCGCGCCGCCTGGTCGGCCGTCGGGCGCTCCAGAAAGCACTTTGCCGCGACGAGCGAATACAACTCGAGGTCGTTTGTGTGGAGTTCAGAGGCGTGCGCGGCGAGCATACGCGCCACGACCGTCGAGCCCGTGAAGCCGTCGAGGACGCGCAGCCGGTCCTTGCCCAGGGTCTGCTTCACTTCGACGACCGCCTTTTCTATTTCGTCTATAAGTTTTCGCTTGTTTCCTAGATATGTGAACATGGGTTGGAGGACAAATGCACTCATTGAGTTTATAACTGCCGTAGCCTTTAATTACACCATTTCCGAACCCCATGCATATTCTACCCCCCACTCCTTCCAAAGTGCTAGCTGCGCTCGAATCTTGGGGCCGTCCTTGAAGAAGTTCTTGGCGTACATCTCGGCTCCGGCGAAGCAGATGACGCGGAGGGGCTTTCCGAACAACTCGGGAACCTCGAGGTACTTGATGGGTACCGCAGGGATCTTCTCTTGGGCCGTCCCACCGCTCAGGTGGAACTGGGTCTTCAATTCATATACGAAATTCTCATCCTCCCAGTCGAGCTGGTAGTTGCCCTTCTTCTTGGGCTTCCAGCCGTTCGGGAGGAGTTCCTGTAGGATGAGTTGCCCGAAGGTCCCGGACCACTTGCCGTCTTGCTTGAAGCCTTGAGACGGCTTGGCCGCACAAAAAAGGGCCCAGGCCCAGTCGTTCTCACGCTTGTACATGGCCGCCTTGGCCACCTTCTTGACGTCATTATCCTTGTTCAAAAATGAGCAGTCCGCCTTGAGCCACTGAACAACCTCGAGAACGGTGTGGAGAGTTGCCATTTTGATTTAAAATTCGAATCCGCCTTCATCCACTGGCTCAGGGGATACATGAATTCTGGAGGAAACGGAAAAGAAATAATAGACCAAAGTAAGATGCCACCTCGTCACCCCCGCCATATCGTTGTACGACGCAGCTGGCCCGAGCGGTACTTCACGGGCCTCAGCCGGTCCCTCCGGCTCGTGCGCGAAAAGGAGCTCCTGAAGAGGCGCACGACGCCCTACAGCAAGTTGACCATGGGCAAGTCCAACAAGGGCGGGACGAAGAAAAAGTCCAAGTGGACCCAGCAGTTCCATAAGGTTTACCCGGGCCTCAAGTTTAACAAGGATGCTATTGCTCGGCGAACTGGGATCAGCCGTTCGACGCTCAATACAGTCTACAACAGGGGCCTGAAGGCGTGGAAGACGGGCGGGAGTCGCGTTGGAGCCACGCCGCAGCAGTGGGCCGTGGCGAGGACATACAAGTACGTGCTCGTCACCAAGCGCAAGGCGCCTAGGGCCTGGTACGCGACCCGCGCCGACCCTGATCAGGATTTACGCAAGTGAGTCCTCCTTGCGCCCGATGAAATACTCGTCCAGTAACGCCTCGAACCTCTTGCCGTCCTTTGTGAGGCGCACGGTTCCATCCTCCTCCATGCCAATGTCCACAAACGGATCAAATTGGTTCTTTGTGAGAATGTCCCAGCGCTCCTTGTAGCGCCGGTTTGCAAAGGCCCCGTGCCAGTGATGCACGATGGTCCCGTCGACATAGGACGTCTTGAAGTTTTTCGATTTCTTTTCAAAATCAGCCAGAAGAACCTTGTAGTTGGGATGGATGTTCCCCGGGCAGGACTTGTCGGCCAGTCCTGCAAGGGCCATCGCCATGTGCCGGTCGCCGGACCCCAGGATCGCCCAGTCGATAAGGCCGCCCATCTGGTCATAGGCTTTGCGGGTGCACGCCCAGGCGTACCCGGAGTGCCAGAACCCATACTTATCCGTTTGAACCCAGGGGGTCCCACTGGAAATGAACATGTATGCAAATGACTTGTCCACCTGGAGGGTCTCCCCTTGCGCCCCGAGGTTCACTGCAGATCGCCAGAGCTGGACGACGTCGGCCGTCTGGAGCTCGTGGATGGTGTCCCGGACCCAGTTTCCGTTTAGGAAACTGATGTCCGCGTCAATCCAGGACATGTATTTCCAAGAATTGGGCAACTTGTTTACCGCCACGTTCACAAGATTCTCCTTGATCCATATCCGGCTTGGCGTCTTGAAGGTCATGTGACTCCAGACGGGCAAGCCACGTGGCAAGGGGGTCTGACCCTCCGCCTCTGAGATCACCACCCTGATCCCAGAGACTGAAGCAATTTCATTTACAAATTGGACAAAAAGATCCCGCCGCCTCTTGAATCCACAAAAGTTGAAATATGGGAGGACGACATACAGGGGTTCGCGAGGTTTGCGGAAACAATCCATCTAATATTAACACGATATAAACTTCAAAGCTCCTGCAGTGTCTTTGGCGGCCAGCAGAGTGCGCAGACGCGCGATGCGGTCCTGGAACTGTTTGGCTCCGACAGACTTGAGATAGGTGGACCAGTATGTCTCGGCCCAGCGGACTTGCGCATTGTAAGCGACGTTGTTAAACTTAACGGCGCTTGCAATCCGGACAGCCTTCTGCGCGTTGCACAGGTACTCGCGTTGGATGGTAGACATCATTTTGGTGTGAAAGTCTCGCCGACTCGTTGAACCTGGCCTTTTCCAGACATCAATTTTAAGGGGGTGGCATCTCAAGCGCTATAATAACCTTCATCAAATTTGAATCAATATCGTGAAGGGTGAAGGGCTCGAGGCGGTCGTGCGTGCAGTCGGTCATCTCGAATACCATCTTCAACTTTGGCCACTTGTCGACGAGGGACTGCTTAATCTCGAAGATTTCCCCATCGTTCGTGCGGACGAGGTGCATTCTTGCATTTCACGCCGGAGGTGGCTCTAAATAACTTCCACGTCTACAGTACTATGGAGCTGAAGCGAATGCTGATGTTCCTCATCGGGTGCATGGGAGCCCGTCTCGGCTTGACCTACGCTGCGTATCGTTTCCCGGCGCTCCTCCCGTGGCTCGGGCTCCTTGCTCTCGGTATTTCAATCGGATTTGCCATGATTTACATCAACGGCTGGCGCAAGACGGGGGTCGAAGTGGGTGGTCAGGCCATCTGGTGGAACAACCTCCGGCCATTCCATGCATTTATGTACGGCCTGTTTGCCTTGCTGGCTTTCATGGGCGTCAAGGAGCACGCCTGGAAGGTTCTCCTTCTGGACACCATCATAGGATTTTTGGCATTTATGCTACATCACTTTGGGTGAAACAAAACGTCACGCTCGTTGAAGGGGATCCCGTTGAACCTGGTCGTGGCTGCCGAGGTGTAAGCCCCCATGCGCGGCCAGACGATCCAGTCACCCTCGGTCAGGGTCTCTGGAAGGGAAATTTGTTTTGAAATTATGTCACCCCCATCACATGTCGACCCGAACAAAAGTCTTGGAACCCGTTGAGTTTCAATTTCGATTCCAAATTGATCAATGAAAAATCCTGGAACAGGCTCGGCATGATCAAAAAGTACACAATTAAAGGCTCCATAGAGAGACTCTGAAATTGTAACCCCTCCCCCCTTCACACCCATGACAGGTGTGACGAGGGTCGCCATGTGCTCGACCATGTACCTTCCGGGTTCGGCTATAAATTTGAATTTTGGATCTAAATTGGAGATTGTTTCATTAATCTGATCAGGAACAGGTCCAAGATCAAAGACGTTGGTGGATGAAAACCCTCCCCCAATATCGATCAATTTCGGATCAAAATTGAAATTCTTGGAAAGGTCAACAGCCTCCATGGCCAAAACAATTCCATTCTTAAATGCAGATGGGTTCTTGGCCATTGATCCCACATGAAAGGAAATCCCCACAATTTCCAACCCTAGGATCTTACACCGAGCCATGAGGTCCGACCACTCGTGTTTCTCTGCTCCATATTTTATTCCTAAATTGCATCGAGCCTCGGGATCATCGGCGCGGATCCGAAGGACGACCTGGTGCCACCCACCCTCGGCCAACTTTTCCAATTCACATACTGAATCGAACGTGGTCAACTTGATATTTAAGTTTTTCGCATGTGCAATCTCCTGACGGCGTTTGCACGGATTCGCGTAGATGATCCGTTCTTGCCCGACGCCCATTCCCAACACGAGATCAATCTCGGCGGGACTTGCGCAATCGAACGAAGAACCCAAGTTCGCGAGGGTTTCTACGATTCTTGGATCCGGATTACATTTGACGGCGTAGAATGGCTGGATGGTCGGGAATACCCGCAGCCATTCTTGGTACGCCCGTTTTAGAATGCCCAGTTCGTAAACGTAAAAGGTATCTTCAGGTTTATGTTGCCGGACGAGATCTGAAAGATCTCGGCCGCCGACCATCAGAAGTAAGACTTCTAGATGTCCTGGAGATTTTTTTTTTAAGTGGGCTCACTTCTTCCACGGTGCGCAGCTTGCGCGCATAGTGAACCCTGCTGCAGTGCAAGCACCTCACTTCCTGATAAGGTACAGAATCTCGTAGACGGTCCCCACATCCGAATCGCGACCAGCGAACCGTTTATACTCTTTTTTCACTTTGTTATACTCGTATGGCTCGAGCATCTTTTTCCATTTGTTGGCGCTGATGATACCCTCGTCGTTATACGAGATGAGTACATACTTGGAAATCTTGAGCGAGTCCTGAATAAGCTCGGTCATAGCCTTGAGTGCTAGGTCCTCCTTGTTATAGTCCGACTGGTTCCTCTCTTCACGGGAGGGCATGTGCGTCACCTCCATCCAGTTCTTCGCTTTTTTATTAGTGATGATCACGTTCAGAAGGAAATACATGTGGCTGTACTCGTGCTGGTTATAGGGTGGGTCGTAGTAGATGAGGTCAAACGGGCCCTTGAGTTTCTTCACGAGCTCGTTGGTCGACTGGTTGTGGCACTCCACCTTGCAGGGCTCGGGCGACCAGATGGGGCACTCTAGTTTTATAGGTTTTGACACCCGGTTCCAATGGCTTTCCGTTTTGTGAAACGTGCCCACGTTATCCTTGTCTTTGAAGAAAGCCATGGTGTGACCCATAGAGTTGCAGTAGATGCTAGATTGAACTATGAGTGGTCCAAGGCACCAGTCAGTCAGCTCATTCTCAACCTTTTTCTCAATGTAATTGCGCATAGTATCTATAATCTTGGCATTCTCGCGGGTATAGAAACAAACCTCGCCCTCTTTGGGATTCTCCGTGCTTTTGGGTGCGTACCATTTGGTCATGATTCCCTCGACGTAGGGTCCCTTTTCAGCCAGCTCATTCATCTTATCGATGTGCTTGGCGATCTTTTCCTGCTGAGCTTTGGTCGGCTGCTTGACATAACAGTTAGTAGCGACATCGGCGTAGAGCTCTAGGTCATTCGTGTGGAGCTCGGATGAGTGCGTGGACAGCATACGCGACACGACCCCACTGCCACTGAAGCCGTCCATCGTAACGAGTTTGTCCTTCTTGAGCTTCTTCTTGACGTGATTGATCTGTTCTTCAATAAAGTCAAGGAGCTTGCGTTTGTTCCCGAGGTACGTGAACATAGGCTGATGGATGTACTCCTCAGTCATTTGAATTTACTTTTGAAATTAAGGGGGCTAAGAGAGCGCACGCTCACTTCTTCCATGGCGCGCAGCTTGCACGCATAGTGAACCCTTTGATGATTCCCATCATACACGCGAGCTTCGAGAATTTCCTCGGAAGACTAAAAACCTTTTTGTTCGATGTCCTGACGCACTTTTTGTTTTTTGGACCCGACTTGTTGCAACTCTTCATTAATTAATACCGAGAAATTCTCTGCCAATCTTGGAGCCGAGAAACATCGCAGACAGGGCGGTGATCGTAATGACCGCGTGACGTGTGCTCGTGCTGATCATCTGCAAGTGAATGATGAGCACAGTCAAAAAGCCGATCCAGAAGAGCAAAGTATAAAAGTCCATTTATATTAGGAAGAGGAATTAATTCTCACAGCCCCCGCGTAATCGATCCAGTCGTCCACTGTGAAGAAGCAAAAGTCATCAGGCAAGACCCAATCCTTGAACTTGAGTTGGATCTCGTTCTCGTAGAGCCAATTATCTGGGTTGGTCTCCGGGCGCCTCTGCCATTTCTTATTCTCGACGTCGCGCCTCATAATTTTCAAGAAGCTCTCCTCTGTGTGGATGCCGCTCGGGTCGGCACCCACGCCGGTGTATAAGATCATTGTTGAGTTTATAAACTTTTTCTCTATTAAGTATAAAAATGAACCGCGCCCAGATTGAAATCCAAGTTTTTAAGGCTATTACTATGATGAAGCGCAAAGAGGCGCGGAATATGAAAACAGGACCCAAGAAGACTGCCCTTCTCAAGAAGATCGCCAGAGCGCAGAAGTTGCAGAAGTGGCTCACCATGATGGTCGGACGGAAGTAGGATCTCACAACCTCCACGTCCCTCTCGGGTACATAGAATTAAGTATGTCCTCGATATCCTTTGCCTCGACCATCTGCTGCTTCTGACGCACTTTGTATTCGACGAGTCGAACAGCCTTTGACTGGTATTTTACCTGGTCTCCCGTGTTGTTCTGTTTGGTCTGTGCGATTCTCAGAGCGTTCGCGATGTGCGCGTCAGTGACGACCGGTCTGTAAATCATAGAGGCTTGGATTCCCATTGCAGTACACGTGACCGAATTCTTAAAGTGTGTCTATGAAGGATTGAAAAAAAAATATAAATAGATTATAAAATGCAGACTCCAGTGATATCTTATAGTGTTGAAACTTACGCAGGACCAATACCTAAGACAACTATTGGCGAGTTACCGTCCCCCTGGCGTCAGGACGTTGTTGAGACCATGGTACCCTTGTTGTCAAATCTGAATTCCGATTCAACTTTCCTTGATATTGGTTCTTTGGAGACGTCTATGTCTTACTTGGCGAGTTCATTTTCGAATGGCGCTACTATTTATAGCCACAATAGCTGGCCTGTAACTGGAGAACCTGAAGGATTTCCTTCAGATGATCTTCCTGCTACATATTGGAACTTTTGGAAATCTGTGAAGGCACTTGGAATACAGCGAAAAATCACCCCTATGAGAGGAATGGTGCAGTACACACTTGGGTGCCACGATTTAGCATCAGTCGATCTCGCCTTTATTTCAATGAACTTGTTAGGAATGGACTACATAAAATTGGATGTAAAGATTCTCATGACGAGAATGAAACCAGGTGGAACAATCATTTTAGTTGAAAATTTTACAAACAATCCAGTTTTTGACGAAATTTTACAAACAATTCCAAACTCTATGCAAATCACAACGCCAGCTACAACAACTCAGCCTTCTAGAATTATTCGTTTCATGTCTATTAAATGTTAAAAATATCTTTAGTTCTCTTAATGAGTTTTCGGGGTGAAGCGTCCCAAGTTTTCACACAACAAGAATGTGAATATATAATTTCGTTGACAAATCACATTGAATCTTTTGAATATAATTTAGATTTATCAAACGTAACGACACGAGATACGGTTCGTCTTACAAAATCTTTCAGAGAAGCTCCTCAGCTTGTTAAAAACGATATAAAAGTGATTAGACAGAAAATTCTAGGTATAGTTGAAAAGTATATACACGAAAAGATATATATAGAATATTCAAATATGTGTTTCAGACATAAAGGATCCGCGCATCCTATACATGTTGACAATAGGGTATATGACCATAATACAAATACTTATAAAATAGTAGAAGGAAAAAATAACGCAGAAAGACATTATTCAGCTATTTTGTACTTAAACAAATGCGAAGGAGGTGAATTTTGTTTTCATAATAAAGATACTCGCAAAGAAGAAGAAGTTTTCACAATTGAAACAGGAAAGCTACTTTTTTTTAGCTCAGGGGTGGAAAATTTACATTCTTCAAGAATAACAAACGCCGACCGATGGTCGTTTGTTATGTTTTTTACACGAAATAAAAATGCGGAAGAAAATATAGAATAAAATGGGAGTTTGTAAAGAAAGTTTTGGTCTGTACTTTTGGGGTACTTTACACATAACTTGTTTAGGAACAAAATATGTGTCAAATATTGTGAATTTTATTAATACATTTAAAAATATAATTCCATGTGGAGAATGTAGAAAAGATTTTATTAAACTCATTGACGACCACCCTATTCCCGAAACTGACTCGCAAGATATATTTGAATGGACAGTTGACATGCACAACATAGTAAACGAAAGAATTGGAAAACCAGTGATTGATTACAAAACAGCCCTTGATACATGGTCAGCGGGTTGCGAAGGAAAAAATTTATGTTTGAAAGTACTGGAATCAAAATATTCTACACAAATGAAGGACCCGTTGCCCAAAGAACAAGACTTCTCCTAATTCCTTTTGTAATTGGTGTTACACGATGAACAATAAAACTCGGAAATATGACGACTGTTCCTTTTTCTTTTGGAGCAGTCTTGTGGTCACTTCCGATTGTATATTGAAGTTCACACCCCTCGTATTCACTTGGATCCGATAGTTGAACAACAATACTGAGTTTTCGCGTTGCAGACTCGGCTCCTAGATCAGTGTGCCATGTATAATGTCCTTTATAATTTTCATCATACTCTGTAAATTGAACGTCTTCGCTTAAACCTGTAAGATGAAAGTTGTATAATTCTTCATTACAAGTTTGAATCATTTTAAACAATATATCATATATGTATCCAAAATCAGATCTTTGGAGAAATGTGACGCGTGATTTTCTAATGTTTGGTGGAGCTCCTTCTGGTGCGTCGCCCACGCCTCCAAACTTAAGAGTCAGTTTTTGAGCATCTTCAACCAGTTTATCTATAATTTTATTATCTATAGAATTCAGTTGTTGTATATTCATTACAAACTTGTTGCTTATTGGTTTGAAATTGAAATTTAGAGAAGAAAAAGTTCGTTCATCTATTCGACATGTTTCATCATTATAATCTGAACCATCAGCGGCTTTTATACAACACGCTGCATTTTTAACTTGTATTTTACTATTGTCTGTTAAGTTTGTTATATAAGGTGCGTATACTTCATCTATACTCGATGATCCAACAAATATTTCACCAGACTTTGACATTGACAAACCTCTTAGGATAATGCGATGTTTCACTTTTGTAGGGTCGTCTAATTGCTGTACTTCTTCTATATTTTTCGTTATTGTACTGTATTTACAAATTACATTTGTAGCGTCACAGAATAGTATGTCTCTATGTACAACAACAAGGTCATGACAATAATACCGACCCGTGTCTATAGTTTCAATAAGTTTCCAATTTTCGTCAAAAACTCTTATAATTGATTTTGTATTACCATCTTGACTTGGCTCGCCTTCTAATATAAAATTTTTAAGAAAAGGACACATGATGTAAAATTTGTTATCAAATACAGTTATTGAGTTCATATGTTCATACTTTTCAGAAGATCCTTCATATTTGCTTTTAAGGTACCATGAACTAATTGCTTTATCAATTGGATAAATATATTCTTTTTCAGAAGGATTTGTAAGAGATATACGTAAAACTCGCTGGACACCAGTTTCTAGAACATAGAGATTATTTTTATAAATCATTATTTGATGTACCCCATTATCTAAACCTGTTGCAAACACGTGTGGATTTATTAATAGTCCATTTTCATCTATTTGAAATTTGAGAATATATCCTTCAAAACTTGGTGTATGTAAAGAGGTTAGAATTGGTGTACCAAACGCATACCAATCACGACCTTGATGCGTTAACCCATAAAACTTTCCGTCGTATACTTTTGTTGTAAAATCTACATATATTCCATCTCTACAAGTGTGAATATATCTCATTCTAATTCTTAATTATTTTTATTTCTCAGTTTCCACGCAACGGTTGTTCGTAGTTCTGATATAAAACGAGATGGTGCATTACCCCTGTGAAATTTGTTCGACTTGAAAAAAATAGCACTATTTGTTTCTGGAACAACCGACGTTATAGTTCCATCTTCATTTAGAAATTCGGTTTGTCCACCCCAGTTTTCTAATTCTGTTATTTCATTTATATATAATAAAAATGTATATGCTGAATCGTCTGGGTTGTCCTGATGCCACGACCCATCCATGCCATAGTACTGACCATTTGCATAGACTCTGTCAAGAACAAGCGGTATACCGGCTAATTTTTCTATAACAGGTAAAAATTTGTTTGTGAATAATTCTTTGTCTGAAAGATCCATGTGCAAAAAAGATACAGTGTTTGATTCATCTGATTTTCCTTTTGTTGTCCATGTACCTGAATCAATTGTTCGTTTTATAGAGTTAAAATCCATAACAGATAAGATATTTGTAAACCTCAAGAATTCACGAGAGACTGGAGGTGGAATTTGTGTCAAAAATTGAGAAATAGCCCACCGTCCTGAACCAGTGAGAGGTTTCACTTCATGTGTTGTCCATGAAGGAAACACGAGTAAACAATTGTTAGTTATGGGAACTTTAAAATTTCCAAAATAAAGGTCCCCACCTTCAAACGTTTTAGGTTCAGACCATGTGTAATAAATAGCCGTTAAAACCGATTCGTCTGTATGTGGTTTATAATGACCTGAATTTTCATAATAACTCGCAAGTGTTGTTTCATTATTCATGGAACGAAGAGCGCCAAAAAACCAGTTACGGCGCTCAAGATCAGATATCATAACACTATCACGATATTTACGGATAATCGTTGGCAATCCTGAATTTTGTTGTAAAAACAAACCTTTATTCTTCTTCTTTATGTCACCAAGAACGGTTCGTGCTGTTCCGGTTTCTTCTGGACCTTTCAACTGATGAAATAAACCCGACAGTTCTGTTTTAACCATTTCAAGTTCTTCTTTATTGCAAAAATTACGTAATATTGCGTGAATAACGGGGCTGTCATATACTTCGATTTCCAACTCCATAAAATATGTTCACTATAATAAACTCGATGGAAATTGCGCAACGTGTTATAGATTTTGGAGCTTTAGTAATTGCTGGATTTGTTCGCGACGTATACATCAGGAAAGAAGAACGTTTTAATGATATAGACATTATATGTGAAATTCATAAAAGAGATAATTTTTTAGAATATTTGAATGGCGAATTTGTGAGAACTACTATTCCAAACTCGTCAAACGTTCCTTTATGCAGACTCATAGACATAGTATATATTAGACGGACTAAATTAGAAATTATGTATTACGATACACTTGAAGACTGGAAATGTAAAGAATCAACAGTTGATTGTACACACTCACTATTTTATTTGTCAAAAAATGGGCTACATATTCAATATTTACCCGAAGGGTACACACAAGAAGAACTTTTAGATCTTATTTTACAAAAAAAATTTAAATATCTCGATGAACGTCTTACAACAAACGAAAAAATATTAAAAAATATAGAAAGATCTTACCATTTTCAAATGAGGGGGTGGAAACTCGTATTTTAAGTATACTGTAAAGTACCTTGTTGAACCACCATGCTTCCAATAGGACCAGCTTGCTGAATAGCACGAATAGATCCAGCGGTATTGGCTCCTTGTGCAGGTGTAAGACCTGCTGTGACTACAGTAATTTGCTGTGCCGAGGATTGTTGCGAAAGAATATATCCCTGACTATACACAAGAGGAGACGCGGGACCCTGGATGTTTGCTGCGACATTGGCAGGAGATGGTGCAAAGTTTGGATTGCCACCTGATTGCGGTACAGTAAAGAAGTTTGGATTACCGCCTGATGCCGGTACAGTATAGAAGTTTGGATTACCGCCTGATGCCGGATAAGATGGGTTGGTTCCTCCATTTGGGTAAGTTGTCGGATAATATGGGTTGGTTCCTCCATTTGGGTAAGTTGCCGGATAATATGGGTTGGTTCCTCCATTTGGGTAACTTGCCGGATAATATGGGTTGGTTCCTGAATTTTGGTTATATCCCGGATAATATGGGTTGAAGTTACCACAGCATAAAACGCAGTTATACTGACAGTTATTGCAACTGCCGCTGTAGTTTGAATACCCTGGATTGCAGTATGATGGTGATGGGCCTACATACGAGAAGTTTGGATTGCCACCTGATGCCGGTACAGTATAGAAGTTTGGATTGCCACCTGATGCCGGTACAGTATAGAAGTTTGGATTACCGCCTGATGCCGGTACAGTATAGAAGTTTGGATTACCACCTGATGCCGGATAATATGGGTTGGTTCCTCCATTTGGGTAACTTACCGGTATATATGGGTTGGTTCCTCCATTTGGGTAACTTACCGGTACAACTGGGTTGGTTCCTGTATTCGTAGGAGGGTTTGGATTCGAGGTGTTTGCTGAACCAGTTGAAATAGTTAAGGCTCCAGTTGATTGTGCTCTGTTCCATAAGGAGAAATATCCCTGTTGCTGTGCTTGACTTAGTAAAGTTTGAAGTGTAGGTGATGATAAAGCGCCTGTTCCAGTGAGAAAAGCTAGAGTACGAGTTCTTAACTTGTCACTTTGGATATTTCCTCCAGCGCTAACTGGACCAGTGTTCCCTAAAGGATCTCTATAAAATGCACTGGGTTGTGTACTTGTGTTTGTCATATTTCCAAGTTGAATATTTATACCAGCTGGGGCTCCGGAGAGGGTTCTTCCTATACCACCAATCTGTACAGTCTGCTGAATAGATACAGAACGCAACTGCGCCATTTTACTATTTATAAAACATAATATATTTTTATTATGGATTTAACCACATTTATACATGATACAAGATATTCCCGTATAAATACGCTCGATCCGGACCCGAGAGAGTTTCCCCTCTTTTACAAAGCGAAGAAGTATGAATATTATCTCAACTCAGGTGAGAGATTATTTATACCCAGAAATTGGTATCATTTTGTTGAATCTGAACCCGATCCTGATACAGGACTGAACGTTGCTGTGAATTTTTGGTTCGTGGAAGATACACATATGGGTGTTAGAGTAAAACGCCATACTATATCATGCAAAGACGTCTTTGAAGATATTGGACAACGACCCTTAAAATGCTCGAAAAGCCGTGATAATTGTTTCCTGTCGACGAACCAGGCTCACTGGTATCCGGATAAAACATTTGGATGGGAAACGTTTTCTTTAGATGATTTTTTAGAAATAAATAACCCACAATATTATGTAGTTCAGAATAAAATTGAAAATTCAAAGTTAAATATTGATGAAAATTTTCAGATAATCTCAACAAATATTTGGATAAATAGAGGAAATTGTAGAACATCCATGCATGAAGATGGTGAAGATAATTGGTTATGTCAAGTGAGTGGACGGAAACGGATTATTTTATTTCCACCTTCTGAAAGACCAAATTTATATACTTATAATCCTTATCCATCATATTTTATAGACTCTGTTAAAAATGCTTTTAACACAGTTCCCACGTTTTTTAACTTTGACCATCAAATATCAAATGAACTTGTGAATAAAATACAATCGTATGAAGGAAAGGTTATTTCCAGTCCCGAGTTGTCTGATATATATAGTAGAGCTCTTTTGAGATATCAATCGCATCTTAAAAAACAGGCATGTGAACTCACATATATATTAGATGTTCCTTCTGTTAATTTCAGAGTTGTTCGAGTTCATTGTTTATCAGAAATCGTACCATTGCCTAAAAATATGGATTACACATTCATATTTTGTTTATCAGATTGTAATGTAAATATAGGAAGATGTGCTCACAGACTCCTCAAAGGAAGTGTGCATGCTTCACCGGGGACTTTCGAGTGGCCTATTAAACTAGGTACAGGTGCGTATGTTTTACCAACAAAAGAAAATATTACAGAGATAGAAGATGGACCTGGTGTTTGATTTTTCAAACATGATATCACCAGAATTATGCAAAAAGATGATAATAAAATTCGACAATGAACCTCGAGTCAAGAAATATCAATCAGAAGACTGCCTGCATATTTCACAATTTTTAGAATGGGATGAAATTATGGATGAATTGAAACCAAAACTTGAAGAATTTATAGAAATGTTCAAAAAACACTGGTATTCTAAATGGCCCGGGGAAACGCCGGAGAATTCCTCCATATATTCGTACAATTTAAAAAATGGAGAAACTCTTGTTATACGTAAATTGAACACAGGTGGTGTATGGGAATGTCCTTTTCACGTAGAAGGCAACCTTGAGAGATTTTGTGCTTTTTATATTTGTTTGAGTGATGAAGGTGAAACTGATTTCATCCATAAAAAAATAAAGTCTAAAATTGGCAAACTTGTTATGTTTCCAGCAACATGGCACGATGTATATAGTCATATAAACTGTGAAGGACGATATATGCTTACAGGGTTTTTTCATAGAGCGTTGCCAACATGCTGAAAATAAAAAATTAAACCACTGTAATGGACTTGGTATTTTCTATACCCAACCATTTGGATAATGATTTTTGTAATGAAATTATTCAAAGATTTGAGGACGATCCACGCAAGGTCCCAGGACAAGCTGGTGGGGCTTTCAAACCACATGTTAAAATATCAGCCGACCTAGCACTTGCAGGTCTTGAAAACTGGGCAGACGTTGCATTAAAACTTCAAGAAAAACTGTTCGATGGTTATAAACAATATGATATTTTTCTAAAAGATAAATTTGCTGGTTATGATTTATCTAAATCTATCCAGCATACAGGCTGCCAAATTCAAAAAAGTGGGTCGTACAAATGGCACGAAGACTCCAATTTTATGGAAGGGTATATAAGAACGACAACTTTTATTTGGTATTTGAATGACAAACCAGTAGAAAGTGGAACTGGTTTTTATTACAAAACCGAAAAACCTGAAACTGGTAAACTAATCATATTTCCAGCTACATGGACTTATATTCATTGTGGCTTTCTGGCGGAGAGTAAATACATAATTACTGGCTGGACGTGGGTGAAAATTGATCAATAACAAGACCATTGGATAGTTGAGTAAATGTGATATTTGCATTCGACTGATGCACTGGGAAAGAATTACTCAATGAATTTGAGTATATTAAAAATACGTTTGAACATATATTAGCAACGCACAACGATGGATAAGCCCCTTCTAAATCGAGAACTTTAGGCAAATTATCAAAATGCAACAAATAAGAGACTGCAGGAAACGAAGAATCACGTTCTCTGCAGGTTTTACCCTTACGTATAAGTTTTTGGTAAGAAATCTTACCACATGCTCCGCATGAAGTTAAAGTACATGGCTCTACAGTTTTACCGTTTACTGTTATTGATCCGTTTGATATATCAAAATGAGTCATGTATATATATTCAAGATATTTCTTTTAGAACAAAACCGTATTTATTTGGTACTACAGTCAGCTGAGACGAACAATTTGATAGAATAATAGAGTTGCTTGCTGAATTAGAATATATAGTAAAAAGTTCATCTTTAGGAGTCAGAAATGAAATCTGTGGGTATGGACCATATGCTACATGCTGAAAAGGTAGGTTTGGTGGCATACTTCCGTGCTTAACAACAGAAGCTGGAAACCAGTCATCACGAGGGGTTACACCGTTACTGAGTTTAAAAAGATCTTCATATGAAATTTGACCACAAACATCGCATGTTTCTAAACAAAACATATTTGATGTTTGACCATTTACAGTTAATGTTCCATCTGTCATGTCCAAGTGAGCCATTAATTTTACGTGGGAAAAAAATCAAATCGCTAGCCCCCACGCCGTTCCTGAAGGCTCCCAAGGGTTTTCACGGGCGCGGGTCCACCTCGGATCCTTGGCGAATATTCCATTCGATTGTTCATTCGCATCGACCCATATGGGTTCTTTGACTTTTGAGAGAACCTTATTGACGAGTCGGGTCGCGAGACCCTTGCGTTTTTCGGCGACGCATAGATCCCCGAGGATCCATCCGTCCCGACCCCATTTTTGGAGCGTACACAAGGCGAGGACCTTTGATCCTTCGCGCAAGGTGTACAATCGGTCAAAACACTTGGGGTTCCACAGGCTTTCGCCCGGACCAAAGTTTTGACGGA
>Ga0208966_1000098_pt1 | contig 27071 bp, 56 predicted proteins | sample GreLakmeHU45MSRF_FD_187701 | JGI IMG/M metagenome (GOLD analysis project Ga0208966, IMG submission 187701) | Freshwater lentic microbial communities from great Laurentian Lakes, MI, USA - Great Lakes metaG HU45MSRF (SPAdes) | ecosystem: Environmental > Aquatic > Freshwater > Lake | place: Great...
AGAGATAGAACCATTGAGGGGTTGGAGAAACCATTCCCTATCCTTAACATATGTGATGTGATGGATTGGATTTACTTTACATTCAGTAAAGCACCATATAGTATGGACTACGATTGGGAGACAGAGAAACTAAAAGAGTTCAGCCAGAACTTTAACCTATACCTATATGAGAAACCTAGAGAGGATTTCTTTGAGTGGGAAGGCGTAGAGGAGGCCGAAGAGGCCGGTAGAAAGGGTGTTATTCTAAGTAATTTATCTTAAAAATAAACTAATTTAACCCCTAAATATATGAGAAAGAGAGTAAAGAGAGAGAATTTATTAAAGAATTCAAACGGTCAATACCGATACCAATTTAATTGGGTAGGCGGTGGGTTCAATGATATTTGGGCTAAGAACCTTAAAGAGTTTAAATCTGAATTGAAACGCCAGTTTGGTAATTCAAACTTAGATGTGAATTACAATACCTTACATAAAGCTACCGAAAGTGGTGCTAGAAGTTGGGATATGGCTGGAAATATGATGTGTTGGTAATGTTGATAACTATTTTCAAATAAATTTGGAAATACCGATTATTATCCGTATATTGTTTAAGTAATAAGAGATAAGAGATATGAGTAAAATAGAAGAATTAAAATCAGTAATTGGGCAAGAATGTTCATATAACGCATCACCTACTAACCGAGCTAAGTTGATTAGCGTTGATGGAGAACGATGTGTATTAAAAGTTGTCTCATCCCCTTACGGTGAAAGATGTGCCGATGAATGGGCTATCGATAATGGTAGGGTTGGTGAATTACTTAGTGGGTACACACCCTATGTATGGAACGCCTTTTTCTACTAACATATAATAAAATAATACTAAACCTAAAACCTAAAACTTAAAATTATGGCTACTTCAAACTTTCACAATGTAAATGCTACTAACATATTCGCCGTTCAATTAGAAGATGAATGGGCTTACGATGATTTAGTTTCTAACTTAGAATCAGAATTCAATAACCATTCCGACTATTATGCTTATGGTAAAAGTGACCCGGATGAGTTACGTTCGTTTCCATCCACTTCAATCGGTTCATTCAGTAATTCGATATTTATCGAAGATGATGATGTTGAGATATTTGTTACACCTGTTATTCGTAGTGGTTACTATGATGGTGTTAATTTAGATTGGCATGTTCGTTACTATGTTAATGGTAGTGAAAATGAAACATACTCGGATGATATTAATGTGTTACGAATTTCAAATAAGTATATAGAGTTCATCGAAAATATCTTTGAAAAATATTCAGAACCATTAGTAGTTACTGCCAGATTTTCAAATGGTGAAACTATCTATTCAAAAGTAGCATAATTCCCATACTTATTTACAAATAAAATAAAAAATATTAATATGAAAGAATTTAAAGACATCCAATTCAAACCAAATTCAATGACATCAATGGGTGAAGATTTTGGTATTTCAAGTAGAACCGAATTTGATAATGGATATGCAGTATCAGTAGTCAGAAGTCCATATAGTTATGGTGGTAAGGATGGCTTGTATGAATTAGCAATTTTTAAAAATGATGAACTTTGTTATGATACCCCAATTACCGATGATGTAATGGGCTATTTGAGTCCGGAAGATGTAACCGATATTATGAGTAAGATACAGACACTATAAAATTGGTTATGAAATTAAAATACGAAGATTCAGTGTTTGAAAAAATTGTAGATAAAATTTACTACGATGCTAAACTATGGAAAGTTAAAGATACCTTTATTATAGGGATACCTAACTTCTTTAAAAATATTTGGAGATTCAGACGAGAGTTATATCAACACCAATGGTGGGATTATACTTTCACATTGCAAATGCTCCATCGTTCATTATCTATTATGGTTGTTAAATTAGAAAAAGATGGTATTGAGGTAGATTCGCATCGATTAAAAAAAGTTAATGCAATTAAAAGGGCAATTCAAATACTTAAATCTAAAATTGATGGAGATTACATTGAACAAGCTGAATTAAAATATGGCAAGTTAGCTCCAAGACCATTAGAATTTGAACCAATAGAAAATAGTACTTCATACAGAATGGTTGATAATGATACTCCATCCGAAAAGAAACATAGAACTAAAATATATGCATACTCTAATAAATTAGAAGAAGATGAATGGAAGGAACTTTGGAAAATCTTTGAAGGGCAGGATATTAAAGAATTTTCTAAATTATTAAAAACAAAAACCAAAGAAGAGCAGAGAAACGATGATATTTGGAATGAGTGGTTTGATGGCTCCGGTATGAGGGGTTGGTGGGATTGATTACAATCATCGGCGTAATATGTTGAGTATCAGTTATATTAGTTTCAAATAAATTTGGTAGTTTCGGATCTTATTCGTATATTGTATATGTAATGAGAGAGAAAGATAATTTAAACCTAAACCCCCTAAACATATGAGAACTACAAATCAAAAAGCGTTAGATTACTTAAATTCTAACCCAATCGTGGGTAATTTTATTAACACATTGAACATTCAACGAAAAGATTATTATGTGAAAGCCGATATGCCAAGTCAATGGAAAGAATTAGTTGTTGAAGTTGGAAACAAATTCATCCGATTATGGTGTGGTACTGGGTGTTGGGGATTCATCAGTAGAGTTGATGGAAATTTGAAAGGTGCACCAATTAAGAAAGGTGACTTGTTAAAATGTGCAACTTGGAAAGCTCCGGCTAAGCATGCTAGAGGAAACATTATTGATGGTACTGCCAAATATGATGTGTATGGACCGAATTATTTATAAAAAATAAAATAAAAATAAAATGAAAGAAAACGAATATAAAACTATCTTTTGTGATATCGACGGGACTCTTTTGAGACAAGTGGATTTCAATGAACTAAATGAGTATGACTTTGAAGTTTTACCAGGCGCTTTAGAGAAATTTAGAGAGTGGATTGCAGCCGGTCATCATATTGTAATCACTACTGCAAGACCTGAATCTTTAAGAGGAATGACTATTAGACAATTAGGAAAAGCAGGATTTCAATGCCATCAAATGGTAATGGGTATTGGTAGATCAGAAAGAATTTTAATAAATAATAATTCAAAAAATACACCAGATATAAATCGAGCATTCGCAGTGCCGGTTAAAAGAGATGGTGGATTTAGTGAAGTTGATTTTTCTTCTGTTGGATTGTAATTAAATCTAATACTTATATAAACAGATTATGGGCCTGTGTTGGAATTGACTGGGTAAATAAAGTGTTTAACAACAAGCAGTGCGATGAATGGTATAGCACTATAAAATGTACGTTCAAAGAATAACTGACAACAAGTCAACTTTCTCTTTCGAAGATGCAATGTCTTTCGTAGGAGTAGATTACGCAGTAGCTGCCTAATCTTACCCGCACATATCGTGGGTATTAAAAAAGAATGTGAAACTTAGGATACGTTTTTGGTAATTATCCTCGCGGCTTAGCCCGAAAAGTAGAACCATCTGAATTTGATAGTTTAAGCGGGGAAGTATAAACTATATATTTTGTTCAATTAGAAAAATGAACTAAGCTTGTAATGAATTGTTGAATAACTGCTACATCAGGACGAGAGTTCGAATCTCTCCAGGTCCACTTTTTTTTAATTTTTATATATTTATACTTATGAGATTAAAAAGACCAATGATGGAATCTAAAACGATGCACCAATACACCCAGGAAGCATCTTTGAAAGCATTGGCACTATTAAGGAATAGTTTTCAAAATGTTCATCCTGATTTGTATAAGGATGTTATTCAATTAGAAAAGAAAATAAAAGCATACGAACCAAAATGATAAAACTCAAAGATTTATTGAACGAAGTAGCAAAAGAAGCTGGGAATATAAATGCGTTCGGTGCATCTAAAGTTTTAAGTAAAGGTAATAAAGTATTAGGATTTGTACCCGATACACCAAATGCAGTTGCCACACTAATACAAGATTTCCCACAAGCAATAGTAATTGAATTTAAGCAGGGATTTGTGTATAAAGGTGAGAACCATAAGAGTATAAAAAAAGGAAGTAAGGTTTGGAAGGAATTGGAAAAACGATACGTAGATACACAAACTAAAAATATTATGAAAGCTCAATTTGATATGAAATGATAAAACTCAAAGATTTATTGAATGAAATATCCCCATTAAAAGATTATCCAAAGGATGTACAAAATCAGTACAACGATTTGTTAAAAAATAATGATAAAGTTAAAAAACTTACTAAAAGAAAGTAAAACCAAATTATCCTTTGCACCAGGAGATGTAACGTTTACTATAACATCCAAAGGTAATACAATTGTGTTAATACCAGATAGTAAGGGATTAGATACCATTGATGATATTAAAAATAAATTGGGAGATGGTGCTGATCAAGATTTTAGAGATTTAATTATAATCCGTTTAGAGAAAAAAACAGGTTTAGAGTTTAAGCCAAATTTTAGATATCCAGGTGTAGGTTACGCATTTGATTTGGAAATGGATAGTTTAATTAATAAAATAATGTAATGATAAAGTTAAAAGATTTATTAAACCCAAACATATTAAACGAAGGAGTAGACGATCCAGGCATCCTTAAATGCATATTTATGGCAGGGGGCCCCGGTAGTGGTAAATCGTATACGGCCAAAGAGATATTTGGTGTAGGTAAAGATACATTAGCAGCTGTATCTGCTGGTGGGTTGAAATTAGTAAACTCTGATATTGCATTTACAAAATCATTAAAAGATAATGGTATAAATCCAAAAGAGTTAGGTAATATTGAAAGGCATGACCCACAACTTTGGGATTTAATCACTAAAGGAGATGAATCAATTAGAGGAAAATCCAAAAAGGTAACTGATACACAAAAAACATTCTATGAAGCCGGTAGATTGGGCATGATAATCGATGGCACAGGTGATGAATTGCAAAAAATCAAAGATAAAAAAACTCAAGCAGAATCATTAGGATACGATTGTTATATGGTATTTATAAACACTTCATTAGAAGTTGCATTAGAAAGAAATCGAACAAGAGAAAGAACACTATCCGATGATAGAGTTAAAGTTATTTGGAAAGATTGTCAAAATAATTTAGGTGGGTTTCAATCTTTATTTGGTGGAGATTTCATAATTGTAGATAATACTGAATATAAAAAATACCAATCTAAATTTAAAAATAAACGAACAGGTGAAATTAAATTCGTTGATACAACTATCTCACAAAATATTCAAAAAGCAATTGATAGTTTTATCAGAAAGCCATTGTATAATCAAATTGGTAAGAAGTGGATAACTACTGCAAAGGCATTGAAAAATGCAAATTTAATTAAGAAGTAATGAGAGCAGGTAAGTACGATATTAATGAAGAATCGTTAGGTAGGATTTATCAACACATTGTTTCACAACCAAAAACTAAAACGTGGGGAGTTCTAACTGCACATAGAGGTGAAATGACATCTGCTGAAAATATTCAAAGGAATAAGCAGTTGGAGGGAAAATTAAGAGATTTAGGACTTGGTTTTGTAAAAGTAGATGGTATGTGGCAGGAATGTAGAAAACCTAACACAAAGTATGAGAACTGTCCAGATGATATGAAAATACCTACAAAAGAGAAATCTTATTTTGTACCAAACATATCAAAAGAAGATGTAACTAGATTAGGAAACGAATATAAGCAGGATAGTGTTTTATTCGCAGATGAAGAAACTAAAGCCAAAGGCGAGGGAACTTATATATCCAGTAGTGGGCAAGAATTTAACATAGGTAAATTTGAACCAGGTAAAATATCACAGGGTTATAGTAAAATGAAAGGTGGTAGTAGAGTATTTACATTTATACCACCTAAAAAAGATAAATCTAAAGCAAAATCAAAAAAGAATACCGATACAAAACCTACATCTAAGGCAGATGATATGAGTTTGAAATCATTAGTACCAAAGGGTATATTGGATAAGATGGTTAAAAACCCAAAGACAGGTAGAAACATAAAAGTTAAAACTGCATTAGGTTATGATAAAACATCACCGGCATTTAATGCAGCATTTACGCTTGTTAAACAGGCTAAAAAGAAAGTTTAAAAAAGATTTGCAAATATAAAAACTTTTTCGTATATTTAAAGTATATCGCGGGTTGGACTGGAGTTGGTCCCAGCTCGGTCTCATAAGCCGAATGACACAGGTTCGAATCCTGTACCCGCTACAAAAAAAGATTTGGAAATGTGAAAACTTTTTCGTATCTTTATGATATTGAATGATTAAAGGTTCGGATAAAGCCGCTGGACTTAAGTTACCGGTCATTATTCAATATTATTAAAAAAATAAATAAAAAAAGATTTGGATATATCAAATATTATTCGTATCTTTATAAAAATCAGAAGCAATTTCTGAAACGTTCTTTAAAATATTGTAAATAGTATACATAGTAACTTTGTGTTACATAGTGTACATCGGCCGCCTATGGTCGGTAAATAAACTACGAAAGTAGGATAAAGTGAATACATTGGTTGATGTGTTTGCGGTTTGTAACCCCGTAAGGTTATGAGCTTGAGTAGGCAAGTGGGATATCATTCTGGCTTGGTATGTGAGGGTAACACTTTAGCAGAAGAGTTGGAATGACTGGGCAAACATAGATTGTTCGGTTGAGGTGGGAACATCAATAAGAATAACCCATAGGATTATTGTAAGAAATAAGGATTTAATCTCTCCTCATCATTGCGTGATTCAATATTAGAGTGGTCTTAAAACCAAGCCATCCGAAAGGACGTAAGGTAAGACTGTGTACGCGTGGTGGCGTTACTATCCTTTTATAAAGTGTACCAACGCTTATAATCGAAGATGACTCAAAATATGGTGTTAGGGATAACACATCGGGTAGTTAAGTATTCTGTTGTTCAAAAGATAACAGAGCTTGTGGTAAACCACTACCTGAATCCATCTATAAACCAAAACTCAATTTGCCATACAAGTGCAAACTTATAAATCAAATTAAGCATGAGTGTTTACCAGTTTCAGACGAAAGGTGTGTACATAGTAGGGAGTTGTTCCCTGCCACGATACCTCCGCAAGAGGTCTGTGATTCTACCGAAAGGTTTCTAATTCCGCAAGAACTAATCAGGCTGCGAGGCTTGAAGAAAATGATTAAGTAGAGAGTAGTTTGAAACTCTATGAGTGGTTGGCATTACTAACCCACATTGAATCGGTACTACTCAAAAGGTAGTGGAAATGGGAGCAAACAATAATCTTTCTAAAGCTGGTTCACAATATGGAGTATTCTCATCCTTATTTACTAAAAATAAATTATTACATACTTATATACAGATGAAAACCATAACACTACATACGATTAGTTATCAACCAATGCTTAATAGAGCGTGGGGAGGCAATTGTGTGTTTAATTCAGACAGGATTGGGTTAGAGGGTATCGTATTTGGATAAAGTGTAAAAATTTTATAAAAATATTTAAACCTCTAGCTCACAAAGTTAGGGGTTTTTTGTTTTAGTTAAATTCTTTGAAATATTGGAATATAGCTCAATTGGTTAGAGTACCATCCTGATATGGTGGAAGTTGAAAGTTCGAGTCTTTCTATTCCAACAATGTAGGATATATCCATCATTAAGTACCATATTAGGTGTTAATGAATGAGATATTCATCATTAATATCTCTTTGGTGCAATGGTAGCATACCGGTCTCCAAAACCGTTGATTGCAGTTCGAGTCTGTAAGGGGGTGCAATTGTCAGGTTGGCCGAGTGGTTTAGGTGAAGGTCTGCAAAACCTTTTACGTTGGTTCAAATCCAACACTTGACTCATATGGTGTTTATAGTGTTAGTGGTTAGCACGTCAGTTTGTGGTACTGATAGTATGGGTTCGAATCCCATTAATCACCCCAAATGCTCGTATGGCGGAATTGGCATACGCAACAGCTTTAGAACCTGCACAATTGAAAGTTCGAATCTTTCTATGAGCACAAATTTAGATAAATATGGCAATTAAAATTACGGATGAATGTATTAATTGTGGGGCTTGTGAAGTTGAATGTCCTAACAATGCAATTTATGATGCAGGCGCAGCTTGGAGATTTTCTGATGGAACATCGTTGCGAGGTATAATAGATTTTGGAGATGGTACTACAATAAATTCCGAAGAAGCTAATGGTGCGATATCTGATGAAGTATATTATATAGTACCTGATAAGTGTACTGAATGTGTTGGATTTCATGATGAACCACAATGTGCAGCTGTTTGTCCTGTGGATTGTTGTGTAGATGATGAAGATGTGCGTGAAACTAAAGACGATCTTTTATCTAAAAAGAAATGGTTACATATTTAAATAAATTTGGAAATACGGATTATTAATCGTATCTTTAAATTATTAGTCAAACGCAGTGTTGGACAAATTGGTTAAGTCGTCACCCTTTCACGGTGAAGATTACGGGTTCGAGTCCCGTACACTGTACAAAAGGAGAGAAATATGAAATTAAAAACAGTATTATTAACTTTGTTCTTATTTTTTACATTCACACCCGGACTTAAATCGGGTGAAGTAAAAAATTCAAATCCGTTCATTATAACTTATGAAAAGTTGTATGAGCAAATTATAAAAAGTGGTATAAGACATCCAGATATAGTATTTGCACAAGCAATATTAGAAAGTGGGTATTTTACATCATCTTTATTTGAAAGAGCAAACAACCTCTTTGGAATGCAACTTCCTACAAAGAGAGAAACTACCGCAGTTGGTAGCACAAATGGGTACTCAAAATATGAAAATTGGCAGCAGAGTATCTATGATTATAAACTTTGGCAAGAGTTCTTATTCAGTAGACGTGGTGAATTAAGTAAAGCGGAATACTATGCATATCTTAAAAAGTGGTACGCAAGTGACAAACGGTATGTAACTAAGGTTCAGAAAAAAGTAAAAGAGTTTTCTTTTATTTTTAAAACTTAATAACATCCGCATCCATAGCTCAACGGATAGAGCACTGGTTTTCTAAACCAGATGTTATAGGTTCGAATCCTATTGGGTGTACAACATTATCGTTCTTTGACATATAGGGGAAAAATAAAAATGGATATAATATCATTTGGTTTAGGGATTAGTACTGTGGTAGTTATTATTTTAATATTAGCTATCGTAAATGCATTCGTTAAGTTAGAAAAATTAAAAGAAAAAGTAAGTTCATTCGAAACTGATTACGCATTCAGATTTGGGGATATCGAACGCCTTCTTGATCAAAATTCTGAATTGGATAATAGAAGAATTGATGGAGAAATTGATAGAACCGATAAACTCGTAGACGATCTATATCGAACGATTGATTCGAGGATAGATAAGTTAGAAGCAAAGCTAACCGATTCAAATAAAAGTAAAAATTAATTAAACAATAAATTAAAAATTAGTTAAAGAACGATAATGTTAATTGTAAGGTGTTGAAACTGGCAGACAAGCCCTCCTGTCTCGGGGGTGATGAAAGTGAAATAGGTTAGTAATATGGGGTAGACCACCATCCGGCCGGAGAAAGTGTTACTAACTGAATCGCATCGTGGAGGTTCGAATCCTTCCCTTACAGCAGTGGAATTTTTTTAAAAAATTAAATAATAAAAATATGATAGAAGAAAAAATAGAAATTAACGATGGGCATTATTTAGAATTGATGGATAGATTGCATGTTATAATGTGCACATTAAATGAACATTGTATAGACCACCCACTCGCACAATCAGATAAAGATATAAAGTTTCAAATAAAATATGCAGTAGGACAACTGTGGGATGCATACCAATTAGTAGGAAGTAAATCATTTGAAAATGAAGATGAGAATAACACACATTAGTGATACCCATAATAAACATAACCAACTTAACGGTGCATTACCTGGAGGGGATTTACTTATTCATAGTGGAGATATTACATCATTGGGTAGAGAGAGAGAAGTTGCGAATTTCATTAAGTGGTTTAATGGGATAGATAATTATACTCACAAAGTATTCATAGTTGGAAACCACGATATGTCATTTGATAGTGAACAACTGTTAAGAAATAAATTGGAATACTTTGATGGTAAAATCGCTTGGGATACTCCCGCATCAATAGGTAAACCACAATGGTTAGATATACTATTGACTTCCGATTTGAATTCAAATGTATTTTATTTAGAAAATTCAGATGTAACCATAGAAGGGATAAAGATATGGGGTTCGCCAATATCACCATCATTTGGGTATGGATGGGCATTCAATAAAGATAGAGGTAATGCTATTGCGGAAGTATGGAAGAAAATTCCAACTGATGTGAATATTGTAATAACACACGGCCCCTTATATGGGTATAGGGATCTAACACATCGTACTTATGAAAATGTGGGTTGTTCGGATTTATTTCACAAACTCAATGAGGTTAAGCCAGATTTGCATTTCAGTGGCCATATCCACGAAGATTATGGGTATCTTCCTATTCAATTTGGAGATTGGAATGGGTACGCGTTTAACGGGTCTACGTGTAATTTAAGATACGAACCACTAAATCCACCGATTACATTTGATTACGATTTTTCTTCAAAAGAATTAGAATTTTTAACGTAATAATTAGTTATATCTATTTTGAATAATTTAATCATTTTTAATGGAATAGACTACCAACTACCTTTATTATTGGGTATGTTTGGTAGAAATGAAATCACATATGAATCCATATTTGATGCAGGTGTATATAAGAGCCAAATTTTACAGATTTATTCTTGCAAACGATTGAATTCTAAAATTTACATTTACAAAGACTTAAATGATTTTATTAAAACACCATCCACTGAATTTGATAACTTTGATAATAAAATTATAGTTTTAGATGATTTAAGCAATACAATACTAAATCAAAAAGTAAAAGAAATTGCAAATTTAAAATCAATATTTGTTTGGTATTTTGGCGAATTGTTTGAACCGGCTAATATTATTAGAGTTTGTAATATGAATTTAGACTATATATTAGCCGGCTCTAACAGGCCCGAATTGAGTGAATTGTCTAAATTTAATTTAGATTTACTACTACCATTTAGATATTTTAGATACTACATAGGGTACACTTATTTAGAAGAATTAGTATCCAACATACCGATACCAAAATACGATATCAATAAGCCAAAACTATTCTCTTATGTTAGATACAGTGCTGGATCACAGTGGAGAAATAAGATATTACAATCAATAGATGGTATGGATGTACTATTAAATCCAAAAAATTCTGCAAATGATTCATATGATTTGGTATATCCAAAATATAAACATTTTGAAGCAATAAACGATTACCTATATTGTAATTTTAACTTAATATTTGAAACAATTGATTATAGAAATATAAAAGAATACTTTTTAACTGAAAAAACATTTAAAGGTTTATTTTTTGGAAAACCATTTTTATTAGTAGCGCCATTTCCTGTGCTAAACTTTTTGAAAAGTAAAGGATTTAGTATTGTAAATTTTGAATTCATTGATACCATAGAAAGTTCGCAGGATGTAGTAAATAGTGTAAAGTTATTTGTAAATTGGTTAAATACAGAAAGTGAATACGTTATAGAAAGTAAATACAATAAATTATTAGATAGTTCTAAACAAAATAGAACCATTCTGATGGATTATCTAAACAACTACGAACCTAACTTTGATATTTTTTCAAAATTATTAACATAATAGTATGGATATAGAACAATTTACAATCATAAAAACTTTATTAGAAGAGATTAGAGATGCTATAAAAGAGCAACAAGCTAATCAACAACCGGTAACTAAAATTACAGTAGTTGGTAATAAACCACAACCTAATTTGAAAGGATTAAATACCACGGAAGTATTTGAACTTTAATGCTCTGATACTCAATCAGATAGCATTTTTTTTACAAAGAGGGCTTGACATTGTCGAATTTTATGTGTATATTGTATTATATTAAAATTCCGAGCTATGACAAAAACAATAAAATCTTTCAAAAAAGTAAAAAGTTCATCATATTGGTATGACCAGTACGATATGAACTTTGATTATTTTAGTGAGTATAGTGAATTGGATGATACTAAATTGAATAGTATTAAAAAATCCAATAGCTTATACAAACTATCAGCAGTACGCAGAGCAATTTCAAACTTTGTTCAAATTGTAACTCAAAAGAACATACCGGTTTCTTTTATTAAAAAATCAAACTCATATACGGATGGTAAATCTGTGGTATTATCAGCGGATGTTGATGATAATTTTGATGTTTCAGTTGGACTGGCACTTCACGAAGGTTCACACATTATTTTATCTGATTTTGAATTACTAAATGTTCTATCCAACGCAGATACACACTATCGTAGAGCTAAGGCAGATGTTATTAGATTTAATAAAGAAGCAATTGATAAAGGATACCCAATACCATATCCAAATTCGGATGGTATAGTTGAAAACGCATTGAAATACGATGTTCCAAATTCTGAAAAATACATATCCATACTAAATGATATTTACTTATCAAACGGTAAGATTGGTTCTAAGAGTGAAATAACATCTGAAATATTGGATACTATTAAGGGTCTTAACAATTGGATTGAGGATAGGCGAATTGATTACTACATATACAATTCAGCACCCGGATATAGAGATTACTATCTGGCAATGTATGACCATTACTTTAATGATACATTGATAACCAAAGGTTTACTATCTGATGAATATACAGATGAAACTATTGAGAATTATATGTTTCGTATTATCAATCTTACGAATGAAAGTTCATCATTAACCAAATTAAAAGGGTTAAAGACTATTTATCAGATGTTAGATTTAAAAAACATAAGTAGATTAGAAAACACAAATGACTCGTTACGCTTGGCAATTGATATTGTAGCTGAAATGCTAAAATATGTAAAATTAAATAGTGATACCGATGGTAATGACCAATCCAAATCTAAAACAGATAAAGGTGATGGTGATACTGACCCCAATTCTAAGGATGAAGGGCAATCCGGTGAAGGTAGCGATGATAGTGAAGAAACCGATTCAGATGATAATCAGAAGGGCGGAAATGGTAGTGGTAGTAGTGGTGATGGAAATGATGGTGAAGAAACTGATTCCGATACTGATACCGATGGTGATGGTACTGCTGGTAATTCTAAAGGAAAATCTTCAAAATCAAATCTTACCAGTGCGAATTTGAAACAATTGGCTAAGAAAATCCAAAAGCAAAACGATTTCATTAATGGGAACATAAAAAAGAAAACAGTTTCTATCTCTGATTTATCAAAATTAGAAGCAATCGATGAAAGTGGTTCTGAATTGGTTAGAGTTGGTTTAGATTATACAGATAGATATGGCGTATCACGTGGAGTTGATTGTATTGTTGTTAAAAAACTAACTGATTCTCTTATAAAATCACCTGATTTTCCGTTTAGCCGTACAAATTGGAATGGTGACGCTAATATGTGGGCAGAAGATGAAGTTAGAAAAGGTATAGTACTAGGTACATTATTAGGTAAAAAGTTACAGATACGAGGCGAGAGCAGAGATACTGTATATTCCAGATTAAAGAAAGGTAAAATTGATAAACGAATGATATCTTCTTTAGGATACGATAATTCAAGCGTATTTTACACAAATGAAACCGAATCTTATAAGAAAGCAAATTTACATATTTCAATTGATTACTCTGGATCTATGAGTGGTTACAAACTAAGTAAATCAATTACAACCGCAGTTGCAATTACTAAAGCATGCCAGATGGCTAGAAACGTAAATGTGCAGGTTTCGATTCGTTCTACTGAAAATACATCTAGACCACTACCATACATCGTAATGGTATACGATTCCAGAAGAGATTCATTTAAAGACTTCTGTAAATATATGGCGCAATTACAAGCCGTTAATACTACACCGGAGGGTTTGTGTTTCGAAGCAATTCAAAAACAACTTATACCAACTGATAATTCAGTTGATTCATATTTCTTAAACTTATCAGATGGTGAACCAACATATAGTATTTCATCCGGAAGTGATAGTATACACTATGGTGGTGATGAAGCAGCAACCCATACCAACAATCAAATCAAAAAAATGAGAGCAAATGGTATAAATGTACTATCTTATTTCATTACCGAATATAGTGGTGATAGATTTGAAGGAACATCAGCTTGGCGTATTTTCAAAAAATGTTATGATAAAGATGCAAAATATGTAAATGTTGATAATATAATGCAGATTGCGAAAACGCTTAATCAGTTATTTCTTAAAAAATCATAAGCTCGGAAGGCGAATGGAAGTAGTTGGGGAGGTCAATTCTCCCCAATCTTTCATTAAAAAAATAATCTAACTGATTATCAATCACTTAGAAAAAACCGCTTGATTAATCCAATAATTTTTTGTATATTTGATTATATCAATGAGGAAGTTGATATATTGTTAAACCTTAAATAAATTCTATATGAGATCTTTAAAATCCACGCCTACCAAATCAAAAAAATTAACTGTTAAAGTTAAAAAAGTAGCTACTTCAAAAGTAAGCGATTTACCAATTGGTTATACCAATTCGGTATACAAAGTAATGCAAATCGGACGAACCTACGCATTGGTTACAACTGATGATAAAGCAGTTACCAAACTTTCCGGTATTTCTAAAGGTAGAATGAAATCTGCATTAGCCGGTAATAAAGCAATTAGAGGTTACATTTCCAGATCTGGAAAACTAACCTACAAACTAGTTGAAATGAATGAATTCAAAAAGAGTGCAAATGTGATTGATGAATCTACTCCAAATTCAGTTGTTGAAGTTTTTGAAACGCATGTAGCGTTAAAAGAATTTATTCACAAAAATGGAATCGAACTAAAGCCTATTGGTTTATTTATGGATGAATTGAAGTGGAAATACTTACTTCGTTCAGCAGTTAGAGGTAAAAACATTATGATGACCGGTCCGACTGGTTGTGGTAAAACCTTAGCAGCTCAATCATTGGTTAAATCATTAGAAAGACCTGATTTCTACTTTAACTTAGGAGCTACTCAAGATCCTAGATCAACATTGATTGGTAATACTCACTTTGATAAAGTTAGAGGAACGTTTTTCTCCGAATCTGCGTTTGTTAAAGCAATTAAAACTCCAAACGCAATTATTCTGTTAGATGAAATTAGTAGGGCTCACCCAGAAGCGTGGAACATTTTAATGACGGTTTTGGATCAAGGACAGAGGTACTTACGATTAGATGAAGCCGATGGTTCACCGATCGTTAAAGTTGCAAATGGCGTTACATTCATAGCAACCGCAAACATTGGTAATGAGTATACATCTACCCGAATTATGGATAGAGCTATTATGGATAGGTTTACCATAATCGAAATGGATTTGTTGGATAAACAATCCGAATATGATTTATTAAAGCTGATATATCCAGATGTAGATGAATATCCATTGAACGCATTAGCAGAGATAGCTAACACAACGCGAGAGTTAATCAAATCCGATGCTGGTAAAATTACAACAACGGTTTCGACAAGGGTAAATGTTGAAGCAGCAGGGTTGATATACGATGGGTTTACTTTAATGGAAGCCGCTGAAATTGCAATACTACCTTACTTCACAAACGATGGTGGGTTAGATTCAGAACGAGTATTTATGAAACAATTAGTTCAAAAATATATCAAATCTGAAACAGATACCAGCTTATTCAATGAAGTTAAGACGGAAGATATGGATAATGTAGATAATATCACTTGGTAGGTGATTTAAGGTAGAGTGATGGGAGGTGAAATATCCTCCCAAATCTCTAATTTAATACCAGTATATAATATATGAACCTTATGAAAGAACCTTCTATGAAATGGCATTACCGAGAAATGGGTAGCCGTAATAAGAAAACTGGCAAATTGAGTTATTATAAAATCACCGTTACTGATTATAAAATCACCAATTGTGAATGCCCATCTAGAGATTTCCACCCATTTAAAGCCTGCAAACATATGATAAGATTGCAGGAAAAACTAAATCATTTAACAATTTAAAACCTAAAAATTATGCCTTATTTTGAAACAACCCCAGAAGAAATTGAAGTTGCTGTTGATGAATTTTTATCAGCGTGTGATAGTGATGACATAGCAGAATTGATACAAGCCCTTATAGATGATGGGTATTTACCAAAATATATTACAAGTTCAAGTGTAAGTTCCCTCGCCTCAAATGAGTTTGATGAAGCAGTTTCTAAATTGTTTGGAAATTATTGTAGATTGACAAACGAAGATACTGATACTATTATGAAAGTAGCAAATAAATTATAAACTATATAAACAGAAAAATGAAAAATGTATTAAAAAAATTAATTGGTAAAAATTTAGTAGAAGCTCTTTTAGTAATATTTGGTACTATTGCAATATTCCAATGGGTAGTTGCGCCGGGTCTAAGTAATAATATCACTGTTGTAAATATCATATCTGCAATCGTTGGGATTACATTTGGGTTATTTGTAATGGTGTATATTAAAGAGGTAATATTTCCATACAAAGATGATACAAACTCAATTAAAGCAGGTGAAACTGAATTGGATTATATACCGGTAATTGTTAAAAAAGCTAAAAAAACTCCAACGAAACTAAAAACTACAAAAAAAGTAAAAAGTGACACTCCATCTACAAATGAAAATAACATTAAATAAAGGTCAAAAGTTATGGTTCACATCGGATAGCCACTATAACCACTCAAACATTTGTAGTGCTACAACAAATTGGAGTGACCCAGTAACTTGCAGAGAATTCAAATCATTAGAACAAATGAACGCACACCTTGTTGGCAACATCAACGAAAAGGTAGGGCAGGATGATATTCTATTCCATTTAGGTGATTGGTCATTTGGTGGGTTTGAGCAAATAGAAGCATTCAGAAATCAAATCGTATGTAGAAATATTCACATCATTACAGGTAATCATGATCATCATATTGAAAGAAACAAAGAAGGCATCCAATCAATATTTAGTTCCGTAAATAAATACTTAGAACTGAATGTTAAATGGAATAATGGTATTTTGGGTAATGATGAAAAATCATTTGTATTAATGCATTACCCAATTGCGAGCTGGAATAATATGGCGAGAGGTGCGATTCACTTACATGGTCACGTTCACTTTGAGGCTAATAAGAGAATTGGGGTTGGTAAAATGATGGATGTTGGTGCTGATGGGAATGATTTATATCCTATTGATATGTTTAGAGTATTATTTTTTATGAAAACCCAGCCAATCAAAAGTATGTTTACATTTGACCACCACGAAATAGTTGAAAATTATAGATAAAATGGTATGGAAACTAAACAAGAAATTAAATTGGAAGATGTATTCAATGATGAAAAACGACAAGCTATAAAAGAGTTTATTGATAAACAAGAAATAAAATATATAATACCAGTTAGTGAATTGGAAGACTTTTTTTACGAGTCATGCGAAGATTATCATTTATGGGATGAGACAGAAGATGGTCCTTACCCAGTACAACGAATATTGAATGCAATGGGTAAGTTTTTGAAAAAAAAACAAGAAGAGATTCAAAAATAAATTAAATTATGATACCTAAAATATTAACATTAGTAAGAGGATTGCCAGGTAGTGGTAAATCAACATTAGCCGGATTCATTTGGAACGAATATGCAATTTGTGAAGCTGATAAGTTCTTCTATGATAAGGAAGGCAAATATAACTTTGATTCTACTAAATTAAGAGAAGCACATGAATGGTGTAGAAATGCAGTAGAAACTCGTATGAAAGATAACGAAGCTAATCCACAATTCTATCCCGAAATCGTAGTATCAAATACATTTACGCAAGAGTGGGAGATGGAAGAATATTTTAAGTTAGCTGAAAAGTATGGTTATATGGTATTCACTATTATAGTAGAGAATAGACATGGTGGAGTAAATCAACATGGAGTTCCTGCTGATAAGTTAGAACAAATGAAAAATAGATTCAATATTAAATTATAAGAAATGGAAAATAATAATTCAGTTTGCTATATGGCAACAATCAATGAAATCAAACCAATCGTTGGAGCAGATAACATTGAATTAGCAGTAGTTGGTGGTTGGAATTGTATTACCCAAAAGGGTGTACAAAAAGTAGGTGATAATGTAATCATCACAACTACCGATGCCGTAATTCCATTTGAATTATCCGAAGCAATGGGAGTTACTAATTATCTGCGTAACGGCGGTAGAGTCAGAACTGTAAAATTAAGAGGAGTATATTCTGAATGCTTAATTATTCCTACCAAATTTGAACCAAAGGGTAGCCGTCTTATAGATGGTAAGGATTTGATGGGCGAGATGGGTATCTACAAATACGAGCCACCAGTTAAAATGGTTCAATTAGCAAGTGGTAGAAAGATCCGTTATCAGGATAACCCACACTTTCATGTCTACTATAAGTTTCCTAACTTAAAGAATGTTCCGGATATGTTTACCAAAGATGATAAAATTCAAATCACTCGTAAGATTCACGGAACAAATGCTCGTTATGGTATTGTTAAGAAAACTAAATTATCTATATTAGGTAGAATTAAAAAGTTCTTCGGTAATAAATGGGCTGAATATGAATTTGTAGTAGGTTCACATAATGTAGAGAAGGGCTCTGATTCAAATGGGTTCTATGATACAAATGTTTGGTATGATATTGAAAAGAAATATAATATCAAAAATAGGTTATGGGATTATGTTAAAATGAATTCAAACATTGGTGATGGTATTACCTTATATGGTGAGATTTACGGAGCTGGAATTCAAAAGGGGTATGATTATGGGTTGACGGAGATTAAGTTCGCAGGATTTGATGTAAAAGAGAATGGGGAGTATTTAAGTGTCATTAACTCTAAGTTAATGATTCAGCATAGCTTAGAATTACCATATGTTGAAGTTTTATATTCTGGAAGATGGTCACAAGAAATTCAGGATTCATTTGTATTTAATAACTATATACCTGGAACTAAAATACCAGAAGAAGGAATTGTAATTAAATACCATACCGGTGAAAGACAAAAGATCGCAAAGGTAATTAACCCTGACTATTTAATATATGCAGAAAAGAAAGGTGTAGAGGACAGCCACTAATAATATGAGAAGAAAAATTATATTCATAGATGTTGATGGTCCTTTAGCGTGGGGAACGTGGGGAGATGGTAGAATTACTCTTAATGAGGGTAATAAAGAATTTACCATACCGTATCCCTGGGTTAAAGAAGACTGTGAAGCTCTTCAAAAGATATGTGATGAAACAAACGCCAAATTAGTAGTTAGTTCGGATTGGCGGAAGTTTTTCAGTATCATTCAATTAAGGGCTATATTTAAACATTATGGAATCACCGCACCAATTATAGATATAACCACACATCAAGATCTTTGGAACAAAATGAGTAGACCACCCGCTGGTTGGGAACGTGGTGCAGAGATTGTGAAGTGGGTTAGGGATAATAAAATAACCAATTGGATTTCGATTGATGATATGAAGTTGGATATAGAATACAAATGGATGAAGCCACGTATACCAATGTGGAGGCATGTTCAGGTTGATGGCGATTTTGGATATGGTGGTAGATTGAGGGATAAAGTGGATGAATGTATTAATAAACTAAACCGATAGTATGAAATCACTAATTATATCCATATTCGTTTTAACACTATTTGGGTGTGCCAAGAACGATTTAGATGTGAAACTGAATATAGATACCAAACTGCCCAAAGACTCCAACGGGTACTCTTATTTCACCTTATACTCGCAGACTACACAAAATATACATACTATCTCCGGTAGTATTACGATGGGTGGAATGATACCAGATAACCCACGACAAAAAGTAGAATGGGAAAGTTCTCACTATTGGGTATTGAAAAAAGGTGAATCAATTGGAACGATATATAGAAGGACCTGGAGAGGTTTAGGTTGGAAGATAGTAGATAGTATCAAAGTTACTAATTTAAAGGACAGTGGTGTGCCTACAATCAATCCGGTATGTTACAATTCCATAGATGGCACAATTAACACCGTCATTGCTCCTATTTGGGAAATGAAAGGTGATACGATGGTGATAGTTGCCAGATGCGGAAAGATTGTAAATATTTCAAAAATAATTTTGAATTAACAATAATTTTTCGTATATTTAATTATAAGAAATAATCACTATGGGAAAAATAAAAGAATTGTTTATGGAAATGAATGATACCTACCAATCATTGGAAGCGTATTATGAAAACGAATACTCACAGTATGAGTATGAGTGTATGACAGAGATTCAGCAGTATATTGAGAGTTTAGAACGAGAGTCTGAATATTTTGATTCGGTTGAGTTTTTATCATCCTTAGAAAAGGAGTATGATTTGTATATGAAATATCAAAAATATTTGAATAATGAAAATACTTAATGAAATTACACAGGTATCATTACTCTTAATTAAAGAATTGAAATCTGCTAGGTTTTTTTCAAAAAATACATGCATAAACTCTACTGTTTTAAAAAAACGAATGGAGATTGAAATGCAACGTAAATGGAATGCCGGAACTATTCAGTTTATATTAAGTGAAGCTGAATTTGTGTCAATATGTAAAGATATTGTAAAATCACAAATTAATTCAATATCAACTCAATTATTTTTAGATGGTGAATTGCATGTGGCGGTAAACAAAAATGGTGAATTGACATATTATGTAAATGAAGAACTAAACGAAGATGACTTATAATCTAACAGATGATGAATTAAAAGGGTTAAGTGATGATGAATTGTTTGAGTATTTGGATGCAAAAGCTACCCATTTAAAACAATTTTCAGAACCATTAGGTACATATCAAACCAAACATTTCGCTGCAATTGCAAAGGGTGATGGGCTTACCAATGAAGAACTTAAAAGAGTAAAAGAGATAGGTAAAATAGGCGATGATTATCGTTCTAATAAAATATTAGAAGCATCTATAAAGATGGGTAAGAATCCAAAGGTAGAGGATCCCGGTGGTGCTAATATAAAGACACACCGTTCACAATGGTTTGATTAAGATGGGACATTATATTAAAGTATTACCAAAATTTAAAGAACTTAAAAGGCAATTTGATAAAATTGGTATTAAGGAATTTATAGAACTATACGGTAACAATGAATACGTACGAGGTTCAATAGATAGTGTTAATTTTGTAAATGAAAAGGAAATAGAATGGGAAAATATAATCCGTACAGGTGGTGGACTAGGGGTAGATCAAATAAACCCTTAAAAGCAAACGCACCTTTATTATTAAAAATCCGTAATGGTGATTTTGAGTACTCATATATGTTTAACGAAGCGGATGAGGTTAAGAAATCTGCACAATCTGCATATGATCTAACTTACAAAAACTATCGTGGAAGCGATGAATTCAATAGAATATACGCTTCACAGAAGGCTAGTAGAATGAAACGATTAACTTCAATTAAATTAGAAATAGAGGCAATGGGTGATGAAAACCGAATACTTCATAGATTAAAAAACGAACTAAAATCTGAATTTGGTGTGGATTTATGGGATAAAGCTATGGAAAAGAAAAGAGGTAAGGGTACTTTGGAAGATTTATACATATGGTATAAGAAGCAAACAAAGCAGGGTACTACTAAAAGTGAAATGGATATCCAACTAAAACGTTCTAATATTAACGGACTTGAATACTTATTGTAAATTGGTTATGTATTGTTTAAATAAATTAAATTAGAATGGATAGTGATAAACAAACTAAAAATGAAGATGAAGGTGAGGAACAACCGCCTACATCTTTACAAAGATATAGCACTAATGCTGGCTCTATTCTTCAATCCGTTTGGGTTCGATGCCGTACAATATTCCCTACTGCTACTGACCGGAAGTTTATGGAAAGCGAACTTCGTTTTGTATTGTATTGCGGGATTGTTTTTTGGGCTTTATACTTACTTTATGAGGTTAATAAATAAGAATAATGATAAAAATATTGAGTAATAAAATATAATATTATATTTATTCAAAATTTTTAACCAATATAGTATGAAAGAAGAAATAGTAAAACTATTGAATGATATTAAGCTTAATATCAATGAACTTAACACTGCGGGTATCGATAACCCTATCATAGATGAAATTTATGATATAGCACTTGCCATAGAAGATATCATCTATAATGATGATGAAGGCGATGATGAAGATGAATTTAACGATTATGATTATTAAAGAATTCGTAAACTATAATGAACAACTTTATATTCCTAAATATCAGTGTCTAGAACATAGAGTAGTTGGTGATAATGTAGAAAAATTAAGAAAACATTTAGAGTGTGATGTTGTTATAAGAAATAATGGATGGATTACATTTTGTGAAAAAATAGAAGAAGCGAAAGTTATTTCAGAATAAATTTAATACATATATTAAATATGTTTAACAAAAAAGAAAGGGAAATGAATGAAAAAGTTAGTATTATTAGTACTATTAATAATACCCACCATATCACACGCACAGATACAATTAGATAGTACATTAAATAAATTTGTTACAAATTGGCTAGGTAAGCCATATAAATTAGGTGGGAATACTGAAAATGGGATAGATTGTTCCCAATTTACAAAAAGGTTATATAGTGAGGTATTTAATACAATTTTACCCAATGTAGCCTACTTACAGTGGAATTTCACAATCAGAATTGCAAAGGATGCAATACAAACCGGTGATATTTTATTTTTTAAAAGCAAAGCATCTCCATCAGGATGGCATTGTGGTATATATTTAGGTGGTAACCAATTTATACACGCTTCTGGAAAAAAGGCAGGAGTCATTATATCGGAATTTATTGGTACACCCTACCAAAACACATTCAAAGGCGCAGGGAGGCCTAAAAGTATGATAGAGTGACTGTTGGTCAAATTAAAAATATGTTATGGGTAAACAAAAAGCTAGATTAGAAAAGCTAGTAAAAGAATACAAAGATGCAACTACCTATGAAATATGGGAAGGTGTTAGGGATAACTTTACATTTGGATTTATAGGCGCAACTTTGGTAGTATTTATTGCTACACGAACTGATATAGCAGTTTTGTTAGGTTATGTAGTATATTATTTCTTTATGGGTAAGATAGTCAATCGCCCAAAATACATAACCGATTTAGGAAAAATGATAGTATTCCCAATCCCATCCGCATTAGGAGCATTTACAGGATACAAACTATCATATGTACTTTTAGAATTAATTAATAATATTTAACAATTTGCTTGATAATACCGATATTTTTTTGTATATTTAAAATATAAAAAATGATACAGATATGGATTCAAAATTATTAGGCTATTGTTGGTTTGGTGGTATTAAATGTATAGGAGTGGTTTTAATTGAAACCAAATATTCAAAAGAAATAAAGGCATACATAAGTTCAGTTGCCGGATTAGACGAAAAATCAGATATAGAATATGTAATAAATTGGGGAGTTCCATTTCCGGTTGAAGAGGCAACTTCTATTATAGAAAAATTTGGTACTAAATTAACATAATTATATTAAATAAGATGGAAGGAAAAGAAAGTAAATCAAGCAAACACTTTAGAATAAGTGTATTAAAGAGTGGAATCCGTATGATAGGATGTGGATTTTTAATGTTGGGCAGTATATTCATTGGTGCATGTTTGTTTTTTATAGCAGAATGCTTGGGTATTGCTGAAGAATTGTAAACTTTAAAATATAAAATATGGACATCAGAGAAGAGTGTTATGAAAGAGCAACTAAGTTTGCTATTGAGTATGGGTTCACAAATGTAAGTGAACACATCTTAGATATTATGGTATCGATTATGTGTACCCGTGATAAATCATCTTACCCCGGTGGTGGGTTTGTAGAAGCAGTAGTTGCTAACGACTTATATCTGGCAATGAGTAGAGCGGATACCGATTGTAGGAATAACATTTTCCTATTGACAATGTGTAAATCAAATTGTTTTATTTAAAACCTAATGATTAAGTTATGGTATTCTCATTAGAAGAACAAATGGATATTGAGTTGATATTAAACGAAGCCTCTGCCTATGGTATGAGTGCCGAAGTTGAGGAATACGCTCAAAAATATTTAAACGAAGGTTGTACGCCGGTAGAGGCGTATCAACATGCATATAACGAATGGATCAAATAAGAAATAGTATGAGTGAAAAAAATTACAAAATAATAACAGAATCGTATTTTAAAGCGTTAAATGAACGTGATCCTAAATCGCTAACAGAATTATATTCTGATTCGGTTAGGTTGCAAGATTGGTACGGAACATTTGATGGAATTAATGTGGTGTTATCGGAAAATTTGAAACTATTTCAAAAAGATTTTTCAATAACAGTTACTCAAATTTTGCAATGTGATAATAAAACGTTTGCATTTCTTGATCTTAGAATTGATAAAGATACTATATCCGTCATTGATATATTGGAGTGGGATAGTGAATTTAAAATCAAAACAATAGAAGCATACTGGCGATAGGTTGGGGTGAATAGTTGATGAAAAGACCAATACCAAATCTTCCTGGATACTTTATGGATTTAAAGGGCATGATATGCTACCTGATGGGTAGTAAATGGATGTATTGTAAGAAAATAGATACGAAACCAGGATGGGTATGGATATATCAGAATGGTATACGGGTACCACATCATCAAAAGCATACCGCAGAACTAATGCTTAAACAAAAGGAAATAGAACGTCCATTTAGGACTAAGCCATTGGTAGAGCCACCGGATGAGGATAGGAAACCATCTGCAATACAACCCTCTAAGGATTGGGAATAAAATAATTTAATAGAAAATAACTTTATGGAAAAATTAAAAGGATTTAAAAAAGGATACGATGTGGTTCTTATCAATAGAACATTAACTATTGATGGTGTTAGTGCGGATCATGCTTTGTATGAAATAACTTCAAAGAAATTCAAAGGTACTAGAGTATTCATTACAGAGGGATACGTTCGTTTATTTATTGATAAATTTGAAAGAGATGCATTAGAAAAGAAGGCATTGAAATCTAAATCTGCACCCTTTGTAAATGGTTTATCGCAGGTGGCTACTATGGGAGATGATCTGAAAGCAGAAGCCGAATTAAGAGGTGAGGTTGTTGAAGATAGTTCAGAAGTTTTAGATGAATAGATTGGTATATAAATGAAAACATACATTTACAATATAAATCAAATCAATTGGAGTCCCCGTAATAACATATTTTATGTGGATGCGTGGAATTTATACGCACATAATCAAGATGGTAGTATGTATCCAGAACCATTTCCTAATCGTAAAAAGGATTTCATTATACAAAATCCAAAAACAGGAGGATTCCGAAGATTCCGATTTGTAAAAGAACATCATCTTAGTTTTGGGATTGATGAGTACACACAATTAAATTGGCTATTTGAAAGTGAAGATGGTATTAAGTGCTATATTGGTATTGAAGCTTAAATTAAAATAAATTTGGTAATACGGATTATTTTTCGTATATTTAAACAATAAATAATAAACAATAAATTAATAACTTACAAACAAAAAAACAATTATGAAAAAAGTAATGTATGCAGTAGCAGTAGCGGTTGTAATTTCAACTGTAACAGTAATGATGATGGTACCAGGATGTTCAAGTGCAACCAACAATGAATCAACCGATTCAACTGTTGTGGATAGTGCGGCATTGGTAGATTCAACCGCATTGACCGGTGATTCAACAACTGCCAAAATCGATACAACTGTATCTACTAATTAATAACACACACGTCCTCTCATCTCTAGGTTATTTTCTCAAAAAATGGTTATTCTTAATTACATAAGAGAGATGTGATACAAAGAGTGGTGATTAGAGATTGCCACTCTTTTTTTAACTAAAAATTAAAATATGATACGAAAAAATACGAAAATTAGTTCGTTGGGTATCAAAGAAATTTACTCCATATCAAATATGGCACTACGGTGGTGTAGGCGAACTATGGGTACAAATCGTAGAAGAAAATACGAGCCGATCTGGACTATCAGAAAGGGATATGATACAACGTGTGGTGAATTTGATTGTGATGACAATGCGGTGTTCATATATTGGAATAACTGCCGTACAGTTGATGACTTGATATCAACCTGTATTCACGAGTGGACACATCAATTACAACCAATTGCAAGTAGCTATTGGAAATATGAAGGTGATTATGAAAGCCATCCAATGGAAAATGAGGCAAGGCTTAATGAAAAGAATTTAACACCACAACTGTGGAAATATATAAACCCTAAAATTAATAAATATGAAAGAAGCAATTGAAGTATTAGAAAAGGCTGAGTCGGTGCTTATGAAACGTATCCGTGCAATGCGAGATGGCAAACCAAAGTGGGCGGCTGCCGATAGATTGAAAGAGATAAGAGAGGCACAGAAACTAATCAAATCCGTTATCCTACATAAAGGAGATGAAGACCAATTTTTAATAGAAGTATTTACAGATAGTCCGGCAGTAGGTCAGGCTTAATAACTTAAAATAGGAGGTAAAATGCAGTTCAATTATAAAATAACAATCCAATTAAATGCAACATTCGAAGCACCACTATTGGGTGTAGATAATACCGGTTTTAGAAGAGATATGATTGATAAGATTTTGGCAAAAGAAATAAAGCTAATGTTATCAAAAGATATACTTACAAAGCAAATATCGGATGATAATATGAAGATTGATATCACGTTGGATAGGTTTCAACGAGCCGTTATGAAGGATAAATATGGTAATTTAATATAATAAGGTAATATGAATAACAAAAGTATAACGGACTTTATAAAGCCCACAATTATTACGGCTCAACAATATGGTACAAAGGTATCGGTTGAGATAGACCACAGTGATACTGATATTGATGAATTGATGGATGCCTTTCAAACATTGGTAATAGGATTAGGATATGCCGATTCGGCTTGGAAAAATTGGATTGTGGATAGGGCAGCTGAATATCATGAGCAAGATACCGAAGATTTAAAAGCAAAGTTGAATGAATGGCAAGATGATTTGGGAGTATAAAAACAAAAATAAGTTATGAAAAAAGAAGAGTTATTGAATGAGTTGCAATCTGGGAGT
>Ga0208966_1000101_pt1 | contig 26728 bp, 18 predicted proteins | sample GreLakmeHU45MSRF_FD_187701 | JGI IMG/M metagenome (GOLD analysis project Ga0208966, IMG submission 187701) | Freshwater lentic microbial communities from great Laurentian Lakes, MI, USA - Great Lakes metaG HU45MSRF (SPAdes) | ecosystem: Environmental > Aquatic > Freshwater > Lake | place: Great...
GCAATGGGTGCTACAGGCGCTACGGGAGCAGTGGGTGCCACTGGAGCAATGGGTGCTACAGGCGACACGGGAGCAGTGGGTGCCACTGGAGCAATGGGTGCCACGGGAGCAATGGGTGCTACAGGCGACACGGGAGCAGTGGGTGCCACGGGAGCAATGGGCGCTACGGGCGCTACAGGCGCTATGGGCGCTACGGGTGCTACAGCAAATTCGGTTTGGTCTCAAAGCTTAAGTAGCGTTTACGTCACGGGAAGCAATGTAGGCATTGGTAAAACAAACCCGGAAAAGTCATTAGACATTGTTGGTGATGTTGGTGTGAATGGGACAGTGAATGCAACTTCGTTTGTGGGCGATGGCAGCTTGCTAACAGGCATTACGAGTATTACGAGTGGCGGGACATCTCTTTGGTCGCAAAGCGGAGGCAACGTTTATGTGACAGGCAGCAACGTCGGCATCGGTACAACAAACCCGCAAAAGCAATTGGACATTTTTGGAGATCTCAAATTTTCCAAATATATACCTTATAGTGTGGTGTCTTACTCTTACGATAATATTTGGGTGCGAAGGACCATCCCCGTTTTTACAGATGCAGCCGTTGGCGGTTTAGCATGGGCACCTGAGTTGTCCATCTTCGTTGCTATCATAAATAGAGGCTACTATTTTGAAGCATACTCAATGACAAGTCCCGATGGTATAACATGGACGGCAGGAGCAACATCACTCGGCGTTACTGAGATTGGACCCCTAACATGGGTCCCTCAATTGTCACTCTTTGTGGCGGTCGGATCAAACAAGGTCATGACGAGTCCCGATGGCGTCACATGGACGGCAAGAACATCTCCTGCAAATAATTACTGGCGCTCGATTACATGGTCCCCTGAGTTGTCAATCTTTGTTGCAGTCGCCAGCTCCGGAACAGGCAATAGAGTCATGACGAGTCCCGATGGTATCATTTGGACAAGTAGGACATCTGCCGCCGATAATTACTGGACCTCGGTGACATGGTCCCCCCAGTTGTCAATCTTTGTTGCAGTCGCCAACTCCGGAACAGGCAATAGAGTCATGACGAGTCCCGATGGTATCACTTGGACAAGTAGGACATCTGCCGCCGATAATCAATGGAGATCTTTAACATGGGCCCCCGAATTATCCATCTTCGTTGCGGTCGCAGACTCAGGAACAGGCAATAGATTCATGACGAGTCCCGATGGTATCACTTGGACAAGTAGGAGTTCAGCTACACCTAACATCGACTACTGGTCCGTGACATGGGCTCCAGAGTTGTCCTTATTTCTTGCATTTTCGGATACTTACACAGGATCAACCAATCAAGTCACGACAAGCCCGGATGGTATCAATTGGACGGTTGGTGTTACCCCATCAATAAGTTCCACAATAGCATATGGGAACATAAGCGTATGGGCCCCCGAATTATCATTAATTGTAGCATTGTCAAGCAAAAGTGCTATGACGGGCACAGCAACTAAAACTATTACACCACCACACTACAATACGCTACAATGGGAACAAGGAAATCTGGGCGTTAACACCGCCACACCAAGCAGTGCACTCCACGTTGTGGGCAACACGCGAATTGAGGGCAACACACGAATTGAGGGCAACCTCACTGTGAACGGTACTCAAACAATTGTTAACACAAACGTAGGCACTACAGATCAACTCATCGTAACAAATGACGGCACTGGACCGGCATTAATCATCAACCAAACTGGAGCGCAACCCGTGCTTGAAGTGCAAGATGATGGCGTTCCTGTGTTCAAAATTATTGATGGTGGAAATGTTGGGGTTGGAACCACCAATCCCTTGCAAAAGCTACACGTGTTCGGCACTGCCCAAGCAACAATGTTTAGCGGCAGTGGTGCATCACTGACTGCGCTTCCAGCAGCTGCACTATCGGGCACTGTTGCGGTGGCAAACGGCGGTACCGGTGTCGCATCGTACACGATTGGCGATATCATCTACGCATCAGGTGCAACAGCGTTGTCCAAGCTTGCGGATGTTGCAACTGGCAACGCCCTGATTTCGGGTGGCGTTGGTGTTGCGCCTGCATGGGGGAAAGTCGATCTTTCAACTGCTGTCACAGGAACCGTGCCCGTTGCGAATGGTGGCACTGGCGTTGCTTCGTACACAGTTGGTGACATCATCTACGCATCAGGTGCAACAGCGTTGTCCAAGCTTGCAGATGTGGCAACAGGTAACGCCCTGATTTCGGGTGGCGTTGGTGTTGCGCCCGCATGGGGGAAAGTCGATCTTTCAACTGCTGTCACAGGAACAGTGCCCGTTGCGAATGGTGGCACAGGAGGTGCAACGCTGACAGCAAGCAAAGTTCTTGTGGGCAATGGCACATCTACGGTTTTGCAGCCAACGAGTCTGCATTGGGATAATGATAATAGCCGTTTAGGCATTGGTAGCACTGCCCCAACACAACCATTGGATGTAGTTGGATCCGTAAAAGCAACTGCATTTATAGGAGATGGAAGTCAACTAACAGGACTAACAGGACAAACAGGACTAAGTAAAGGTGAGTTTCAAATTTTCCCAACATCTACCACTTGGAATATTCCAAGTGGTGTGTCTGTTTTGTTAATTGACATATGGGGAGGTGGTGGAGGTGGTGGCAGTGGGGCATTATATGCGAGTACAACAAACCAAGCCGGCGGAGGAACCGGAGGTGGTGGTGGCCAATATCTTGGTTTAATGCTGACAAAAATGGATTTAAACGATGCATCAAGTGTAACAATTACAATAGGCCTTGGGGGCGCAGGTGGTGTAGCATCGACAACTAATGCTTTAGTTGGAAACGGTGGTGTAAATGGAGAAAGTACGATTGTAACAATAGGTAATAAAAACTATATTTCATTAGGAGGAAATAGAGGAAATGGTGGGTCAATTACTACAGGAGCAGCTGCGGGGGGTGGAGTAGGAGGTGGTTTTACAACATTTAGGTACAATGCTTTTAACAGATCAATTGGTTCAAATGGAGGGGCTGGTAACTCAACTGCGGTAGCTATTGCAGGCGCTGCACAAACGTTAATAAAACAAGCTACAGGTGGAGGTGGTGGTGGTGGATTTTCAGCAGCTAATGCATTAAATGTGGCAAGACAAGGTGGTACTATTGGACTGCTTAATGGAACTGATACATTTGCTGCACCAAGAACAGGAACTACAGGAGACAATGGGGCATCATATCTTGATACAGGGGGGCCAGGTGGTGGGGGCGGGGCGGGAGGAACATCAAGCGCTTCTAGTCCCGGATCCAATGGCGGTAATGGAGGGAAAGGAGGAGGGGGGGGTGGTGCTGGTTCTGGATCAAGGATATCTCCAAGTGGATCCGGGGGAGCAGGTGGTGCTGGTCTTGTAATTATAACTTGGTGGTAGTGCTGAACGTCAGCAAAAAAGAATATGAACGCCAGCGGCAGCAATGCCGCCAATGATCAAGCATTATCAGATGCCGATATGACAGCTTTAGGGCATTACTGGGCGCATTATACTTATGCAGATGGCTTTGGAGGAGGGGGCAGCTGCCTCTGCTAATGCAAGTGGTGGCGGTGCAACACATGTGCAACACATGTGCAACACATGTGCAACACATGTGCAACACATGTATGTGCTTGTATTTGGATTACAGCATTTAAGGGTTCAAGTGGGTAAACAAGGCAAAATTACAATGAGGTTATGTTTATGTATGATCGTAAAAGACGAGGCTCATGTGATACAAGAAGCCCTTAAGTGCGTTCTCCCACTCATTTCCTATTGGGTAATATGCGATACTGGGTCTTTCGATGGCACAATCGATGTGGTCAACAACTTTTTCAACTTGGGAGATGGCAGTGGCTCTGCTAAAGTACCCGGGCAGGTCAAACAACATCCTTGGAAAGACTTTGGAACAAACCGGTCGTTGGCCCTCCACGAGGCGTGGATGTTGCGCAAGACTCATGCATGCGACTACATCATGATGTTTGATGCCGATGATGTAATTGTTGGCGAGTTGACACTTCCCGATGTCATGGATGCCGATGCATATACACTGCAATTTGGATCGCAATGTTTCACGTACACACGAACGAGTATATTTAGATGCTCCGAAGAGCTCCAATGGGTGTATAAGGGAGTACTTCATGAATATCCGAGTTGCGCAACGAAGGAGGATGGCATCACAACCGAGTCGATCGGCGGGGCCTATTATGTGGATTCACGGCGCCTCGGCTCACGAAACCTGGACAAAAACAAGTACCTCAACGATGCTCATATCTTAGAGAAAGCCATTGAGAGCGAGACGGACAATGCCATGCGCATCCGCTACACTTTCTATACGGCGCAAAGCTATTACGATGCGAATCTTCACGATCATGCACTTTCATGGTTTCGAAAACGTATTGATGATGGGAGGGAAAAGGGAGTTGGGTGGCAAGAGGAGGTGTTTTACTCGGCATTGCGAATTGCGACCATCATGGAATCGCGTCCCGAGGTGTTTTCCGAGCAAATGCTTGTGTGTGCATATATGCAAGCCTTTCAAGAAGATGCAGAGCGTGCCGAACCACTGTATTTCTTAAGCAAGTACTACAGAACACGAGATCGTTTTAAAGAGGGGTATGCATGGGGAAAGCTTGCACTTGGCATCCCTTTGCCACGTCATGTCAAGCTTTTTATGTTGAAGGATGTTTACGACTACAAGGTTAAAGACGAGGTGGCAATTTGTGCTTATTGGACAGGGCGCAAGGCTGAGTGCAAAATGTTGTGCGAGGAGCTCTTGAAAAGGAACGACTTGACTTGCGACGACCGTAGACGGATCAAGAGGAACCTCGAGTTTAGTGAGGCGGAAAAGTAACAATTTATTGAAGTAGAGCCGAGTAGAGATGTTGAGGAATCGGGATCAATACACGGCGGAGACAAAGCAGCGGCTTATGTCGCGCTTGGGGCAACTTGCCGAATACACCCAAGTTCAAGGGAATGGTGTTATACAGAGGCCGAGCCATCGAGGGCGTGCGTCAACGGGCACAATGGGCACAATGGGCGCAATGGGCGCAATGGGCGCAATGGGCGCAGGCTTCAATGGTGGCGGACAAGAATACAATGGGGGCAATGTCATGATCGGCACGCACGTTCGACCAACGCAAATTGTGTACAATGTGCGAACGCTGATTCTCGATTCCAATTTGCGAAACTTTCAATATGATGTGAATGCGAACGACTTTGTTATACACCTGCCCGATGCATTGCGTAAGGTCGCAGTGATCCGGATTTTGCGCACAGAGTTCTACCAATCAGCCGAGACCATGGGGTACTTTGTGTTGAATGACGTCAGAATACCGCTGCAAACATCCACAATCGAACACGCCTATCTTGCCCTCAATGAATATGCCAAGCTAACGATCGGCAATGGTGCTGCCAATGTCAACGTCCTCGGCCGAATTGGACCAGGTAGCGAGATCTTTCCGGCGCCGGCAGCCGATGTGATGCAAGACCCATTCGCGTACGTCTTCCGGCCGATCGAGCCAAAGCTTCAAAGGTTCCATGTGCGGCTTCTTAATCACGACGGAAGCTTGTATGGCGTAAACGGCGCTCGAGTCGTGCTTACATTGGCAGCATATTGCCTCAAGTAAAAAAGTAAGCAGTAACAATCAGTCATTAAGTCGTAGTCTCCTTAATTGGGCTTCATTTGCTGTCAAAAAATGGATTTATTGCGTAATTTTTACTGAAGTCATAATACGACACAACCAGGAGCTATGTGGGACTCTTTGAATATCGACATTCGATGCAAGATCCTTCGCCACATGGAGCCGACGGACCGCCTTAAGGTGTGGGTGGCTGCAGGCGAGAGGTCGGCGCTCCAACGTCTCCTCACGTTAGAGCGCTCGAACAACGTGCGCTTCATTGCACGGACGTGGGCATCTATCGGGCGTGACGCGAACATCGAGGCCGACATGGAGAACATTGTGGGTGGCTGGTGCATGGTGTGTGCAGCGGCGTACCTTGGCTTCGAGTACGTAAGCGTCCCGGCCTCTGTGCCCGTAATCCTTCGTGCGTCATGGGCTGCCATGGGCTCACATAGAAAGTTGTTGCTACAGCTCATTGCACATCTACCGTCGGGCACATCCTTCGACGATATATGGCTGCCGATCGTCGACAATGACAGCGAGGAGATGGCGAAGCTCATGCTCTTGATTCGAGCCATGCCCTCTCTACGCGTGTGCTGGCACATGGGGCGGACCGGTGCGCCCAAGGTTGCTAAGACCGTCTTGCAAATGAACGCAGAAGGGGCGAGCTGCGAGGCAGAGCACGCGAAGACCATCCTGTGCGGCTGCGTGCATGCCGACCGGGACGATGCGGGGCCCTTTCGCGTCACGGACATTGTGGCCAAGTGGTGCATGTTCCGAGAGATCCTAGGGCTGAAAGGGGACATGCTGTCGTTTCACGATCTTGCGGACATCGTGGACGTCATCATCAATCGGAAGGCGTCGCTGCTTAAAAATGAGGGGACCTGTGGAAGTTTCGAATACATGTGGTTCACGCAGTTTCTGTTGGAGGAATACACGGTGCATGGAGCCCATCATAGTGGTCTGCTGAGCTACTTTGCCGGTCAAGTCATACGGATGCATGACGTCGAGCTGTTGCATTACATCATACACGCGAGCGTCGAGTGGGGCCTCTGGACGTTGACCGAGACGATGTTGTGGACCGCATGTGCACATGGCACCGCCGCGGCCGTTGCGGCGTTGCTGACGGTGCCGAACATTGTGGCGGATGTGTCGCCCCCGGCCTACTACTGGGCTGTGCAGAACGATAACGAAATGGAGCGTGCAGCGATCGTAACGTGCCTACGTGAGGCCAACGTGCCCATTCAGGACGACGCGAACGACAGCGGCCTCGAGGCGGCCGTGCTCATCGACAATCCGTCAATTGCCATGTCCTTCTTGGAGTGGGGGGCCGACGTGACGTTGCGGGCATTTGGGCGTTGCCGATCGGCCGAGATGCGGACGCTCCTCAAGATGTACGTGCCGGCCGATCGGCTGAGCGAGTTCGAGGCGCACGCGAGATACGAGTTGTGTGGGCGGGAGCTGCCGGCGTGGGCGACTTAATTATGAATGCTTATATGAGACTACTTGAAACGTTGCTCTAGCATATGCCGAAACATAGGCTCGTCCCAAATGGGATCAACCACCTCGCTCTGGAACACGAGCTCCTCGGTGTCTTCTCTCACAATGTCGTGTAAGATGGCAATGCCAAGGCACCGCTCGTACGGAAAGCTCATGAACTCGTCGAATGCAATGGCTTCGACGCGGCACCCCATCTTGTTTATGTTTTGGCGTCTGCAGATGGCGACGTGCGCATCGGGATCGGCGTTGACGTGGGCCATGCCGGCCAAGTCAAAGCTGCCGGCCTCGATGCCGCACACTTGCTCGATGACGTGCGTCATGTCAACCGGTGCATGCTTGGCCAGGCGGACCTTGGTGAGCTCGTGGGCGAAGCGCTGGACGAGGAGCGCATGCTCTCTGTTTTCGAAGCCGATTACGTACGAGTGTTGGCTGGCTTCTTTTTTACTTGGGGGCCTCGAGGTTTTTGGGGCCTTTGCCTTTGGACCCTTCGCCCCCTTTGAACCCTTTTGACTCAGAGACATCCATGTATTGCGCTCGATGCTCTGGAGCACGTACACGGGCGGCAATAGTGCGTTGTCAAGTGGCTTGGCATTTGTGCGGCTGAGATGGGTGTGGCTTGCACGGGCTCTGCATGCGAGAGAGTTGCGTGCGAGTAACATTGCGACGCTGCGGTGGCTGTAACAATGAGTAATGGTCTTATGTCCTTAAATCGGGGGTGACATTCCGTGCGCCCCCCGTTTTAGGTAAGCTTTACCGGATGGCAAACGACATCCTTACCCGCGTCCTGTTGCTCCCATGAGCGCCAGTCGTTGATAGGTATCGCAGGGTGCGCAAAGTAGCGGCCGATCATGGCGTCGGGCAGGTTGGCGACAGTGTAGCCGTAGTGCATGAGGATGGTCGAGAAGTAGCTCTCGACGTAACCGCTGGCCTTGCCAAGGTTGTGCTTGAGGGCGCCTTCGATGGAGCGTCGCGACATGCGCATGACCGGAATGAAAATCTTCCACTCGCTCGGCGTCCTAGCGGCATTGGCGATGTCGCCGACCAAGCGGCCCCACAACCAATGGATGCGCGGTCGCCATTGCTCGAAGTAGCGGCCAATGAGGTCCACGTGTTTGTGTTCCGGGCTGTTGTTGGCCACGAGGAGCGTGCGTCCCCAGTGGCCACAGCACACGACGTCGTACTCGATGAGCCAGACGTGCTCCCAGGCAGGGACTCGAAGGTTGAGAGCGTCGGCGATGATGACCATCATGCTCTCGCACGTATCGTAGCCGATGGTGTGCAGGCTGTTGATGGCGCGGCATGCATGCTCTGTGATTGGAATGATGTAGCCGGCATCCTCGTCGATGACATTCTGGGGAATGGGGGCGTTGGTGACGTCCCACAAGAGGTAAACGGACTCGCGACCGATGTCGTTGACCATACGGCGGTACTGCGACCAGAAGGGCTGGCCGTAGGCGTGGGCGCGAACGACCACAGGGGTCGTTTGGAAGGACATTAGCTTTAGAGTGAGAGGCAGAGATAGATATTGTGACGGGAGGCGCGTGGATCTTGCATTGATTTTACGCGTTGCTTTTGTAGGAAACATTCGCGCAACGTTTCGATCGGCTCCATGCCGAACAACAAGAGAGGGCGGCGATCTCCGTCGGCTGCAACGGCTTCGACCTCACCTGCGGTCATGCCGAGGCGCAAGATTGCAAAGGCAGCCGTACCTGAGGCGAATGCCAATGCCAAGAGGGGACGTCGGGACCCGGCAGCTGCGGCTGCAGCTTCGCCTTCTGCTTCTCCGAGTGCTGCTCCTCAGCGCAAAAGAGTACGGGGCCAGGCCCCGGTTCCCCATGTGGCTGCTCCTCCATCGGCGCAGCCCCAAGGGCAAGCGGGACCTTCGACCTCTGCTGCAGCTGCTGCACCGGCTGTTGCGGTGACGGCCGTGACCCACCAACTATTGATGAAGAAGGTGCTCTTGGCCGCTCATGCACGTGGCCTCGTGTTCCGCGAGGTTCCGGTCATGGTAGTTCGGATGGCCGTGAACCCGGCAAACACGCTAGCCTCCATGATCAATGCACTGTCGGAGGAGGGCAGCAACTCAACTCTGGGCAAGCGTCTCAAGTACGCTATCTCGGTCCGTTACATGTTTGAAGAGATTGTGCACAAGGGCATGTGCGATACGGATGCTCTGGGCGTCGACTTTCCCGACACGGCGTTCTTAGAGGGCGGCTTCCGTGACGATGCCATGGTGGTTCTGGCCTTCAGTCTTGACGCTGCAGGAAGGGCGTACGAGCTGGTGGGTTCGGCCACTTGGGGCAGTGCGGACGAGAGGGGCACGAACGACGAGAAGCTGGACTTTCAAGACGCCGAGCTGCTGGCGGACGTGAAGGCTGGGCGTATCGCGGAAGTGGACCTAATCTGCTCGAAGGCGCGCGGTGACCTCAAGGGCTTTGGCTCGTTGATTCTGGGCTACACTCTTGCGAAGATTGCGGGCAAGAAGCAACGTGGTACCAACAAGTACAAGGGTGTCGTTATGAACTTGGCGTACACGGGCAGCATTCACAAAAAGAAGGCGACATTGGCGGGCATTGCACAGCGCTTTGGCTTCCGGGCGGCGCCCATCATGAAGACGATCGTCGAGAAGCGGCAAGAGAAGATCGTCGAGGATAAGCAACTCAACTACGTCGAGACCTCGGGGCCGCTGTGGATGTCACGTGTCTTTGCGGCTGTTCCCGAGGGCGATCGGCACTTTCAGAACCTTTGCCCGTTGGTGACGGGGACGGGGAAGACGCTGTGCCAGGGCGGGGGTCGTTAGGCTAAGCTGGGGCGCATTGACCGGTACCGAGTACGAGCTTGAAGAGGTTGAACTGGCGGCCCTTGTCTTGGTATTGGCGCATGAGGTAATGGAGGAAACCGATGGTGATAATGGCAAAGAGGGCCCACTTGATGTAGGTGCGGGCTTTGACAAAGGGCGCGGCGACGGCGGCAGCCTCCGACTCGTTGGGGTACTTATTTTTGAGGTAGGCGACATGGTTCCGTAGGACCTGGTCGGTGAAGAGGGTGGCGAGGGCCACGGCTATGAAGGGCCACTTTGACTTGGTGGCCATGAGGAAGAGTAGATACACGACGAAGGTCTTGGCGATGGTAGTGACGACGTGGCTCTTGTTGTTGGGGTCGATGATGTTGAAAAGGAGGAAAAACGCCATGAGGCCCGTAAGGTGCTTGATCAGGATGTTGTCGTTGAGGGCCCGTTGGAGATCGCAGTTCAAGAGGGTGTATATGGAGCCGAACATGACCCAGAGGAAGAGGGCTGCAAGGGCGCTCGTGGTCTCGAAGGACTCGTTCCAATCGAGGATCGGGATGGGCGCGGACATAGTGTTGTTGGTTTGTTATTTGATGCGGCGATTTTAAGATGCATGGGGTGTGATTCATGGTAGGTCGGGCTTGACGTGGTAGGTCGAGTTTGACGTGGATTGTCGGGCTTGACGTGGTAGGTCGGGCTTGACGTGGTAGGTCGGGTTTGACGGGCTGGCTTCGCATGGATTGTCAGGCTTGACAGGGATTGTCGGGCTTGACGTGGTAGGTCGGGCTTGACAGGTTTTGTCAGGCTTGACGTGACATGACGTGACATGACGTGACCATGACGCCCTGGGGGCCGCGCGCCCCTTTAGGTCGTTGTGTACTCATTATCAATCCATTCCAGTAAGGCATTTGTAGATAGACTGGCGCGCAATGCCCGAAGGGCAACAAGTTACCGTAGGGCATGACGTGGCCATGACGCCCTGCGGGCAGCGCGGCCTTTTAGGCAGCTACATGCAAAAAGAATACCGTGCGTTGTAAGGGATAATTGTGTAATAGACGTCTACACTTCAACCTCTGGGCCATGGAAGATGAAGTCGTGGATCACGGCCCCCTTCTTTGCACCCAGCAGTGGTATAGACTTGAGGCGAGCGATGCGATCTGTGCGGCTGAGAGGTCCCATCTCGTTGATGAAGGCGCTCATGGATGGCCATACTTTGGTGATCTCGGCCCCTAGCTTGATGGAGATCCCTGGGACTTGAGAGACCATGAGTCGCCAACAAAGATCTGGTGTGATGTTTTTTCCTGGGCGAGCTTGAACGATCAATGCAGCTTCGTGGTTGGTGATGGCGGCGGCGCCCCCGGTGATTGGGCGGGCGAGGAGGTCGCTCGGGTTCTTTGTGACCCTGGCGGCGAAGGCGGCAACGAAGGCAGCGGTCTCCTCTGTGCTGCGGGTGCCTACGACATGGATGCCATCTCGGTAGAGTGTGTTGAAGATCATGCCTTGAAGGGCCGCTGTGGCTATGGGGCCTGTCATTCGTGGGGCATCTTGCGGACACCAGTGACTTACGGATGGCAGGCCCTCTAGGATGTATGTGATGCGATGGGCTGGGTAGTGAGCTAGGAGCCTTGCTTTCTGCTCGTGGTACCGGCCGTCCTTCATGCTGGCGGCGAGATCGGCGATCGTCTTGCGCTCAAAGGCCCACGTTGCCGTTTGGATGGCGTCGGTGGGTGTGTTATCTGTGTTTTCTGTTTCTGTTGTATTTGCTGTATTGGGAATGTCTACTTCAACGAGGATGTCGGCCATGTCAAGGGGCTTTACGATCGCTTTGTCGCCATAGATTTCGGCGAGTCGAGACTCTCGGTTGTCGAGTATGATTCGTGCCATTGTGGTGAGTTGGCTTGTGTATAAAAATGAGTAGGTTGGTGGCCTTAAGTGATGGATGGGTGGCTACTTGCTCTTTGTTTTAGTCTTACCGTCGGTACTTTTGCTCTTGCTTTTGGTCTTGGTCTTTGTCTTTGTCTTTGGCTTGATCTTAGCGGCAATTTTGGCCTTTTCCTTTGCCTCAGCAACAGCCTTGTAATGAGCTTTCATTGCATCAAGTACAATTTGAAGTTGCTTTGGATCATGTGGAGGAGACCTTTTAGACTTCGCATAAGCGATGTGCTTGGCCATGAGGTTGTTGACGAACTCGATTTCGTGAGGTTGCATGATGTGCTTCTCAAGCTCGGCGCGGTTCTTTTTCCGCATTCGTGCGTAGCGAAGAATATCGTTGCTTGGGACACTCGGGCTGATCTCGCCCGAGGAGTCGGATGTGCTCTTTGTCGGAGGCTTGCACACGTTCTTCTTGCCAGCGCGAATGCAATTCATGGGTGAAGGGATCTATATGTTGAACGCGTAAAAAGAATGCAGATAGCAATAAGAGTAGCCTTTTGACTTTGCATTACTTGTCATCCTTGTCATCATTGAACAATAGTCTATACCGATCTTGAGTCTCTATAGTGTGGCCCATTGCATCCGCTATCTCACGTTTCTCTTTAATTGACAGTTTGTTGAAGTCGATCGTGTTGATGTATGAGTGTCGTATGATTGAAACACTTAGAGGACGTTTGAACAGCGTTTTGAAGATAGTCATTGACCATGCTCCGAATGTATCATTTATGTACGGTTCACTCTTTGTATTTTGGAAGAGCCAGACTCTGGGTTTGACCTCTAGGCTCTTAACCATATCATTGTATAAGAGCCTAGGAAGAAGGATGTTGAAGGCTTCGTGATGCTTTCGCGTCTTAAAGTGTTTTATGATCATACGCGCACCATTTGCTTTCATGATGATGTAGTTCGGCTCTATGTTATCAGCTGGCACTATACCTTTGTAAATGGCAACTCTTGAATACTCACAGCGCATCGGACGCAAATGTGTGTACATGCCAAGCAATAGGCGCTCAATGCTCCCTTCCGGTTGCCGGTCCCGCATCTCAATTATCTTGTGGAATGGAACGTACCCATCTTCTTGTTTTTTTGACGGTTTGTTCTCTTCGTACCTAGCATTAACCTTTGTTCGCGCCTCATCGAATGCTTCGAACCACTTATTGTATGCATTGATGTGCTTAGCCTTGAATACTATGTTGTATCGATACAAACCAAGCAATGTTGATATGTTGACCTTACGTGTGGTGTCTTTGGGGTACCACTTTTGCATTAATGGAATGAATGTATCAGGTTGTGTCATGATGTCCTCAATCGACTTATCTGTGTGCGTTGCAAATGCAGACACTTGCCGTCTATAGTTTTCTTTCGTTTTAGGGCTAAGATCGGCTGATTCTATAGCGGCTAAAAGATGCATGTTGTGTGGGGTCTACTGATATTACGGTACATAATAGTTTGCTTGGATATTCGAGGTAAAATAAGGGTCGTTAATTCAAGGTGAAAACGGGGGTTTTTTGAAAATTTCTTCGCTCGCGGTTCACCGGTGGTTTTTGGCTATAAATCACTAGTAAAACAAAGGCATCACATACCTGATTTAAAAGAGCCAAAAAGAATCATATGATTTAAAAGCATTAATGAGAATCACGTGATTATTTTTATGTAAGTAGAGTCATATGATTTTATTCACCCCTAAAACTCGTGTCTTCCGCGGAAGGCAGGAGTTTTAGGGGTGAATAAAATCATATGACTCTAAAAACAAGTCTAAAATCACATGATTCTAAACATTACATTTAAATCACGTGATTATTAATTGATTATTCGCCTTGATTTTTGATGACCCCCATTTAGAGCTAAGGCCGACATAGACACTTTAGACCCAAACCATGGCTCGCCGTACGCTGAGTGGTAACAATATCACTGAAGTCATACACATCGCCGATATCCACGTTCTCGTAGGGGACAACGAGAAGGCGCGTATCACTGAGTACACACAGGTATTCGATCGCTTCTACGACGTGGTCTCGCAATTGCCTTCGGTCAAGAATGGCACTGCACTACTCATCATTGCAGGGGACGTCTTTCACACAAAGGGACGCGTAGAGCCTGCAGGTACCGACATGCTTATGAGATGGGTCATACGCCTCATTGACATCATGCCAATCATCTTTATATGCGGAAACCATGACTTCAAACAGCAAGAGCCCGACACACCCGATTTCATCGATGTGATGACTCGTCCGTACCGAAAGGGTCAGTACAAGCACAGCCTCCACTACCTCAAGCACACCGGACACTACACGTGGGGCAACGTAGGCTTCGGACTGGTCAGCGTGAAGGACACCCTACGTGCCCTCAACACCGCAGGCATCGTCGACAACCTACCCGCCTTCCCATCTCCGACCGAGTTCCCAGAGAACGTCACATGCCGCATTGCCCTCTTCCACGGCACCATTTCACAGTCGAGCATGCCGTCAAGCATGGCTGCTGCAAACCATGGCTACCCCCTCGATTGGTTCCAAGGCTACGACATGGCCGTCCTCGGTGACAACCACATCCAACAGATCCACCAATACGGCAAGCTTGCATGGGGCTATCCTGGCTCTCTCATTCAACTAAACTTTGGTGAGTCCATCTTCGGCCATGGTTACATACAGTGGGACCTGGCTAAAAAGAGCGGCACACTCCACCACATCCCAAGTGACTACGGCTACCTAACCGTAGAGGAGTCTTCGGGGTCGTCCACTGGTGAATGCATTGCCTACATAGCCCCAAAGCGCAGCATGCCGATCAAGAATGCCTTTGCCATGGCCAACTTCCCAACAAAGCCGCGTGTTCGCATTGTAGGGGCCAGCTCAAGCAAGGAGCGCATCACGGACATCTTGAAGGGTCACGGCATATCCCCAGTTTTCATTACCGTTTCTGCGAAACACGAGAATGGCTTCAACGCCACAGGAACCAACATGAGCGACGGCAACGACAACAACGACGGGCTCGAGAGCCAGATCAATGAGCTCTCCAACCTAAACAGCCCGGCATGCTGGGAAAAGTACATTCAAAGTTTCGACCCAACGCTCAACGTCTCCGAGTGGATCCATAAACCAAGGAGCATGCTCATGGCAGAGGATGACACAGAGATACCAAGCCTGATTGAAACGTACAAGAAGCGCAACAAAGATATTGAGAAGAGTCTCGATGCCTACGAAGAAGCCACCAAGGGCGTGGCCGCCGGCAACCATTCCATCATACTGAAACACGTCGAGTGGAACAACATGATGTGCTTCGGCAAAAACAACTACTTCGACTTCGACAAAATCAACGGCACCATTGCACTCCTGAACGGCAACAATGCATCCGGTAAGTCGTCGTTCCTCGATGTCATTTGCATCGCAATCTACGGAGAGCCCACCATGATGCGCCGGGAGTACTCAGCCAACAACATGACCGCCAAGATCATCAACGATATGAAGCCCTTAAACGACAGCGCCAATACCAAGCTCATCGTGAGTGTCGATGGCAAAGACTACGAGATCACGCGCTCTTTTGCAACACAGCCCGCCAAGGACAAGGCCAACACCATCCGATCGCTCAAGTGCACTGTGCACACTACGGGAACCGCAACTTCGAAGGTCTTGATTGCCGAGGGCACAACGACGGTCAACGCTTGGGTCCACAAGCACTTCGGGACGCCAGAGGAGATCTTGATGAGCACGATCCTATGCCAACAGGACAACGTCAACTTCTTCATGAAGAAAGGCAACGATCAGAAGGAGCTGCTAGAAAAGGCCCTGCACATGGAGGTCATCACGGCCTACCAAGCCGTGCTTGACGAAGCCGTCAAGGGCCACAAGTACGTCTTGGAGAAAGTACAAAGCTACTACCATGGCATGCAACACGAAGTCACGGCCAGCGGCGGCGACGCAGTCCTCACCAAAGCCGAGGACATTCAAGGGCTAAAGGGAGCTATCAATGCCAGGGCCTCCAAGATCGCCGACATCACCACACAATGCGACGATGCCCTTCTCGACATAGGGAACATCGGTACAGCCGCCGCCGATCACAAAGAGACCGAGATGCAGTCAATTGACGCTTTAACCAAGACACTGCAAAAGGCCGAAGAGAAGCTCAATGCACTCATTGTCCACGTTGACGACAAGGCGAACATGGAGGCTCTCACGTTGAGACAAGGCGCCCTTGAATCTCAAGGCCATTACCTGGACAAAAAGAGCAACACTCTCGAGATTGACCCGACTGATGAACATGAGGTGTACACACCCAAGAAGCTCGCCAAGGTCCAGGCAGAGCTCGCTCAACTCAAAAGCAAACCACCCAAAAGCCCAACACTCTCTTTGGCCCACATGGACGACATCGAAACGTCCTACGCAACATGGCAAGACGATCAGATCGGCAAGTGGATCGAACAGCCCGACATTCCAAAGAAGGTACTGGCCGATCTCACTACCAAGCTATCAAGTGCCATCATGGAACTTCAGACCTTGAGGGCCCTTGGCGTATCAAAGCCCGTCAACTCTAATGCAGGAGCCAAGGCCACTGAGGCCGACCTTACCGTAAGCCTAAAGCACGCCATTCGTCTGCACAAAGAGGCACGGCATCAGCTTGACATCCATAACAAAGAGGCCCCTACGTGCGCCCGCCCGTCCATGACGATCAACGAGTGCAATCAAGTGAAAAAAGAATACAAGGCGTGGGTGTCTGCACAGAACAAAGAATGGATCAGCGATCAGGATCAGGCAAGGCACGAGTTTGCCACCAAGTCCAAAGAGCTATGTGCACTTTACAAGGTATCGATGCCGACTATGGACCGTCTCGACAGCTTGGACCGCCTAGAACAGCAGGACCACTCAGAGCAACCAGCCTCTTTGGAGATCCTTGAGCATCTTCGCAACAGCAAATGTGAGCCATGCCGCCCGGTCGACAACGCCGAAGCCAAGAAGGAATGGAGGGCCAAGTGGAAAGAGTGGGCAGCCTTCGTGGAAACGGTACCCGCCAACACATCGCAAGAGCTTGCACATCGCAAGATGGAGCTAGATGCCTACCTTGTCCCCATTGCCACCAAAGAGAAGGAAGAGATCGATGCAGCTGCCCGGCATGAGACCCTTGCGACCAAGATTGCATCGCTCAGCCATGCCTGCAACGAGTTCAATCCAGAGTGTTGGGCGTGCCGCAAGCAGCCTACGTTCACTATGCTTGATACCGCCCGTACTGACTTGGAGATCGTTGAAAAGCAGTTGCGACACCTGCGCAAGTACCTCGCCAAGGTCAAAGGCGACGTCGCCGATGTTCGAGCCGAGCTCAACGGCATCACCAACGCCCTGCCTGTAAGGGAGCGCTACGAGGCCCGTGCCGACTTCATGGACAACGAGGCCAAGGCGTGGTCCCGTGCAAAGAAGGAGGCCGCGGAAGAGAGTGCGCGCAAGGAACGCCTTGCCCTAGTGTGGTGGGCTCTATGGGATGCTTGGCAGGTCAAACACACACAACTCTCAAATGATGTCAACGCCCTATCGCTCTTTGTGACCGAGTGGCCGATTTGGAAACGCAAGTACGAGGATGCCAAGGCAAACAAGGACAACGCAGCGATATGGAGCGCTTGGGAGGCCGCTGCCAATGATGCCTCTACAGCCGAAAGTGAGGCACACTGGCAGCTATGGACCCTATGGACGAAAGAGATCGCTGATCATGAAGAGGCCGAGCGCACCACTCGAGCCCAGATTGCAGAGATCGAAGCGTTCATCGCTACTCATGAAAGGTATAGCGCCCAATGGAAAATCGTGGTCAAGGAACGCACCATTGCCGAGGCCTATGATCGTTGGACGGACAAGGTCGAGGAGCTCGAGCTCGGCCTTTCACGTGAAGAATGGCACATTGAATGGCGGGCCTACCTACAAGATTGCGACGCCGTCAGCGCTGCATTGAACCATTTGCGTGCTGTAGGATTTTGCCAAGAAGACGTGGACCGCCACCGCCGCATCCTTGCATACCGCACATGGACGAGCGCAAGGGAGCGGCTCGAGGCACTGCGTACGCAACAAGAGAACGATCGCGCCGATCTGGCACTCATGGAACTCAACTTTCAGAATCAGGTCAATCAGGCCGATGGCCGCGAGACGATAGGCAGGGTCCTTGAGGAACTTCAGGATCGCTATCAGCGGATGCTCGACTTTCACACCGTGTTCGTGGGCGCCAAGACCGAAGGCAAGGCCGGCTTTAAGAACTGGGTCTACAACACTCAGGTCCTCCCGCTCATTCAGGCCGAGGTCAATCGCTTCATTGCCTACGTCGACGATTTCGAGCTATGCATCGAGGTAGGAAACAAGGCGCTCACGTGCTCTCTAAAGGACCGCGGCAGCCGACCTCCCCTCGATCATGCGTCGGGCTACCAACGATTCATCGTCGGCCTAGGAATGCGTATAGCACTCTCTCGCATCGGTGCAGTGGGCCAAAACGTGAAGCACCTGTTCATTGATGAGGGCTTCCTGGCATGCGACGCTGAGAACAAAAAGAAGATTCAAGACATCATCAACACCATGATGCACGTAGGGGGCTACCGGAGCATCCTTCTGATCTCTCACGACGAGGCCATTCGAAGCGCTGCTGAAACAATCATAAATGTGTGCCGTCCCGACGACGCATCCACGAGCTACATTCGTATGGGCGACAAACGCGAAAAGACCACAAAGATCGTTGAAGAGCATGCGACACCCACAACAACCTTGACTATGTCCGACACACCTCCAGTACCTGCGAAGAAGCGAGGGCGGCCATCAAAGAAGGACCTGGAGGAGCGTGCAGCCCAAGCGGCCGAAAGCATGAAGATGTAAAGGCCCGACGGTAAATGGCCCTTCTGGCATGCTCGACCCTATGTTACCTAATCGCATTACTGTAGTGGTGTTCTTTTTGCACACAATGACACAAAATGGCGCGCGGCGCGCAGGGCGTCATGGCCACGTTAAGCCACGTTAAGCCACGTCAAGCACGTCAGACCACGTCAAACCACGTCAGACCACATCAAGCCAGTCAGGCCCGACGGTAAACTGGTGCCCTTCGGGCATGCGCGACCCTATGTTACCTAATCACCTTACTGTAGTGGTAGTCTTTTTGCACACAATGACACAAAAGGGCGCGCGGCCCGCAGGGCGTCATGGCCACGTCAAGCCCGACATACACGTCAAGCCCGACATACACGTCAAGCCCGACAATCCACGTCAACCCCAACATGCCATGCAAAGCCATCCCGTTAAGCCCGACAACCCTGGTCATGCCCGACAATCCACGTCAAGCCCGACAGGCCATGCGAATCCCATAGCGCTAAGCCCCGTTTTTACCATACATGTATAGTAATGGACTTCACGGCAATACAGCCACTACAGCGCATCGCCAAAGAGCGGTACCTCAAGCTCCGCGACTGGCACCGCAACACGCTCGAGGTCTTCACGAAGCACCTGACGGCCAAGGAGCGCACCGACCTGAAGAACTGCTTCAAAGCGAAGCTGGTCATGAAGGGCGCCATGCAACCGCACCTAGGCGCCGTCATGTCCATGAGCACCGAAACCGCCATCTTCGTCACCAACGTCCACCAACTCCTCAAACGGTCGCCCCGTGTGCCCCACCGCATGATCGTCAATCGCTTCATACGCATCGATTCGACCGATCAAGTGCTCACGAGCAACGCCCAAGCATGGCCGCCCTCCGAAGGGTTCGTACTGCCTCACGTGCTGCCCATGGCCACAACGTTGCGCGAGGCCTTCGCCATGAAGTGGACGTTTCGCTATAACGAAGTGAGCGATGACCAGCCCACGGCCCCGTGCTGCATGCTACGCATCAAGGTGCACGCCGGTGCCAATGCCTTCTTCTGGGGACCGCCCCCGAGTCCGGACGCCAAGGACATCAGCCGCATGGCCAAAGAGCTCTTCGAGAAGTACCAGCTCGAATACGAGGTCCTGCTGCCGCCTCACACCCTCCGCATCACCAAGGTCGGTGTGCGCAACATCTGCACAGGGATCCTGCCCGAGTACGCCGACGACATCCAAATCGATCACGTACAAAAGAAGTGGTGCAAGATCCCGGTCTACGACTGCGAGCTCGAGCCGATCGAGCTCGTGTGTGTGATGTGTGCCTCGAAGGACGTTGCGCAACAGCTGTGCGGTCCAAAGAAGGCCGTGATCGGAAGCAACCTGCTGCTGTCGCCCACGCATGCCGATGCGGACCTCATGAAGCGCATTCATGCTGCCGTCAAGAGCGGCGACGCTGCGTGGATCCCTATTTCGAGCGGCAAGGAGGTCACCGAGCATCTCAAGCTCCACAACCCGTCCGTCAAATGGTCCGACATCCAGCTCTACATCAAGCACCTGCCGAAGCTTCTCGCTTGGCTCAATCGGTACACCAGCAACGAGTTCGACCTCGACGTCTATGCACAGAGTATTGAGAAGCGCAACATTGGCTACGTACGCAACCTGATCACGACGCTCGTGGACGAGTTCGACAACAACCTCTTCATCAGCTGGGGCATCCAGAAGGTGGCTGCCGCCGATCAGGACTCGCGCCTCAGCAATTTGCTGCGCGAAGGCATTGCGCTCCTTTCAAAACCTGGGACAACACACGACAAAGACCGAGAGGAAGCCGCCCATACATGGATGACCGTCCTACAACAAGTCCTTCACGACATGCCCACCGAGGTCATGGCCAACGATCAGGCGATCGACATCTTGTTCGAGGCCGCCGATGAGATCCTTGAGAACGAAGGGAAGACACGTAACCAGAGACGCATCATCTGGGCGCTCAAGGCACTGATCTCACGTGCCGAGTTCATCGAGCGCGGGCTGGCGGCCCACATGCACCGTGTGCGCCTGGAAGAGCTGCACGATGTCCTCCAACACAACACCAAGCCGATGCGCGCCAAGTCGTGCGGCTCTTCACGATCTGGGTCTTCGAACGTGTCAAGTGCTTCAGCGTCGGTGGCGTCTTCATCGTCCAGCTCGCCCTTTAGCTCAAGGTGGTCCCAGTCGTCCCTTGCATCCCTATCTACGTTGTCGTCGCTGGCATCGGCTTCGGCTTCACCTTCGGCACCTGCTTCACTTCATTCGTCCCCCGCATCTCGAAAGCTCGTTCAAAAGCGTGAGCCCTCAACCTCTACCTCTAGCTCGAGCTCAAGGTCTAGCCCTAAGGCCGCCGACCCGACGTCCGTTACATCCATTACCTCCGAGCGCGACGTGCACAAGTATCAGCAAACATTCGTACGTGCCATAGGTCCCTACATCGACACCATCCTTCGCCAGCATCCATCGCTCCATATGGCCGGCATCAGCTGGGTGCCGTACGACGTGGATGCAGGGACCATTGTATTGGGCAAGGAGCGCGCCGGCATCTACCGCAATCAGTACAATTTCTTTGGCGGGAAGTTGGATGACAAGCTTGAAAAGATTGCCAAGATTGCTAAGGCTGCAGCAGCAGGAACAACGGCAACAAGTCGCGGCACCGAGATCGCCAGCGTGCTCTTCGAAGAAATGTATGAGGAGGTCGGACTTGTGCTGACACCTGACGCCTTCAAAGCCTCCATCATCACACATCACGTGCAGCCCTTTGGCAACAAGAGCGAAGCCAGCCTCATGTTTGTGTGTGCCACTAAGAACCTCACGCCCTTCTGGTGGAACGCTATCATGAACGCCCGATCCCAGTCCGAGTGTGCTTGGCGGTTCCAAGAGATGTCCGCCGTTGCAGTCATGAATACTGCCGGCCGCCAGATCCTCCTACCCAACATCTCAGCCTACGTCGTGAGCTGCATTCCGTTCTTGAAGACCCTCAAGTCAAAGGTGGGCCATGTCGTAGGCGCAATCAAGCCCCTCGACATCAAGACGATGCAAACGGCACGTGTACAGTCGAAGGACCAAGTCATCGTTGTTTCGCCAATCGATAAAAAGATTTGATATAGAAAGAAAGACCTTAGGGACCTTAGGGACCTTAGGGTTAAACCGCCCGATTATTTTTGAATGCATGCAGTAGTGTTGTAAGCGTGTAAGCGAAGTAGGAAGTGTGCACATGACAAGCATAGGACCCATCTCGACGGTCATCACCGAGAACCGAGGGTCCAATGTGCGCATCTTGGCCGACACGATTCAGCTGCAGACGTGGGGCATGAGCGCAACAACAGGCACCGGAGGCGGTCTGACCGCTTACAACCCGACGTCCAACGTGGCCGCCATGACCATCAGCGGCTCCAACATCTCGATCTTCGGAGACGTACGTGTCGCTGGCGAGTTCTACGATGGCTACGGTGGCCTACGTACCTTTGGTGCCGCCGTGAACTGGGCGACCTGCAACATCGCCGCACCGATCGCGTTTCCGACCGGCGCGGCCTTTGCGTACTCGGGCAGCAACGGCACGTACCGCTACAGCGGCAACGAGATCATCTACAACGTGCGCATCGACGGCCGGCTCACGTCTGCGGCCCCGACCGTCACGGACGACTTCGAGCTCGTCCTTCCTTTCCCCGTCAAGGACAACTTCTACCTGCCCGGCACCGGCATCGGCGATCTGCGCCTCACCATCCTCACGGGCACCACGAGCAACGCGTTCCAAGTGTGCCCCCGAACGAACCCCATCAACGGCGGCCGCGCGACCCTTAAGGTCCTTTCGGGCACGGCCGAGGTGCCCATGGGTGGCATTGCGGTCAACTCGGTGCTCTCGCTCACTGGCAACCTGACGTACGCCACGAGTGTCAACAGCACGGGCTTCACGTCAGTCTTCAAGAATGCCTTTCAAGACACGGTCACGGGGAACGTCGGCTTCGGCACACGTGCCCCGCGTTCTACCATGCACGTCAACGGTGACATCATGTTCACGGGCGCCCTTCGCGACGCCGACTCGAACGCAATTTGGGCCGGCATCAATGTTCGTTGGTACCCGACGCAAACGCCGCCGACTCTCAACATGCCGGCAGGCGCCGCCTTCACGACATCGTCCACGAGCGGCACGTACCGCTACGTCGGCAACGACATTACGTACAACGCGTCGATTGCCGGGACCCTCACAACGATCGCAACGACCCAAACCGACGACTTTACCCTCTCGGTCCCGTACCCTGTAAAGATCGCCGGCTACGCCACCAACACGATCGTCGGTGACTTTTGGCTTACGGTCGCCACGACGGCCTACACCAACACGTACACGGCCTATGCTCGGACCCTTTCGACCAACCCGAACGTCGTGGTCATTCGGTACCTCTCGGGCACCAGCGACGACTCGCTCGCCAAGTTTCCTGCTGGCGCGATCATGACGCTGCAAGGTACCATGAACTTTCAGACGACTCTCGTAAACAACGATACACCGATGCCGGCCACCTACATCCCGGCGAACCTGTACCAGGACCAACTCGGGAATGTGATGATCAAGGGATCCAATGTGACACCTTACTTGCCGCGGGGACAGCTTGATGTTATTGGGAGCAACGTGAGCCCTTTGATTGCTGGGCTCGTAGTCGATCAGATCGGCAGCGGCAAGGTCGCAGTGTTCAAAAAGAATGCGATCGACAAGGTGACGATTGATGAGAACGGGGATGTCGGGATTGGGACAACGAACCCTATAAATCCACTGCATATAAGCAATCGCAGTGGTATTCGTATTGACGATGCTTCTTCAAATATATTTCTTTTGCGACAACTAAACAACTCCATATTTGGAGGCGAGTATTCACACATCACACCATTTAATACAACTACAAATACAATTCAACAGCTTGTTGTCGATGGTCTTCCAGTATTGATCAATCCACTTAGTGGGAATGTCGGGGTTGGGACCACAAATCCTCAGGCGAAGTTGCATGTGAACGGTTCACTACAATTTACAACATTTTCTAGTGACTATGTGTTTACAAATACAGCACTTACCACTTATACAAGTGGAACATACTACACCATAGGTACAATAAATGCAGGTTACAATCAAGCTACATATATTGTAAATATTGTTATACAATATGATGGGAACTGGTATAATAATGCATGTGGTTCTGAACTATTATGTTTGACATGGTGGAAAGCTTCCGGAGTATCACCAACGATAGCAATAAATATGGATAATCATAACTCAGTTAATTATACTGTAACACTACGAGCAATTGTTTCGCAAGGCAATAGGACAGTTGAGTTTACACCTAGCTCATCTTTTCAAATTTTCTCTGGCGGAAAAGTGGAAACGACATTTAAACGTTTAATGTAATCATGAGTCCAATAGACATGTTTGTAATTGGAGTGTTCTACAAATCGTGGCACACCAACCCCATCTGGTGGTTCCACTCAACACCCGCCCTCGATGCCCACCTCACCCAAACCTACGGCCATCTCCTCAACCTTCAAACCTCAATTCAAAAGCCACACATAGTCCACGTCATCATCCACGACCAACTTGCCCGGCATGTTGGTCGCTACACGTATTCCAAGAGCCCCTTCGAAGCCCAAGCCTTCATCCAAAACCACCTCGATAAGGCCATCGACTACGCTACCCAGCTATGGCAAACAACCGACGTGTCATACCTCTCCGACGTAGACTTCACGTTCCTCCTCCTCCCCTTCCGTCACACCCATGACCCGAAACAGTGCATGTGGGCAGCTCAAATGGCATGGCAGCGCATCACAGAACAGAACCTTCCAACGCCCTCACCTCGCCTCAAGAGCTTCCTAAAGGCCACCTACAAGCGCATGCCAATGGACCAGTCCGATCTGATCGAGCACCCCATTCCAACGCTCAACAAACCAATAGACTGGAATCATTCCCTCTACACAGACATCCTCGAGTACGCCCCCACATGTCTTCGGTGGCTTGACGTCTCCCTCCTTGACGTCCCAACCGTCACCGCAGCACTCAAAGCACACAACCTCAACACAAGTCCACTCATAGTCTCGCTGTCTGGCGGCGTCGACAGCATGGTCCTCGCGGCCGTCCTTCGCCGTCTCTTCCCCGATCGCCACCTGATAGCCGTTCACATCGACTACTGCAACCGCACACCGCTCGAGGAGCGCCTCGTGCACGACTGGGCCCAGATCCTCGGCATGCCCTACTACGTCCGTAAGATCACCGAGATCCAGCGAGGGCACGCCATGCAGCTCGAGATGCGTGGCACGTATGAGACGTACACACGGGACGTCCGCTACGAGACGTATAGGCACGTGTGGCGCCTCGAGACTCAATCAAACAGCGCCACCACCCCTCAAGTCCTCCTAGGTCACAACCAAGACGACGCCCTCGAGAACATCCTCACGAACATCGCCCATGCGGAGCAATACCACTGCCTGCGTGGCATGCGCTTACTCAGCACAAGTGCCAACATCGACTTCCATCGGCCGCTTCTCAACGTCGCCAAGGCCGACATCTACAAGGCCGCGCGGGCCCTCGGCGTCCCTTACCTCCAGGACTCGACGCCGTCATGGTGCAAGCGGGGCCAGATTCGTGACGTGGTCCGTCCTTGTTTGGAAGGTTGGGATGCTAACGTGACGCGCCGGCTCCTCGAGCTCGCGGACGTCCTTGGCGAGACGTCGGCGGCTTGGACGTCTCAGGTCCAGAGTGAGATAGGACGCGTCACAACCCTTCCGGCCACAGAGACCCATGAACGCATTTGGTCATGGACGTGCACGCCTACCACGCCGACCACGAACGTCCAGACCATAGCCACGTCCCCACGCTTCTGGCGCGAGTTCTTTCAGGCGCTTCTCGGCATCACGGTATCGTGGAAGTCGCTCAGTCATTACACACCGTTCGTTGAGCGCCTAATACAAACAAAAAAACAAAAAGGAGTGGGTGCACATGTGATGGTCGCCAAGGGCTACGACGTGGTCATGAGCGTACACACGCACGAAGAGCTTAGGTTCATCATTCGCAAACGATGCCCGCCGCCCCGTGACGAATCGGGTTCGCCAAACGACACATCGGACACTTCATGCGATAGGATGCAATCAGGAGCCGATTGTTGACGGTGCCCTTAATGGTGTCGATCCGAGTCATTTTGTCAAGACAAATCCAACAAATTGGATGCCCACAGTAAAGTATGATCGTAGTTGGTTTGGTATGCCCTTCACCGATCAAGGGCTCAAGGCATACAGGGCACTCGGTTTCTTGGGATTCTACCGTCTCTTCTTCGGTGACTTGCATCACCTTCCATCGTAACATTGTAAGCATGGATGATCCCATGAAAGCAAACTCGTGACGGTCTCGTAACTGTTTGTAAAAGCAGCCGGCTTTGACGTCTCCGCGTTTCCTCCATTTCTTAAGAATCTTGTACACAGCCTGTGCATTCAACTGGGCGTAGGTCAGGAGCTCACGTGCATCGTGATCGCTCTCTTCGTACCAGACTTTGTTGATGCAGCAACCAGAGCCCTTTGGTTCTTTTTGTCCTTTTGGTCCTTTGTTCCCCATCCTCGAGTGCTTGAACAGTCGTTTCCAATTATTCTTAAAGACGGCGTCGATACGTCGACATTCATGGGTCAACATAGACGTAAACGACGCAACGTCGGACAACTCTTTTGTCTTTTTCCACCGCTTGTAAGGCGCTAAAGCTGCACGGTACTCGTCATTCTCGAAGTGTGCACTCGACTCTGCAAGGACCTTGGCGAACTTCATGATGCAATTCCCTGTATCCCATACTACTTACTACTCTTCGTTTTTTCGTTAAGTCATGGCCACGTCCGGCCCGACTACCCACGTCAAGCCCGACTAACCACGTCAAGCCCGACAATCCACGTCAAGCCATCCCGTCAAGCCCGACAATCCACGTCGGGCCCGACTACCCACGTCAAGCCCGACAATCCACGTCAAGCCCGACAATCCACGTCAAGCCCGACAATCCACGTCAAGCCCGACAATCCACGTCCGGCCCGACAATCCACGTCCGGCCCGA
>Ga0208966_1000104_pt1 | contig 26505 bp, 39 predicted proteins | sample GreLakmeHU45MSRF_FD_187701 | JGI IMG/M metagenome (GOLD analysis project Ga0208966, IMG submission 187701) | Freshwater lentic microbial communities from great Laurentian Lakes, MI, USA - Great Lakes metaG HU45MSRF (SPAdes) | ecosystem: Environmental > Aquatic > Freshwater > Lake | place: Great...
TAACAACTCAGGTGGCGGTGGCGGTGGATCTTTATTTGGGCCGTACGGTACTTATGTGGGCGATCCCGGCGGATCGGGCGGCGGTGGTGCAGGGTATCCGGGGTTAACTCCTGCTGGCGGGGCTGGGGTGTCCGGTCAGGGTTTTGCTGGTGGTAACGGTGCTGCTGGCAGCCCATATTCAGGCGGCGGCGGCGGCGGCGCAGGAGCTGTTGGTGGTGTTCAAACTGGTTCAGGTGGCAGTGGGGTTGCGGGAGTTGGCGGTGTTGGCTTTGCAAGCAGCATTACTGGTTCATCTGTTTATTATGCTGGCGGTGGCGGCGGTTCTCCATCTAGTGTTACTGGTGCTACGGGTGGCGCGGGGGGCAATGGTGGTGGTGCGGCGGGGGGCAATGCTTTTGCATCGGGAAGCAACGCAACTGCTAATACTGGCGGCGGTGGTGGCGGTTGTTCCAACGGAGGAACAGCTACTAACGGCGGTGCTGGTGGGTCAGGTGTTGTTATCCTCTCGTTCCCAAGCGCGGCATCATCAACTACTGGCTCTCCAACTGTAACTACATCTGGCGGCAGAACCATTTACAAGTTTACCGCAAACGGTTCGATTACCCCATAAGGTGAGATATGGCGCATTTTGCAAAACTGGATGATCAAGGGGTTGTTGTTGAAATTAATGTTGTCAACAATGACACCCTTAACAATTTGCCATTTCCGGAAAGCGAGCCGGTTGGCATCGCGTTCCTGACTGATTGGTCTGGCGGTTACACAAACTGGAAACAGACATCATACAACGCTAATTTCCGCAAGAATTATGCGGGGATTGGCTACACATACGATAGCGCGCTTGACGCGTTTATTGCGCCAAAGCCGTTTCCAAGTTGGACGTTAAACACCGATATATGTCAATGGGGAGCGCCCGCACCGCGCCCAACAAACGAAAACGCGTACTTGTGGGACGAAGAAGCCCAACAGTGGGTTGAGGCAGCGGCAAGCTAATGAAGACCCCGATCCTTGGCCAGAGCTACGTTGCCCGCAGCGTTAACGCTGCTGACAGCCGCATGGTCAATTTATTTCCGGAAACCATTCCCGGCGAAGGGCAAACATCTGGGTTTCTCAACCGCGCGCCCGGGTTGCGTTTGCTGCTAACAGTTGGCAACGGCCCTATCCGCGGGCTGTGGTCTTATGGTGGCTACGCCTACGCCGTGTCTGGCACGCAAGTCTATAAGATTACTACGGCATGGACCGCAACGTTAATTGGTAGTGTGTCAGGCACTGGCCAAGTGTCTATTGCCGATAACGGTAAACAGATGTTCATTGCCTGCGACGGCCCCAGCTATATCTACGACAACGTGTCCGGCGCGTTTGCGCAAATTACCGACGTTGATTTCCCCGGCGCTGTAACTGTCAATTATCTTGACGGTTATTTTGTGTTTAACGAACCAAACTCGCAAAAGATTTGGGTGTCGGAAATCCTTGACGGTACGCAGATCGACCCGCTGTCATTTGCCAGTGCCGAAGGCTCGCCTGACGGTGTGGTGTCTACGATGGTCGATCACCGCGAGCTGTGGGTGTTTGGCACTAACTCCGTTGAAGTTTGGTACGACGCGGGCACCGTTGATTTTCCGCTTCAACGTATTCAAGGTGCGTTTAACGAATTAGGTTGCGCAGCTACCTTCTCGGTAGCCAAACTTGACAACGCGTTGTTCTGGCTTGGGGCGGACGCTCGCGGTCGCGGCATTGTTTATCGCGCTAATGGTTATAGCGGTGTGCGTGTGTCAACGCACGCTGTCGAGTGGCAAATTCAAAATTACGGCAACATTTCCGACGCCATCGCCTACACATACCAACGCGACGGCCATTCGTTCTACGTTCTGATATTCCCCAGCGCGGGCACGGCATGGGTTTATGACGCGGCTACACAGGCTTGGCACGAACGCGCTGGCTGGTCTGACGGTGAATTTGTGCGGCATCGGTCAAACTGTCAGGTTGAGTTTAACAGCCAAAACGTTGTTGGCGATTACCAGAACGGTAAAATTTACGCATTCGACCTCGACGTTTACGCTGACAACGGGGCTATTCAGAAGTGGTTGCGCTCATGGCGCGCGCTGCCGCCTAACCAAAACAACCTTAAGCGCACGGCGCACCACAGCCTTCAACTTGATGCCGAAACCGGCGTTGGGCTTAACGATGGTCAAGGCTCTGATCCGCAAGTGATGCTGCGCTGGTCCGACGACGGCGGGCACACTTGGTCCAGCGAGCATTGGGCTTCAATGGGCAAGATTGGTGCGTTCTTCTACCGCACGTTCTGGCGGCGGCTTGGCATGACAACCAAACTGCGCGACCGCGTGTACGAGGTGTCTGGTACCGACCCCATCAAAATTGCTATTGTTGGCGCGGAATTAAACGTAAGCGGCACCAATGCCTGACCCGTTTAACATAACCAACATTACACCACCGCGCGTCCCGTTCCTTGACGAGCGCACGGGGTTGGTATCGCGGGAATGGTATCGGTTCTTGCTCAATATGTTTACCATTACCGGTAACGGTACGCAGCAGCCGACGCTTACAATTACGGCTACGGCACCGCTTGTGATTACGTCGGGGCAAAACCCTAACCTAACCATCACCAAGTCAGCGCTAACGCGCACAAACGACACCAACGTCACGTTGACGCTTAACGGTGCGCCTAGCACTGCACTGTTGGCGGCCACAAGTATCACCGCCGGATGGACGGGTGTTCTTAGCACAGCGCGCGGCGGCACTGGCCCGTGGCCAACCGCAGGCGCAGTGTTGGTTGGACAAGGGACAAGCAGTGCGCCTGCGTGGTCATCTGCGCTGTTGGCGTTTGGCTATGTCGCCGGTGCAGGCGGCGCGGTTACGCAAAGCGGCAGCCGCACAACGGGCGTAACCCTTAACGCGCCCACGGGTACAATTACGTTATCTTCGGCAGCAGGCACGTCAACACCCACCGCATTTTTGGTTACAAACAGCACAATTGCCGCAACCGACGTGGTAGTTTTGTCTGTGCAATCGGGTGCGTCCAATTACTATAGTTTCAATGTCAGCGCAGTGGGTGCCGGGGCGTTCAGTATTGCATTTTGGGCGCAATCCGGCACGGCAGTCGATGCGCCCGTGATTAACTTTGTAGTCTTGAAAGGTGCGGCATCATAAGGTATGGTGCTGTAAATTGGAGCGTCCAACATGGTTGCAACTATTTCTCCTGAGCCTCGGCTACAGTTTTTTGCCAATGATGGGTCGTTTTTGGTTGGCGGTAAGCTCTACACTTACGCTGCGGGCACCACGACGCCGCTGGCAACTTACACTACTAGCACTGGATTGATCGCTAACACCAACCCAGTTATCCTTGACTCGCGCGGCGAAGCGTCGGTTTGGCTTACTTCGGCCAAATACAAGTTTGTGTTAAAGACCGCCGCAGACGTTGAAATTTCAACGCAAGACCAGTTGCAGGGTTACGCCAGCGCAGACGGCACTAACGCGTATGGCACTTGGCCTATCAGCATTACCGGAAATGCCGCGACGGCAACGTTAGCCACAACGGCGACCACCGCTACTACGGCGACGTCAGTGACCGGCGGCTATGTTTCCAGAATCATTGCAGGCACCAACGTAACTGTTGCGCCAACTACCGGCGTCGGCGACGTAACAATTAACATGGTTGGCGCCAACGTCGGCACTGTTACTAGCGTCACCGGCGCGGGTACAAGCGGCTTTACTCTTACCGGCGGTCCTATCACCACATCCGGCACGTTGACTGTCACGCCGCCCGCGCCGAGCACGTCGGGCAATGTGTTGACCAGCAACGGCACTAACTGGGTATCGTCGGCCCCCGCGGGCACAACGCTAGGCGGGATTGGTTCGTACGCTATGGTGGCATACCTCACCCCCGGCATAATACTTCCCGGCGCAACAGTAGCAGGCAGCTCTCTTCGTTATGCTGGCTTGTATGCAATAAGCTGCCAAACTAATTTAATCATTGCATATGATGCAGCGCTAAGCGGCACTTGGCAGTTAATGGGTATTTTTCAATACGCTGGCAATGTCGGAGCGTTATCACTAGCAGTGAGGATTGCATGATCGAAGATGTCAAATATCCCGTGTATGCGGATGGGTCGGGGGACAACATTAACTGCGACGTAAAGTTTGATACGTTTGTTAGCTATTTGCCTTACACTGCGTATAAGTATGACGTAGTGCAGCAAAGCCGCGACGTTTACAATTCTTTGATTGCGGGCGTGTGGGGGCCAGTTGCGCCGTACATTCCGCCGCCCCCCGCCGTTGTTGTTGAACAAGATGGGCCAAACATTGTTGCATAGCAAACCGCTTGCTGTTGGTAAACTGACCGGCATCGTCTACGACTTTGATAATGTCGGAGACGAGCTGCCGCGCCACAACCACGGCGAGAGCGACATTCACATCTCGATTGTCGCACGCGGTCGCGTCAAAGTGGTCTGCGACAACTGGGAAAAGGACATCGACACCGGTTCGGTGATGGACTGGGAAGTTGGCGTCTACCACACTTTTATCGCACTTGAACCAAACACGCGGCTTGTCAATATTGTAAAGGGCTGACATGGCCACTCGGCTTGTTGATGATCAAGACACGGCGTTAGAAATCGGTTACGCCGCAACCGATTGGTCAACGCCCGTGTCTTTTGATGACTACAAGAGCAAATTGGCTGATTGGGATGTCAAGGCGATTGTTCGAGACGAGACGTGTATCGGTGCGGCGTACTTCAAAGACGGCGAAGTGCATGTGTCGGTGCTACCGCAATGGCGCAAACGCTGGGCCACTCGCGGCGTCTTAAACGAATTGTTCCTTGATAAAAATGCGTTTACGCGTATTATGGCGGGGCATGAATACATGTACGGCATTTTTGCGCGTTTAGGGTTTGTCGTCCGCGACGACGGGGCTTTGGTACGGAGACAGCACGATGGGTATTGAAACCATTATTAGCGCGGGCGCCAGTCTAATTGGCGGGGCTATGTCGGCAGGCGCCGCTAGTGACGCTGCCGATGCGCAGTCGGCCGCCGCTGCCAACTCTACGGCGCTTCAACGCGACATTTTCAATAAGCAGACCGAACTGCAAGCACCGTTCCGCGCGGGCGGTCTGACGGCGCAAAACCGACTGCTGACGCTGCTTGGGCTTAACCCAATGGACGCGGCGGTGTACGGCACCAAGGGCGCAGACGGCACGTCAACTTTGCCGCAAGGGCTGTACGTTGATCCAAATTCAGCGGATTTTGGCAAGTACGCCCGCGACTTTGGCATGTCCGACTACCAAGCCGACCCCGGCTACGCCTTTCGTTTGAAAGAAGGCATGAAGGCGTTGGACGCGTCCGCCGCTGCGCGCGGAGGTCTGATCTCCGGTGCCGCGCTCAAAGCCGCTAACCGCTACGGTCAAGACTACGCGTCAAACGAATACGCCAACGCTTTTAACCGCTATCAGACCAATCGCTCCAATCAGTTGCAGCCGTTGCAATCTCTGATGGGCGCCGGTCAAACCGCCACTAACGCAACCAGCAACGCAGCAGGCGCTTATGGTGCAGCCGCAGGCAGCAACGCGCTTGCCGCAGGCAACGCGCAAGCGTCGGGCATTGTGGGAGGGGCTAACGCGTGGAACAGCGCGTTTGGTAACATCGGTAAGGCGTTTAACTCTAGCACTTATGGCGGCGGTGGTGGTGGGGGCTACGGGTATAACGGCGTAGGGTCTGGCACTATGTCGGACTTACAAAACACTAGCGTTTTTAGCGGCGGTGGCTACAACCCTTCTTTGTTTGGGTAATTTGAGGTTCACATCATGGCTGGTTTAGACACAACTATTGCGCTTGGCATCAAACCCGTTGACTTCGGCGACCCGAACGAGGGGCGCATGAACGCGCTTCGGGCGCAGATGATGCAGATGCAGATGCAGCAGGGCCAGTTCAATATGATGAAGGCCCAGCGCGATATGCAGTATCAGAACCAGCAGCGTGCGGCGGCGGCGGCGGCGGTTGCGCGCGACAAGGCGGCTGAAGCGCAAGCGATTAAACTTTACGGTCAGACAGGTGCGCCGGGGTATCAAACTTATTCGCCTTCTATGGAGCCGGGCGCGGCCAGCGACGTTGGGATGATGGGCGGCGGTCAGGGCTACACTGAAGGCGCGGTCAACCGTCTTGCAATGCCAGCACAACTTAAGAACTTTGACGACGCTATTACAACCGCATTGCAATCGGGTAAATTTAACCCCGATGTTATGCGCAAGTTGATGGCTCTGAAAGAAGCGCAGAACGTTCACACCAAGTCCAACCTTGGGGTTGACGAGGCTACAACAAAAAATAAAAAAGGCGAAATTGAACTCGCCAAAGCTGACCTTGAACGCGGCGCAAAAGCTATTGAGTTTCACGCTTCCGCATTGCCAACAGTGACGCCTGAAACTTGGGGCGCGTGGCGCGAAAATGCGGTTAGGGATTTGCCCGGACTGAAGCAAATTCTCCCTGAAACAGCTCCCGCTGACCCCGCAGCGTTTGACCAACTTAAACGCAGTTTGATCTTAAAAGCGCAGGACAGCGTAAAACAGCATTATGAGACAGTTACGCGCGGCAATGAAACAGGCGTTGTAGCTATTGACCCAGTTACATTAACCGCGACCAACGTTGCCGGAGCTGAAGGCACACCTAAATCGGCAAGCACAGGCCCAAAAACGCAAGCCCTTACGGACGATAGAGGGGACGTGCGCGTAATTAACCTTGAAACAGGTGAACAAGTTGGCCCGACTATTAGAGGTGCGGGCAAACAAGGCGGCACGTTTGCCAAAGCTCAACAATCACGCGCAAATGCCACTCGCGACATGGACGCCGCAATCCCTGAGCTGGAAAAACTTATTTTGCCAAACAGTCTTTTAGACCAATCCACTGGAAGCGGTGCGGGGGCATTGGCGGACAGCGCGTTGGCCTTTTTTGGTAGGTCTACCCAAGGAGCGGAAGCCGCCGCGGCGTTGGAGCCTATAGCTGACCGCTTTACAAAAATGATACCTCGTTTTGAAGGCCCGCAATCAAATAATGACGTAAAATCTTATCAAACGGCAGCGGCTCAACTAGCAAACAAAACGCTTCCTGTTGCAACTCGTCGTGCGGCGGCCGTAGAATTGTTACGGATTACTAAAGCCCGCCGCGGGCAGTTTGGTTACGTGGACGAAGAAGCAGTGCCGGAGTTGTACTCACCTAACCAAAGTGGTTCGGGGCAAGCCCCGCAATCAGGTTTGTATGCGCCGGGCACTCGTGCCCCAGCGGGCGGCAATCCTTACGCTTCTAAATCAGACGCGGAAATCAAAGCGGCTTTGGGGATTAAAGACTAATGGCTGACCTTGACCTGTTGCTTGAAGCGGAACGTCGCGGGCTGTTGCCAGAGGATAAAAAATCTCTGTTAAGCGAAGCGCGCGCTAGGGGGTTGGTTCCCGGCGGCACGCCTCCGTCGCAGACCCCCGCTGTTAGCGATGGTATGCCGTCTGAGCGCAACGTTGTTGCCGATTACGCCCGCGCCGCCATTTCGCCTTTTGCGGGCGTCCGACGCGGCGCGCAGGACGTCACCGACACCATGCTCAAGTACGGAGCACGGGGGATAGACGTTATCTCGCCGCGCGACGCTGGCCCTTCGCGTGAAGAAGAAATTGATGCTATTGCAGCGCGTCAGCGTGCCGAATATAAAAGGGACTACGGCAATCTTTTTGCGGGCGATATAGGGCGCATCGGCGGTCAGGTTGTGGGGACGCTTCCTGTTGGCGGTCTTATTGCTGCCCCTATTAAAAAAGCAGTACAGATGGCCCCGTCGTTGGCGCGCTTCTTAACCCCAGTCGCCACATCCATTGAAACCGGTGGCTTTCAAACAGGGCTGCAGCCCGGCGTGACCAACGTCGCTACTAAAGCCGCAGGCGGCGCCATTACCCGCGCAGCGGCAGGCCTAACCAACGTCGCTACTAAAGCCGCAGGCGGCGCCATTACCGGCGCAGCGGCGGCTGAAGCCACAGGAGAAAGCCCCGAAGTAGGGGGTGTTATTGGCGCAGTGGTGCCAGCCATCGTGGCTCCAATTGTTAACAAACTTGCGCAATACGGGCGCACTTTGTCCGACCTTAAAAGCACCGATCTTCTTAAAATGATGGAAGGTCGCGGCAAAGATATTCTTGCCTCCGCTCGGTCGCCAGAAGCCACTATTGTGCCGGGCGCAACGCCGCACATGGGGGAAGTCGCCGCGCCGGTAGGGTCAGCTAGATTTTCGGCGGGCATAGAAAAATTGCGCAACACGCCCGGCTTTGAAACAGAAAAAGCTACGCAGGCCGCACAGGTTAATGAGGCGCGACTGGCGCAAGAAAACCGCGTGCAGACAACATATCAAAAACAGATTGACGACGTTACAAACAAAATTGACTCCAATCTGACCGAAGTCAACCCGTATGAAGTTGGCAGCGCGCTGACCGCGGCGGCCAAAGTTGAAAAAGACAACTTGCAAAAAAACGTCATTACGCCCGCCTATGAAAGCGCGTTTGAGTTGGCGGGTAAAGCCAAAGTTGACATTTCAGATGTTGTTAAAAAAGCCGAAGACATTCTTGGTCAGCCGTTGTCGCAGATCGACCCGCGCAGCGCACCGCAGACAGCGCGCGCGCTGATGTCGTTTAAGAAAGGTCCAACGCCGGGCGAGTACGTTTCGCTTGGGGAAAACGTTGGCTACACGACCGAAGCCACCGCGCCTAAGGCCGCAACCGCCAACATGCGCGAACTTGACGCGCTGCGCAAAGACATTAACGCCGACGTAACCGCCGCCAGAATGTCGTCAGACCCTATGGCCGCCACGCGGTTGCGTCAGCTTGAACAGTTGCACGCAACAATCGACGACGCCATCGGCAAGAGCGACACACTGCCAGAAGCGGCCAAAGCCGCGTACGCGCAGGCGGTGAACTTGTACCGCACTGAGATGGTGCCGCGTTTCAAGACTGGCGTGAACGCCAACTTGTTCAAACAGACATCAATTAACGAAGGCAAAGTGCGCCCCGAAGATGTGGTGCAAAAGTATTTTAACCCCAACGGCGCGTCGGAAGCCAAGCAGTTTGTAACGCTGTTTGGTCAAAACCCCGACGCTATGAAAATCGCCAGCACCGGCATCGAGGATTTGTTCCGCCAGAAGGTCTTGACCGAAGCGGGTGACGTTGCGCCTGAGAAGGTCGCGGCGTTTATGAAAAGCTACCGCGCGCCAATTGCCGAGCTTGACAACGCAGGTATGAAGCTAACGCAGAAGTTTGAAACCGTCAAAGCCGACGCAGCGCGTTTGGCCGAGATCAAGCGCATTGCGGACGCCAGCGGCAACAAGTTAGCCCCACCGCTGCCGCCGGGGTCAAACGCGTTGGCTATTGGCAAGCGCATTGACGAGCTGACAAAAGGCATGACGCCTGACCAGTTGCAAGCGGTTGACGCTGTGCGCCGCGATCTGGCGCGCTCAGAGGAATACCAACGCCTTGTTGCGGCGGGGGGTCCAGCAGTCAAAGGCAGCGAGCGGTTAACAACCGAAGCAGGGGCGCAAGTTGGGATTCCTACGGCGTCGTTCCTAAACCGGGGCATTACTGTTTTTAACATGACCGCAAAAAAACTTATGGGCCACATGGACGCTAAACTTGCGCTGGAATTGGCGCGCGAGTTGTCAAACCCCACCGTCGGCGCGGCAACTATTGAAAAAGCCTTGGCGTTTGAAGCAAAAGGTCAAACACGGAACGCCCTCGCCCGCCGCGCCGCACCAGCCCTTGCTTTGGGCGCAGTGCAAGCCGGTTCCCCCGTCAACCAGAACGCATTATCAGGCCAATAATGGAAATGCAGAACTTCATTAACCTTCTCGGCGGCGCGGCGTTGTCGGTGTTTGGCTGGTTCGCGCGGCAGTTGTGGGACGCGATGAAAGAATTGCGCGCCGATTTGCATGTGCTGGAGGTTAATTTGCCTGAGAACTATGCCAAACGGGATGACCTCAACAAACGCATGGACCACATCGAAAGTATGTTCCAGCGCATATACGATAAACTCGACGCTAAGGCGGACAAATGATGGGCATTGATGACGCTATCGCCGCCGGTCTCAAGGTTCTGGATAAATTTATACCTGACCCAGCGGCAAAGGCGCAGGCGGAAAGTGACCTACGCAACAGCCTATTGCAGTGGGATAAAACCCAAACAGACATTAACGCCGTAGAAGCGGCCAACCCTAATGTGTTTGTGTCAGGGTGGCGCCCGTGCATTGGTTGGATAGGAGCATTTGGCCTTGCGTACCAGTATTTTCTTCGACCTATTGCCATTGGTCTTGGGGCTGGTACTTTTCCTGCTTTGGATGGAAGCCTTATGGAACTTGTGATTGCTTTGCTTGGTCTTGGCGGTATGCGGTCGTGGGAGAAATACAAAGGGCTGACCAAGTGAAAGAGAATTTTGACAGTGCCTTCACTCTGATGCTTCGCCACGAAGGCGGGTACGTCAACAACCCCCTTGACCCCGGCGGGCGCACCAACCTCGGTGTGACGCAGAAGGCGTGGGAGGCGTATGTGGGCCACACCGTTGACGAGGCTGACATGCGCGCGCTGACGCCCGACACGGTAAAACCTTTCTACAAAGCAAAGTACTGGGACAAGGTGCGCGGTGACGAGCTGCCGGACGGTGTGGACTATGCTGTGTTCGATCTGGCCGTCAACAGCGGCGTTGGCAGAGCATCCAAACTGTTGCAGTCCGCCGTTGGTGTGCCTGCGGATGGTATGATTGGGGCTAAGACCTTGGCTGCCGTCAACGCTTGCAACGCTGCCGATCTGGCCAAAGACATTTGCGACATGCGGCTCAACTTCTTAAAGTCACTGTCCACCTTTGCCACGTTTGGCAAAGGGTGGGGGCGACGCGTTGCGGAAGTGAAAGACCACGCCGTCGCTATGACTTAAGCTCTTCCAGCGCAATCTCTGCAAGAGACTTCTTGCCGTGCAGCGCCATCCATATCTTCTCGTCGATGCTGTTGTCGGTTAGCATAACGTAGCACCATACGTCCGACTTCTGGCCGCTGCGGTGCAGTCGCCCGACTGTCTGCTCAAACAACTCAAGCGACCACGGCAGGGATAGGAACACAATATTGTGGCCGCCGTGCTGTAGGTTCAACCCATGCCCAGCGCTGGCAGGGTGGACCGCCAGCAACGGCGTTTCGCCGCGGTTCCATTTGTCGATGCTGGTCTCGTTCTCTAATATCGCAACCTTAAACCGTCGCTTCAACTCGGCCAGCTCTTCCTTGTACTGGTAGACGATGATTGTGTTGGCGTTCTGGTTCTCGTTTAGCAGTTCCTCCAGCCGGTCGAACTTGTGCGTGGAGTACCACCGCCCCGTCTGGTCGATGTCGTAGGCAAAGCCCGACGACAGTTGCTGTAGCTTCTGCGTCACCGTCGCCGCTGTTAGCGCAACAATGTCTTGGTGCGCAAAGTGCTTTTTCATGTTCTCGTACGCCGTGCGGTCGGCCATCTCCACCGGCACCTCAACCACTAAGAGCTTTGGCAACGTGTACATGTTATTGGCCAACACATAAGTCGCGGGCTTGATGCGGCGCATGACCTGTGGCAGCGCGTCAGGGAGCGGCGCCCACTGGTTGTACTCTTTGTTGATCAGCGTAAAGTACTGTTGCATAAACGCACCTTTTGAGCGGCCTAACAGCTTCTGGTCAATGATCTTGCACTGCCCGAACACGTCCTCAAGCCCGTTAGAGGTAAACGAACCCGTCAGACCCCAGCGTATCGGTATGCGGTCTATGACCTTCGATAGCGCCTTGAAGCGCGCGCCCGACGGGTTCTTTAGTCGGGTCAACTCATCAAAAACGATAAGGTCAAACTTAAGCGCGTAATTAGATAGCCAGATCAGGTTTTCGTAGTTGGTGGTGACAATCTGGTGCTCTAGGTTATGGATCGTCCAGTGCCGACGCTGCGGCTCGCCGCAGGCAACGCCGACGTTTAGCTCTGGCGCCCACATCTTGGCCTCGGCGTGCCAGACCGACACCGCCACCCGCAGCGGAGCAATGACCAGCGCGCGCTTGATCACACCATCCGCAATCAAGTCGCGGATAGCGGTCAGGGTGATGGCGGTCTTTCCAGCACCCACAGGCGCCAGCACCATCGCGCGGTCACGCTCGTACAAGAAGTCGGCGGCGTCCTCTTGGTATGGTCTTAGAGCTGGCTGATCCACTGATCGACCTCCTCTTTCGACCATAAGCAAGCGTAACGTTGCCCCATAGTATGCATTGTCTCGGCGAACATCACTTGCAGGCGGGTCAATTTGCCCCCTGCGCGTTTCAGTTCGATGAACCAAACGACGCCGTTAGGTAGCACGACAATTCGGTCGGACACGCCGCGGTTAGACGGCGACGTGAACTTGTACGGTATGCCGCCGATCTCTTTGACGCGCTTGACAAGGTAGGCTTCGATCTGCTTTTCAAGCATCACTTCACCACCTTCAACTCAACTGGCTCCTCGACAATCCGCCGCAGCTCATTGCTTGGCCTGTCCGCCATGTCGGGGTGACAGAACAAGTGACGCTTGTTGGTGTGCTGCTTGGACATCATCAGCCCCTTGTCAACCCAACCCGCCTCTTTAAACGCCTCCATCAAAATGCCTTTGTACAGCTTGTTGTTAGCAAGCCCACCTTGGAGAATGTCAAGCAACCGGTTCCACGGGCCAGCCACAACGCCCTTGGAGAACTCACCCTGACAGTTGCGCATCATGTCCAGCAGATAGGTCTCGGCGTCGCCGCGGCCCATCTCGATCATGTTGGTCTTGAAGTCAGTCGCCATTGGCGGTGCCGACGGGTTGTAGTGCGCTATGTTGCGGCGCAATAGATAGCCCGCCACCGCGTCGTAGCCACCGCCGCGCTCGTACCAGCCCCACAGCACCTTGGCGTCCGCCTCTTCCATGCGCGGTGCAACAGAGTGGATACACATCCAGCGGCGGTCGGTAGACGCAAGCGAGATAGCGGCGGGGTGGTTGGTGAACGCCATCACAAACGCCCTGTTGGGGATCATGTAGGGGTGCTCGCCCTTGCGCCGCACTTCCAGCTTGTCCGGCGGCGCGGCGATCAGCCCCTTCAGCCGGTTGGCCAAAGCGCGCCGCTCATTGGCGGATGCTTCCTTCAACTCGTTAAACACGATCACCTCGTTCTCAAGGCTATAGCCCCAATCGCCGCTGATCTGGTCCACGTCGTTGACCACCACGTTGCGCATCCCGATAGCGTGGAAGAACGGCGACCACATCGCGTCCTTGCCTGCGCCTTCCACGCCGTAGTGCAGGATGGCGTGGTTGATCTTCTTCTTAGGCGTCTGGAGCTTGAACGCCATTGTGTCAAGCACATGCGCCCGCACGTCAGCGTCGGGCACCATACGCTCGACGTGTTGCATCCAAATGCTAACGTCGGCGCCCGCGCCTGTGCGGCGGCTGTCAATCCAGCGGTTGCCGTAGACGCGGCCTTCTTCAACCGCCAGCACGCTGTCGCCCGCAGCGTAGGTCAGCCCGTCCAACGTATGCGCGCCCATCGCCTGCCTGTTCTCGTCGTAGCAGTAAGACGCGGGTATCTTAGGTTTCTTCTCGCCGTGGATTGACTTGCACTCGATGTGGCGGAACATGGCGTCAAACGCGCGCCGCGATATTAGCGCGCGCTCCTCTATGTCAAAATAGGCGTCTTCGCTAGGGACATAAGCGAACCGTGCGAACCAAGCCTGCTTGGCGGTGCGCCCCATCTCTTTGCGCTCAACCTCGGCGATGATCTCCTCGGTGCGGTTCGGATAGGCTTTGGTCGGTGCGATGCCCGCCTTGGTCAGGTTGTCGCTCAGGCGACCGAACACAAGATCGCTGCGGTAACCGCGGTCGTAGTGCGGTCCGCCGTTGTTCTCGACGTACTGCGCGTAGGTCTCGCTGGTAATGTGCGCGCAGTGGCCGTGGAAGCACGAGAAGGCGCGGGTGATCGAGTTGTAGCGCCCGCCCTCTATGCCGGTGGTGTGCTCCTCATAGTTAGGGCAAATCACCCCCGTCCAGCTCTCAGCGTTGGTCGGCTCAAGCACCTGATCGTGCTCGGACAGCCAGCGCAGCACGATGTCAGCCCCGTCGTCCTCGATCCTGATCCCGCCTGCAACGGCGGTGTCGGCCTCGGCAGGGGTCACGCCAAGCGCGGCGCAGATGTCGGCCAGCGTGAACTCGCGCGTCTTGTCAAAGTCGCTGACGTACGAGACGTAATTGTCTTTGCCTTCTTTCAGGTTGACCGACCCCTCGATGCGGAAGTTGCGCACGGGGTTGGTCATGCCTGCGTCGGTGTAACCCGCTTCCGCAATCGCCTTCACCGCAGCGGAGAACTCGTTCTTGGTTGGCTGGTGGTCGATGTTGAACGTGTAGCCCCACTGCTGGTTGCCCGCCGAGGTGGTCATCTTCCACGTCGGCTCCAGCGGTGGTGCCTTGGACTTGGTGCCAATGTCGTCGAGCACTAGCACCGCAACTAGATCAGCGTTCTCGGCTTGCGCCTTGGGCTTGCGCTGGTTGGTAAAGCGGTCGATGATGAAGCTGGCGGTGTTGCAGTACAGCGCGCCCACCTTGTCCTTGGTCGGGTAGTAGGGCATCCAGAAGGTCTTGCCGTCGGCCTTGACCACCTGTTCGACGAACAGCATGGTCTCGCCTTCGGGCGCCAGTGACGCAAGATATTGATTAAATTTGGTCATTTACTTACCATACCTTCCCATAATCTTGACTTCAGCCGCAAGGGGTAGCCCTACTGCCCATGATGGCGGCGTTGTCATAACTTTTAAAAGATGTTCGGCGGCTGCTTCGGGGTCGGACGCTTCAAGCACGACTTCATCGTGAACATGGAGGACAGCATCGACTTGCCGAAGTGTGTGACGCAATAAGTCATTAGCCACCGCTTGGGTAATATTCTCGCAGGCCAATCCCTTCCAAAGACGGGCGCGCGGCCACTCTTTCGCGTCCTGTGCAGGCTTCCATGCAGCTTTGGCATATGAAATACCGTCGCTGTCAAAGCGGGCGTGGGGGTAACACAAGACACGTCCCGAAGGTAGGGCGTACCAAAGATGGTGTCCATCAAAAAGATAAGTCACCCGCCCTGCCGTAATCTCGCGCCCCTTGTTGCGCATCGCGCGATGGTACGCCTGTTCGAGCAGCGACCAATAGATCGGCCCCCAGACGTTGGCGCGTCGCCAAGCGTCAACCATGCGTTGGCTCTCGGTCTCGGTCAGGGTCAAGTTGTAAATGCGCGCCATGCTGGCAAACGCACCGACACCACCGGCAAACCCGCAGGCTAATTCCTGCACCTTCCCGACTTGACGCTGGTGGTCGTTAACCTCGTCGGGGCGGACCCCGAAAGTAGCGGCGGCGTTGTGCTTATACACATCGGCACCGCTAGCAAACAGCTCCAGCTTCTTCTCGCCGTGCGGCGTGTCGGTCATCCACGGCGTGACGCGCGCTTCGATGCTCGACCAGTCAGCCACAACCAGCTTCTTCCCCGCGTGCGGGATCAGGGCGGGGCGCAGCATCTGCTTGAGCACGTCGGTCACACGTTTGCCGTACTTGGGTACAATCGGTGCGCCTTGAATTATACTTTCGCGCGCGTTCAGTGCATCGTTGTGGGATTTTCTGGGGAAATTATGAACTTGTGCTCCGTAAGACGATGCGCGTCCAGTTGCAGAGCCACCATTGAATACAAAAGCTCCTCTAACCCTGCAATCGTCCTCATCTGCGAGGCTTGCAAGTCGATTAAACTTTGCCACTGACGACGACCATAGATCATCCGCGCATTGAATGACTTCTGCGACATCGTGTGGCACTTCCGACTCGTTCTCGTCCGCAAGCGCCAAGAGGTTCGCCCTAACGGTTTTATCGAGCGAATACCTTTTTTCCCCATCTTCTGCCACCTTCATAAAGTTAAGGGCGGTTGGTCCAACGCGGACGCGCGCCCATTCTTTCATCTTGGGCGACCGCACCGAGGTGATCTCGCCTTTGGTCACCTCGTGCACGATCTGCTGTATCTCGACCACTTCGGCTTCGGCGTATTTGACCGCCGCCTCCGCCAGCGGTTTGTCCAGCAGCACGCCGCGGTCGTTGATGCGCTCGTTGACATGGTAGTCTAACAGCTCCTCGGCGGTCAACGGGCGCAGCATCTTGCTGATCGCGCGCATGGTCCACACGTCCTGCTCGCAATACTCAATCATCTCCTTCAGTAGATCAGGGTCGTTGTTGAATGTTCCGTCGGAGCGGGGCACGCAGAGCTTCTTGATAAGGGCTTTGCCTTTGTGGTCTTTGCGCATGTTGGACGAAGTGAACCGTCCAATATCTTCGAGCGAACGCGGGGCGCAGTTAGCCGCCGCTTGCACCGCAGTGCAGTAGAACTGGACCAGACGATAGTCCAATTCGAGAACATCGCGGCAAATAAGACGCTCAAACGCCGCATTATGTGCATAGATCATTCCTGTGTGGTTGCGGATGCGCTTAGGGATCAGGCCGTCGCCGTGCCATGTCTGAACGTCCTCGTCATCAAAGGCGTAGGACATGCACAGCACGCTTGTGCTGGGGTGACGGGCGTAATTGTAAGCGCCTTTAGTTGGTAGGTCACAGCGGCTTCTTGTCTCGAAGTCCAGATAGAGGATGTTCATGATCAATCCTTTGTTGCATGGAAACGTTTGCCTGTAATTTTATTTTAGGGTTGGGCCATGTCCAACACTCACCGGTGTCGTCCTGAAAACAAACCCATAGCAGATGGTGTTCTTGACCGTAGTCAATCACAAAGTGTGCCTTAGCTGGACCCTTCGGGGTGTCCATCGGTATCGTTGGTGTTAGTTGGGTTATCATTTGGCAATAGCCCCAATAGGTGCATGAAAAAGTCAACGTCAGACCGCAAATTTTCAATCTCGTCAGCGGCGTCCCGTAGCAACCCATAGGGCCAATCAGGGCTTGTGGTCTTGCCTGTGCGGGTGTCCTTAAGACGATCAAGGATGTCCATCAGTCCGCCTCCCCTAACACGCCCATGATCTCGTCAAGGATGTCTTGTTTAAGCGGCGTGTCGGGCATGAACATATCAATGTCAGCATATAACTCCCGAAACTCGTAACGCAATCGTTCGATCTCTTTCCACGCTTCGCGGTGGAGCGGGTCGCCTAACAGTGAGTGTGATGATTTCAGCTTGTCTACAATGTTCATTGTCGTGTCCTCTCCTGTGATGGGTGGGGGCGGGGACCGCCGCCCCCGTGTAGTTAGTCGCGGCGACGGCGGCGCGCTGGTGCCTTCTCCTCGACGGTGGCCTCAGCCACAGCCTCCGGCTCGTCCACTGCGCCGTCCATGCCGACCCAGCGTACGACGGTCATTACGGGCGTGAAGATCTTGCCGTACTGCTTGTGCTGGTAGGTCTCCTTAGCCAGCGTCACCACGGCAACGGGCTTGGATGGGTCAGCCTCAAGCTGGTCGGCGATAGCGTTGGCGATCTTCTGGATCGCGTTGCGCCCACCCACCGAAGTCGCGGTGTAGCGCACCGCCAGCCCGTCGTCCTCGCCGTTAGTTGCCTGCAAGCTCATACCTAGCTGCGTTTCCCAACCTTTACGTGCGCCCGACGGGGCAGGCTCAAGCTCTGGCAGCGGATGCGAAACCGATACCATCTTCTCGCCCAGCACCACGCCCTCGCCCCATGCGATGTAACCGTGCAAGAACTCGTTAGGGTTGATCGCCCACTCAGTCTCGGGGTCAATGTCGGTGCTGTCGGCACCGAACACCCAGTAACCCGTCTTGTCCATCTTCAAGATGGTCGTGCCGGACATGACTGAGTTGGTCTGCAATGAGCGCAGTCCTTGGATGGTCGAGGCGGTTGGCAGTTTAGCATCAGAAAATACAGTAAGATTTGTCATGATCGTGTCCTTTAAAGTTTGGCTAGGGCAGTTGCCAGCCGTGTTTGAGCAGTGATAACCGCGGGCCGCTTGTCGCTGTCCTTGGCTAGGGTTAAGCCGCTTTCCTTCTTACTAAGAAACTCTTCCGCAAGCGCAACACCCTGTTTATCTAACAGTTTGGTGGCTTGCGTAGGGGTAATGATCTTGGTGGTCAGGTAGTCGGTTTCTTCAAGGTGACGAGACAAATACTCTTCAGCATCGGCCTCGTCCGCCCATTTCTTAGTGGCGCGCTTCTCGACCAGCTTCCAGCCGTCCACGTTGCCACCACCTAGGATGATGGTCTCTGCAAGCTCTTGCACAGACCTCACCCACTCCTCGAGGTACGCGGCGTCCTCAAGGTATTTCCCGATCTGCGCCTTGTCCAGCGCGTCGATCTGTGTCTTTAGCGCGCGCTCGGCGGCGCCTGTCATAAGCGGGCACACGGGCTTGGCCGCGCACCATTTACACCAGTCACCGCGCTTAAACTCGGCGTCGGGCCGTCGCGCCTTCTTGACGGCGGCCACAAGTTGAGTCTCGAACTGCTTGACCCGCTTAGGCGTTGTCTCCCATGTAGAAACGCCAAAGCGCGGCTGCACAATGGCCATTACGATCTTGGTCGCGCCCTTGAACACCCACGACACCTTGGGCGTGCGCATAGCGGCTGCAGCGTAGAACAGCAGTTGCTGGTTGTCCTCGGCTTCAACGTAAACGCCGTCGCCAAACTTCCAGTCGATCACATAAGCGGTGTCAGCAATACGGCCAAGGAAGTCGGTCGATCCAAACACGCCCTCAAGCTCTTGCGCGCCTTCGAACGATACCAGCGTCTCAACCGCGTACTCCATCAGCCCGTCAGGGTCCAGCTCGTCCACGGCCTTAATCGCTGGCATGAACTTGCGGTGCATTAGGTCGTCGTCCATCTCGACGCCGCTATGCTCGAACCCTAAGAACGTCTCGGGGTCGTGGCCCTTATCCCAGTGCTCCGCCATAGCCGCGTGCAGCATGGTGCCTTCGTCGGCATAGCCAGAGCTGCCCTTAGGCGGGACGGTGTTCACTAGGTTTACGGATGCGGGGCAGTTGATCACGCGCTTGGCGGTTGATCCGCCAACGATGTTAGAATGTTGCATGTCTTATCCTCTCCTGTTGTCATTAGTGTTAAATGATGTCGAGCATCACCGCAACAAAAATCAGGCAAACGGCTTCAATCATTAACATGTGCATCAGTCTTTTCCTTCTAATTGGTTTAGCTCAACCGCGATCTGCTTCTCCAGCTTCTCCCAGTCAATTTTCTCTTGCACGCCCTCGGTGACGGCAGCGCGCAGGATGCTAGCAAGGTCCGCCATGTGTGCGGCGGCTTCGGTCATCTGGTCGGCGATGTCGCATAGCTGCTTATAGTTCATCGTTTTGCCTCCATAGCATCTCCAGCGCCTCGTCGGCGTTGAACCCGTTGATTTTAAGCTCGGCGATGTAGTCGTGCCAAAAGTCGCGGGCTTGTTGGTCATAGAACACCGAGAACGAGTTGTCGCGGTGCGCCAGTAGGGTGATTACCTCGCGCTCATGATCGGCGTATAGGGTGTATGAGATGCCCTCGAACTCGGGTACCTGCGTCGGTGCCGACGCGAACAGGTCGGGGGTTAGTGTGTCGCGCGGGTCTTTCATGGTTTGCGCTCCCACGGTCTTACCAGCACAGTCGGAGTGATTCGGTGCCCGTCGTTAGATAGGCGCGCCTCGCGTGCCGCGACGGTCTCGCCCAAGCGCTCGCGCGCTAGCATGGCATAACCCTCGATGTCCAGCCAATGGTCCGGCTCGTTAGGCTCGCCTGACATGATCCGCGCCACCTTGGTCATGATCAGGTCTAGGCTCTCGCGCTTGTCGCAGGACAGCCGCGCCCAGTTGCGGGCGTTGCGTATGGTCGTTTTGAGGTGCTGTGAGACTTGCGCGGTGTTGGCGTAGTCCCCGTGCGTCTCGTGTCGCGCCTCAATGGGCGGGTCGGTGGTCATAGTCACTTGTCCTTCTTGTTGCGCGCGCTAATGGTTTTCGCTTTGGCCTTAGCGTCGGCTTTGGAGCTGGCGCCCCACGCCTTTAGTGATTTGAGCAGCCGCGTCGGCTCGCCGTTAGGCTTATGCTCCGGCCCGTCCATGCCGCCCATGCGGGCAAGGAACGATGCCCGGCGGGGATTGTCGCCTGACTTGACGGGTGCTTTGAGCGTGCCGCCTGTCTCGGCATGGTATGACGCGCGCCCTTTAGCGTTCAGGCCGCCTTTAGGGTTCTTGCCTTCGCTGCGCGTCCATGCGGGTGTTTTTTTGGTCATGGTTATTTGTCCTCTCTAAGAAATATACCTAACGCGGCGATTGTGTTTGTCGCGCCGTATGAATTGTGATCTTCCGCGAGGCGGTTAATGTTTGCGCCAATATATTCTAGCGTCTCGCTCATAGAGCCTTCAATTGGAATTTTATACAGTTTGACGGTTGTTTCTTCAATTTCAACCTCAATATAGCGTTTCATGTCCTGTTCTCCAATGTTGGATAGTGTTTGCGGGTTAACGGGTCCACGGGCGGCGCGGTGCCTTGTTTGACAGTGACGGTGCAGCCACCCAACAACAAGATTAGCAGCGCGCCTACCGCAGCGTAAAGCAGGATTATGTGCACAAATGCTAGTTGATCATCCTTGTGTATCATTCTTTTTGCTCCTCACAATGTGCAGCATGTTGGTTAACTCCTTCGGCGTGGCGCGTTGCGCTTGCAACGTAAACCATCGTTGCAACCATGTGTCCTCCGGCGGTTTGTAGGTTGCGTTAATATGTTCGATTATCTCTTTCCGTTTCTCGTCGTCGGTCATGTCTCAGTCCTTCTTATGGTACACGATAGCATGATGGTGCGGGCAGTAGCTCGCGCCTGTTTTAGTGTCGCGACCGCATATCGCGGGCGCCGTGTCGATCCACCGGCATTGATTGGCCGTGGCCGTCATTAGGTTGCCCAATGGCGGCAGCGGCGCACGCTTGGGCAGCGGCGCGGGCGGGGTAGGGTCCGCCCCCGTCATGTACGCGTACCCCGCCGCATAGCGCGGCTGCGCGGGCGGCTTGGGCTTGGCGCGCCGCTCCACAGGTCGGGTTAGGGTAGGCGCGGGCGTCTTAGGGGGCGGTGACCCGCCCCCCAGTTTCAACCCAGCGCGGTGCAACCAGCCTATCACGCTATTACGGGTTCGGCCTATGGCCGCGCCTATGGCCGCCGCTGTTGCGCCTTTCTTGACTAGTTGCATGGCCGTAGCGCACTCTTGCACAGTCCAAAACTGTTGTGGCTTGCTAATAGACATTTACAAAAGCCCTTTCCCCGCTGAACGATACCTTAATCTTGCGCTTGGCGTAGCGCGCTTGAATAGCGTCACCCTTCACCTTGCGCGCGTCAAGTGGTGCGGGCCAGCCCATGGCCGCCAGCTCATAGCCCGCGCGCCATGCAAGCCAGTCTAGCGTGTTGTAAGGGTAGGGGTTGACGCGCCTCTCAGCGCGCCCCCTGTGACCGTCGAGCGTGGCGTCAAGTATTGGGTGCGTTGTTTGCATTGGGCGCGCCCTCCGGTGCTTTGACTAGTTTGGCGGCCATGTCGGCTATGTCCTTTTCGACCGTATCAAGCATGGAGCGCATGTGCTTGGGTTGAATGTAAAGGCTAGCAATAGCGTGCAAACTAGTAATTTCAGCGTAGTTTTCTAAACCGTCCCATCGGTTAGCTATGCGCGCCTCAATAAGCGCTATCTGCACCATGATAGCATCATGGCCGCTCATGGGCCGCCCTAGCTTGATAGTGGCCAATGCGGCGACTTTATCGAAAAACGCGACATGTTCCCCGTATAGATCCGCATGGTCACCCGTGATCTTGGCCGCGTTGAGCAGCGTGTTGTCTATATTCGTCATTCGTTAATGTCCTCTCATGTTTGGCACTATTGCCAGTGGGCGGCCGCTTATGACGGCCGCCGGCTTGCAATAGCGTTACAGCGTGCCGATAACTTCAAAACGCTGGTTATATAAACGATCCATCCATCTCATGCCGTCGTCAATATCAAGCAATGCAATAATGGCCGCGCGTCGATCGTCATATCCAACAATGCCGGCGTGTTGACATGGTGGCATCTTTTGAGCCGCTTTGCATACGGCAGCGCTTGCACGATCGTATCCACCACCGTTTGCAATCCCCTTGCTTATGCCGGATCCCTCAATCCACAGATAGGCTGTGCAACGCTGGTCGGTGTATTTCAGCGTTACCTTGGCAACACAGCGCCGGTTATGGTCAAGCACGATATAAGCGCTTGCGTTCTTGTTGGTGGCCGCGTCGGCTTCATTATAAAGTTTTGTCATTTTCTTGTCCTGTCTTGTTTGATGGTGGTGGTGGCGCGCCGTTATGGCGCGCCGTGTTGGTGTTAGGCGCGTGCCCATGAATAGTACGGTTTATCGGTGCCGATTACATTGTCGCGCAATGGCATGATGATACCAAAGCAATTATAAGCCGGATCGTGCGCTGCTTCACCTATGCGCACAAGCGCCGGATCCTGACCGTTTTGGTGGATATAGATGGATCCGGCGCCTAGCAGCTTTGCAGCTTTATTGAATATGATCGTATTGTCGGGGTCATATTGCGCCGGTGTTTGAGTGTCGTATTCCGCCGGCAATACGCGCCCATAATCAGGAAACGTACCGTCAACTAATCCAGACTGGATTGACTGGCCGGCATAGTCGATCGTTACACGATCGTTTACAATCGTGATCGTGCAATCCTCGACGCCGCGCGGCGCTTTGATTTGGCTGATCAGCGTCAACGGGATGATCCCCGCGCCGGTAACATCCGCCGCGTCAACGCATTGTGCTGCGAACAGCACTTTGCCGTCGGTCGCCACAACACGCGTTTTGTTGTCCTGTTGGTGAACGTAAACACCGGCCAAATAATAACGATATTGATCCTTAGACGCGAACAGTGCGGCAGCTTTCAAGAGTGCGATTTTCATAATGTCTTTTCCTGTCTTTTCGTGTTTGGCACTATTGCCAGTGCTAGGCACCTTGTGGGGTGCCTAGGGCTTGCAATAGCGTTAAGCTAGTTCGGCGCTAGTGTCATACCAAGCCGCGTGTTGCGTTGTACCGCGTTCTAAAGCCGCGACAGCGGCCGCGCGTTTAATGTCGGTTATGTCCTGCATAAATCGCAGCGCGCGCGCCTCACAACGCGCCTTTTGCTTAGGGTTCTTTGTTGTCGCTGCAACGTGTTCGTTCCAAAATATTTCACGTTCTAAATGTTGAATATTCATAGCGTTGCCCTTTCCTAATATGGCCTGACATTTTCGCATGCGTTCTTGCCCTTAGCCGTTATAGCGCCGGCCTTATTCAACAAACCTATAGCGGTAAATTTAGCTTTATAGTTGTCTATATTGGCTTGGTTTAGTTTCATCCGGCTAAAATATTCAGCCCTATACCCGCTTTTTATCCCGCGCATAACGGCTAAAAATTTAAGTTCAATATCGGTTAGGCCTAAAGCCGCGTTATCTGGTAACAATTTAACGATATCATCCGGATGCACATAGAAAGTTAATCCCATATCGTTACCGCAAAAGAAGCTATGCTTAACAACGGCATAACCGGATTTAAGCGGGATTAACCTATCTTGTCGCGCCTCATTCCATGGCGCTGACATGTTATCGGACGCGTCCGCAACGCGTCCCGTTGCTAGTTCTATAACCGTAAAAGTGTCCCGCGTTCCGCTAGACCATAATCCCGCGTCCCGCGGTACAGTGACGGCTTCTGATGGGACGGCTTGAAACTTTTTGCCAGTGTATCCCGCGCGCAAGTGTGAAGGTACCTGATTTGCTTCTAAATACATTTTAAACCCCTATTAAAAAGCTAAAGCTAGCATGATGATGAAACCGACAAATGAGCCGATAGCGCATAGTTCTATAATGTCTTCCAAGATATTAAACATTATCGTTGCCCTTTATGCGTTGCGCTCCCATGGGAACAATGTATCGGCTTGCGCTTGATTGTACCGCGTTACCGCGGCTTTATGCGCGCGCGTTGCCCTTTCTAAAGCCGCGATATCATTTGCGCGGCTTGCATCACGCATAGCGCGCGCATGCGCTTGTATAGCGCTTGACGCGCGCGCGGCTTTTTGCGTTGCCCTTATGATATTAAACATTTGCGCTTGCATTATCGTTGCCCTTTCCTATTACCGCCTGCAATTTGCCGTCATGGTATGAATAGCTTACCGCGTCCGCGCAAGCGCTTGCGCGGTACTCTTTTACGGCAAACCATCGGAATGACAAATCGCGCGCGTTGTTTAGCGCTTCCGTTTCCGTTGCAAAGCGCAACGCGTTATCATACCATTTGCCGGTATTATCGGTTTGAAACTCTGGTTTATAGCTTGTCATAGCGTTGCCCTTTCCCATCAATTTACAACGAAGCCGCTTGTGTCGGCTTTAGCTTTGCCCTTAGCGTATAGCGCAACAACGCTAGCAATAGGGTCCAAGTGTCGGATATCGGTATCATCTCCATCGACAACGGTTAGGCCTAAGAAACTAGCGTTATCGGCTAACATGTTTTGAACAATTGATTTGTTGCGGAATACCGCTGCAATGCGTTGTTTGTTTGCAACGGCTTTTTTAACCGTATTTTGAAAAGCCGCAACACCGGAATAGCTAAAAGTTAAATCATAGTTTGCCGGGATGTTTTTCCGATTTGCAAGCTTGGTGTAATCGTAAAATTGCACGTTCGGGAAAGCTTGAATAATTCCGTAATTTTCAAACCGAATGTCACTAGTTCCGTTCAAGCGGACCAATAGGGTCCATTTTTCACGCGCGGCTTGTTTTTCGGCTAGGGCTATTTCATGCTTGATCAAAGCAATAGCTTCACTCTGGAATTGTTGCCAAAACAACGATTTACGCAAGCGGGACATTTGTACACCGGTCATAGCGCCGCGGCCGCTTGTGTTAAGGCAAGGGACGTCGCATTCGGCTATTTCCGCGTTAGGGCAAAATTGTTGCCCTGATAATTTAGCCGGTGACAAATACAAGATAGCGGTACGATATCCTAATTTGTTGCCCTTGATAACTTTTGTTGAACCGTCAAGCCGCAACATTTGATCCGGCTTTTGACTAAACCAAGCCGTGAATTTAGGTGATGCGTAAATTTGCGCTACCAGTTCCGCGTTAACTTTTGACAAATCGTAAATGATCATTTTATTGCCCTTTCTTATTTTGGTGATTTGATAATTGCACACGGCTTGCGTGCGCGCAATAATACTTTAGTCTAATACGCGGAAAATAGTCAAAAGGTAGTCAAAAGATAGTCAAGAAATAGTCATGAAAACGTGAGCGATTTCAATGGGGTAGTCAAGATAGTCATTTTTTAGATAGGGGTTCGAAAATTCTAGAAATATACCCGTTCTTATTACCCATATGCACGCTTATAGAGCGACCGCCCAAAAAAAATGACTATTTGACTATTTAGCCCCTTTTTTTGACTACCGTGTTGATATTGCTGCGCTTTTCAAAACCAAAAAAAAACTATTTTTTGACTACCAGAGAAAATAAATGACTACCATATTGATATTGCTCACTTTTTTATGACTACCGCCCAAAACGACAAGCGCTTGCCCGACCGTCCCAAAACTAAAACCGTAACATGTTACCGCGCACCAACTAACATGTCACAATCCCACAGGCAAGGATTGTGCCAGTCGGGCTGACATGTTACAGCGTGCAGACTAACATGTCAGTTGCACCGCAACAAACATTTCTGTTGCAGCGCACCATGGGGCCACAGGGCCGTGCGGTTTCCAGCCAAGTTTGCGGAGGGTCTACAAGAATTTTTTTATTTTTTGAAAACGGTAGTCAATAGTCACCGTAGTCATTTGCAAAACGGCGCAGTGCTGGCGTATAGCGCAGGGATTGATTTAGAAATTAGCTCGCGTATAATGCAACCCACATCAAAATGACTATTGACTATTTTGACTACACAGGACCGCAAATGGCTTTTGAAAGTCTACCCCTGTCCGTCCGCAGCATACGCGCCAGCGAGGACGTACTGCGGCGCATCTACAATGCAGCCCGCAAAGGACTCAAAGGCGACACGCTGGCGCGCGTTGCCGGACTGTCGCCTATTGAATACCGACGCCTGTGCGAGATGGACCCGGTTGCGGAAGAAGCCGCAGGTTGGGGCTACGCCGACGCTGAGTACGCCGCCGCCAACACCATACAAGACGCTATTAACGCAGGCGACGCCAAAGTGGCGCTTGACTATCTCAAGCACCGCGCTGACTGGGTGGCCAAGCAACACATCACGGTGGACAACCACACGTCCATCTCCATCACGCAGGCGTTGGCAGACGCGCACGCCCGTGTTAAGACTATTGAACATGAGCCTTTACAGGAACTGACTTATGGCGCAGATGCCGATCTACGATCCAGCAGGCGAACAACAGTTGATGACGCAAATCTGGTCTCCAGAGATAGCGCGCAACCCTGAAGCGTTTGTCTTGTTTGCGTTCCCGTGGGGTCAACCCAACACGCCACTAGCCAACTTCAAAGGCCCGCGCACATGG
>Ga0208966_1000109_pt1 | contig 26144 bp, 25 predicted proteins | sample GreLakmeHU45MSRF_FD_187701 | JGI IMG/M metagenome (GOLD analysis project Ga0208966, IMG submission 187701) | Freshwater lentic microbial communities from great Laurentian Lakes, MI, USA - Great Lakes metaG HU45MSRF (SPAdes) | ecosystem: Environmental > Aquatic > Freshwater > Lake | place: Great...
TATAAACTCAGATATAAACTCTGCATTGGTTACTGAATCTGTTCCGGTGTCAATACAGTTGATGGTTTCCATCAGATAATTCAGTTCTATGCTGTTGAATTCAGCTATGATCTGATTTACTGCCTGATCTCGCTGCTCGTAATCCTCAATCAGATTGGCCTGACTGAGTTTCTTCCGGGACTGAAAGATTCTGATACCGTATTGGTTATGCTGCTGATAATTCAGAGGTAGGAAATAAAAAGTCAGACTGCCCACACCCAAGGGTCTCGTCCAGATTGCAGGATTAAAATTAGCAATCAGATATTTCAGATCAATCAGATATTTACTCTCCCGATTACACTCAGGACATCCGCTTTCTATGTCGATGTTTTCACCGTTGCTGGCTATTCTGATGGCTATCAGCAGTGTTTCCAGGTCTGTGGTGGGTGTTTTCCAGGCATCCTGGATGGCAGGCACACAGTTCTGTATCAGTTGCACAGTGGCCTCACCGTTCATCAGAGCATCAGGTGTGAGCATCAGAATTTCGTCAGCAGCTGTCATGCTGTATACCGCCAGTTCCCCATTGGCAGGTATTCTGACACTGCCTTCAGGCCAGCCTCGTCCCTGACTGGGCAAGGTGATATACAGCTCGGGTTGACGAAAATGTTTTCGTAGGGGATTGTGGTCCATGGTGTTTAGGCAAAGAAGTTATTGAGATTGAACGCAATTTCCACCGGGTAGGTTTCAGGAGCACCTGCTGCTAGCATTTCTGCAGTAGCGGTGCGAGTTACTGTCTGGAAACCGGCATTCTTTTTCTGAATTTCCAGATGAGCTTTGAGGGCACGGAAATACTCCAGATCCAGCTGAGTTATCAGGTCTCGGATTTCAGCCAGGTTCTGAGTTTCATACCCAGTGTTGGTTTTCACACTGCGAACACTGTCTGCAATGGTGGTCACAGCAAAGGCAGCAATGGTTTTCAGCTGCTGAGTGATTTCCTGTAGTTTTTCGTCAGGATCAGCCTGGCTGTTGGCCGTGGTTTCGGAGCGGTGCTGTTGTTTCATGATGTATCGGGTGGCGTTGAACAGTGACTTCAGATTCAGTGGAGCCAGTTGGAATGTCACCTGGTTTTCACCCTCCTGGATTATCAGTTCCTCATCCCAGATTTGGGAAACATCTGCCAGACCGTTTACCAGGGCTTCTATACTGAGATCAAACTGATCTGCCAGGCTGGTACCAGGCACAGCCGCAGTAAACTGCATGGTGTCGGTGTAGGTGGCTCGGCGAATACTCAGCAACACAGCATCCAGATCCACAATGGGCATGTTTTCAGGATCCTGGATAGCCGGAGCGCAACTCTGAATCAGATCGTAAGTGGCCTGAGCACTCAGCAGTACCTCGTTGGTTTTGAACTTGGTTTCATCTGCAGCAGTCATGCTGAAGATCTCAATACGACCGTCGGTGCTTTTCAGTGAGTTAACAGGGTGCCAGCGACCTCGGCTGGGTAGCCAGATGCTGAACTTGGGCTTTCGAAAAAATGTTTGTAATGGATTGGGTTTGTTCATAGTGATCAGGACCAGATAAATAACTGGAAAGTCTTCGGTATTTATAGGTCGGAAAAACAAGGGAAAAAAAGTGGCTAAGATAAACATTACAGTATCAGGGACAACATACGATGGCGAACTGGACCTGGCAGGTGATTCGGGTTTTCAAAGTCTGATAAAAGAACTCCAGGATCTGAAATCCACACTGAGCAAAAAAGCCAAACCTGCTGCTGGTGGTGCTGGTGGTGCTGCTGGTCTGGCTAAAACACAAAAAGCTCTGGATACACTGTCAGTCAGTGCCACTAATGCTGCAACAAGTCTGGATACACTGTCAGTCAGTGCCACTAATACTGCAACAAGTCTGGATACACTGTCAGTCAGTGCCACTAATACTGCAACAAGTCTGGGTGGTCTGAGCTCTGCCGCCGGTGCCGCTGGCACAGCTTTCAATCAGAGCGCCAGTCAGGCCGCCAGCATGAGCTCTGGTATGGCAGCGGTATCTGCAGCAACCCAGGGGCTGAACAGTGGTCTGGCTCAGATGAGTGGCATGACCAGCAGCGCAGGCAGCAGCCTGGCTCAGATGAGTGGCATGACCAGCAGCGCAGGCAGCAGCCTGGCTCAGATGAGTGGCATGCTGGGTAATACTGGCAGCAGCCTGGCTCAGATGAGTGGCATGACCAGCAGCGCAGGCAGCAGCCTGGCTCAGATGAGTGGCATGACCAGCAGCGCAGGCGGCAGCCTGGCTCAGATGAGTGGCATGCTGGGTAAAAATTCCAAGGGACTGGCGGGCATGGCGTCCAAAGCCAATCTGTATGTGGCAGCGGCCAGCCTGGTACTGGACGGCCTGGCGCAAACCTTCACCGCGTTCGCTTCATTCACCAACTTTTTGTTTACTGGCGGCACCAGGCTCAGCGATTTTACTGAAGCACTGCACAAATCGGTTAGTGAACTGCCCATAGTGGGTGGAGCTTTGGGTTTGTTTACTGGTATCCTGGCCACGGTGACCAAAACACTGGACGGTTATATAGAATCTCTGGAAACCACCAGTGCATCAGGTGCCAGTTTCAATAACAACATGATGTTGATGAGAGACGCTGCATATCAAACAGGTCAATCCCTGGAACAGTTTGCCAGCACAGTGGGTGCTAATACTGAAAAATTTGCACAATTTGGTACCGTGACTGAAGGAGCTCTGAAGTTTGCCAAAGTCAGCAATCTGGTACGGGGTAATCTCAGAGACCTGGGATACAGTGTGGAAGAAATCAACGGAACTCTGCCCACTGTGATGAGTCTGTATAGTCAAGGGGCTCAGGGATCAAGCCTAACCACTGATCAAATGGCCAGTTCTGCTAAAAATTTGATGACTGAAATGGATGCCATGTCCAAACTCACAGGCAAAAGTCGCAAGGAGCAAGCAGACGCACAAGCTAAGACCATGCAGGAAGCTGCTATGCGAATGAAGATGGCTGGCATGAGTAAAGAGCAGCAGGATGCGTTGAACGAAACCATGATCCAGGCCCGAGCTAAGTTTGGTGAAGCAGGTGCTGAAATGGTCAAACTCAGAGTTCTGGGTATTGCTCCACAAACTGAAGCTCAGAGAAATAATCAGGCAGTTCTGGGTGGTGCCATGAAGAGTGTGACTGATTACACTGATGGCATAGTCAACGGTACTGGTGTTATCAAGGATGCGACTGAGCGCAAGAAAGTGCTAGACGCAGCCACAATAAAGAGCCAAGTGGGTGTGATGAAAGTTGCTAAACAGTTTAGTACTCAATTGGCAGTGGGCGCCGCCGGCGGCGCTAATGCCATAGCAGGCTCCATGGAAACCATTCAGCAGGTGTCACAGAACCAGCTCAACGCAGATGGAACACTAAATGAGGAAAAAATAAAAGCAAATAATGAGGCAGCCAGGAAGGAGCAGGTGACCCAGGAGTCTGCCAAGAAAGCCATGGTTGACTTTCAGGAAACCATGATGAAGATGAAGCAGGCCATGTTTGACAATGTGATTATGCCCCTGTTTGAACATTTCAAGCCTGCTTTGACTGGGTTTGCTGCGTGGGCCCAAGGCGGAATACAGAGCCTGATTCAGGCGTTCAAAGACCCATCCAGTTTTATCAACGCTACTCTGCTTCCAAATTTGAAATCTTTTGGATCTTTTATCATGGACACTGCTGTGCCTGCCTTGGTAAAATTGGCTGGATTCATCATGGACATAGTATGGCCAGCATTCCGAGTGATAGCTGGATTCATCATGGATAATTGGAAACCCATACTGATTGCCTTAGCCCTTGCAATGTCTCCTCTTATAATTTTGGTAACTTCTGTTGTAGCTGGATTTGTAGGTATAGTATTAACTATAGAAACAATGGTCAAAGTATTTGGAACATTAATTCAAATCCAGCTACAACTGTACAAAGCAATGGTCAACGCAGTTGGAACAGTAATTCAAACGTTCAAAGAAACTGGTTATACTTTCGGTATGATTTTTTCAGAAATAGGTGATAATGCCAAGGAATTGTTCCTTATTCTGCAGGATTCTGTGCTGAGTCTGGTGGAAAAATTTGGCAGATTTTTGGGAATGGACACCTCCTGGATAGGTGAAAAACGTAAACAGATTGCTGAAGAACGAAAATTGTTGGACCAAAAAGCCAAAGACAGAGGGGAGCAACGACTGCAAAATGCTGAAGCAGCTAAAGATGATGCTGCTGCCAAAGATGCAGGTACAGCAGCTAAACCCTTGCCCATGACGGAAGAAAAGCAGAAAAATGCAGATTTGATCACAGCTGAGCTCAAGAAGAAAGGATTCAATCAGGGTCAGATTGCTGCTGTGCTGGGCAATGTGGCTAAGGAATCTGGACTTACAGCAAAAGGTGAAAATTTGGATTATGGAAAAACATCCAACAAGAGAATTCGTAGCATATTTGGAGACAGAGCCACAGGTAAAACAGACGATGAACTAGACGCCATCAAGAAAGATCCCAAACAGATGGGAGAAATGATGTATGGGTCCAGCACCAAAATAGGCCAAGGTATGGGCAACACCGAAGTCGGTGATGGATTTAAATTTCGTGGTCGTGGTTTCATACAGCTAACAGGCAAGAATAACTATGCTGCTGCCAGCAAGGCTATTTTTGGTGATAATCGACTGGTTGATAATCCTGATTTAGCTAGTGATCCTGCTACAGCAGCTCAGGTATCTGCTTGGTTTACTGAAAAAAATGGCAAGGACATGGCCAAGAAGATGGGTGTGGATTTGGCTTCAGCTCCGCAAGAAGATCTGAACAGAGTTTACACCAGTGCTATTGCTGGTCGGGAAATCAAGAAAGATGAGAAAGGCTATCTGGGTGGTGAGGTAACAGACAAAGTAAACGTCTACGCACAACAGTTTGGCGGAAAACCGGTACCTGCAACTGCAACACCTGCAACTGCAACACCTGCAACTGCAACACCTGCAACACCTGCAACTGCAACACCAGTACCTGCTGCAAGTACACCTGCAACTCCACCCAGCGGCACAGTACCAGCTGCTGTAAAACCAGCACCCCCTGCTACTGCTCCTGCTACTGCTCCTGCTCCGGCTCCTGCAGCCACAGCACAAACCACAACTCCTGCAGCAACATCTGGTGACTCTGGTATACTGAGTTCCTTGCGTGAACTTGTGGAGTTGCAAAGCAAATCCAATCGGTTGTTGAACACGATAGCAGCCAATGTCTAATGACATCCCTGATCAGAATAGTGAAACTTACTGAAGTTGATAGCTAAACATAAATATCACAGCATGCCAGATCTCAAGATTCAGATTGCAATACCTGCTGAAATCAGTAAATTCCACAGTGTCAGCCAGGCAGTGTCAGATTCAGGAAATAACATCAGATCAGTCAGCAGAATTTATTGATAATCTGCATATACAAGGCACCACGCCCGCTAGATATCATTTGGGGTTGATCCACCAGGATCAACTGGTTGCAGTAATGACTTTTAGGAAACCCAGATTTAACCAGCACAGTGACTGGGAAATAATCAGATTCGCATCGCGAGGGTCAGTGCCTGGGGCCGCCAGCAAGTTGTTCCAGTATTTCGTTAGAGCTCATACCCCCTCGCAGGTGGTATCTTATTGTGATCAAAGTTGGGGTGATGGCACAGTTTATGAAAAAATGGGGTTTCAGCATCAGTCCACTCAGATTGGCTATTGGTACACTGATTACAAACTCAGATACAACAGAATGCAGTTTCAAAAATCACGCATATCTCAGCTGGTGGATAATGGAGCTGATCTAACCGAATGGCAAATCATGCAACAACTCCGGTATGATCCTATCTGGGATTGCGGTCAAAGCTGCTGGATTTGGCATAAATAACCTATAGGAAAATACCGATGTCTTGGAAAAAGTATTTCAAAACCACACCCAACTCCAATGGGGTTCTAAGTCCAATCAATGGATCTAATGAAGGCGCTCATCCAAATTTTAAATTTCAGAATTATGGTAATTTGTTACCTGAAGTTTACATGGGCCATCCCAATCGTTTGGAAAGGTACAACCAATACGAAGCCATGGATGTGGATAGCGAAGTCAACAGTGCATTGGACATCATCAGTGAATTTTGCACTCAGGCCAACGAACAAAACAACACGCCCTTTGATTTGTTTTTCAAAGAAAAACCCACAGAAACTGAACTCAACATCATCAAGAAGCAGCTGAGTTCCTGGTGCGCACTGAATCAGCTGGATCGGCGCATGTTCAAACTGTTCAGAAACACACTGAAATACGGCGATCAGGTGTTTATGCGTGATCCTGAAACATTCAAAATGTTCTGGGTGGACATGACCAACGTGGTCAAAATCATTGTGAACGAGAGTGATGGCAAGCGTCCTGAACAGTATATTCTGCGCAACATCAATCCCAATTTTGAAAATCTCACAGTGACTCAGGTCACTGCTGACAATGTCTGGCACACCGCGGCTGGCAGTGCTGGTCCTGGCGGTGGTGCTGCTGCTTATAACACACCCAGTAATGCTCACAACAACAGCAGATTTCAAATGGGCGTCAGAGAAGTGGCCATCGAAGCTCAGCACGTGGTGCATCTGAGCATGACTGAGGGTCTGGACAGCAACTGGCCTTTTGGACAGAGTGTACTGGAAAACATCTTCAAAGTTTACAAACAGAAAGAACTCCTGGAAGATTCCATTGTGATCTATCGGGTGCAACGTGCTCCAGAACGTCGTGTGTTTTATATCGACGTGGGCAGCATGCCCAGCCACATGGCCATGGCATTTGTGGAACGTGTGAAGAACGAAATACATCAGCGTCGTATCCCCACTCAGAATGGTGGATCAAACTTCATGGATTCAACATATAATCCCCTGAGTATCAATGAGGATTACTTCTTTCCACAGACAGCAGAGGGGCGTGGTAGCAAAGTGGAGACGCTGCCAGGAGGCCAAAATCTGGGTGAAATTGATGATCTGAAGTTTTTCACCAACAAACTGTTCAGAGGACTCAGAATTCCCAGCAGCTATCTGCCCACTGGGGCAGAAGACAGTGCTGCTATACACAATGATGGCAAAGTGGCCACAGCACTGATACAGGAACATCGTTTCAATCAGTATTGTAAACGGCTGCAATCCATGATCAGCGGAGTGTTGGATACAGAATTCAAGGCATTCATGAAATGGCGAGGGCTCAACATCGACAACACCATGTTTGAGTTGAAAATGAACGAGCCTCAGAACTTTGCCAAGTATCGTCAGGTGGAAATGGATAGCGCCAAAATCAGCAGCTTTAGTCAGCTGGAATCAGTGCCTTATCTGAGCAAGAGATTCCTGCTCAAAAGATTCCTGGGTCTGACTGAGGAAGAAATGCTGGAAAACACACAGCTATGGCGTGAAGAAAACCTCAAAGCTGCTGACGTCGGCGAATCAGACACCAATTTGCGCAATGTGGGTATCAGCCCTGCTGGTATCGAAAATGACCTGACAGGATTGACTGTGCCAGAACCCCTGGCAGAGCCTGCACCTGAAGCTGCACCTGAAGCTGCACCTGAAGCTGCATCAGCAGGTGGTGCGGATTTAACAGCAGGAGTATAAATAGTTTTATGTTACTCGCAGAGATATACGATAAAGCAGCTCCTGGGTTCAGTGAACCCAGTGCTGATAACTCTGTTCCCAAACTCAGTGACGTCAGAAAGACTCGACTTACACTGGCTCATATCAACAGTTTGCGAATGATGAATGACGTTCGTAAATTTGAAGAAGAACATCGTATGGACGATATTCATCGTCAGTACGGTGCAAAATCAGCAGTCTAATCTAAAAACACCGGTTTTTTAGCGTAAAATGCTGGTTTAATTCTGTCTTTCGTAAATAATGTTACGAATCATTGCAAGGAGAAACTATGTCACGCAATTTTGAAAAGCTAATTGAGTACATCATCAACAATGATGAAACCCGTGCCCGTAAAATGTTTCATGAAATTGTTGTAAGCAAGAGCCGCAACATTTATGAATCTTTTGAGCAGATGGAGATGCATCACCACGGCGAAGAAGAAATGGAAGACGGCGTTGAAGACTTCATTGGAGAAGTGCAATCTGAAGAAGAAAATGTTGTAAACACCATGGAAGCCGACATGGAACCTGAAACAGCAGACGATGACATGGACATGGACGACGACCAAGGCGACAACATGGAAGACCGTGTGGTAGACCTGGAAGACGCTATTGAAGAACTCAAAGCTGAATTTCAACGGTTGATGGACCAAGACGAAGACGACGACATGGAATCCGATGACGATGACATGGAATCCGATGACGATGACATGGAATCCGATGACGATGACATGGAATCCGATGACATGGACGCCGATGACGATGACATGGAATCCGATGACATGGACGCCGATGACATGGAATCCGAAGACGAGGACATGGAAGAAACCCTGATCCGCGAATACACTGAAAAAGCTCCTGTTCCTGTTCGCAGCGAACACGGTTCAGTAAACAAGAAAAGCATAGTTGCTAAGAAGAATGATATGGGTGGCACTACTGCTAGCATCGTGGCCGGCGGTGAAGAAAAGGGTCGTACTGCTCCGACAGCAAAGCCAGTGGGAGTGAACGATCCCAAGGCTGCTGGTAGAGTGGCATTCAAGAGTCATGCCCCCAAACCAGTTACCAAAGAAGTAGCTGGCGTCAACAAAGACAGTGTGTTGGAATCTCGCAAGCCACGCAACAGAAAGTAATTTGTCTTCGCAGTGATTTCGTACTGATGGGTGGTGCATCTGATGCACCACCTGCCCAGTAACAGGATTCAGAACATGACCAGAACACCATTATACGAATATATGAATCCCAGCTCAGCCCATATCACCATGGAAGCTGAAGACACTCATGGCGGAAAAACCCTGTACATGAAGGGTATTTTTATCGAGGGTGATGTACGCAATGCCAATCAGAGAATTTATCCTGCTGGTGAAATATCCCTCGCAGTCAAAACACTGCAATTACAGATCTCAGAGCATGGTGGTGTGCTGGGCGAAATGGATCACCCCACTGATCTAAAAATCAATCTGGATCGTGTGAGTCACATGATTACTGAAATTTACATGGAAGGCAGCAGAGGTATTGGCAAACTCAAAGTGTTGCCTACGCCCATGGGTAACCTGGTAAAAACCATGTTGGAATCTGGAGTAAAGCTGGGCGTAAGTAGTCGCGGCAGTGGCAATGTCAATGAAGGCAACGGTCATGTTAGTGACTTTGAAATAATCACCGTGGATGTGGTTGCTCAACCCAGTGCTCCTAATGCATATCCCCGCGCCATTTATGAAGGAATTTATAACATGCGCGGTGGAAACCGTTTGTGGGGTATGGCGCAGGAATCAGCGCAAGACCCAAGAGTACAAAAATATTTCAAAAATGAAATAGTAAAATTGATTCAAGATTTAAAATTGTAGGAGAATGCCATGCTAAACACTCTAAAACCATTGCTGGATAGCGGTGTAATAAACGAAGAAACTCGCAGTGCAATCAATGAGGCTTGGGAAGTCAAGCTGACTGAGGCACGTGAGCAGATTCGTGCAGAAATCCGTGAGGAATTTGCAGGCCGTTATGATCATGATAAGAGTGTGATGGTTGAAGCTCTTGACCGAATGGTAACAGAATCTCTTCAGGCTGAAATTGCTGAATTTCAGGTCGACAAGAAGGCCATTGCTGAACATCGTGTGCGTGTTGTGAAAGAAATGAAAACCAAAAGCGCACGTTTTGAACAGTTCCTGACCACCAAGTTGGCTGAAGAAATTACAGAATTTCGTCGGGATCGCAAGCAGATGCAGGAAGCTAGTTCAAAGTTGGAAAACTTTGTGTTTCAGGCATTGGCTGAAGAAATCACTGAGTTCGCTCAGGACAAACGTGCTGTGGTGGAAACCAAGGTTCGTTTGATTGCCGAAGCCAAGACTCAGCTGAATGATCTCAAGCAGAAGTTTGTTGCTCGCAGCAGCAAAGCTGTTGAGGAATCAGTTGCCAAACATCTCAAGAGTGAATTGTCACAACTCAGAGAAGACATCACCGAAGCCAAGCACAATAGCTTTGGCCGTAAAATTTTCGAAGCATTTGCTAGTGAGTTCAGCAACACACAGCTGAATGAAAGTGCCGAGTTGCGTAAACTGTACCGAGTAATCAAACAGAAAGACGCAAGACTAGCTGAAGCCCAACGCACAATTACCTCAAAGGAAACTGTGCTGGAAAGCCGGCAGAAAGAAATTCGCGTACTCAATCATCGTCGTGAACGTGAAACATTGCTAAGTGAACTGTTGTCTCCACTGAACCGTGAAAAGAGAGCTGTGATGGCAGAACTCATGGAAGGTGTAAAAACAGATAATCTGCGCAATGCTTTCAACAAGTATCTGCCCAGTGTGCTAAATGAAGCCCTCCGTGTGACTGCCAAGAAGTCAGTTATCATAGAAGGCAAGACTGAAGTCACTGGCAACAAGACTGCTAAGAACAATGAAGATAATAAGAACAACAACATTATCGACATCAAACGTCTTGCAGGGCTGAATTCTTAAGGAGAATTAGAAATGAGTAACATTTTATTGGAAGGTCGTTGGAATGACACCAAGGACGCCCTGCTAGAAGGTTTGCAGGGATCCCGTCGCAACAACATGTCTGTGATTCTGGAAAACACTCGCAGAAACCTGTTGGAAACCGCAGGCTCAGGTGCAACTGCCGCTGGCAACATTGCCACACTGAACCGCGTGATCCTGCCAGTGATCCGGCGTGTGATGCCCACTGTTATTGCCAACGAAATCGTTGGCGTACAGCCCATGACAGGTCCTGTGGGCCAGATCCACACCCTGCGTGTGCGTTACGCAGAAAGCGTAAACAGCACAGCATCTTCGCCCTTTGACACCGACACCACTGCTGGTGACGAAGCACTGAGCCCATTCAAGATCGCCACTGCTTATAGCGGCAGCACCGCCACTGGCAAGGCAGCAACCACCAGCGCACTGGAAGGTGCTGCAGGTAGCAAGCTGAATGTTCAGATTCTGAAGCAGATGGTGGAAGCCAAGACCCGCAAGCTGAGTGCTCGCTGGACATTTGAAGCTGCTCAGGATTCACAGGCTATGCACGGTATCGACGTGGAAGCCGAAATCATGGCCGCTTTGGCTCAGGAAATCACTGCAGAAATCGACCAGGAAATCCTGGGTAGTCTGCGTGCCCTGGCCGCCACCGAAGAGGCATTCAATCAGTTGAATGTCAGCGGTACTGCAACATTTGTGGGCGACGAACACGCTGCACTGGCTGTGTTGATCAACCGTGTGGCCAACAAGATTGCTCAGCGCACCCGTCGTGGTGCTGGTAACTGGGCAGTGGTTAGTCCCCAGGCGCTGACTGTGCTCCAGAGCGCAACCACTTCAGCTTTTGCTCGCACAACCGAAGGCACATTTGAGGCTCCTACCAACTCCAAGTTTGTGGGTACACTGAATGGCGCCATGCGGGTTTATGTGGACACCTATGCTAGCGATAACACCGCTGTGCTGGTTGGCTACAAGGGCTCAAGCGAAAGCGATGCTGCTGCGTTCTACTGCCCATACATTCCTTTAATGAGCAGTGGCGTTGTGTTGGATCCCTCCACATTCGAACCAGTTGTGAGCTTCATGACTCGTTACGGATACGTGGAATTGACCAACACTGCTTCATCGCTGGGTAATGCCGGTGATTATGTTGGTGAAATCACCATGAGCAACATCAGCTTCATCTAAGCTGTGACATAAAACAAACCACAAAGGCCGGATCTGAGATCCGGCCTTTGTCTTTTTGTAATAAAGTTTATTGAGTCCAAATCCAAGTATCTTGGCCACAATCCCACACCCAATCCCATTGAGCAGATTGCATAATGGCCCACTCAGATAAACAGGGGTCTGATCCTCGACTAACCAACGATTTTTTTGTAAATCCGCTGCGATGAAATCTTTGTTTATAGTTGGTATACCAGTAGGTGGGTAATCCAGTTACTGTTTGTGTAAATTCCAAATGCTGATATAATTCACCAGTAAACCACCGGCGATCACAGTAGCTTACCACTGATTCAGGTTGCTGATTTTGTACAAAATAACTCCACAGTTTACTCATACCCCCTGTACAGAGCTCCCCATTAGTGATACTGCTCTGAGCAGTTCCCACTGAGTTTTTTTGTTATATCTGGATTTTGCAAAAGTCATTGCGCACACTATCTGATCCTGATATTTCAGAACAATATTGACACTGGCATTGCTATGGCCTTGTAGATGATTCTGAATTATCATAAATATTCAGGGAGTTTTATTATGCCTTTTGAATGCAAGTTCACTGCTGAAGTGCTCAAACTGATGCTGCCCAGAAATAAGGAATGTGATGAATGGTTTTACTATCTGGATCAGATTTTGCCTGACTATGAAATCCTCACAGCACCCAGAGTTTCTGCATTCATGGCCCAGTGCGCTCATGAGAGTGGACAGTTCACCGTGCTGCAGGAGAATCTGAACTACAGTGCAGATGGATTACAGAAGATATTCAAGAAGTATTTTCCCACGCCAGCAAGCACACAGGGTTATGTGAGGCAGCCTGAAAAGATTGCCAATCGAGTGTATGGCGGTCGCATGAGCAACGGTCCTGAGAGTAGCGGAGACGGTTGGCGTTTCAGAGGGCGTGGTATTATTCAGATCACTGGCCGAGACAACTATACCAGATGCAGTCAGGATCTGCATGAGGACGACACACTGGTACAGAATCCAGATCAGTTGTGTTCCAAAGACGGGTCTATCTATAGTGCCTGCTGGTTCTGGTGGGGGCGTGGACTGAATGAGTTTGCAGATGCTGGCGACATGTTGACCATCACCAAGAGAATCAATGGTGGCACCACAGGAATCCAAGACCGCATGCAGCATTATAACCACTTTTTGCAACTGTTATCATAAATAAAGTTGTCCCGTCAGGGATTTTATGCGGACACAACCGCGTAAGGACCTAGAACGTCCACCCCAGGAGAAAAAAAATGGGCAGACCACTTCAAGCAAAATATTTCGGAAATCGCAACGTGGGTGCAACAGCCACCAGTGACGATTACGGCATTGGCGGTAAAAAAGTCAGTGCAATTGCCGCTGGCAACGCCACAGCATACAGCCAGGGTGTTACAGTTACACTCAGCGCACCCAACATCCCCACTGGTGTTCAGGCTCTGGCCAACATCAGCATCCTCACTGCCAACGGTGCGGTAAACACAACCGGCATCACAGAAACCGGTTCTGGTTATACCAGTGCCACAGCCACCCTGGTCAAGCCAGCCAACGTGACCATTGCCAGTGCAAACGTCAGCGGCAGCAGCTCCAGCAACGTGATTGCCATCGCCAGCAGCACCACAGGTATTTCAGTGGGTATGCAGGTAGCAGCCACAGGTGCTAACACCAGTGGCCGTGTTACCACAGTGAACAACGCCAACGTGATCATGAGTCTGGTCAACACATCCACCATCAGCGGCAATGCTGTATTCTATGATGCTGGTACTGGTGTGCTGGGCTCAGTGACTCTGGCGGTTATTGCCAGCAGCGTGAGTAATGCTATCACCTTTAGCAGCAATATTGGCAGTGACACCAGTGCAGCTGATATTATTCGTCAGATCAGCAGCAAGAGCTTCTTCATCCAGACTGCCAACGGCGCTCAGGGCCGTGCCAACTTGGTTACCTCCAGTCCAGTCAGTGGTGAAATGCGCATCACTGCAACCGACAGTGCTGGTGGTACCTATTTTGTCAAGAAAATCAGCGGTCGCGTGGCCACCATAGTAGCCGGGACCGGAACACAGTTTGCTGCCACTGCTCGTGTGAAATGGACACTGGACACAGCCACTATAAATGAAACAGTCAAGTTGCCCAGCAACTAATTGAACAAACAGCATTTGCTATAACCGGTTCTGTTTGCTATACTTAAAAAGTACGGGAAACTTGGACAATAACTCAGGGGTAACTGCAAAGTTACCCCATTTTTTGGCTGGAGCAAACACTCAGATTCTGTGATGCCATACAGAAATATAGGAACAGGTTCCTGATCTTTGGTTCTCACTTTAAAAATTCCAGCAGAAATATGCCAATAAATAGTAACATGACAATCACCATTGCACAACTCAAAAATGCCGAACCAGTTTTATCAAAGTTGATGACTCAGCCAATGCAAGTCAAAACCAGTTTCAGATTCACCAAGATCATCGAGTCAGTGACCCAGGATCTGGAAAATTTTGAAAAGCATCGGATTCAACTGTTTAACAAGTACGGCGAACAGCAACCAGACAACAGCAGCACAATCAGTGCAGGCAACATTGAACTGTTTAATCAGGAAATGACCTCACTGCTTCAGGAAAAAGTGGACATTCCGGAAATCAAATTTAGTCTGGCAGATCTGGGAGACATTCAGATTACTCCAGCTGACCTGATGTTTTTCACTCCCTGGCTGACTGATACAGAATAAAGTAAAAATCACACAGGACAGTCTAAACTGTGTGAAAATTCCACTCTGATACTGAACAGATGGTGTTGATTTTGGTACGAATCACTGTGAAGTTCATGGTGTTCCACAAACCCGGGTGCAGAGGACGAGGAAATTCTCCAATCTGCACCCAACAATAACCGTGATGCTCATCATTCAGAACCGGAGTAAATTCAACCGGTACAATGCAAGCATAGGTTATAAATTTGAAATAATTATCCTCGCTGGTGAATGTTTCCAGCGGAATCAGGCGATGTGGCTGGGGCACATCGCCAATTTCTTCTGTGAATTCGCGATACAGAGATTCCTGTACCGATTCTCCGGGTGTTTGCTTGCCACCCACCAGACCCCAGGTACCACGCTGTTTTTGACTGCGCAGCAGATACAAGCAACGTTGTGTGGCTACTGAATAGAACAAAGCTCCAACTCCGGTCACAGTGGCTGTTGCTGGAGTTGAGATAAATTTGTTAGGGGGTCTCATTGACTATACTTATTAACATCACAAAACTCATTCTGAAATAATCAGTGTTCTGTGATCAAAATTACAAAATCAATCGCCAGTTTAGTGGTTGATATTCACCTTCCCAACTTTTTGTCCAGGATGTTTGAGCATACTTATACTGACGGCCGTTGGTCAGATTGGCCACATACTGAGTAGTGGTGGCAGCTGAACTGGCAAAACTCACAACCCACTGAGTTCCGTTGTACTCAATGATGTCATTGGCGTCAGCAATGGTTTCCTGGCTGCTGAAAGTCCATCCAGATGCACTTTCAGCATCATCAGCATTGCCAGTGGCTTTGAGCAACAGGTACCTCTGCCCAGAGACAGCAGCTGGCAGTCCTCCATATCCTGGATGCACCCGAGTGGGGTCAATGATGGCTGTTACTGGGTCCAGTGTGTTGACTGGCAGAGTATCAGTGTCCACTGTGAACAACAGAGTGCGCTCGTCAGTGGGATCCAGTGCAACGGTGCCCACAATTTCAGTGCCACTGTCAAATCCATCTGATGTTCCCAGGATCAGACGCAATTGGCTGATACCGTTGCGAACTACTCCGTATTTTCCCAGCGCAGCAGGCCAGTCTTTGCTGATTCCTGACACCACTTCAGATTCAATATCTGAACTGCTGGGCTGAACCATCACTGGGTTGGTTTTGAGTAACTTTACTTCCCCGTTGTTGACCCAGATACCATAGTTCTGGAATGTAATTCCCTGTCGAGTACCCAACAGCAGATCATCACTGGCCACAAACTCAGCCAGGTCACCAGTGGGGTTGAATATACCAGCCACCACTTTGTGTATTACTCCCATCTTTTTAACTCGGGCTGGAGCAGTGAGCCAAATGGGTATCTCAAAGCTCACACTGCTGATGTCTATCTGATCATCTGTGCCCTGGGGTATGGAACGACTGCTCCAGGTGCTGTCAGTGAGTTCCATGTAGCTCAAGCTGGTCCAGTCAATATAGTTGTCGGTACTCTGAATCTCCAGAGCCGGGTTGAACAGCACCAGAATCTGCTCCAGCAACTGAAATTTCTGGTCACTGTTGCTGGTCCAGACGTCGGCCTTTACGTTGAGTTTGTAGGGCACCGGCATCTGTCGTTCAATGCTGTATGCATTGCCCTGCTGATTCAGATAGCTATCAGTGACTGGATCATATGCTCGAGATCTGACACTGATCTTGTCAATGAAGGTGGGGTCCTGAATTCTGGTACGATCATATCTGAGATCAGTGATATACACACTGATCAGGGGGCAACTGGGGATGCTGTTTTCACTGTTGCGAGTGAGGATGGCCTGTGCTTGGCGACTGCTATCACCATAGGTTACTGGTACTCGATACAGAGTGCCGTCACCAAATTGTACCTGAAAATTACTCAGGGATCGGATCACCTGCAGAATAAAACGTTTGATTTGTTCTGAATAAAAATGCTGTTGGTAACTCATAATTAATAGTCGCTATCTGGTCTTAGTAGTGTGCTGATGTCTTGCAGTGTGGATTCGGTGTTGCCTTCACTGTTGGTAAAGGTGGTATCGTCGTTGACAAAACGATCCTGCTGAGTTTCACCCAGGCCGTGCGTGAGTGATGTGCGAACATCGTCCTGGACCTTGACCCAGTGAGTTCCGTCATAACGGAACAGTCGATTGGGAAAGAAATCCAGTCTGAGAAAAAAGTCACCCTCGACAGAGGTGGTGGGAAACTGAGTACCGGTACTCACTGGTCTGCCGTTGGGTGGAGAACTGGTGCCCACCAGATATCCCCCAAACTGTTCCACAGGACTGGCATCAGGCGGCAACGGAGTTCCAAACTTGGTGCCATCGCTGGTGGGCCTAATCCAGAAGGGAGTCACATCATATCCGCTTGCAGGAACCAATTGCTCTGCTCGCTCAACAACAGCATCGTTCACCTGATTGGTTTTGTTCACAGTGCTGATCAGATCAATCAGTGTGGTATTGGCTGTGCCAGCCTGAATTTCCTTGAGTATCTGCTTGTATTCCTGACTGTCCACCAGGGGAGTGACTTTGATGCGCCACAGATGTGGCCACCAGGTGGGACTGTAACCTTCAGCACTGCGGATAGCATCTTTGACCACATAGAATCTCTTGAGTGCGATGGGCACTGTCTCATCCAGACTGTAAAAGTCTTTCAGATGTGGTAACTCTATCACGTCACCGCTGATCAGTTTACGGCCCAGTCTTTGCACCATTTCGTTCAGATGAAAAGTGATAAACACCGTGTCGTTTTGCAGAAACAACCCAAATTGACTGAGATCAAAGTCCAGATCCTGCACATTGTAGATGCCTCTGAGATTGTACACATTGGTATCGTATTTTCTATCACGATTTTCCAACAGCAGCAGGTCCTGAATGTTCAACGCACTCTGATTGGTATACACTGGCTGAGTGGCATTGTTGACGTTGCTGAATTTGATCGTGGAACCTGAGGCCACAGTGTTGCTTACACCGTTGGTCAGTGTTATTGTGCTGCCAGTTTTAGCCCCCACCTTGGTGTTGCTGGGTATATTGGTTCCAAACACAAACTGACCCACGCTGACATTGCTGGTGTTGGTAAATCTCAGTATGCTGTTGCTGGTCACAGTGGAATTACTGGTGGTCAGACTCAGGGCATTATCTTCAGGACCCAGGTATTTGTGAATATAGATGCTGGTGCCACCTATTGAAATTAATTCCCTAATCTGCTGATCAAAAAATTTGTAATCATTTGAATGTTTGCCCTCGGCCCATAAACTTATTCTTGGCATTCAGCACCTCTGGTTGTATTTATAACTGAATCAAGTGTGGTCAATGGAGTGGTTGGCAATTGCAGTCCCCTGAATCATATTTATGTCTGTCCATAAGTATAAATATCATTGAATTAGGAGAACCAGATGCCATCTTCATTGGATGAATTGAAACAAGGTGTTTTTGACTACACTCTTCTCAGACTGGGTTCTGGAATGGTGGACGTGGAGCTGGATCCGGCGCATCTGGAGATGTCCTACGCCAAAGCTGTGCAAACATACCGGGCTCGCAGTCAGAATTCCGAAGAGGAAAGTTACGCATTTCTGGATCTGATTGAAGATCAGCAGGAATACATTCTGCCTCAGGAAGTCACCACTGTCAGACAAATATTCAGACGCAGTATAGGCAGCACTGGTCAGAGTGCAGGCAATCAGTTCGAACCTTTTGAAGCTGGTTATCTGAATACCTATCTGCTCAATGTGGGTCGTTCTGGCGGTTTGCTCAGCTATGAACTGTACACTCAGTATCAGGAAATGACTGCCAGAATGTTTGGTGGATATGTAAATTACACATTCAATCCAGCAACCAAAAAGCTGGTTATTGTGCGTCGCCCACAGAATTCTGGAGAAACTTTGCTGCTTTGGACATTCAACATGAAGCCCGAAATACAATTGCTCAGTGATTACCGCATCAGCAACTGGATCAAGGATTATACCTACAGTGTGAGCAAATACACTCTGGGTGAAGCTCGCAGTAAATTTGGTACAATTGCTGGTCCTCAGGGTGGCACCACACTGAATGGTGATGCATTGAAGAATGAAGCCAAAGAAGAGATGGAAAAGCTGATAGAAGATCTCAAACTGTACATTGACGGTTCACAACCCTTGCATTTCATAATTGGATAATCAGGGTCCAGGTGTGGGGTTGATTTTTCTCCACTGGCTGTCAGTGCCTGGATAGATATTACACAGTTATGTCTAAACTTTACGGCATGGTAGGCAGCATGGGCAGTGGCAAGGACACCGCAGCCACTTATTTGACTCAGGTTCACGGCTGGCGGCGTCTGAGTTTTGCTGGTCCTCTGAAAGATGCAGTGGCAGCAATTTTTGGCTGGCCTCGTGATCTGCTGGAGGGCCACACTGCACAGAGTCGTTGTTGGAGAGATCAGGTGGACACCTGGTGGGCCCAGAGGCTGGGGATCCCCAGCCTCACACCCAGATGGGTATTGCAATACACCGGCACTGATGTGCTGCGCAAGCATTTTCACAATGACATCTGGATAGCAGCCCTTGAGCGTCAGGTAACAGCCAGTCTGAACTCTGGCGTCAATGTGGTGATAAGTGATTGTCGTTTTCCCAACGAGCTTGAAATGATTCGAAATCAGGGTGGGAAACTGATTGAAGTCAGACGTGGGGCCTGTGCTGATACACTGCCCTGGGCAGAGTGTGCTGGGCGTCAAAACCTGGAGTCGGTGTCAGGATTGGCTGAACTCACCCAGCGGGGGCAGGTCATGGAAGTGCTGTATCCCCAGGTGCATCCCAGCGAGTGGAGCTGGGTGGGACTGCCAGTGGACCAGGTGATTGATAATTCTGGCACTGTGCAGCAACTGCATCAGGTGCTGGATCAATTTATACTCAATAATCACTGATCAAGTCGGCATTTTGCCAGCTCTGATTGCTCACACTCATCAGTATCTGACAGTTGGCACACACTGTCCTGAGATTGTTGGGTTGAGTGTTTTTCAGATCCCCGTCCACACAGCAAACTCCAAACACCTGTGATATGTTGTTGCGATATCCGCAACGGTCACAGGTGTTTTTCTTTTGATAACCTCTGAGCTGCCATGCAGGTTTGGAATAGGCCTGTTGTCGCTTCTGTTTCCAACAACGTTCACATCGACTGCGGTAGTAGATTCGGTCACCAGAATGATAATTCACAGCACAGGGTCGTGTTTTGCAGATTTTGCACAGGGGTCTCATCGTGTTATTTACTGAATCCCTTTCAAAGGTGTACTGAACTAGTGAAAAAAACCAGAAGTCTATAAATACCAGCAATGGATCACCTACACGACAAACATCTATAGCTCAGCTGATTCACCAAGGCTATACTGAATTTTAGGAGAAAAATAATGGCCCTTACATCACCCGGCGTACAAGTTACCATCATTGATGAAAGTAATTATACACCTGCAGCAGCAGGAACTGTGCCCTTCATCGTGGTTGCAACCGCCCAAGACAAAACCAACCCCACTGGGGATCTGGCGCAGTACACCACAGCAGCCAATGCTGGTAAGGTTTTCCTGGTTACTTCACAGAGAGAATTGATCAGCAAGTACGGCAAGCCCAAATATCTGGTAAGTGCAGGCACACCTATTCACGGTTATGAACTCAATGAACATGGTTTGTTTGCTGCTTACAGTGCCCTGGGCGTAAGCAATGCAGCCTACATTATCCGTGCAGACATTGACCTGAATCAACTGATTGGTTCATCTGCCCGCCCCACTGGCGGAGTGGCCAACAACACATTGTGGCTGGATGTGGCTGCCACCAAGTTTGGTATTTTTGAATGGAACCAGAACACCGAGGGGTTCAGTCAGGTGACCACCACCAATGTCACTGGCAGTTCTAAACTGCATCTGATCACTGAAACGTCTCAAATCAGCGGTGGCGAACCACTGACCACCGTGGGCAAGCCTGGTGACTATGCCATAGATCTCACTGACGTGGATAATCCCATGTTCTTCAAGATTGGTGGACCCACCAGCTATGCACTGTATGGACAGTGGGCTCAGGTTGGCACCAGTGACTGGCAATTGGGATGGCCAGCAGTAACTGGTACCACCACTGCAAACATCAGCACCATCACTGGCAATATTTTCAGAGTCAATGGTTCCAACGTCACAGTGGGTGCCAACCTGACTGCCACCATAGCCAATATCAATCTGGTGAATACAGCCAACATCAAAGCTGTCTCCACCTCCAGCGGTCAGCTCAGTATATACTGCAATTCCAATGCTGGCAACGTGACCCTCACCAATGTTACTGGTACTCCCTTGACCACACTGGGTATCAGCGCCAACGTGGCCTACAACAGTCCGGTATTTGTGGACACCAAGCACACTCAGGCACCTGCTGGAGGTACTTGGTTGAGCAACGGTAGCAATCCCAGACCCACAGGATCTGTATGGTTCAAGACCACCAGCCCCAATAATGGTGCTAGCTTTGTGGTCAAGCGTTACAATAACATCAGTGAAACTTTCACTCAGCTGGTCACTCCAGTTCACCCCAATGATGCCAGCGCACTCTATGCACTGGATCCGGCCAGTGGCGGGTTGACCATCACTGCTGGCAAAACCTATATCCAGAGTGACGTCAATGCCGACAACACGGCCACATTCAAGTTGTTCAATCGCAGAGCTGGTGTAACCAGCGTGACTGGCAGCAATGTGGCTCCGGTGTTCACCAACGCTACCACTTTCACAGTGAGCTACACCATTGCAGGCAACGCCAGCTTGCAGGGGCCATCCACAGTGACCATCACTGGCACCAATACAGCAGCATTTGTAACTTCACTGAACAGTGCCAACATTCCCAACGTGAGTGCTGGTACTGAAACCAGCGGCGCAATCACCGTTACCCATGCGCTGGGTGGTGTGCTGGAACTCAAAGATTTGTCTGGTACTCCGCTGGCCAATGCTGGTATCACCACATCATCAGTGAATGCTCGGGCAAGTGACGTGACTGCTAGTGCAATCTGGGTCAGCAACTGGCAACAGCCCACTTACACAGTGGATGACAATGAACCCAGTGCTGATCCTGCAGATGGCACCTACTGGTATTACAATGAACCCACTGAGTATGACATCCTGATCAATGATGGTTCCAGTTGGAGAGGTTACCTGAATGGCGGAAGCGATTCTCGTGGTTTCAACCTGGCCAACACTGACCCAGCAGGTGCCATTGTGAGTGCCAGTGAACCCACACTGCAAAGTGATGGCACTGCCCTGGCCAGTGGTGATTTGTGGATCAATACTGATAATTTTGATGATTTCCCCAAAATCTATCGGTACAGCGTGGCGCTGGCCTCCTGGACACTGATTGACAATACCGACAGCACCAGCAGTGATGGTATCATTTTTGCTGATGCTCGATGGGGCATCGATGGAACCGAAGATATCATCACTGATGACACCCCTGATATTGCTGACCTGCTGAACGAGGATTACGTTGATCCTGATTGCCCCAGCTATGCAGAATATCCCAGAGGCATCCTGTTGTTCAATACTCGCAGAAGCGGCATGAACGTCAAGCAGTTTACGGTGGATTATTTTGCAGGTTATGAAAATCCGCCTGCTTATCTAAATGCCTGGGTCAACGCCAGTGGCAACAATGAATACGGTGTTGCTTACCTGGGTCGTCGTGCTCAGCGAGCTGTGGTAACTGGCAAAATGGCCAGTGCTGTGACCCTGAGTGTTGAGGCTGTGGAAGAAGTTCGCAACTTCAATCTGATGTGTGCTCCTGGCTATCCAGAACTCACCAGCGCATTGACTCAACTGAATGTGAACCGTAAGGAAACTGCATTCATCGTGGTGGACAGTCCGCTCAGACTGGCATCAGACAGCAACACCCTGGACGCTTGGTCCCGCAACCTGAACCTGGCTGTGGACAACAACGAACAGGGCTTTGTCAGCTACTACGAATACATGGCTGGTTACTATCCTTCGGGTTTCACTCGGGACCTGGATGGTAATTATGCTGTGGTCCCTGCCAGCCACATGGTGTTGCGCAGCATGATCCGCAGCGACCAGAAGAGCTATGTATGGTTTGCTCCTGCAGGAATTCGCAGAGGCACAGTGGACAATGCAACTGCAATTGGTTATATTGATTCAGCAACTGGTTTGTTCCAGAGCATTGCGGTGAGCAATAACCTGCGGGACGTGTTGTACAACGGCAAAGTCAACCCCATCAGTGTGTTGAGCGACAGTGGTATCACAATCTACGGACAAAAGACTCGCAGCGCCATAACCAGTGCGCTGGATCGAGTAAATGTGTCCAGGTTGATTGTTTACCTGCGTCGTCAGCTGGACCTGATTGCTCGTCAGTACATTTTTGAGCCCAACGACGAGATCACTCAGCGTGAAATCAAGAATCAGATTGAAAAAGAGCTGAACAGTGTTAAAGTAAACCGTGGATTGTATGATTATGCTGTGGTTTGTGACAGCAGCAACAATACACCAGACCGCGTGGACCGCAATGAACTTTGGGTAGACGTGGCCATAGAGCCAGTAAAGGCTGTTGAATTCATCTATATTCCTGTACGCATCAAGAACACCGGGGACATCCAAGCCGGTCTGTAATACAAACCCAAACCAGGATCAGGGGCGAGATTTATTCTCGCCCCTGATCCTTTTGCCAGACCCTCCAGAAATAAACCAGCACAGATTCCAGCTGACCTGCTGTAATTTTCAAGGTTTGACCATAAATATCTGTAGAACAAATGAATCATTTGTGAAGGAGATTTATATCATGGCTATAGCCTCGTTAACCAAATTTACAGTGCCACTTGGTGGTGATACTGCGGCTCAGGGCCTGCTGATGCCCAAACTCAAGTATCGGTTTCGTCTGACATTTTTGAATTTTGGCGTAAGTGGATCCACTACCGAATTGACCAAGCAGGTTGTGGATTTTGCCCGTCCTCAGGTCACATTTGATGAACAGATTATTGAAATCTACAACAGTCGTATCAAGTATGCTGGCAAGCCCACATGGGGCGATACCACTGTGAATCTGCGTGATGACGCCAGTGGCCAGGTCAGCAAGCTGGTGGGTGAGCAGGTGCAGAAGCAGTTTGATTTCATGGAGCAGAGCAGTGCCCGCAGCGGTATTGATTACAAGTTCCAGATGAATTGCGAACTACTGGATGGTGGCAATGGCGCCAATGCTCCGGTGGTTCTGGAGAGTTGGGAACTGTATGGCTGCTACGTCAAGGACGTCAACTACGGCGACCTCAACTACGGCGAAAGTGCTCCGGTTCAGATCGCATTGAGTATTGCATTTGATAATGCAATACAGAAACCTGATGGTAGTGGTATTGGTGCTGCTGTGGCCAGAACACTGGGCAGCGTTATAACAGGATAATAAACTTATGAGTTTTGCAGGTTCTTTAGGCACAGTTCTGCGTGGTCTGAATGGAACCAGTGACACAGTCCGGGACTATACCCATGCGTCCCGGACTTTTGTTTCTGATAACTATGCATTGCTGCCCAAAACCAAGCGATGGTGGCATGTGTATTTTGAGCTAACCCCCGAGGCCCGGATTCTGTATGAGAAGATACAGAAGGAAACAAACCCTGGAGGAGATCACAGATTCAGCACAGCCACATACAATGTCACTCAGGATACTTATTTTTTGAGTTTGTTAGCCAAAACTGTGAAATTGCCTGGTATCAAAATGGATACCAAAAAGCACAATCATTACAACAAGCAGGTCATATCCATAAACAAAGTCAACTATGACGACATCAATGTGGATTTTCATGACGATGCATCAGGATATGTCAGAGCATTCTGGGACGCCTACTATCTGTATCACATTCAGGACAGCAGGTATCGAGACTATAGCAAAGTAAGCGGTCAGGGTTTACCTGTGCCTCTGGACACCTGGGGTTATGATTCTGCAGATGTTGCAGTCAATCTGAGTTCTCTGACCATGTATGGAAACCCAGCACTGGATAATCATCATTATGGGCTGGATACGGTAAATCGTGAGTCGGGTGGTAAAGGAATCCAGGGTCATCTGGATCGAATAAGTCCGTTCCTGAGATCTATAAAAATCTATCATTTCAGCCGTCCCAGTGGCACTGGCGCAGAAAAAGATTTTCCACACTACACTGAATATACTCTGGTAAATCCAGTGATCACCAGTTGGGATCAGGACACACTGGACTATTCCAGTGGTGATTCAGCAGTGAACACCATGGGCATCAGTTATGAAACACTGCTGTATGCCACAGGAAAATTGGATGGTACCAATTCCCAAGTGGCCAGTTGGAATCAGTTACAAAAAACCTGGTACGACAACAGCAAGTCGCCCCTGCCCAATGCTCAACAGCGATTGCTAAACACTGGCATCGACCTGATCACCAATCCGGCTCAAACTCTCAGACGTTTGGCCACGCCGCAGGGTGTATTCAACGCAGTCAAAGATGTGGCCACCTGGAGGGGAGCATCAATACCGGGCATCAACGCCAATTTTACCGGAACTGGCACTGGTGCAAAAATTCTGAATGCTGCCACCAACAGTGCTCAGCAATATTATAACGTGAGCCCCAGCAGCATCAATGTACCCAACGCTGCAGGTGCAGTCAGTGCTTTGCGATCTCTGGGCAATCGACTCAAGCTACCATCTAAGTAAAACACCCTGGGGCAATCGCTAAATACTTATATGAGTACTTATTTCAACAGCCAGGGTCAGACAGGACCCATAGACGTAGCTATAGAAGCCACTCAGTTTGACAACCTGAAAAGTCTGGTTCAGAACCGAGTCAGTGATCCTGAACTGCAAGCAGAATACATTGCAGCTTTTGCCCTAGTGGCTCAGAGTCTGAACCTGACTGCGGCTCAGTTTGCTGATCTGATGCGGCAACAGGGAGACAGCTACGAACAGGATGTCTGGCTGGCAGCATATCTGAATCAGAATCGTGTGAGTAATTCCAAACTGGGCATAGCATTGAACCTGAACACACCTTTTGGTGTTCAGAGAGAGATCAGGGCATAAACACATGGGTAAATTTGCACAGGGTATTTTTATCCCCAAGAATCCTGACAAATACGTGGGCAAGCGAAAAATTTGCTTCAGGAGTTCATGGGAATTGGTTCTGATGAATTTTCTTGACAATCACATCAGTGTGCTGAAATGGGCCAGCGAAGCCATAGCCATACCCTATATGTGCCCATTCAAAAAGCGAGTAACACAATATGTACCAGACTTTTTTGTCATCTACCTGGACCGAGATGGTACCCAGCATGTGGAAATTGTGGAAGTCAAACCTTTCAAAGAAACTGGTCAGCAAAAAACTCGCAGTCAGCGAGATACCCTGGTGAGCATTCGCAATCTGGCCAAATGGGCCGCAGCCCAGGCCTATTGTGAAAAAAACGGATTCAAGTTTCGGGTGCTCACTGAATTTGACATTTTCTCCATGGGCAAAACTCAATGAACACCAACTTGGAAAAAATATTCAATCTGGGGCACACTGACACGGCACAGCTGGTCCCAGCATCTGAACCCTCGGTATCCATGATCACTGAACTAACCAAGTCAGTGGGTAACCTGGACAAGATCAATGAGGCTCTGCCTCAGGTGGTGGGTCTGGAAGCCAGTGAGC
>Ga0208966_1000110_pt1 | contig 26124 bp, 40 predicted proteins | sample GreLakmeHU45MSRF_FD_187701 | JGI IMG/M metagenome (GOLD analysis project Ga0208966, IMG submission 187701) | Freshwater lentic microbial communities from great Laurentian Lakes, MI, USA - Great Lakes metaG HU45MSRF (SPAdes) | ecosystem: Environmental > Aquatic > Freshwater > Lake | place: Great...
GCCCGCACCTGCGCCCGCACCAGTAGCTAAACCGGCGCCCGCACCTGCTGAACCAAAACTAGGAAGTTGGCAAGAAATAGCAAAATTGAATAACATCACTGATCCTAGAAAATTGAAAGCTGGAAGTAGAATTGAACTTCCAAACGGTCAAGGCAGTTATTATGTTACCAAAGGTGATACATTAAGCGGTATTTCACAAAGATTAAACACAACAGGTGATCCACAATACAGAGAACCCGGATCAGTTAACAAAACATCAGCTAGCTCGGCACCTGCACCTTCTTTAGGTAATACCGAGATAGCAAATGATAAAGCGGCCACACAGTATGGCACAGACCAAAAAGATGCTCAGAATAGGATAGATGCTAGAACAGATCAGCTGGCAAGAATTGAAAAACTCAGAAATGAGCTGCCTAATACACTAGATGGCACAAGTAGCCGCTCAGGTAACAACGGAACCGTATCATCAAATAATGAGTCAAGTGTTGATAGACTAAAAACTTCGGCGGAAGAAAACAAATCATTAAACAGAATTAAATCACTTGCTGGTTTAAAATAAACACGCCTTAGGACTGTGTGCCCGGCTGCTGGGTGAGATATCATAGGATTCGCTACCCGAAGATAATTCAAAGTGAGCATTTAGCATAAATACTACATTATGCTAACAAATTCGGGAACAATAACATGAGAGCAAGTGAAATATACGAAACCGCCGTGGAAGACTTAAAAAATAGACTTCCTAAACTTAAAAGTCATACCTATGATTCTATTGACAATCTAATGCAGGACATTAGCTTCCGTCATAGAATTACTGGTAAAAAACTACATGATTTATTTGTACACAAATATGGCCATACTCCGGATACATGGATTAAAAAACTTAAAGATAGGTTAGAGGAACGAGGTGTGGCGGAAGGCTCAGAACCAGATGCTTACGGTAGAACTGGTGAAAAACATGAATGTGGTTCTTGCGATGGCACTGGAATAGATACACACGATGGTGAATGCTCAGAATGTGGTGGCAAAGGCTGGGTAAGAGATAAGGAATCATTGAAGAAGCAAGGTATGGCGGAAGCAACAGGTGATGAAAAGTTTGACACCATGATGGGCAGAATGACTGCTGAGCCAAAGTATCCTGACAAAGAAATGCCACCAACAAGTATTCCTGAATTGATACAATGGGCTCACGAAAACAGAAAAAAATACCATGAGTATTTTGCTGGCTGGGCTCGAAAAAATAAATTTACAAATGTAAACGATGCACTAGAATGGTTTGGTGACAATGTTGATCCTTCTAACCCATGGGGACCAAAAGACCGTATAGATGTTTTTGGACGGCCTGCGGCAGAAGAACTACAAGATGCAGCCAAGCACGATCCCAAGGCAGCAGAACTAATGACTGTTTATGCATGTTATGAAGAAATTGTGTTTGATTGGCCAGATGATTATCGTCAGATGAATATGCCAGACTCAAGAAAAGGAACAGATGAGGGTGTGGCGGAAGGCATGGCTGGCAAGGTTTTGTTCCGTGGTACAGGAGACAATGGTGGCACATATGAAATCATTCAGTCTGGTCCCAATGATTACATGATTCACGCCAACGGTAAGCACATTGACACTTATGGTAGTCTACAGAGAGCCATGAGTGTGCTACAGAATGAAGTGCCAGGATTAACTAAAGGTGTGGCGGAAGACGCTGGTGACTCACAGATCAAACCTGGAATGAAAACTCAATACGGAACTGTAGTCTCTGTAAAGGGAAACACTGTCACAGTCAGAGCATCAAACGGTGAATTGACCACTGTGAATATTCACGATATAAAGCAAGGTATGGCGGAAGGAACTAAAACCGGCGACCCAGTGTATATAGAAGGATGTGAATGGGATGACGTTGTTAACTGGTTAGTTAAAAACGTAGGACCAATAACTAAGAAAAATCCAAACTATGCTCAAGGATATGAGGGTCGTGGGTGGATTCTATACCCTACAAATCGTACAGATGAAGAAGGCTTGGAAGTTCTTGAATTAAGCGCCAATACAAAATTAGCCAATAAACAAGTATTAGCGAAAAGAATTCAAATGGCTTGTTCTGGTCAGCAAGGTGTGGCGGAAGAAGAATCTGAAGGAGCAATACAGCGCAAGCAATACCCAGAGTATTATAAACATAGAGACTCAGGTACAATTTTCAGAACTCAAAATGCTGACGGTCAAAGAATGGATATAACTCCCGATGATGAAGAATGGGACGACCATTACAAACAACAGTTTAAAGATATGCCTACACCCAATGATGGCGGTTTTTGGAACTCTGACAACACAGCAGCCTACGTTGAAGAAGACTGGAATAAAGTCAACAAGAAAGACAAGACTAGTGGTATGAGTCAAAAGGCGGTGAATGCTTATCGTAGAGAAAATCCAGGTAGTAAGTTAAAAACTGCTGTAACAACTAAGCCAAGTAAATTAAAGAAAGGCAGCAAAGCTGCCAACCGTCGTAAAAGTTTCTGTGCTAGAATGGGCGGTAACAAAGGTCCCATGAAAAAACCTAATGGTAAACCTACTCCTAAAGCATTAGCACTACGCAGATGGAATTGCGAGAGTGTAGAAGAATTACAAGAATTAGTAATGCTTGCAGAACAAAAAGTTGCTGAAGCTAAAAATCTAAAACAACAAGCAGCCATTGCTATAGCTAAGAAAAAAAAAATAGTTGAATCAGTTGAACAACAAGATGTAGGACAGATTAAAGATTTTATTGGATGGTCAATGGAAACTTTGAATATGCAAAAACCATATCCTAAGTTTACATTGAGCAGAAATACAAAGCAAGCACAACAAGGTCATCACACTGGTTTGCATCAAGGTGATAGAATATGGGTATATATTGAAAATAGAAACTTAGTTGATATTTTCCGTACTATATTCCATGAACTTGTACATCATAGACAAGACCAACTAAATATGATTAAAGATGGTGACAGTTATCCTGGTAGTCCTATTGAAGCATTAGCTGATATGATGGCGGGAAAGTATATAAAGATATACGGTAAAGATCATCCGGAGATATTTCAATAAGGGTAAATTTTTACACAAAAAGTTTGACTTCTTTGCGATTTCCTGTATAATAAGTACTTTCTGAAGGAGTATTTATGAGTGATGTGAAAACATTCAACGGCGACCAAAAAATCAAACTTACCCAACTTGTCAATGAGGGTATGGCAGTAATGCATGAAATTGACACATTAAATGGTGGTCTTACAGACACTATCAAAGCAATTGCAGAAGAACTAGAAGTTAAACCTAGTGTACTTAAAAAGGCAATTCGCATCGCCCATAAAGCAAGTTTAGGGCAAGCAAATCAAGAACACGAACAACTCAACACAATCTTGGAGACAGTTGGCAAGACACTATGAGTTATGTTGACGCCATCCATTCAAGGGATGAGGATCGTATCTATGTGGTAGAACGTGGTAGTGACGGTAAGCGCCACTACACTGAATATCCTGCCAATTATGTTTTTTATTATCCCGATAATAAAGGTAAGCATCGTAGTATCTATGGTAATCCAGTAAGTAGATTCAGTACACGCAAACGTGCAGAGTTTGAAAAAGAACGCAGGATACATGGTGGTAAGGAACTCTTTGAGAGTGATGTTAATGTAGTGTTTCGTTGTTTAAGCGAAAACTATTTGGGTGTTGATGCACCTAAACTACACACTTGTTTCTTTGACATTGAAGTAGACTTTGATCCAGAAAAAGGTTTTAGTCCTACTAGTGATCCATTCAATCCAGTAACTGCTATCAGTATGTATTTTGATTGGCTTGACCAATGTATTACCCTAGTTATTGCTCCTAAGCATATGACCATTGAAACTGCTTGGGAAATAGTTAGAGAGTTTCCTAATTGTTTTCTTTGCAATTCTGAAAAAGAAATGTTTGATACATTTTTTGAATTGATTGAAGATGCTGATGTGTTGACTGGCTGGAACAGTGAAGGATATGATATACCATATATGGTTAATCGTGTCACCCGTGTAATGAGTAAAGACGATACACGCAAATTCTGTTTAATGGGTCAACTACCCAAGCCAAGAGAATATGAACGATTTGGTAAGTCAGAACAGACTTATGATTTGGTTGGTCGTATTCATATGGACTATTTGCAACTCTATAAGAAGTACAATTATGAAAGTCGCCATAGTTATAAACTAGATGCGATTGGTGAGATGGAAGTTGGTGAAAACAAAACACAATATGAAGGTACACTTGACCAGTTGTATAACAAAGACTTTAAAAAGTTTATTGAATACAATAGACAAGATACTATGTTGTTGGTTAAGATTCACAACAAATTGAAATTTTTAGAATTAGCTAATCAATTAGCGCATGAGAATACAGTATTGTTACCAACAGTAATGGGTTCAGTTGCAATGATTGAGATGGCTATATTTAATGAAGCGCATGAGCGTGGATTAGTGGTTCCTGATAAAAAACGAAAGACTGAAAATGCAGAAGATGTTCAACAAGCGGCAGGTGCCTTCGTTGCTACGCCCAAAAGAGGCATGCACGAATACGTCGGGGCAGTCGATATTAATTCACTCTACCCCTCGGTTATTAGGGCCCTCAACATGGCGGGAGAAACCATTGTTGGTCAAGTCAGACAAACACTCACAGACCAATACATGAAAGACAAGGGTCTTAGATTAGCCCAAGAAAAGAAAAGGTATAAAGATGGTGATGATGATGTTACTGGCGCTGTACTATGGGAAGGCTTGTTTGGAGCACTAGAGTACGCATCTATTATAGCACAAGAACGTGGCACTATGCTTACCGTTGATTTTGAAGATGGTCGTAGTGAAGAAATGAGTGCGGCAGAGATATGGAAAATGATATTTGATAGTCACAAGCCTTGGATGCTTAGTGCTAACGGTACAATTTTTACATATGAGAAAGAAGGAGTAGTTCCGGGTCTATTAAGACGCTGGTACTCGGATCGTAAAGAAATGCAGGAGAAACTTAAAGAAGCAACGACCCAAGAAGATAGAGAATATTGGGATAAGCGACAACTGGTACGCAAGATTTTGCTTAACTCTGCATATGGTGCACTATTGAATGAGCATTGTCGTTTCTATGACAAGCGTATTGGTCAAAGTGTTACATTATCTGGTCGGCAAATTGTTAGACATATGATGAGCAATATCAACGAAACGGTAGAAGGTGTTTACTCACATGAGGGTAATGCTATTGTATATGGTGATACTGACTCCTGCTATTTCACAGCTTATCCTGTTCTCCAATCGCAAATAGCAAATGGAGAGATGATATGGGACAAAGAAACTTGCATAGGTTTATATGATAGCATTGCTGACCAAGCAAACGAATCATTCCCTGCATTTATGGAGAAAGCATTTCACTCACCACGTAAGAATGGTGAGATCATTAAAGCTGGTCGTGAACTAATAGGTGACCGTGCTATCTTTATTACTAAGAAACGCTATGCTATCAATATCTTTGACAAAGAAGGTAAACGAAAAGATAAAAATGGTAATCTAGGTGATATCAAAGCTATGGGTCTTGATTTGAAACGTGCGGATACTCCTAAATACGTACAAGAATTCTTAATGAGTGTTCTAAGTATGGTCATTCAACAAGGTAAAGGTCGTGATGAGGTAATTGAAACTATCAAAGACTTTAAACGAACACTATCCGAACAAGACAGTTGGACAAAAGGTTCACCTAAATCAGTTAACAAGTTGACGATGTATGGTGAGAAGGAAGCAAACAGTAGTAAAGGTCGTGAGAACATGCCCGGTCATGTACGTGCGGCACTAAACTATAACTATCTACGTAGAGTCAACGGTGACCAATATAGCCAGAAAATTGTTGATGGCATGAAGGTAGTAGTTTGCAAAATGAAACCTAATCCATTGAATTTTACAAGCATTGCTTACCCAACAGATGAACTAAGATTACCTAAATGGTTTACAGACTTACCCTTCGATGATAAGGCAATGGAACAAACACTTGTCGATGAAAAAATTGACAACTTACTCGGAGTATTAAATTGGGATATAAAAACCAATATTGATACTGATTCAACATTTAGTGATTTATTTACGTTTGGTTAAATTAGTGTTTGACATTCGCAAAATATTCCATTATAATACACATATAATCTTCCTAAATAACTTAAAGGACACAAAATGAAAGATACACTACTAGACATTATTCAACATACTTCTGCATTGGGTTTTATTGACCTAATCAAAGTTACCGGTACTGATACTACCACAAATATCTCCGCAATTGCAGAAGATAAAACTGTTATTGTTAGCGGCACATTTAAAAATCCTAACCCCGAATTTATCGGTGTATTTGGTATGCCTAATCTAGGAAAACTTAAAACTATTCTTAGTTTCGATGACTACGATGAACATGCAAGAATTTCAATGACACGTATTAATCGTGATGGCGTTGATACTCCGGATAGTATTCACTTTGAAACTAAAGACGGTACATTCGTAAATGATTATCGTTTGATGGCTAGAAGTGTTATTGATGACAAAGTTAAACAATATTCTTATAAAGGTAACGGTTGGAATGTCGAATTTGAACCTAGCGTAGCAGGTATTCTACGACTAAAGAAACAAGCAAGTGCTAACAGCGAAGAACAAAACTTTGTAACTAAACTTGAAAACGGTGAGTTGAAAATTTATTTCGGCGATCCTAGTACGCACAGTGGTAATTTTGTTTTTCAAAATAATATTACAGGCTCATTAACTAGCAAGTGGGCATGGCCTGTTACTCAAGTAATGAGTATTCTTAGTTTGCCTGGTGATAAGAAATATCGCATCAATGACCAAGGTGCTACTGAGATTACAGTTGATAGTGGTCTTGCAGTTTATCAATATCTATTGCCAGCTAAGACAAAATGATTAAGGGACTGACAGGCACATGCGGGGTAACCGTATCTGCTGGAAACACATTATTGCCTTATATTGCTTCCAATATAAATAACCCTATGATGGGTATGATACGTATCAATATGACAGACCTAGAAGTGTTTAATGGCTCAACTTGGCAACAAATAACTTCTAGCTACGCCACAGTGACTTTGGATCAAGACATACTAGACGTACTACAGTGGGCACGTAAGAAGCGTGACGAAGAATTAGAATTTGAACAACTGGCAAAAGATAATATTGCTATCAATGATTTATTAAGTCAAATCAAAGAAAAGCAACATCAGGCGAAAATGATAGCGACACTAATCAAAAAAGAAGAAACAGTTTAATGGAACAAGCGAACTTATCTAATCAACATAACCCTGAATGGGCATTGTTCTTACCCGCCGTCAGTAGTTTTTATATTAGTGGCTTAGGTAAACAACGTGAGGGTGAACCTTACTTTGATTTAGCACGAATCCCTGCAGCCTTTAACGGTGATGTTGAAAAACTAAATTTCTTAAACAGCAAAGAAGGTCTCTACTATTATAAATGGGGACTATACTCTGCCGGTCATGCTAACTTAGATACAACTAAAGATGACCATAATGAAAGTATCATTCGCAAACGTGAAAAAGGTACATTCATGTTAGGTGACAGTGGTGGATTTCAGATTTTAAAAGGTCAATGGCCAGCTGATTGGAAAGATCCTAATTGCCACAAAGCAATGATTAAACGTAAAGCAGTATTGAAGTGGATGGACACATATATGGATTATGGTATGTGTTTAGATATTCCTAGTCAATCTGAAACTACTTTCCATCTTAAAGATAAGAACGGTAATAGCGTACATGGCATTAGAAATGTTGACGATGCCATTGTTGCTACTCATATCAATAACGAATATTTTATTAACAATCGTTCTGGTGAATGTAAGTTTCTAAATGTATTACAAGGTCGCACTCATACCGATAGTGATAAATGGTATGATGAAATGAAAAAGTATTGCGATCCAAACATATACCCAGATAATCATTTCAATGGTTGGGCATTCGGTGGACAAACTAAAGTTGATATTCACCTAACATTGCGTAGAATGGTTGATATCATTTATGATGGATTACTAGTAGAAGGTAAGCATGACCTAATTCACTGTTTAGGTGTGTCAATACTTGAGTATGCAGTATTATTTACTGATATTCAGAAAGCTATTCGTAAGTACCACAATCCAAAACTACAAATTACATTTGACTGTGCAAGCCCATTCTTCAGTGCGGCAAAAGGTCTAGCATACTTTAATAACAGTATTGACCATGGTAAAAAATGGTCATACAGTATGGAAAAGACTGCTGAGAACAAAGACTATGCCACTGATAATCGTAAGTTCAGTGATGCTGTATTGGCTGATGGTATCCATAAACTCTTTACAGACAGTCCAGTAACTGATAAACTACTACTGAAGGACTTGTGCTATCGAGGACATGGCTTCATTGGTCAACATAACAAAGAAACTAAAACAAGTTGGGATACTTTGAGTTATACATTGTTACAAAGTCATAATGTTTATCAGCACATCTATGCTGTACAAGAGGCTAATCGTAGATACGAGACTGGTGTAGTTCCTGGTATGATTATTCAAAAGAACACAGGCATTACATTTCAAAAAGTTGTTAATGAAGTATTCTCGCAAACAACTAGACAAGCTAGCCACAATGTTATTGACCAATATAGTAAACTATGGGAACAAATGCAATCAGGTAGTCAGGGCATGAGTGGTAAAAAAACAGTAAATTCATTAACTAAATTTAACGAACTATTTGCATTAGCATAAGATTACTATGAATAAAAACGGTTTGATTTCATCAATCAATAATGACACTATTGAAGAATACACAACAGGAGATATACCTCAAATGGATGACCAACGACAAATGGCATTGGCTGAAAAACGTCAACGCATCAAACAAGAAGCAAAACGATATATATGGGTTACGTTTCAACGTGAGGGCATTCATTGCTATCCTCAAGCCGGACATGACCCTAAACTAGCAACAGGTGATGAATATGATGTAAGTTTCTTGGGAAGCCCGCATCGTCATATTTTTCACTTTTGTATCGGTATTCAAGTCTTTCATAATGACAGGGATATCGAATTTATTCAATTCAAGCGTTGGCTTGAGAAATTGTATCAAGGCGTACTTGAATTGAATCATAAAAGCTGTGAAATGATTAGTGATGACCTCTACGAAGTTATTGCTGAACGTTATCCAGACAGGGAGGTTCGTATTGATGTATCAGAAGATGCAGAGAACGGATGCTCAATTCACTATAATACAACTAAACCACATCTTACAATCGCTATTTAAAGGAAATATAATGGCAAAACATAATTATCAACCTAATCCTAAAGTTCATCAACTCTTTGAAGACCTAGAAAAATACAAAGAGTTTTGTGTAGACTTTGGATATAAGTATGATGAGACAACATTATACGACATGCGTTCATACGTATATCGTCAACATCAAAAACAACTTTCAGGTAAATGGCCTAAAGACAGTTGGGCTGAGGATGCACGTAGAATATGACCATGCGTAAACTTTATTACATGGGCCTTGAGCCATATAAAGCACGTTATACATTACAATTAACGGAGTGGAACGAGCGTGTATTTAAACGCCGTGATATTAATTATGTTATTGTACCGGGTGAAACACTAAGCAATGACCAAGCAATTGTTACTGGTCAAGTATTAGATGCACATGGTCGTACATACTTTGGTATGTCACAACTAATGAATTTGATTAAGATGATGAAAGCAGGGGAACTAAGCAATGAAGATGTTATCTACTTTGAGGACATGTTTCAACCCGGTATCGAGAGCCTTCCTTATATACTTAATCAAATCGACAGTGTTAATCGGCCTCGCATTTATGTTCGCTGTCTTGCTCAATCCATTGATCCTGATGATTTCGTTCATGTATGGGGCATGTCTAAGTTTATGGGTCACTATGAAAAAATGGTTGACTCGTTTGTAGATGGTGTTCTTGCATCAAGCGAAGAAATGGTAATGCATATGAAAATTGCAGGCTGGGAAGCCCCGATTTATAATATATCAGGTCTTGCATTTGGTAAAGATGAAGTACGTGAACGTGTTACCGAAATTAAACCATTTAATGAACGTACACCTCGTATTGTATTTACCGCACGTTGGGATCAAGAAAAGCAACCTGATTTCTTCATGGATGTTATTGAAGAATTCAATAATAGATACGGTAATAGGAGTGCAGAGTTTGCAATATTAAGTGGTGCACCACTACGTAGCAACAATAGTAGTTACATGGAACGCACACGAAAGATGCGTAGTGAAGGTAGTCTTAAAATCTATGAAGACCTAGATAAAAACGCCTACTACAATATACTAAATGATAGTCGTATTCTATTCAATTGTGCATTACAAGATTGGGTATCAAATACAATCAGTGAGGCAGATGCACTAGGATGTAATGTTTGCTATCCTGCTTATAGAAGTTTCCCAGAAACACTAAGCAATGATGCAACTAGAATGTATTTACCCTGGAGTGTTGAAGATGCGGCTATTAAATTATATAATATGTTACATCAACCGCACACTAAACAAGGAAATATTAGTGACTGGACTGATAAAACAGTCGATAGAATTTGTGATATCATTGAGGAGCCATTAGGTAAGGGTTTAAAATGGTTGCGTATGGATACAGATTATCGCAAACACACTAGAGAAAGCAAATACTAACATGGCAACACGCAAAAAGAAAGTAGAAGAACCTACTGTAGTTAAAGGCAATCATCTAACCGTAACAACTTACCCTGACGGTAAGACAACATTGGAATGGGATGATGGTGCTTTACTTAAGGAAGTTCAAGAGGCAATAGCCTCAGTAGAAAGTAAACCCAAAAAAGGAAATAAAAAATGACAGTACATAACAACATTAGAGATAAATTTGAAGATTATCTAAAAGAGAATGAAAAATTTGAAAGCGGTAATGCGGCAGCAGGTACACGTGCCCGCAAAGCACTAGCAGAAATGACTAAAGAAATCAAAGCACGCCGTAATGAAATTACTGCTGAGAAGGCTGCACGTAAAGAAGCTAAGAGTTAATGAACAAAATAAATCTTTTCTCTACCCCACTGTGGAGTACAATGTTAGACGATTATCAAATTTTAAATGATAACCTTCTATCAGCGTCTCGGCAATATAAACAGGGACAGGATTATTTTGACATTAACAATGATGCAGTACAGTCATTAAAAAAACAAGTACTTCCTATAATTAGTGATATTGCTAAAGACTGTGGTCTATCAGAAAGTTTTACTGTAACAGGTAGACAAAATCCCATGATGCCCGGAAATAATAATAGTCCGCATCATCACCTTGATTGTATGCTTGCATTAGTATATTACATACTGGTTCCTGCTCAGTCAGGAGATATATTATTACATGATCCTAGAGGTTCTATCTTATGGCAAGACCCACAAGCAAGAACTGATGTTACATGGAAATCACATAGACACTCTATTATCTTACCTTATCATAAAATTACTCCGGTACCCGGAATGTTACTAATATTTCCGGGATATGTGATACACTCAGTTGAACACAACTTAAGCAATGACTTAAGATTATCTATTGCTATATCTACGAGGTTTGAATGAAAACAGTTATTATTACAGGTGCATTGGGTTTTATAGGTAGTCATACTTGTAAAGCCTTTAAAAGGGCCGGCTATTATGTCATAGGTATAGATAGAAATGTATTTGTACCCGGTGCAACAACATACATTGATGAGTTAATCAAAGACGATTTTGAAGTAATGGCAAGTTTCTGTGCTATAAACAAACAAGCAGAAGCTATCATTCATTTAGGTGCAACAAGTTTAGTTGGTCCTAGTATGAGTAATCCCGGATTATACTACAACAATAATGTTGCAAAAACTAATTCAATGCTACAACAATTAGCTGATGCTAAATGGAAAGGTGGTATTGTTTTTAGTAGTAGTGCGGCAATTTATGGCAGTGACGAATATAATAAACCCTGGAAAGAAAAAGATAGAAAAGATCCAATCAGCCCCTACGGTCGTAGTAAATTAATGGGCGAACAAATTATAAAGGATCATTGTGATGCACATGGATTTAAAGCTATCGCACTAAGATACTTTAATGCATGTGGTTGTGATCCTGATAATGAATTAGGAAATACCAAAGACGATACTCATATAGTACCCAGAGTAGTATCTAGTTTAATTACCAAACAACGGTTAGTTATTAACGGTGATGATTTTGAAACTGAGGACGGTACATGTGTGCGTGATTATTTGCACGTAACCGATATTGCAAATGCACATGTTAAATCAGTTGAAATGTTATCTACACAAGAAAAGCCATATAGGCCCTTCAATTTGGGTACTGGTAAGGGATACAGTAATTTAGAAATTATTAAAGAAGTTGAGAAAATATCTGGAGTAAAGGTACCTTACAATTTTGGTCCTAGACGAGAGGGTGATCCGGCCTTGCTAATTGCTAACCCAAATAAGTTTATGAAAAATTCAGATTGGGTACCTCAATACAGTGATTTAACTACAATAGTTAAAACTACTATTGACTGGATGAAAAAAATAGATTATACTATCGAATGATAAATAAAGATGTAACACAACGGTTACAAAATGTCAAAACAAAGCACTCACAACGGAGGGTTATCAAATGAGTTACAACAAGACAAAAACAGATCCTGAATTAGGATTAAAAGTACATGAACACTTAGTAAAAATGGGTGTTGAAACGCCAACGTTTCAAACAGCATTAGACCGCAAAGATAAAATTGCTGAGATTGAAAAAAGTTTCAGTCATATCATGCAGGTTCTAGGTTTAGACTTAGCCGATGATAGTTTAATAGAAACACCAAAACGTGTTGCTAAAATGTATGTCAATGAAATTTTCTGGGGGTTAGATTATGAAGCATTTCCAAAGTGTACGACTGTCGATAACAAGATGCATTACAATGAAATGGTCGTTGAACGCAACGTTAACGTCCAAAGTAATTGCGAACATCACTTTGTTGTTATTGATGGGCTGGCTACAGTGGCTTATGTTCCGAAACAAAGAGTACTCGGATTATCAAAAATTAATCGTATTGTCGAATATTTCAGCAAGCGCCCTCAAATCCAAGAGCGACTTACAGAACAAATCTTCCACACTCTCCAATTTATACTGGAGACTGAAGATGTTGCGGTAATGATTGACGCACAACACTATTGTGTTAAGTCACGCGGTGTAGAAGATACAGGTAGTTCTACTGTAACAAGTAGATTGGGCGGTGGTTTTAAGTCTGATCCAGCGGCACGTGCAGAGTTCTATCAAATCGCTAGACAAAAATGAAACTGTATAAACATAGCAACGGTAAGATGCATTTCTTTCCTGAAGTAATTCCTAAAGGTTGGGAAGTTATGTTGAATCCAAATACATTTAATGTTATATGGCGTAGGATTAGGGGCAGAAATAATGAATGCACTAGAGGCTAAAAAATTCATTCGCCGGGTCATGGGTCCGCCGAGAAGAACACTAGAAGGAAATGAGCGTGAGCATATGCTTACTGTATTTGCTTTATTAGGTCCTATTTCTAGCACTAATAATCAACATACTTGGACTGACGTTTATGAACATGCTGGAAAAACTTATCATCATACCATTGGTGCTAGCATAGATGAATTAGAAGAAATACTAACAGATGATTTTCAATAAGATTAAAGAACTAAAAGAACGTGGATTAATTATTGGTATTACCTTTAGTCAATTTGACTTGTTACATGCAGGACATATTGCAATGCTTAGTGAAGCAAAGAATCATTGTGATTATTTGATTGCTGGCTTGCAAAACAATGCACAGTGGGATAGACCAGAAAAGAATGAACCAATTCAAAGTATTGTAGAACGACAAATTAGTTTAAGTGCGGTACGCACAGTAGACGAGATTGTTATCTATAATACAGAGAAGGATTTAGCAGACATTTTATTAACATTACCCATTGATGTGCGTATTCTAGGTGTAGAGTACGCTAAAAAAGATTTCAGTGGTAAAGAAATTTGTGAAGGAAGAAATATTAAGATTATCTATAATGGGCGTGACCATAGTTTTTCTAGCAGTAGCTTACGAAAAAGAATTATGGAAGCAGAGCAGAAAAAAGGTAAATAAAGATAACCGGCCTTATGGGCTCATCCCGGTATACAAATTCTGCGTCCTATGCTATAATTAACATAGGAGAAAATCATGGCAAAATATTATTCAACAAAGCATTACGGGCACAACATTGGTTTAAGTGCTGTATTTAGACAACCCAATGCAGACCACAGTCACTGTCACTTACTGCATGGTTACAGTTTAGCATTTACATTTACATTTGGATGTGATACACTAGATGATAAAAACTGGGCAGTGGACTTTGGTGGACTTAAACCACTGAAAGCATGGCTAGAAGATAATTTTGACCATAAGGTAGCATTAGATAAAACAGACCCGCATCTAGCTAAGTTTAAGGAACTAGAAGAATTAGATTTAGCAGAGATTAGAATATTTGATGGCGTTGGTGCAGAGAAGTTTGCCGAACATGCTTTCAACTTTGCTGATAAATTGATTAGAGAAAAGACTAGTAATCGGTGCTATTGTGTTCGTGTAGAATGTGCAGAACATGGCGCTAATTCGGCTACATACGAAGGTTAATAATGTGGGCACGTGAACAAAGTTATGTTTATCTCAAGCAGTACATTCAGTGCCGCAACAATACGCCTTGGCCAATGGCAGTGCCACAAGCGCATGACCGTGCTAGATGGACGTTACAACATCTAGGCGGTCTAGGTAGCATTTGGGACATACGCCGTAGTGATTGTACATATTATTATCCACAGGTAAAAAATGAAAAGAATGTGGAGACTTTGGGCTAAAAGTTTAGGAGAGAAAGCAGGTAGTACGGATAGTGAAGCTGACCGTATTGCTTGTATTCGTACCTGCATTGTGTTAACATATATCATAACTAACTGCTTTATTATAGCAGGTGTGATAAGACATTGGTAAATATAAAATGAGCAAACTTAAAATATCAGAACTGTTCTACAGTATACAAGGTGAAGGTCGTTACATGGGTGTACCAAGCGTGTTCTTACGCACGTTTGGTTGTAACTTTAAATGCGATGGCTTTGGAATGCCTAAAGGAGAAAAAAGTGTTGAGCGAAATATTATTGCAGAAAATGCAGAGAGTTTTAAATCTTATAAATCACTACCACTTGTATCTACTGGATGTGATAGCTATGCGAGTTGGGATCCACGTTTCAAACATCTCAGTCCTGTTCTCGACACCAATACTATTGTTGATACTATTACCAATTTACTTCCTCATGGTCGTTGGAAAGATGAGCATTTGGTTATCACGGGTGGTGAGCCGCTATTAGGTTGGCAACGTGCTTACATAGACTTGTTGTCACATGACAATATGCGTGGCTTACAAGAAATAACATTTGAAACTAATGGTACACAATTGATAGAGTCAGAATTAGTTAGCTTTTTGTATGAATGGAAGAAACATCGTTTCTTACATTGTCTGACTTTCAGTGTAAGTCCTAAACTAAGTATCAGTGGTGAAAATTGGGAAGATGCTATTTGTCCTGATGTTGTTGTGCAATATTATAATACTGGCTTTACTTATTTGAAGTTTGTTATAGCAACTAAAGAAGATGCGGAAGAAGCGGAGCAAGCAGTAAATGAATATCGTAAAAGAGGTTTTAAAGGTCCGGTGTATCTTATGCCTTGCGGTGGGGTTGAACGGGTGTACTCTCTTAATAATCGAAATGTGGCAGAACTCGCAATGCAAAAAGGCTGGCGATATAGTGACAGACTTCAAGTCCCGTTGTTCAAAAATGAGTGGGGAACTTAATGAAACAAGCAGATATACAAAATCTGTACTTTCTTGATGGGTTTTTATCACATGTAGTAGGCACAGAATTAAAATTTATTATCTGGCCCAAAAGATGTGCAATAACTGATAAAATACTTTGGTTAGAATATGCATATAAACAAACTGCAATGTGGACTGGTCCTGGTAATTCTGAATTTGAATATCGTTACTACGATAAAAATGAATTTTTAATTGCCAAAATTAGAGGCACAGTATGAGAACATATGATAGACGAATTGGCTGCACTAGAAAAAGATAGGAATGGGGACTTAAGTGGAATTTAATAATATAGCAATAACAGGACATACTAGTGGTATTGGTAAAGGACTGTACGACTATTTTACATCTGAGGGATGCGTGGTTAAAGGGTTTAGTTTAACAAATGGGTTTGACATTGCAAAAAAAGAAAATATTGATAGAATAATTGAACTAACAGCCGAATGCGATTTGTTTATCAATAACGCACATTGTGGTTATCAACAAGTTGAAATAGCAAAGTTGTGGCATCACCGACATTGGTATTCTAATCATTTTATAATTAATATTAGTTCAATAGCAGGAGAACCGCTTGCTGACCTACCAAACACAATGCCGTGGTTAGCCCCATACGGAGAAGAAAAGTACTCCTTAAACAAAATTAGCTGGAATATAAATCACAGCGGTAGCGATTGTAAAAGTATTGCACTAATGCCGGGTTTAGTTGCTACTAATTTTTATAATAGATACGCTACAGGACATAATGACGCAGAAGAACAGTACAATATGATTATGAAAACAAACAGTATTATAACTGTAGATGATTTAGTTAAGACTATTGATTTAGTTTTACAATCTATAAACGGCCGAAACTTCATTTCAAGTTTTACGGTGTTAAATGGATATTAACGTGATGACATGATAAACATGAACATATTATTTGGAAACTAAAACAATGAGAACATATGATAGACGAATTGGCTTCTTAGTCAGTTATCAAACTCTAATACCTCATGGTGGCATTGGTCAATTTGCAAAAAGTTTTTGTGAGTTGATGGATATTCATAATATTAAAGTCGATATCATTACTGATAAAGAACCCAAAGACAACGAATTTGTTAAGTCACTAAAGGCTAATATAATCTATCCATCCGATTCATTATCCTACACTACACATAGCAACATCTTTATGTATGGAGATACGTTTTGTTATGAACGTATGGCTAATTTTCGCAGTAGTATAATTCGTGCTTTAAGTAGTAATTTATACGACACTTTTATATGTAACACATATGAAACTGTGCAAGTTGCCAGCACGATGGGACTTGAAGATGTTATCCAAATAATTGCTTACACTCATTTAGAAAGTCAAATCTTTAAGGATACAAAGAACCCATTCTTATACAATACCAATGTATTGATGCGTCAGCAACTTAGTACTCCTAATATCTTTGTTGGTACACAAAGCAAACATAATCAACTTAGCCTAGATGAATCATCTTATCACTTGCCTATTCCTATTACAGAAAAAGGTTTACTAGAAGAACATCACAACCCACGTGAAGGTATATTGTTTATTGGTCGTTGGGAAGAGGGCAAGAATCCAGAATTGTTTTGTGACTTGATTGAACAAACAAAACTTCCAGCTAAAGTAATGACTAGCGCAAATGGTGCTAAGAAGTTTGAAGAACGATTAAAGAAGATTGGTATACCCTATGAAATTCGGGTGAGTATCATTGGTAAAGAAAAAGTTGACTTTATGACAAGTGCAAGAGTTGCATTTAATCCTAGTATAGTAGAGAGTTATGGTATGGCGTTCTATGAACAGATTACCCAATTACCCACATTTTGTTTAGAAAAACAACGCTGGACTAAAAACTTTCAAGGTAGATTTTTCTTTGTAACTAACAAAAAAGAAATGGCAGAAGATGTTAAAGATGCATATAATGCATACCCAACTGCTAAATCTTGGTATGACAAAAGTGCATTACAAGATACTCAAAACTCAGAAGCAGGTGTGCTTCATAAATGGATGGAATGTTTTAGAGATTTTGAGACAAAACAATCTAATAGTAATACAGCTAAAGTATTACAAAATACAACTATTGAATATAAAGAGTACATAAAAGAATTGAACCGTAGTGTTATATGTATTGACGATATCCGTTCGGTCTTGACAAATAAACATAAGTATGTTACTATATACACAGATGAAAATACCTATCTATCTAAAGACCCGAACTTTGAACCTTCGGAAACTAATAACGAACTCTTTATATTCGAATGACAACTAAACGAATTGGCTTTGCTTGCAAGTGGGCAGAAATTAACAAAAAAGGTGAAATCGTCAGTAGTGAGGGACTCAATACTGGCGGTACCACTATGGCATGGGCTAAACGCAATAGTCAGACTATTGTAGAAGAAAAGATTATTAATGTTGCCAAACAAAATATTACTAATACCCATAACTTAATCAAAAAAGTATCTGGTCTTCCTGAATCATTGCGTATGTTACGGTTAACCAGTGACATGTTAAGTTTTTACACACACAAAGATTATCACTACTTTTGGAAATCACAGAATACACAGGATTTACTTGCTAAGTGGTTTGCTCCATTAGGTGAAACTGCACGTGCTAACAATGTTCGTCTTAGTTTTCACCCTGACCAATTTGTAGTTTTAGCAAGTGACCGTGATGAGGTGGTAAATAATAGTATTACAGAATTTGAATATCATGCTGATATGATTCGTTGGATGGGTTATGGCAAGAAATTTCAAGACTTCAAATGTAATGTACACATTTCTGGTAGAAAAGGTCCTCAGGGTATTAGAGATGTTTATGGTAAATTATCACCTGAGGCACGAAACACACTTACATTAGAAAACGAGGAATATACACATGGACTCATGGACTGCCTTTCATTATCTGATATTGTGCCAACTGTGCTTGACATTCATCACCATTGGATTAGAGAAGGCGAATATATTAGAGCCGATTCGGATAGGGTTAAAAGCGTTATTGATAGTTGGCGGGGTGTCCGTCCTACTTTACATTATTCCGTCAGTAGGGAAGATGTACTTGGAGCACATGACCGACTTGTCGCACCCGATCATGGTGCGTTGATTGAATCTGGACATAGTAAACAGAAATTACGTGCCCATAGTGATTATTACTGGAATGATGCTGTTAATGATTGGGCATTGACATTCCTTGATAATTTTGATATGATGTGTGAGAGCAAGGCTAAGAATCTTGCTAGTCACAAACTATACGAAAGAGCGAAAGAAAATGGGATTATTTGATAGATTTAAAAAGAAGCCAGTAGAACAGGTAGTAGAACCCGTTAAGGAAAAGAAACCACGCAAATCTAAAGAAAAGGAACCTACGGTAGATATAAATGCAAATGCTAAAGACAAAGCAACAAAGGCAGGTGAACCGTATATTAATATTCTAAGTTTAGATATTGATCCTAATGATATCACTAGTGGTGCATTTGAACTAGACTGGAATGAAATTTTTGTAGCACGGTTGGTTAAGTCTGGTTACATGATGAGTAAGGATGACAAAGATAGTGATATCGTTGACCGATGGTTCCACCAAGTATGTCGCAATGTTGTTTTGGAAATGTATGAACAACAACAAGCTGATCCTACTAATAGAGACTTGAGAGAAGTTAAAACACGTGATTTGGGTAACGGGCGTACAGAGGTAAGTTAATGTCTAAACTTGGTTGTAAAAAAATGAACTTAAGTTTGAAGCGTACTCTTGTGCGGACTACTGTTCGAAAGACGAAAGAATATCCTACCGCAGGAACCATATTAGAAATGTATGGTGAATTAGTATCGTCATTTACTAAGCAAGATTTTACTGATTATGAAAAACTACATCGCAGTTGGGGAACCCCGGGACGGAAAAAACACATAATGTTAGAAATTGCGTTACGAAACAAAATGAGCGAACCAGTATGTGCTTTAGCAAAAATAAGGGCTGAAGACCTAATGCATCATCAAAAGATTCTTCAAGTATTACGTAATAGATGGTTAAATCTTGTAGAGCATAAAAAAAATATTGTTAATAATAACCCCGAGTTGTTTTGGCTAGGAATGGCAAACAAACTCAGTAGAGTTTCTAAAGAAAGAAAAGGTATAAAAATTTCTAGTGCATGGACTGAGGTTGAGTCTAGGGACGAACTAGTTACATTTCTAAAAGAATTATATGAAAAACAAGACGGTAAATGTGCTATTACCGGAGTTACTTTAGAACTAGAGATAGGGACTAAGAAGCCTAAGCCAAACAAATGTTCACTAGATAGAATTGATAGCAATCGCGGATATTATAAATCTAATGTTTGGTTTGTAGCATGGTGGGTCAACGCTATGAAGTCTGATATGACTATGGATACATTCCAAGACAGAATTAGAATTCTTAATTCATCATTAACTGAAAACAAAAGTACTACCCCTATGTAAATTAAAAGGTTGACAGATATTTAATACGGGTATATAATACTTGTATTAACTTAAAAGGTTTGTATGAGTAAAATATCGTTTGACCTGTTTAAAAAATCCTGCGAAGAAAGAGGATATACAGAGCGCATATATGAGGACCGTAATGTCTTTGTCCTATATTCCAACAACGGAATCAAATGCGAAATTAAAAAGAATCATTATACCATCGGATGGCTAGCACGACCAGAAGATGTAAAAGTGATGCGAGAAAGGTTTATTGAAGCTGGCTTTGCCGAGAAAAAGGGCAAGCGTAGTGAAAGTCGTAAGGATGAAAAAGACTTTATCAACCTACACTTTGACGGTGATGTACTTGAAAACTTTTGGGTATTACTTGGTATTATTGAATCTATTGAAACTATTGTACGCAAGGTACGTGGTCAAGCAATTAAGCCAATCGCACGTGAAGTAAGTGAACGTAATATCTTTGAGAAGATTGCCAAACGTTTCAAATACTTTATTGACAGTGAAGATGGATTTGGTTTAGAAAATACTAGAGCATTACTTGAAGGTGATAGTATTGACCATTTAATTACTATTGGTGAGAGTGTCAATCGTACTAAAGAAAATACATATCGTGAACACATTGTACCTTGCATTTTAATTTACAATCAAGCAGTAACAATGACTATGGAAAAACGTAGTGTCACAGAAATTGCACAAATGATTAAAAATAATTTAGCTATCGTTTTGATTACTAATGAGGAAGCAGAGTTACTAGACAACGAGTTGGATATGCAAACTAGTATGCCCGAAAATTGGAAATTTGGAGATGATATTTTTGCCAGATTAAGTGTTGCCCAAATAAAATTGAAATAACTTGACAAAATCTAAATATATGTATATAATACACACATGAAATACGCACTCATAGACACCGCAAATACCTTCTTCCGTGCTAGGCACGTTGCTAGTCGTAGTTCCACACTAGAAGAAAAAATTGGAATGGCACTACACTTGACACTTGCTAGCGTTAATCAAGCAGTAAAACGATATGGAATTGACCATGTTATATTTTGCTTGGAGGGGCGAAGCTGGCGTAAGGACGTATACGGTCCTTACAAAAAGAATCGCATCGTTGATGCTATGTCAGTTACTGAGGAAGAAAAAGCCGAGTCAGAGATGTTTTGGCAAACGTATGAAAAATTCACTACGTTTATTAGAGAAAAGACCAACGTTAGTGTACTCAGACACCCGCAAGCAGAGGCTGATGATTTAATTGGCCGTTTTATTCACTTACATCCAAATGATACGCATTATATTATTAGCACTGATTCCGATTATGTTCAGCTTATTACTGATAAAGTGTTTCAGTACAATGGAGTCTCAAATGAACTCATCACACTCAACGGATATCTCAAAGACACTGGCAAACCAATAATAGATAAAAAAACTAAACAGCCAAAACTCTTAGAGGATCCACAATATTTACTATTTAAGAAAATCATTCGTGGTGACGCCGGCGACAATGTATTCACTGCATATCCCCGTGCTCCGGAAAAGGGTTCTGCAAATCGTGTGGGTATTCGTGAGGCATACGAGGATCGTGATAAGCAAGGCTTTAAATGGAATAACTTCATGTTGCAACGTTGGGTAGACCACAATGGCGAAGAACAAGTGGTGCGTGATTGTTACCAACGCAATAAAATGTTGATTGATTTGACTGCACAACCCGAAGAGATTAAACAATTAGTTGATGAATCAATTCGGACAGGTGTTCGCACTAGCACTACACCTCAAGTGGGCATACATTTTATGAAATTTTGTGGCCGATATGAACTCACTAAGATTAGTGAACAATCTGATACGTATGCTAAATGGCTTAACAACCCCTATACAGGATTACTCAATGGATAAGAAAATTAGAATCAATCTAGCCGGTATTGAGGGACTCAACGAAGAAATGTTGGGTATGCTAATTGATAGTTTAGTAGAAATGTATGAAGAAAAATACGGAATAGATATTTCACTTGACGAACCAGAAAAACCCGTGTATGATGCAGAGAATATAGACTTTGTAAAAGATTACTTGAAGAAATTTAGATTACAATGAAAGAAAATACAATTTTTTATAGGAAAGTAGGTCGTAGGTATGTACCGGTGTCCGAGTACGATCAAACACTTATGGATGCGTTTCCTAAAGGGGCTCACCTTGTTATATGTTATCCGGGTGGAAAAAGTACCCGGTTTAATGTTAACCCTGCATATGCACCGATGATTGCAGCCGGCCGTGTAGCAGAAGATGTAATTAGTGAGGCTTTGCGTAAAGCAAGTGATTTGCGTCCTACTAATAAAGAAACAAAATTAACACCCGAACAATTGCGTTGCTGGAAAGCATTGAACAAAGCCTTCGGAAACGAAAGACATGCATTACAATGGCCAAGTGCTAGAGAAGCCTGCGAAGAAGCAGTCAAAGCAATGACTATTGAAGCAGAAAAACTATTAACTGTACCAGCAGTTAGAAAAGCCTACGAACACTTCTTGTTTGTAGCAGAATTAACAAAGGAACATAAAAATGAATCTAGTCGCTAAACCTATTATTAAAGGTGAATATTGGGTAGTCACTGACGGTGACAAAAAAGTAGGTAACGTTGTTCAAGAGGGCAGTGAATATAAGGTAAAGTTGAATAACACTATTGAAAAGTACACCAGTACCAAAGCAATTGAGAAGTCGAAAAAAATAGAGTTTGAGAGTTTTGCAAAGGCTAAACCCAAGGACACTGCTCCGCCCTTTGCAATCTTCCCAACTAATAAAAATCGTATATATAACAGTGTACTAGATGTTAAACGGAAACTACACTTATACACTACAAGTCCTAAAAGCAAGTGTTTTTTTGTTGCAGGATGGTTTTCTATCAAACAGGGCATTGAATTTACTACTATTTTTTGTCCTAAATATATCTTTATTCAACGATATGAGTACATTGGACCGTTTCAATCTGAATCTGAGGCAAATAGTAGCATAAATAGTGTATGAGTTATATAAAAAAATTTGTTGATAAGATTGGTGTAATGGAGGGTCGTCAGGCCAGAGAAGTTATATTACCCATTTCTGATGCAAAAGGTTTGCGTGACGAGGTTCTAAAAATTTTACTGGATCAGCGTGAGCAAAAAAATACACAGCCTGAAGTTATAGAGGTTGTGATGAATGGTAATAAATGGTAAATTATGAGCAGGACCCAGCCCAAAGTCGTACTAGAGATAGTAGATAAGACAACATATAAGTGTGACCAAATAGTAGAAGCCGCTGGTATATGGGCAGTGTTTTATGACGGACAACCAATCAACCTAAAAGCACAACATGCTTATGATAGTGAAAGTGTACCTAAATATAAGAAAACCAGTTTCAGTAATCCCGGTCACGCAAGAAACCTGTGTCGTAAATTAAACGCACAATTTAAATCAGATAAATTTAGTGTTGTGTTTATGAACAACGGCACCAAAGTTTATCCCGATGACTAAGCCAAATATTAAGTATTTGATAACTGAGGCTGTACTAAAACAGTCATCCGATAATGTATGGACTATTGATGAGTCCATGAGTAAATGGTGGATGACTATGCGTAATGAGAGTGGGATGAGGTTAACTGAAATGGGAGATTTAGCTTTTCGCCATGCACAGATAGAATTTTACAATTACGATTTTGACATAAAAATAGATAGTGGATGGCATAATTTTATTTTAGATTTGAATAAAAAAATCAAATGTCCCTACTATATAGGGGTAAATAAAACTAAAGAAGATAAACAACCGTTCATACGATTTTATGATAGCAAGATAGCTATGATGGTTAGTTTGTACGGTGACCTAAATAGTTATTTAAAATCAATAAAGGTAAGACAATGACAGAAGAAAAGAAAAGCAAAAACCCATTTATCAATATGGCTAATGAAGCCAAAAAGAATAACAATGAACTTCACCCTGGTTTGGGTAAAGCCCCAAAGAAGCAAGGTCCGAAACCCAATACAAAAGGTTTTGGAGGAAGTAGTGTAGTAAGACGCACCGGACGTGGCGGTTGATGTCAACGGAAACTAACGCTAAGGCGTTATATATATGTGAGTATTATTTTATGAAGGAACTCAAAATGAAACAACTTATCGCAATTATTGCAACAACATTTGCATTGACAGCATTTGCCGCAGATACTGCTACAGCGCCGGCAGCACCTGCTAAAGAAGCACCAAAAAGTGAAATGAAACTAGCCAAGAAGAAAGCTGACAAAGACGCAGAAGCAAAGGCTAAGAAAGACGCCACCAAAAGTTCTCCCAAGGACGCAAAGAAAACTGATAAACCTGCAACTAAATAATATTGATGATGAGGGAGACGATCCAGCTGGTCCTGATGAACTAAATGCACATCGATCTTATGGGCGCCCCAAAATAGTACAAGATGATAGTAATGAATTATCAGAATATGTACAAATCAGATTATTAATTGTTAGAATGAAGGCTATGAAAAAGTTTAGAGAAACACATAGTCAGGCATAAATAGTAAAGCAGTTATGAGTTCTGTATAAAAACTCAAATCATACACACACATAGGAGAAAATTATGATTCAATCTTTCACACACGATGCCGTTGACGCGGTACAAAAGGGTAAACTACAATTTGTTTCAGCTTTCGTTAAACACGAAGGTCTAGCAGAAACAATGACCAAGTTTGTTGAAGCCCAAACAGAATACACCAAATCAGTATTAGATACAAACATTGACACAATGTTGAATTTCGGTACACTTATTACAAAGAAAGACTTTGTTAAGGACCTTGTTTCAGCATATAGCTTCAATAAATTTGTACCTACTATGCCGACTACACCTGTTAAGTCTGCAAGTAAAAAGGCTAAGTAAGATGTTAACAACTCTATTTATTGTAGCATTGGCATATGCCGGTTACAAAATTGCTATTAACTCAAAAAATACTACGTATGGTTCTAGTTTAGAACAATACATTACTGAACGTAATCCACAACATTCAGGTGACGTAGAACGACTCACCGTTGAATACAACATGAAAATATCTAGAGGTGTACTATGAAAAAATTTATTTTAAGCATTTTAGAAGCCATCCAAGCTATTAAAAAACATAGAAACGATTCTAGTTTAAAGGGTAGATAAACCCAAACGAGATTGACTTTCAATCTTACCAGTTATATAATTTACACACAAACACAGGAGACAATATGTCAGATTACACACCAAAAATGCCTGAAGTAAAATTCAGCAAAAACGGATACGAGATTAGGGCCGATGTTCTAGCAATGGCTAAGGATTTCGTCATGCAAGACTATAACCTTAAGGTTGCGGGTTGGCAATTGACTACACAAAAAGATGAAAAGACCGGACAACTTGTTAGCACCGTATCAATGCCCGAGTTTCCTGGAATGGAAAAGATTTTAGAAGCCGCTGAAAAGATGTACGGTTTTGTTAATCAAAGCACTACTAAAAAGTAATACTTTTAGTTCTCAAAAAGGCTCCGCTAGTCGGGGCTTTTTTTTGCCCAAAACTTGACAATAAATGGATACTCTGCTATACTACGTGTATTGATTCATTAAAGGAGCTATCAATGACCCAAGTTTATGATGCACTGAGCGAAAGACAAAAACGTGACATTCGCATGTATGGCGTGACCGAAGCCGAGATGAAAGAGGCTGTAGAACAAAGTATTACTTTTCGTCATAGTGGTCCTGCTATGATGGCAGCTAGCCTGATGAGTGATTGTCAGG
>Ga0208966_1000112_pt1 | contig 26050 bp, 37 predicted proteins | sample GreLakmeHU45MSRF_FD_187701 | JGI IMG/M metagenome (GOLD analysis project Ga0208966, IMG submission 187701) | Freshwater lentic microbial communities from great Laurentian Lakes, MI, USA - Great Lakes metaG HU45MSRF (SPAdes) | ecosystem: Environmental > Aquatic > Freshwater > Lake | place: Great...
TTCGTTCCGGCTCCCACAATATCGCCCGCAAGTTTCACGTTCGGTGCCGCTCCCACAATATCGCCCGCGAGTTTCACGTTCGGCCCGGCTCCCACAATATCTCCTGCGAGTTTCACGTTCGGCCCGGCTCCGAAGATATCTCCTGCGAGTTTCACGTTCGGCCCGGCTCCGAAGATATCGCCTGCGAGTTTCACGTTCGGCCCGGCTCCGAAGATATCGCCTGCGAGTTTCACGTTCGGCCCGGCGCCGAAGGTATCGCCCGCGAGTTTCACGTTCGGTCCCGCTCCGAAGGTATCGCCCGCGAGTTTCACGTTTGGTCCCGCTCCGAAAATATCTGGTGCGAGTTTCAACTGGGGTACGCCTCCCAAGGTGTCGCCTGCGAGTTTCAACTGGGGTACGCCTCCCAAGATGTCTGGTACAAGTTTTGACTGGGGTACGCCTCCCAAGATGTCTGGTACAAGTTTCGACTGGGGTACGCCTCCCAAGATGTCTGGTACAAGTTTCGACTGGGGTACGCCTCCCAAGATTTCTGGTACAAGTTTTAACTGGGGTACGCCTCCCTCGGTGACCGGCTCATTTTATTGGGGCAATGCTCCGAGCGTGATAGCTTCTGTAAAGTGGGGGAATATTCCCAGCGTCACGGGATCTTTCACGTGGGGGGATTATGTTCCCAGCGTCACGGGATCGTTCTCGTGGGGCGATGTGCCTAGCATAACTGCATCGCTGTATTGGGATAATCCTCCAAAAGTAAGCATAGAATGGGGAAATGTCCCGACATTGTCCTGCGTCGTGACCGTGGAGTGCGGAGGGAGCCAGGGAAGCGGATTCAGGAGGGCGAATACGCTTGATGAAAACTTTGTGGACGACTTCAACACGGACAACTTCGACATAGAAATAGGCGACATAGGCATACCTTCGGAAATCAAGGTCGTGGTGCCGAAGTTCCCCGACATCAAAATAACCCACGACATACCCAATTTCATAGACATAAAATCAGACATTCCCAACAAGATCGTTCTTTATCAAGCCGATCTGATACCCAAGGAAATAAAAATAGTCAATGAATCGGTGATTCCGAGCGTCATATCGCTGGACTCTTCTAGCGTTCCGAATTCCATAAGGATAGACGCAACCTCCGTTCCGGGCTTCATAAGCCTCATTCCGGTGAACATACCGTCCACCATCAGGCTAGACGGTTCGGAAATACCCGAATTCATACGGGTGGTGGGCATACCCGAGTCAATCGAGGTGAAGATGCCGAGCGAAATAGTTGCGAGACTTGAGGTGCCTGAAAACCTGGAAATCCCACTAGTTTACAAGGGCGGACCCGTTCCCATCCAGTTTGACACATCTAATCTGCTGGGGGGTGACGAGCAGGCCTGTTTTGCCCTCGTACCATGCAACAAAAAATGAGAATAAAGAAGTACAGAAACAACGAATACATTCTCGCCGAAGGTATTTGGGTCAGAAATCTGTGCTCGGAGGCGAAGCCCCTTGACATAAACTCTCTCGGCGGCAGGGATATGAGTCTGTTTCTCTGGAACGAGTGCGAGAATATGAAGGTTTCGGGGATGAACATGGATGATCTGAACCGCGTGGATATGGAAAATCTCGTGATATTTTCTGACGGATACGGATGGAGTCAGAGGCAGAAGGTTTTGGCGGGCATGACCAACAAGATGGTCAAGACGATAGGCGTGAACGGCAGTCTTTCTAAATGGGAGATGGCCGGTGAAAAGGCCGAGATCAAGAGGACGATGACCTTCTATCTCGTCAGCAATCCCTACGGGGAGTGCATCAGATACCTGCCCCGCAAACACAGGTACCATCCGAATCTGATAGCCTCCACAAAGACGAATCCCAAGTTCATAAGGGAATACGAAGGCCAGCCGGCGTTCTACAGATCTTCCCAGGATCCGCACTACTCCGGAGTGGGTCAGGATGAATGCATGAGGCTGGACGACTACAGAAACCCCATATGTGCGGCCTTGAGCTTTGCCTGGAGAAACAGGGTCAGGAAAATAGCCCTGCTCTGCTGCGACGAGGCCTTTGAGGATGAACGACCGGGCTCCATCAGAATGGAGAACGGACTGTATCAGTATCCCCCGCAGATAATGTGCCAGAAGATAATAGACAAGCAGATATACTGGCTGAGGCAGGCTGGGGTGGAGGTGATGGACTGCTCGTCGGGAATGGAATATGAAAATGCGGGATATATAAGTCTAGAAAATTTGCCCTCTTTTTTTCATAAGGATTGAATGTCCGGTTCATTTTATATCAACCCCGATAACTTCAAGAAGTGGATGAACAGCCAGGAGGAATACAATCCTTCCATGGGGTGCAATCTCGTGGGTCTTCAGGTGGAGACCAGATTCAGTGCGAAAAGAATAATGAAAAAGATGACGATGGAATCGGGCAAGGCTTGCAAGGTTGCCAAGGACTTTGCGGAGAATGGAGGAGTCATATCCGAGGTCATTGGGGAAGAATATCTCATCAAGGTTGAATCGGGATCGTTCTTGATAAGCAAGAACATGGTCATCTTCTGATGTCCGAATTCCTCCGAAGCATCGTGGACTTCGTAGTCACAAGCGCATTTCTGTTTATGCTCGTGGATCCTATGTAGCCCGTGAACTGCTGCAGGGGAAGATTTGAGTATCCTCTGTTTTGAAGTGAGATTCTCAAGTCGTTGAAGGACTCCGCAGACTCCACGAAAAGCTCGTACTCCATGCGATTTTCATAGGCCTCTCTTGCGACAGTCGCGGACACCTGGGGATTCAGTCCGAGTCTGGAGATGTCTTCCACCCGCGCGGCATAGGCCTTGCCTTTGAAGCCGAACCCACTTACCACCTTGATCCCCTTCTTGTCACGCCTTGCTAGGTATAGATAAAGACTATTTGTGATCATTTAGTAGCTCCTTGAAGAATTCCTCAAGCACTATCTGCGTGTATATGTCCGGGGTGCCGAACTGGCCAAAAAAGCACCTCATTGCCTCTTCAGCCTTGTCTTCGTTCTGTTCTTCCATGTTTCTCCGAGAAAGCCCTATTCTGCACTATATATAACAATAGTTCGACCAAAAGAGGAAAAATATGAGCGTTTTCAGGGTGAAGCTGACAAATTCAAGGCAGGGACTCCTAGACATACACGACAACCAGAGGACGGCCTACATCACGGGTCCAAACCGGATCAACAGGAAGCTGAAGGACGGCGAGACATTCATTGACTGCAACTACTGGAAGCGCTTTTCCTATCCAAACGTATCTATGGAGGAGGCGTTCATAGAGGTTGTTTTGGATGACGGCACAATATACAGCGATCAGATAGCCGAGAACACTTATCCGAGGGTATACAACATCGTGGCGGCTGCGGCATCCACATACGCCCAGAACAAGGCCGACATAGCAGGGGATTCAGGGTCATGGGCTCTCTTCGCCCAGATTACCAACAAAAGCAACGCCGACGACGTAAAGGTCAGAATAAACGGCCTAGACACTGCGATAATAGACGTACCTGCGGGGGCTACGCAGACCTTCAATCCCGGCGAGGTCACGATAGGAACCTTGGAAATAGACAACGGATCGGGGTCGGCTCCAGTGGAGGTGCAGATACTCGTTTCGGTCAGTTCCGTGGGCAGGAGCTGATTTGTCCTCGTACAAGCTATATTATGCCGGGTGAAAAATGCCAAATCTAATCAAACCAGGGGAAGCCAGGGTAATTACCAAGAACGGCGAGGTTTTCGTCAACATATCCCTGGAGTTGACCGTGAAGCTGGACGGGTCGAATATAAGCGTTGCGGCTGTAGGAAAGAATTCGGAATCAGGGCTGTCGTCTGACGCCGTTTCGGACAGCAAGGTTGGATGGCAGATTCCCGATTTCACATCTAACAAGATAGACTTCGGAAAAATAAAAGGAGAAAAAATTGAATAGTCGAGGATTCGATGCCGGCACCTATAATCTCGTATGTTGCAGCAGAAAAAATGACAATGAATTTGTCTACAAGAGGGAGGTCAATGCCTTTCTTGAAATGCCGTTGGACAATCGCTTTGTATTTAACATGATGAGGAACGCGGGCGTCCCTCTGATAGAGAACAAGGAATCGAATGTGGGATACGCCCTTGGAGAGTCTGCCGTCAACATGGCCTACACAATGAATCAGATAGAACTCAAGCGTCCGATGAAGGACGGATGTCTGAATCCGAGGGAGAGGCATGCCCAGCAGATCATGAATGTGATGTGCCACAGCCTCATAGGCGAAATAGAAGAGGATGACACAACGCTTTACTACTCCGTTCCCGCCAACGCCATAAATAAAGAGACCGATGCCGATTACCACGACAAGGTTCTCGAGGCGATGTTCAAATCGTACAGAAGCGAAAAGGGATACAAGTTAAACCCGCACCCGATCAATGAGGCTCTTGCTCTTGTTTATGCGGAACTTCAGAATAAGAATTGGACCGGCGTCGGAATTTCTTTCGGAGCTGGAATGGTGAATCTCTGCTATGCGATGTACGGCGCTCCCATATTTCAGTTCTCCCTAGTGAACAGCGGCGACTGGATTGACAAGATGGCCTCAAAGGCAATAGGCGAGGAGACCACGACCTATGTGAACAAGGAAAAAATGCACGCCGATCTGACAGTTGAAAATCCCGACACTCTTGTACAAAGGGCGATAAAGGCCCAGTACGAGATAATGATCCAGCATACGGTTCAGGGGATCAAGAAGGGGATAGAGGAGGCGGGAAACAAGGCCAGGTCGGAACAGCCGATAGACATCGTGATCGCGGGAGGCACCAGCATTCCCAAGGGATTCGATGTTCTGTTCCGCACCATACTTGATCAGTCCAAGATTACTACGATGAAGATAGGAGAGGTCATCAGGCCGCAGGACCCTCTCTATTCAGTGGCCAGAGGCTGCTTGATTGCTGCGGAAAACACGAAGTGAAAAAGAAAGAAAGGAAGAAAAATGAAAAAGACAGTAAGCGACCTAGGTTCTGGAGCCTACCTCCTCATGCACGGACACAAGGTCGTGGGCAGGAAGGGTAGGGACTTCATATTCGAGGTAAATGATCAGGAGGAAGTGGAGTTCGAGCAGAGGAAGCTCGAGTATCTCTCGAGCGAATTCCACAGGTTCGACTCCTATATCATGTCCATGAAGAAGATCGGCGAATACAATCCATGAAAATAGAAGGTCTTGAGTATTTCGTCGGAAAGATATGCACCGTTTTCACCGTGCAGACGAACAGGGATTTCAAATCTGAAAACCCCCAGACCTTTCCACAGCCCGTATTTCACTACTTTGTGGGAAGGGTGATGGAGGTGAATTCCAGGGGTGTATGTGTGGAGCAGTGGAACAATGAGAAGAAGCTGCGGACTTTCTTCTTCATGGATCACATCGTTTCCATATCCGAAGAGGAAATCCTAGATCCGTCTAATCCGAAGGACAAGCAGGTTATAGAGGACTACAAGAAGACGAATGAGTCTTCCTTGAAGAAGGCCAACGATAATGTGGAAATGCTGAAGAAGCAGAGGGAGAGCCTGGCGGAGAATCCCTATCTAGACATAGAGGACTTGTCCTCTATGTCCAAGGCTCGCTAGATTATTTTTCTCATGGCGATCTTCGTGCTTTCCCAGTCTCCTTGGGCGACGGATTCGTTGTATTGTCGCTCGTTTGCCCTAATGTAGTGTCTCAGTATCTTTTCGCCCTTCTCAACGAGCATGCCGTTCCAGTCCTTGAACTCCTTGCAGGCCCTCACATACGAGATGTTTGTGATTCCCCTGGACAGCAATTGCTTAGCTATTTTGGGAAGCGCGTCCGATCCGGCATCGTCGGCATCAAGGCATATAACAGACAGGCATCCCTTGATCATGTTCATCTGCGTTTCGCTCATGGCCTTGCCCCCGAGGGCCGCAGACTTGAATCCGCACTGGAATAGGGACATTGCGTCAAATTCGCCCTCTGTTATGTATATTTTTTCGCCGTCGGAAGGCCAGTTCTGGACATAGAGGACGTCGCCTTTTCCTATTCCTAGTTCCTTGGGAGGACCGAGGTAACGGAGGTTCGTTCCCGGATCTCCGATGTATCGGCCGTTGTAGTATATGAGACGGCCTTCTCGCGAGTAGTAGGGGATAACTATTCTGTTTCTGTACCTTCCCGAAGTGCATATCCGAAGGTTTCCCGTCTCTATCTTTCTTGACCTGAGGTACTCCTCGGCTTCCCTCTTGAGCCTGTGTGAGGAGGGCAGTTCTTCAAAAAGATAGCAGTCCCGCGCCATGCCGAGACCTTCCGGGACGGCCTCGGCCGGTTCAGACTCGCCCTTTTTTTCAAAAAGTTCGTTGACACGCCTTTCAAGGTCGCCCAATCCGCCCGAATAAGTGGAATCAAGGATTTCCGCCGCCTGCTCGTTATTGCATTTGTCAACAATCATGACCAGTCCGAGTAGGCTCCCCTTCTCGTCTGACTTCCAGCAGTGGTAGACGCCGTTCTCATTGCTGGTCTTGCCCCCGGACGGGTTGCACCAAAGGTGGTGCTTCCTGTCATCGCAGAATATAGAGTTCAGGAGAATTTCATCTCCCTTTACAATTACATCGTCGAATCTGGACTCTGCCCAGTTCAAGAATTTGTCGAAATCAATTGACATCAGCGGCTCCTTGTGGGAGAATTATAACAAGAAATCCGGCAAAATTCAATCCGCCGGTCTCTATTAGGTCTGATGAAAATAGAACACATATCCGTATCAAGGGGCAAGTCCTACAAGCAGTGTCCCTACTACTACAAGCTCAAGTACCACGAGAAAATACCGAACCCCGGCGAGGAGCCGTTCTATTTCGTGTACGGCAAGATCATACACAAGATCGCGGAGTGCCATGTCCAGGAAAAGGGCAGGAGAAGCCTGAACGAAATAGCCAACGATGTGCTGAAGGGCAAGATAGAGATAGATGACGGGAAGAAGGCTCCTCCCCTGCCGAAGGACTACAAGAAAAGGATGCCGTCCCACATAAGAGCCATAGAAAAACTGAACAAGTCCATAGGCTGCGACGGCGTAACGGAGCACAAGTTCAAGTACGATCTGCAGTCTCCCAACGGAAAGTTCGTCACGGGGTTCATAGACAGGATAATAATAAGGGACGACAAGGCGTGGATAATAGACTACAAGACCACCAAGAAGGGGCCATTCAGGGAAAACAAGCATACGATCAAGTATGACCCGCAGCTCCGCATTTACTCCAGGGTGGTGCAGAAGGAATTCGGAATAGAGCCGGAGAACATAAAGGCGGGCCTTTACTACCTCGAGGACGAGGAGGCGATCTCATCCTCGTATGATGAGGAATCGCTGATCAGGGTCGAGCAAGAACTTCTGGCGGTTTACGACACCATCTTCTCGCACGAACCCGATCAGGTAGTCGGAACCACGGGACAGCACTGCCAGCGCTGCGAATACAGAGACATGTGCCCATTCTTCAAAAGTTCCAAGAGAAGGGTCGTCTGGGACGGGGATCTGAGCAAGATACCTAGAACATGATGGGCATGGGTATGAAGTTCCCTTCGTACTTTCTGTCCGGTTTGTCCCAGTCCTTTATTGGCACGATCTCCATGGCATTTCTGTTGCCTATGAGCCACATGTGGTTGTTTTTTGAAAACACCTTCTCCATGGAGCTCACGGGTGTGAAATAGCCTATTCCCTTGCCGGATATGTCCGAAGTGCCCCAGCATATGCCCACAAGTTCTCCCTCTTTCGTCACAAGTCCTCCGCCGGATCTTCCGGGACGAGGGCTGTTCAGTTCGGTAATGATGTCAAGAGACCTTTTCTCGACAAACCTGACCTCATACCTTGCAACCTCCCTGCCTCCGTCGCACCCCATGGAATTCAGCAAATCGCCCTTCTTCAATTTGAGTTTGGGCGATATCGGAAAGCATTCCGGAATCCAGTCGCACTTGAATCTGACAAGGCTGCAGTCGTAGCCTCTGTCGTTGCTCCAGAATAGAACCTCCGCATCGTATGCTCTGGCTTCGGGCAGTTTCGTGCCGTTTTCATACCAGACCGTCACCCTTGCCCCCACCTTAGGTTCGGAGCCGTATCCCTTGTTGCCCTCCCAAAGGTGTCCGCACGATATTACGTAAGCCCATTCTGACGATGGATCATAATAGATTATCGTTCCGGAGCCGGCCGATCCGTTCACTGACAACTTGACGGAAGCGGAGAGGAACTTGGAGTATTTTTCGTCCCTCTGCTCCTTCGGAACCGGAAAATCAACCATCGCCGCATCCTCTCTCAGGATGGGATGGATGGGTTCCGCCGACGCGAAACAGTTGCAAAAACTTATAGATAAAGCTAGAATCAGAGCGGCACGTGAAATCCTTTTCATTTGTGTAGCCTCCTTGCTATTGATATATATCCGTATTAAAAATGAATAATCTTGCCTTGTTTGTTACTCATCATTTGTTTTTGACCGAAGAACAAATAGCCGAAGTTGTTTCCGGAAAAACCGTGGAGTCGGCGGGCCATTGCGTACCCGTATGGGTGGATGCGAAGACCGGAAAGACGACGGAGCCTGCATCGGAGGTGTTCTGTTCCTATAGAATCCACAACTGCAGGGAAAAATCATGCGATGTAGATGTCGTCCTGAAGAGGGGATACGACGTCTATATCCCCAACGTCTCGTCCTGGAGGCCGCCCGAGGATTTGGACTTAAAAAAAATGGCGGACATGACAAGCGAGGAAAGGCAGGTCATCATGAAGGATCGCGAGAAGTGGTGGTTCAACAATCCGAAGCCGCCCGACGCGGAGAACCTGAAGTCGGGATACCTGCGGTTCGAGGTGAAGAAGACAAAACAGAAGGCCGGGCGGCGCGAATACTCGGCTCAGCACATGGTGGAAATAGCCTCGCTTTCCAGACTAGAAAAGTCCCTAACTTCCTGACAGGGACATCGCCATCTTCATGGTGATTATTTCGCCGTCTGAGACAGTTATTGTTCTGCTTAGGCTTGCGGATGAAACAAGTACGACGCCCGACGCGTACCCTAGGCCAGTGGATAGGAAGATGTTCTTCACGGGCCCCCACGATCCTCCTACGGCCTTGAAAAGTATGGCAGGACTCGTGGCCTTGTGACTTGACTGGCCGGTCGTCACCGAGAAGTTGTCGCTCTGTATCCTCTGACGCTCGTAGGCGTTTGAGGTCGGCTCGGGGCCGTATAGCTGCGATATCGTCGTGGATGCGACTAGGGAGGTCCGTGAGTCAAGGCCGATGTAGTAGTTGGCCGGGAGCGGGGTGCCGCCGAACAACACCTTCAATATGAAGTCCTCCCCAGCGTCGTGGAGCATGTTCCTGACATTCTCCTCCCTGTGAAGGACGGCCCCGGAAGAGTCCAGGTGCTCCATTTCAAGTACCGTCATTATTCCGTGCCAGGGCTTCATATTTTTTAAATGAGGAGGGTTTTTGATATATATATGGCATGGACTTCAAAAAGTGGCTTCTTGAGGTGGGTGGCGGAGGCGGCCTCGGGGGAGGCATCACACCTCCGCTCCAGAATCCGCTCTTATACCAGGGGGCATTTGCCGACTACCACGGCGAAACCGAAAGAGACCCCGCTAATCCCGACGGAAACTTGCCGCCGGTCAAAAAGAACAGAAAAGGCCTAAATAAAAAACATGGACAACACAAATTTCGCGGAAATCCTTAACGGCTTAGAAAAAGACGTATTCGACCTCGTATCCAACCTTGAGGGACAGATAAACAACCGGCTTGCCTCGTACGGAAGTGGTTCCCGAATCCCCGCCAAAAACGAGCCCGTGAAGCCCTTCCAGCCTAAATGGAGAGGGTTGAGAGGTGCATTGAGATGGCTCTGGAAGGGTCATTCCCGTGACAATCCCGACTACGCACACCTTTATGACAAGGAAGCAAAGAGCGAATCAAAGAACGGCAGAGCGACTCTCGCCGAGTATCTATCGGATGTCAGATTGATAGATGGATTTGCGGAAGAAATATGCTCGGAGGTTCTGGGTGATTTTCTGACCGAATCTTCAATAGACATTTCTGACCTGTCAAGGCAGTTCGTGCTGGATTTCAGAAACATAATATTGAAGTACAAGAATCTGGTCAAGAGTGTTGGTCCAGCGTCTCCCGAAGTCGCCCCCGCCGCAACCGGCCGGATGCCCCAGGATGCTCCGGTGCGGGCATCAAAGACGGTTGAGCCCAAGGCTCCGGAGACGCCAGAACCGGCCTCTTCCCAGAAGGCTTCGGAAGAAGACCCAAGAGAGAAGGCTCCACAGAAAGACGCCGAAAAAGAAAACATACCTCCTGCGGCCCAAGAAGACGGGGAAGAGAACGGCGATTCGGGGTCGGGATCGAACGAGGCGGGAGCCACGCGTAAGTCCAAGAGCCACTCCGCAAACATAGGAAGATGGTTCAAGGATGCCATGGAGGCCAAGAAGAAGGGAGGAGACGGTCTGAATCCCAAGCCGGAATGGCTCAATGCCAAGGGAATAGTCAAGCCCGAAAAGCTTCCGTGGGTTATCGCTTGGATGGGGACGAAAAGCCACAAAGACCTTCAAAAGGACGAGGATGTAAAGGCGGAACTCCAGTCCGCCATAGGATCTTCCTTCAAGGATTTCGTGACCCAGATAGCAAAGAAAAAAAGCGGCGACAGCCTTGTGGGATACCTCAGAAAGAACATGCCCATGGTCTCCGACGAGGAGTTCAAGAGGCTTGTTTCTGAATTGTACGGGTCGGAATACGACGGCCCAGGGGGGTCCTCCCAGAAAAAGGGGAGAGATAAGAAGAGGGATTACGCGGATAGTACCGAGAAGGAGGATTCCGCAGATAGTGCCGAGAATTCCAAGGGAGAAAAGGAACAGGAGCCGGACATACAAGAAAAACGGACAAAGGCTCTATCTTCGCTCTACGAAGGAATGGACAAAAAGGATCGCGTATTAGATGCAATAGAAAATAAGATAATTCGGCCTACATTTACAATGATGGACTCGGACGAAGATAAAAAGTACTTTGTTGGATGGTGGAAGTCGTTCAAAAGAGAAAGAATAAATGACGTCCAAGAAGATATGAAGTCAATGATTGTCAGAATCAACACTTTAGCTATGTTTAATGACATACTAGAAAATTCAGAAGTGTCAAAAAAGAAGCCGGAAAAAAAGATAAAATTAAGAAATCTAATGGACATGCTGGCGGGTTGATTCTTTAGTCGTCATCTTCTTCATCTTCATCTTCATCATCCCAGTCGTCATCATCTTCGTCATCGTCATCGTCATCGCCATCGCCATCGTCATCGTCATCGTCATCCCAGTCATCGTCATCATCTTCTTCATCTTCATCTTCATCTTCATCGTCGTCGTCGTCGTCCCAGTCATCCTCATCATCCTCATCATCCGACAAATTATCATCAACAATCTCATCATCTTCCGAGTCATCGGAGTTCTCGTTTTGTCGGTCACCTCCTTCTTCCAAGTCCTCGTAATCATGGGAATCAGAATCATCGGAGGCCTTCTCCCACTTCCACTCGGTCAACACACCCTCTTTATTGGATTCGTCTTTTTTTGCCGGCGCATAAGAAAAATCACTATACCAGTCATTGGTGTAGATGTAGTCAATTTGATTTTCAACATCCTCATGTGAACTCATGGGCCGAAAGCTCCTTTTGTGTTAACGAACCTAGTTATATTAAATCCAAAAACCTGACTAGCGAATTATTATATATGTACTTTGCTAGAAAATCAAGAGATTTTCTGCCTCACAAGATGGCCGTTTTTCACGAACCAATCCCCATTTTTACCTATTGACTTTGCTATGCTGCTGAGACAAATCGCCGCGGAGGACTTGATTTCCTCGTCGGAAGGCTTTATTTCAAATAAAAGCCTTCCTGTTTTATCAAACTCGTAGTAGGAGTCCGAGGGGACTTCTATTTCAAAATCATCCTTGAAGGAAAGACTTGAAACCATCGGAAGTTCGCTCGCTTTGAGGGTCGCCTCGTTTCTTATGACGACCGATGTGACCTTGCTGTTCTTGACCACTATGTCGTTCTTTTTGAGTTGGGAGACCATATCGTTCCACGAAGGGCCGGAAAGAGTTCTGACCTCGCTTTCGTTAAGAATTCTCCATTCGACAAATACCTGCTTCATGATCCTTGCGTATTCCGGGTTCTTGGACTGCGCCACGACGATCATGGATTTGGCCATAGAAGCGTAGTAGTTGACAACCCTTGCGCTTCCGGGAATGGCTTGTGCGAGAATTGAAAACGAAAAGTCCCTCGCGGTTCTGATCGCGGAAATCGGGTTGTTTCCGATAGAGACGTGGTATTTGAATATTCTTACAAAAATCTGGTACCATGCGCTTGAAAACACGCGGCCAAAGCTGTGGCACTCGGCGGCAAGTTTGTTGTTTGAAGTTTCCGCGGGCAGCGTGGACGGCTCCTCGTACTTGAAGACCTCCACCGCGGGGTCCCTGAGGGCATTTGGCAGGTGTAGCGGATCTCTTGTGACATTTCTTATCAGGATTCCGACTTCCTCGGCAAGCCTTGATACGGAATTGGAAACCGAAAGATCGCCCTTGGTTTCAACGATCATCTTGTTCAGTGCGACATCGTAGCTCATCAAATTGAACATGGCGACTATATCGGAAAAGGCCTCGTGGAAAGACCACACCTCCAGGGCTTGGACGCTCCAGAAGTCGGGACGCATGGCGTCCAGCATCGCATGACCCAGTTCATGGGTGACAATGTCGGAGGAATCCGCGAAATACACGTTCTTTCCCTTGAAATTGTAGTAGTAGAACTTGAGAGATTTTCTGTCGTAAAATGCGTTAAGGTCAGTGCCCGCGGCGGGATGCACCACGAGCAGCGAGGTGGCAGACCAGTTTTTTATGGGAGTCTTTAAGTGCCTCTGGACGTTTTCTATGCAGTTTCCGATAGAAATGTGGCAGTTGACGGCTCTCTTCTCATTTGTGCTGAAAGGAGTGGGGTTCATTTCCTTCACCGCGTACTTCAGAAATCCGACCTTGGGCATTTCGGCATCTATGACCAGATCGGGGGTGCTAGGGTCGTTTACGGTGTACCTGCTGAGCAGGTGAGCCAGACTAGACTGAATTTGAGTTATCTTACGGCCGAAAATATTGAACATATAAACCTCCATGTTTCTGTTCTAGACTTATATAGATATTGGAATGGAAGAAAGGTCGCTGATCGGAAAAAAGGAAATAGAGGAATACAAGAACTTCGCCTTCCGGGACGACATGCTGAAGCTTGCCGTTGGCGTGGTGCTCGGGAACTCGTTCAACAAGGTCGTATACGGGATATCGGACTATCTTGTTATGCCCGTTCTGACATTTCTCGTGTCCAAGACCGGCGATGAATGGAGAAGGTGGGAGTTCAGCCCCTTTTTGGGACTCAAATTTGAATTCGGAAGAATGATCGGCACTTTCGTTGATTTTCTTCTAATGTCATTCTTCCTCTATCTATTCTATGTTAAATTGGCGAGCCGGCTGGTTCGTCCCGAAGTATCCAAGAAGAAGGAGTGTCCCTTCTGCCATGAGAGCATACGGCTAGAAGCCGCAAGATGTCCCTTTTGCACCGGAGATTTAAGTGTCAAAACAAGAAGACCTAGAGGAAAGAATAAGAGAGCAGAGAACCGTAGAGGCCAATAGAAAAGGCCTCGTCGGGCACGGGGGCAAGATAGGAGTGGTGCTGAAGGTACTCGGCCAGCCCATAGTCGGCCAGTCTGAGGGCGGAATCTACGTGGACACGAACAAGCTGGAAGAATGGGACAGGGATGACTCCGAACCCAGAAATGCATTGGAAATGATGAGGAAGATTCCCGTCATGGATACGGGGGGCCACGACCGTCCGTCTACGGATGAGTGGTCGGAAATGGACGATCCCATCCCGTACGGCACAAGAACCATTGGATGGCATTTTGACGGACTCGGAAGGGGAATGCACCTTGAAATAATGTACGACGACGCGACGACGGAATTCACCGTCACCTACAAGGGATACCTGGTGTACAGGGAGGTCAAGGGCGAGCTCAGCGCATACATTCCGCATCCGGAGTGGGAGGGCTGGATAGACCAGCTCTTCAAGAAGGCTCGGGAAGCACAGCGCGTGATGAAGGAGGATGAGTTCAAGGAGCAGATAAAGGCGGCCGACAGAAGCAAGGAGAACTGGCTGAGGGAAATCGCGTCAAGATGGGGGATAATTAAATGAAAAACCCAGGCAGAACCTGGGTTTTTTGTTTTTGTAGAGATGAATTTTTCACATGCCGAACATCAAATAGACGAGCAAGGCGAACTGGGCGAGGACGACCGCCACGAACACGTATTTCATGACATTCTTCTTCTCGTTAATTCTGCTCTCTACGGCGGCAAGAACCGGAGACTTTGACTGCGACTTGGTCTTGACCAAACCCTCGCAAACATTTTCCACCACGGTGGAGACGACTTCGCCGGTCGTCTCATCCAGGGTCTCAACAACCCTCTCGCATACGCAGAGGCGTTCTGTGACCCTCTGGGACAGCTTCTTCTGCTGCTTGGGTTCTACATAGACCTCTGTGACCTTTGTCATTGAGTCTACATTGTTTTCTACTTTCTCGGCCTTCCTGCCGTCTTCGAGTGTGAATTCAGACATTTTATCTCCTTTTGAATTACCTATTCTTATTTAGTGGTCTGAAAACAAAAAAACCCACCCGGAAATTCCCGGGTGGGTTTCTCTTGAAAACCCTCGTGGTTTTCACGCACCGTGGACGATTAGGTCAGAAAGCGTGTGCTTGCTGAGGGTGGTGCGGTTCCCGCCCTTCGTGGGAGCGATCTTGCTCTTTTTGAAGGACTGGATTCGGGCGTCCTGGAGGCGGGAGCAGACCGAGTTGCCCCTGCGGAGGACATAGCCCTTGACGACATCGCCCTTGTTCTCCACGACGGCGATCGTCGTGCGGATGGGCTTGCTATGGGTTCCCTTGTAGAAGAATTTCCACACGGGAAGGTTTCTAATCAGACAGTAATTACTACCAGACATTTTGAACTCCTTTCGTTAAAGTTCGGGTGTAGAGATCAATTATATAATTCTTTCTCTACTTGTCAATAGCATTTTCTAGCATTTCCCGGATGTTGTCGGCGTCGCCCCTGCTGTCAAGAATCTGATCCTCGAGAAACAAGGCCAAGTATGTGCCGTCAACTGTATCTTCGGGTCCGCTGGCGGCGAGGGTTTCGGCTTGCGAGTGCCTTGTTACGTAGTTCTGGACTACCCTGTCCTCCATTTCCATGGCGGCCTGAAGCAGTTCCCTCGGGCACGTCAGGCCCTCCTTGAATTCGGCGACCGTGCTGGGAATCTTCCTGTCAAGGTTTCTTCTCGTGATTATTCCCTGGATGAGCCTTCTGAACTCCTCCACGTGCTTCATTTCGCTGGAGGCCTGCTCGGAGAAGAATTCGCCGATCTCTTGTCTGTGGAGTCCTTTGATGCTGGTGGCCGCCTGCATGTAGAAGTGCATATGGGAATATTCATTTGCAAGATCGCCCATCAAGATATCAACCATATTTTCTATGTTCATTTTTCATCCTTTCTTGCAGAAAAAAGAGGCTCGACGCCGTCAAATCCATTAATATTGACGGATCCGTTCAGGAAGTTCTTCCAGAGTATATTTCCCACTCTGATGGCTCCGCACCACGAAACAACAGCAAAAACCTCATCTATTTCGGTGATGCCTTGCCGGACGCAGGCCATGGTGATTTCCTTGGTTTCCTCTTCGGAAAGCGAAACATACTTGTTTTCCGATGAATCCCAGTGAAGATCATCGGCGGGGATCACTTTGTTTATTATATTTTTATACATTTTCATGATTCTACTAATTGAGTCGTCCCGCCACAATATCAAAGATAGTCTCGGCGTTTAGCTTTCCACTTTTCCCAGCCCTCCTTGGTGAAGAAGGCCACTGTCGCGTAGAAGAATCCGCCGAGCACACTCTGAAGAAACCAGATCAGAAGCGAACATCCAATGAAACTTACGACAAGGAAGTTCTTTTTTTTATCTTTTTCTTCCGATCTAATATCTGTGTTTTTCATTCTAGATAATAGAGAATGGAAAATGGAAAAACTAAAACGCCTGAAAATCTGCCCTATCCTACGGAGCCTTTCGAGGATTTTTATTTCAGGTTCAAGAATACGAGGGAGATGGTCGGGGATCCCGAATGGGAAAGGATATATTCCATCTACTACGAGTTGAGTTCGGATGAGATGGACATCCCGATAGGCGAGACCGTAGAGGATTTGAACGCATTTTCCGGGGACAAGCAGATAGAAGAGGTCATAAGGTGTGCCAGGAGTTTTTTCTACTTCTGCCACCGGTATGTAAAAATTCTGCATCCCAAGTTCGGAACGATACCCTTCATGCTGTACAAGTACCAGAGGAGGGTCATCGGGGAGTTCGGGTCGAAGAGATTCAACATGATCTCAAAGTTCAGGCAGGGGGGCTTGAGCACCGTGGCGGTTCTCTGGGGTCTGTGGAAGTGCATGTTCCAGAAGGATCAGCAGATTTACTTGCTCTCGAAGACGGACCGCGAGGCTCTTGCGGCGGGGGATATAGCCAGGAGGGCGATGGACAACTTCCCCTACTGGATGTACGACGCGAGCAGGGCGGACATAACCAAGCACGAGAAGAACTTCAACGATGTCGGATCAAAGATATGCTTCTACACGCCCGAGGCCGCCCGAGGAAAGTCCGCCACCTACATCATAATCGATGAGGCGGCGTTCATAGACAAGATGGACGAGCACTGGAAGGCGATGTACCCCGTGATCGCCACGGGAGGACACATAGAGATCATCTCTACGGTCAACGGGCTTGGAAACTGGTACGAGGAGACATACCACGAGGCGCAAGCAGGACGTAACTTCTTCAACATAATAGAACTAGACTACTGGGAGCATCCCGTCTACGCGAACCCCGAATGGGCGGAGGCGATGAGGGCCAACCTCGGTGAGAAGGGATGGCAGCAGGAAGTACTGCGCGACTTTCTCGGATCGGGCGACACCTACATAAGCTCCAACGTCATAAGCCAGTATGACAGGACCGTGCGGAACATAGCCCCCTCAAGGACGGCGTTTTCCAAGTGGACTAATGAGTCTCAGCAGAAGCAGGAATTCGAGGACGGAGCCCTTTGGATATGGAAGGAGCCGATGGTCGGACACGAATACATCATAGGTGCGGACTGCGCCGAGGGCGTGGGCAAGGACGGCGACAACTCGTGCTTCGAGATAATAGACGCCACGAGCTTTGAGCAGGTGGCCGAATTCTACAGCAACCTTGTCCCCCCCAACGTTTTCGCGCAGATAATCAACCAGATCGGAATATACTATAATACAGCGACGGTGGCGGTGGAGAACAACGCCATTGGAGGAGCTGTCATAAACTGCCTGAGCAACGACATGGGATACGAGGCGATATACTACGAGGTAAGGAAGACCTCGGCCAGGCTGGGAATAAAGGTGACTTCCTCCAACAGGCCGATACTGCTTGAGTCCATGCAGAGCAGGCTCATGACGGGGGTGGTTCGGCTCAACAGCCAGAGGCTTATAAACGAACTGAAGACCTTCATATACAGCCCGCAGAAAAAGCGGGCCGAGGCCATAAAGGGAAAGCACGACGACGCCATAATGGCTCTCTGCTTCGCGCTTTACGTAAGGGACGAGAGGACGAGGGGACTTCCCGTCAGTTCGGAGATGTCCGACGTTGGAATCCCCCTGAAAAGGTCTCCCTATGAAGAAATCAAGAAAGAGATAATGGAAGGGGGCACGACGGGCTGGCTGGACGCTCGTGGGGGCGACACCTTCTCGATGGGCGAGGGCGACATCCCGAGGAAGAACGACGCCATACTCAAGGAGTTCGGATGGTGAAGAACAGACGGATCAAAGGAATAATAAAGGATGCGATAGAAAGATGTGGAGGAGTAAAGATGCAAGGCGTCAAGTCACATCTGATCCGGGCCCTCAGAGAAATCTCCGAAATGGAAAAGAAAGAGGAAAGGAAGAAGAGTGCGGCTCCCGAGCAACAGTGGAAATTTGACATAGCCACCGGCAAAGTGAAGAGCATGACAAGGGAGCAGGCGAACAACGCCCTCGGAAACATAGAAAGAATGATAGAGGACGAAGCGGGAAAGGGCGGAGGCTAAGACGATCGGTTGAATAATTCCACCAGATAGTCGTAGTTGAATCCTATGGCGTATCCAATGAGAAAGAAGACGGAAGAGATGGCCAGAAGTCTAATGAGATCCACCAAGGTGATCGCCTTCCATTCTTTTCTGGGTAGTTCTGCAGATCTCCTCCATTCCCCACCTGTCCTTGTCATTGAATTCGGGGGCGTTTCCGGTTATCTCCAGTTTGACGGAGCCATCGCCGACCCTCCAGAATCCTACGGGGAATTCCACGCCGCTTTTGTGCCAGATGAGTTCCGTGTACCCAAGCCTTTTGATCTCGTAGTTTTCAAGGATGTAGTTTCTGGCCTCGATGTTTCCAATCTTGTATTTGTACGGAAGCATGAAGTTCTCCTTTCAATACAATATACATCAGGACTCTAAATAATTCCATGCCAAAAATTCTCGTCACCGGCGGAGCTGGATTCGTCGGCTCCAATTTGATTGAGGCGATTGTATCCTCGGGTGCGGAGGCGTGTTCGCTGGACGACTATTCGACGGGGCGAGAAGAAAATCATGTCGTAGGATGCGAATACCACAAGGGCGATGTGTCAGAAGAAAAAGACTTGCAGGTCGTAGAGTCCGTGGACTTCATATTTCATCTTGCCGCAAAGGCGAGAATATCCAGATCCTTCGAGGATTCCGCCGGATATTTCAAGGCAAACGCCATGGGAACGATGGACGTCTGCCGCTTCGCACTTGAAAGAAGCATACCTGTTGTCTACGCGGGCACGGGAAGCAATCATGGAGGAAGGTATAGAAATCCCTACACATTTTCCAAGGCCGTAGGCGAGGACGTCGTCAGAATGAGCGTGGGTCTTGGACTCAAGGCGTCAATTGCAAGATTCTTCAATGTTTACGGACCGCACGAGTCCACGTGCGAAGACCACTCCACGCTCATAGGGTCATGGCGTGGCAAGGCTGCCCGGGGCGAAATTCCCGTCATCTACGGCGATGGAACCAAGGTCAGGGATTTCACGCACATCAGCGACATTACAGAAGCCCTGATGAGCATCATGCAGAAGAGGGCGTTCGGATTTGAATTTGATCTCGGAAGAGGATCTCCCTTGAGCGTCCTGGAGGTTGCAGGGATGTTCGGCCTCGGATTTGAATTCCGTCCGGACAGAAGGGGCGAGATGCAGGAATCCGTTTGCGACAACTCGCTCGCCAGAAAAGTATTGGGATGGAATCCCTTCAGAAATTTGAAGGACTATGTGGATTCGGAGAAAATTCGCACAAGTCCGTCAAAAAATGAATAGATATATGCGAGGCCACAAGGAGGGTTCCATGGGAAAAAGAGAGAATTTTAAAAAGTTTCTGCGGGCCCGGGAAAAGATTGAACTCCCCAAGGGCAAGCCGCTCCCGCAAAAGGACATCCATCAGCTGAGCGAGGACCATGCGGGGGTTTCTTCATTCTGCCGGCTTGTGACCCCGGGTCAGGAAACGGCGACCATACGGACCGGAAACGCCGGGATGGGATACCAAGTCGTTTCGGCAGGGGAGGAGATTTCAAAACTCAATCAGATTCCCATAGAAAATCAATCGGCTCTCATCAAATACAGACAGAACATAACGGTTCCGGCCGTGTGGCTTGGAGAACAGGGGATAAGGGTGTCAAACATACCGATGATCCCGGCGGAAAAAATATCAAATCTAAATACATACATCCAAAGCCGCCTCCTCAGAGTCGACGGGGGCAATCTAGACGCCCGATAAAAAAGGAAAGCAATGGTAGACGCCGCCGGAGAAGTGGTGATTCAGATAAGAAGGGCCACTTCCTCCACTTGGACCCAACTGGACTTCTTGCTTGAAGAAGGCGAGATGGGGCTGGAGTTGGACACCCGCAGAATAAAAATAGGCACGGGTCAAACGAGATGGAATGCGCTTCCTTATTCACTGAAGCAGACCGACAACCTTCTGTTGGACGGCAACGCCATCTCCTCCGTGGATTCCAACGGGGACATTGAACTAGCCCCCAATGGATCCGGAAAGGTCGTAGTTTATTCCGATCTTTCCGTGGACGGGGACATTTATTCGCAAGGCGACAAGAAGGTGGCGACCGAGGAATATGTCAATTCGGTAAAGCAGGCTCTTGATGTGAAGGACTCTGTGCGGGTTGCGACTTCGACCGCGATCGTGCTTGCCGGAACGCAGATCATTGACGGGGTTCAACTTTCGGCGGACGACAGGGTTCTCGTAAAGAACCAAGGCTTGATGTCGGAGAACGGAATATATTCCGTATCTGCAGGAGCATGGTCCAGGTCCGAGGACGCCAACTCAAATCTAAAGGTTACGCCCGGGCTTTTTGTTTTTGTGGAAGAGGGGGACTCCAATGCCGACAGCGGGTGGGTTCTTTCGTCCGAAGTGTCGATAGCCCTGGGGCAGACGAACATCATATTCGCCCAGTTCAGCGGAGCGGGGCAGATCACGGCGGGGGCGGGACTCACGAAGGCCGGAAATGAAATTGACGCCGTGGGAACGACTGACAGAATACTCGTCGGGGCCGACAGCATAGACATATCCCCCGAATATGAAGGACAAACATCCATCAGCGTCCTGGGGGTGGTTTCCACAGGAACTTGGAGGGGAACTGCCGTGGAGGCTTCTAGCGGGGGAACGGGAATATCGGAATTCTCTCCCGGAGACATCCTTTATGCGGGAGAAAACAACATTCTTTTGCGGCTTTCTGCCGGCGGCGGGCGTTATTTTCTGAAGATGAACGCAGGCGGCACGGCTCCCGAGTGGTCTGGCGTCATAGACGGCGGAACTCCCTGATACGGTCCGTTTTTTGAAAAAAGCGACCGTTCTTTTCCTGCTTCCGTGCATTCCACGTATTTCTCCGAAAAAACATCCGTGAATATTATATAAGACATATGGATAAATCACGGAAAGAAAAACTCTCTAGAGAAATCGTGGTGATGATACAGCCCTCGCTCTATTGCCAGTTCAAGAACAAGTGCGACAAGAACTACGTCAAAGTAAGCGAGGTCATACGCCAGCTTGTCCGTGAATACATCAAGAAAGAGGAGGGATAGGCCTCCTCCGGTCATTTCACCATGCCAAGAATAGACAACATAAACATAAGAAGGGGAAGCGAACAAGAGTGGCTATCGGTCAATCCGGTGCTGGATTCCGGGGAGTTCGGATTTGACACGACGAACAACCTAGTAAAGGTCGGCAACGGAACTGATCCGTGGAGTTCGCTTTCCGTCATGGCGTTGGCCAACCCGGTGATCCTCTCCCAGAACTCCGCATTTACAAACAAGATGACCATAAGGTCGCCGATCCTGGATTTCAGGCAGGCGGCCGACACCGTAGTCTTCGAGGTTCCAGAAGGCCATGTGTTCTCCATAGACTCGCTTGAAATACTGACCACCCTGATAGACAGCCCGGACGCACCTCCTTCTGTCAGATTCGGCAACTCCTCCAATCTTTCGGCCTATTGCGACTCGGAAGAGACCATAAGCAACGGTTCCGGCTCGAGGCACATTATAGAAAATCCCCAGGACGCCGCGGCATCGGGAACCGTCATAACTTTTGGAATCACCTCTGAAAGTTCGGCCGACTCGCACTTCGGATGCGGGATAATATCCGGACATCTAATAAGGATATCGTGAATTCCTTTGGCTCGATCAAAGGAGTAGGTTGATTCCATCCGTGCTAAAACTTTTCCAACAGCATGGTAATTGAATTTCAAAATCAATATATAAATTCAGACACGCAACAAAGGGAGTAAGCATGCCACTTTCGTACGTTGAAAGATTCAGAGGACTGTTCACTGGAAACGTAGCTTCAACTAGCACATCCACCGGAACCATAGTAGTCACTGGGGGAATAGGCGTCAGCGGAGCCGCCAATACGGGGTCGGTCGGCACCGGCGCAGTCGCCGCGAGCGGCTCTGTGACGATGACCCAAGGAACCGCGAGCACAAGCACCGGAACTGGCACGTTGGTCGTGACCGGCGGTGTGGGCGTCAGCGGCGCGATCTACAGCGCATCCCAAGTGCTGACGGGAGGCACAGCCAGTACAAGCACAGGCACCGGAGCTCTGGTGGTGACCGGCGGCGTGGGCGTCAGCGGAGCCGTCAACAGTGCATCGTTGGGCACGGGCGGAGTTGCCGCAAGTGGCGCAGTAACAATGACACAGGGAACGGCCAGCACAAGTACGGGTTCAGGAACGCTTGTGGTGACCGGCGGCGTGGGCGTCAGCGGAACAGTGCATGCGACGCAAACTAACACTGGAAACATCCAAGTTGCAGGCAACACGATATCCTCAACAAATGCGAACGGCGACATAGTAATCAGCCCGAATGGTTCCGGTTTGGTCAAGATCGGAGCAAACGAAGTTGCCACCAGATCTTATGTCGATGCCTCTATCCAGGGCCTGGACGTCAAGCAGAGCGTCAAGGTTGCGACCGTTGCTGCCGGAACTTTGGCCACCTCCTTCGCCGAATCAGAGGTGGTGGACGGATACACGCTTGTCGCGGGCGACAGAATATTAATCAAGGAACAGTCAACCGCATCCGAGAACGGCATATACACCGTCAACACGGAAGGCGCCCCCACTAGGGCGGCCGATGCAAATACCAGTTCCGAAGTGACGGCAGGGCTCTTCGTTTTCATCGAACAAGGATCGACTTTGGCTGATACTGGCTGGGTGCTTTCCACAAACGGAACAATTACGCTTGGAACGACCGGACTGTCATTCGTTCAGTTCAGCAGTGCGGGGCAGGTCACGGCGGGCGACGGCATCGCCAGAACCGGCAACGTCCTCAGCGCCAAACTCAAGAGCAACGGCGGACTCGTAATAGAAAGCGGAGACATCGCCGTAGACCTCGGAGCCGCCAGCATAACTGGAACACTTGCGGTTGGCGACGGTGGCACAGGCGCCACGACGCTGACGGGATATGTTTACGGCAATGCAACTGGGGCGATGACCGCTTCCGCGACCATCCCCGGCAGTGCCATAACGGGAGCGATGGACAATGTGACGGTCGGAGCCACAACTAGGGCCTCCGGTGCGTTCACGACTCTCGCGGCCAACGGCGCGGTGACCATGACGGTAGGAACGGCAAGCACAAGCACCGGAACTGGCACATTGGTCGTGACCGGCGGCGTTGGCGTGAGCGGCGCGGTGACAAGTGGATCAGTAGGCACCGGCGCAGTCGCCGCGAGTGGCGCAGTAACGATGACCGCTGGAACGGCAAGCACGAGCACCGGAACTGGCACGTTGGTCGTGACCGGCGGCGTGGGCGTGAGCGGTGCTGTGACAAGTGGATCAGTAGGCACCGGCGCCCTTGCTTCAAGTGGCGCAGTGACCATGACCGCTGGAACCGCAAGCACGAGCACCGGAACTGGCACGTTGGTCGTGACCGGCGGCGTGGGCGTGAGCGGGGCTGTGACAAGTGGATCAGTAGGCACCGGCGCCCTTGCTTCAAGTGGCGCAGTGACCATGACCGCTGGAACGGCAAGCACAAGCACCGGGACTGGCACGTTGGTCGTGACCGGCGGCGTGGGCGTGAGCGGGGCTGTTACAAGTGGATCAGTAGGCACCGGCGCAGTCGCCGCGAGTGGCGCGGTGACGATGACGGCAGGAACGGCAAGCACAAGCACCGGAACTGGCACATTGGTCGTGACCGGCGGCGTGGGCGTGAGCGGACAAGTTACCGCGGCCAACGTGGCCATCACTGACGGCTTCAACACTGGCGTTTCACTCGGAGAGAACAGTTGGTCTACTGGAGAATTGATTGTTAGGTCGGAAATTGTCAGTCTGAAGACCGTTTCAGAATACACGCTTTTCACTGTGCCTACGGGCTACATGTTCCTTGTGAACACGATGGAAATCGTAACGACCGCCATAACAAGCGCAGGCACGGCTCCAAGCGTTAGATTCGGAACGACATTGCTCCCGTCGGACTACTACGGACCTGCTCAAATAACGAGCAACAGCGCTGGAGCAAGACACATTATAGAGAATCCTCAAGAGGCCGCGGCCGCAGGAACGCTCGTTTCCTTCGGCGTGACAACGGGATCAACCGCCAGTACCCACTCTGGATGCGCCATAGTCAAGGGATACCTGTTCAAGACCTCCTGATGAAATACTACTATAGTTCATGAGCAATAAAATACTAATTGCGGTTCCTTCGACGGAACAGGTCGCGGCCGAATTCGCCCAGTCCTTGAGTCTCGCCACGGGATATCTGGTGTCCCAGGGACATACGGTCAATGTGGGTCTCAATATAGGGAGTTATGTCGGCAAGAACAGGAGGGAACTCGTGCAGTACTTCCTCTCCACCGATTTTGAGTACATATGGTGGCTTGACTACGACATGACATTCCCAATAGACGCATGCGACAGGCTCCTCAAGCACGACGTTCCCGTGGTCGGCTGCAATTACAGAAAAAGAAGGTTCCCGAACCCTTCGTTCCTGGCCTGCCGCACCGACAAAAAGTCTATCCTAGACGGGGGGGAGACTGTGGAACTCACCGACAAGAGTCCGGACACAGAGTTCGTGGACGTTGTTGGTCACGGCTGCTGCCTCGTCAAGAGGGAGGTCTACGAGAGCCTGGGCGAGCCCTACTACATCATGGACTACGACAAGAAGAAGAAACTTGAGGTCGGAGAGGATATATTCTTCTTCCAGAGCTTGAAGAACAAGGGCTACAAGGTGCTGTGCGACAACCTCTTAAGCAAGGAGATTTCGCACATCGGCGTGTTCCACTTCAGGTACAACCTGAGTTACTGATCTTTGGCTTGCCCGATCTATATACGGCATGGTCAAATCCTACGTAGAAAACTCTGCCATATCAGATCTTGATTTCAAGCAATCCGTACGCGTTGCCACTACGGAAGACATAGTTCTTTCCGGGCTAGAGACTGTCGATCAGGTCTCCCTCTCGAACGGCGACAGAGTGCTCGTCAAAGACCAGGACGAGGCGAGCGAGAACGGAATCTACATCGCATCGGCGGGCGGCTGGAACAGGTCTCTCGACGCCAATATAAATTCAGAGATATCTTCCGGAATGATCCTGTTCGTGGAGGAAGGTTTTTCCAATGTGGGAACCATATGGATACTTTCCACGAGCAATCCCATATCCATAGGCACCACGTCTCTTTCGTTCACTAAATTCGTCGGCGCCCAAGGCATACAAGGCATACAAGGCATACAAGGCATACAAGGTATTCAAGGAATACAAGGTATTCAAGGTATTCAAGGTATTCAAGGAATACAAGGTACTCAAGGTACACAAGGAATTCAGGGAATCACTGGATCTCAAGGTACACAAGGACAACAGGGAATCACTGGATCTCAAGGTACACAAGGACAACAAGGAATCACTGGATCTCAAGGTACACAAGGACAACAGGGAATCACTGGCACACAAGGACAACAAGGTATCACTGGATCTCAAGGTACACAAGGCACTCAAGGACAACAGGGAATTACTGGATCTCAAGGCACACAAGGTACTCAAGGAGTACAGGGCATCACTGGATCTCAGGGTACACAAGGAGTACAGGGAATCACTGGATCTCAAGGTACTCAAGGTACTCAAGGTACTCAAGGTACTCAAGGTACTCAAGGTACTCAAGGTACTCAAGGTACTCAAGGTACTCAAGGTACTCAAGGTACTCAAGGTACACAAGGTACTCAAGGTACTCAAGGTACTCAAGGTACTCAAGGTACACAAGGACAACAAGGAATTACTGGATCTCAAGGTACACAAGGACAACAGGGAATCACTGGCACACAAGGACAACAAGGTATCACTGGATCTCAAGGTACACAAGGACAACAAGGTATCCAAGGAATCACCGGATCTCAAGGTACACAAGGACAACAAGGTATCCAAGGAATTACTGGATCTCAA
>Ga0208966_1000114_pt1 | contig 25812 bp, 25 predicted proteins | sample GreLakmeHU45MSRF_FD_187701 | JGI IMG/M metagenome (GOLD analysis project Ga0208966, IMG submission 187701) | Freshwater lentic microbial communities from great Laurentian Lakes, MI, USA - Great Lakes metaG HU45MSRF (SPAdes) | ecosystem: Environmental > Aquatic > Freshwater > Lake | place: Great...
TAATATAGAGTGTATTGAAAAAGAACCTAATAATATAGAAGAACCTAATAATATAGAAGAACCTAATAATATAGAAGAACCTAATAATATAGAAGAACCTAATAATATAGAAGAACCTAATAATATAGAAAAACTTCCTTATCATCCAAAACATCCTGTTATTGGGTGTTATTTAGAATTAAATAATAAATATATAAAACATAACAAGAGAAGACCGCGAAATAAAAATCCCTCTAATATAATTATTGAGGATATAAGAAGGCGATATAATTATATTCACAAAATAATTATCGTATATCAAGAAACTATAATTAAAGATAATCAATTTAATTATAAATATAAATTTACATATCTTGAATTTTTATGTAAGAATGATAACGAATTGTCTTGTGATGATATAAAGGAGTTTATAGATTACTTAAAAGAATTAGGATTTTCTTATAAAAATTATACAAAAATAAAATATATAAAATTAAAAAAAAATAGAACACCTAATAAAAATATTTATACATATATTATTCGTATTAGGTGTTCTATTAAAGCCTGTTTAATAACATTGCCTATCCAAAGAAAAAACATAGAATATATAAATAATTCATCGTATAGTACAAGAGTTTTATATGAAAACGCTACTTCTAGAACATAATTTGTTATCTCTATAAATAATAATAGTTATATACGAAGAGATACCGTATAGTATTTTCTATTAAATATGTAAAAAATGATATAGATATCAAATAAAATAATATTATGAATCGTAAATATAAAAAAGCACCAAAAGGCCCGCTAATTTTAGACGATTATTATTGTGTTCCTTCAGGGCCTATAAGTATTACTACTGATTTAGATTTGTTGTTAAAAATATAAGAAATAGTAAAAATTGATCGTGTAAGATATTATTTACATCTTATACAACAAGAAGAGAATTTCTTACAACAGACAGTAAAACCAAGAAACTACACGCAGCACCAAATCAACTAGATAATACTCAATGTCTACTTATGATGACCGTATGATTTTGAACAAGTATTCTATAAGTATTCACAATAAAAATCCTAATATTACGCGAGCGGAATGTATGAAGATTGCTCTTAACAAATTGAGAAATGATAAAAAACTAAGAGAGTTCATTCATAACAAATCTAAAAATATTAAAAATGCAAACCCTGAATTATCACATTCTAAATCTATTAAGATGGCATTAAATGAGTGGAGGAATAGAGGGTAGATAAAGGTGTGTATGTTGTGATATTATAGGTATTCGAACGGTTTATATTATATATTTTTTATTTTTATAAATATATAAGATATATTTAATTTATATATATAATAATGTATCAAACCACGATAAGAAATAAGAAAAAAAGTACAAATATAGTGAAAAATTATGTAATTAATAGTGAATGTGAAGAATATGCTTTATCTAAAAAATTGTTAGGAAATTGTCGTGTATCTCTTATAACAAATAGCGGCGATGAAGTAATTGGAATAATTCGTGGAAATATGCGAAAGTTTAATAAACGAGTTTTAATTGAAGAAGGAGATATTGTTGTAGTGTCTAAAAGGGATTTTCAATCAAATAAAGTAGACATTGTTCATAAGTGTAATTTAGAGCAAACACAGCAATTAATTAATAATAAGGAATTATCAGATATATTAATTAACCAATATTATAAGAACTCGCATAAATCTGATAAATGCGATGATACGCATATAATTTTTGATGATAAGGTTGATGATAATGAAGATAATTCAAAAGATAATAATACATACCAAGTTCATATTAGCGATTCGTGTGATACTGATAATACAGACGACGATAACATAGATGATATCTAATATATACAAGACGTATTATATTACTTGCTGTTATTCCATTCTTCTGCTAAAAATAGATATGTCTCTTTATTCGAGAGAAATGGATACGTTTTTCTAATTTTAGAGTAATTATCCTTAATAAACTGTTGATATTTACACAGATGTTCATTTTTTTTATTATTTGTTTTTGCTAATAACTCCGCGATTACTATGTATTCTTCCATATCCTTTTTCATAGTCATCATAATATCTAAATGATTGTTAAGTTTATTATATATATAATTCTATAAATCATTTTTTATAATTCTTATTTGTGGTATCTTAATAATTATTATAAATATATTAGAAGAACCAGGATATTTATTGAGACACAAGAATATTTTAATTGCCTACAATATATCCCTTAATTATGTAAATAAGATACTTATTATAAATAACGCAATATATAAAGAATATTAAAGTATATATTTACAATAAATATGAAGCATTATTGGATTAATATAGAGAAATGCGTTGATAGAAGAGAGTATATGGAAAAACAATTTAGTGATAAAACAATAGATAATTTTCGTATAGAAGCAGAAACACCAAATACAATTAAAGAATATCAAATAAGAAGGAATGAAAAATCTATAGCAGCAACTCAAGAAGAATTAAGTTGTATTATTTCGCATTTAAAGGCTATTAAAAAGGGCTACGAAGACGGAGAACAATATTTTTGCATCGTTGAGGATGATATGGTGCTGAATAAAATAAATTTTGATAAAATACTAATACATATTAAAATTGCCGAAGAATGTTCTGACGAACCTATTGATATATTACAATTACATACAAACGGACACCCTAGTGTTATCAAGATGTATAATGAATATTTTTTAAAATATAATAAAATAATTAAAAAGAGAGATTATGATTATCCTTCTACAGGTTATTATTTAATTTCCAGACAAGGTGCTAAGAAATTACTAGATAAATATGTTATAGATTCTGTGACCTATGATTTATCACATAAAGAATGTGAATGGTCGGCTGCCGATAATGTTATATATATTGCTGTTAATTCTTGGATATTAACATATCCTATAACATTTTCTAATATTAATTATGGAAGTACTATACATCCCGATCATCTATATAATCAAGAATATTGTAATAATATTAATAAAGAAATATGGAACACAAATAATCAATTTAATCTTTTTATATAATCTATTTTTTTTTACTAATGCAACTACTTTCTTCATAATTTCCAGGCATATAACTATGATATATTCCTTCATTATCTTTGAAAGATTCTCTTTGTAGTCGCTTGCTATATTTGAAATCTAATTTTGTCATCTTATTATTATCATAGAGTTTCATAATAATTGTTTGGAGAGGAGCATCTCCCCAGCGACAATAAAATATATTACCGCTTTCATTAATACTTTTAATAATTTCTTTAATTTCTGGCGTTTTCCATATAGAAGTTTTAGTAACAAAGAAATTATTATAATACATTACGGGCATAGCCATATTTACGCTATTGCCTTCATATTCCTTATCATTTAAGGCATAATATAATTTTTTAAATAGAGCAAAATGTGGATTATTACTATCCAATGAATGCTCCATAAATAACTCTGATATTTTGTCTAATTTATCAGGCATTATCTTTTCAAAGAATTCCTTCATCCCATAATTACATATACTACAATCAACATGTATAAGATTTGACATATAATTATGATCTTTTTCTTCTATCATTTTAAATATATCAGTATTTATAGGTTCTTCTATAATACTATCATCGTCGATACGTATTATATAATCATACTTATCACAATATTTAATGAAATTATTAATCCAAAAATTACACATTAATCTATAGTTTTTATTTCTCCAATAAGGCACAGGTGTCGCCTCTATACATTTATTCATTTTATTAATATCTATATAATCTGGTACATGAAAATCCACATCATCTATTTTAACAAAATCAATTAAATATCTACAGTCTTTTCTAATAGATGTAGTTATTTCATTAATAGAATCAATATCATAATCGCCTTCGTGTAGAATAATAACAGGATATTTAAATCTGGCATTAAAGTTTCTAAATAAAAAATATAGTGATGTTTTTAGATATATTTTACGTTCTATAGTATTTTGTGTAAGTATTAATATTGCGGATTTTGTCATATTTAATATATATAATTATATAATTGCTTATATATTGATTTTACTATGTAAATTATATTTATTATATAGATTATATTTCTCTAACTCGTTGTGTATATTATTATTATTTATAATCATCGCAGAACTATATAATGTTATATCACATTCTTTATTTTTATTAATATATATTGGATAATCGATAATAATAAACTCGTCATCTAATCTTTTAAATTCTATCATATTAGTATTAATATGAAAATGAATAGTATCTTTATTTATTATTAATGCTAATAATACCGAAGGCTCTTTTAGAATATCTTCGCCAATATCTTTAATATAATATTTATTAGAATTAATATCTAATACAATATCATAAGTTTTTTTAATATTCATATAATTATTATTATAGATTTCATCAAGATTTTGCAATGATCCATAATTATCATTAACATTTATAACTTCACCACAATTTATTTTTCTATTATTTTCAACTATATTTACGAATATATTTTGATAATCATAGTTATTTATACATATTAATTGTCCTATACCTGTATTACTTTTAATATCATTAAGTTTTAAATTAAAAAATACTGCCAAATCATTAATTATAATATTATCTTTTGTATTATTAATTTCTACAGTAATATCTTTGATATTATAACCATATACCGTCGGATTAAAAGGAAATCTATATATTTTAGGTTTATTATCTATAGATACAACAATATCTTTATTAATATTATTGGCATTATCTGTATCCATAATCCATTGAAAATGTTGTATTTTCTCAACATTATCACGCGTTTCATAAGAAGATATTAACATTTTCAACGATGATGAATTTAAAAAACTCGATATTTTATATTTATCAACTATATCATTTTCATATATAATATGTTTATAATTATCATCTTCTTTAATATCATCGCTTGTCATAATAATATTTAGTTTTTTATTATTTTCTTTAATACTAACATTATCATTATCGTTCTCATTATCACAATCTTCGTATTTTTCTATTAAAGTGTAATTACCATTTATAATATTATTTTTTAGTGTATCATAATATATTATAATTAATAATAATATAAGTATACCAAATAATAAACTTACTGAATAAATTATTTCTTTCATTATATTCTATTATATCTTAATAAAAACAAACTTTATAAATATATATAAGAAATAATATTGTATTATTATTTATACAATATGGAAGGTTTAAATATAAACAATATGGATTTTATGTCATTTATCAACAGCATGAATAAAATGAATAAAAGTGATAAAAAAAAGAAGAAAGCAAAAAAAAGGGTTATAAAGGAATGTAAAATTTCAGATGATTCCGAAAATGTTGCCGTAAATAAAGATATTAGCGATTGTTGCGAAATCAAAGAAGAAACCGATGAAGATACTGATAATAGTTGCGAAGATTCTGAGAATAAAAAACTAAAAAAATGCTGCGAAGATGATGACGAAGACGATGATGACGAAGACGATGATGACGAAGATGAAGATGATGACGATGATGACGATGATGACGATGATGACGAAGATGATGAAGATGACGAAGATGATGAAGATGACGAAGATGATGAAGATGATGAAGACGATGATGACGAAGATATTAAGGATTTGGATATATTGACAAGTGAAAAATTATATAATATGCTTAATACATTTTTTGTAGATGAATATGGGGTAACTATAGCGACATCAATGTCGAACATTTCATATGAGTTACATAATCTAAATAAAAATCTAAGTAAATTATTAAAGAGTAAAAAATAGAGATGTATAATAAAGAAGATAATTGTTGGTTATGTAAAAAATGTAATAAATACATATCAAATTGTGTAGATATAGATCATCATAATAATATAGTACATCCTAATTTCGAAGATAAATATATTAAAGACTGGTATATGAATGGTAAAAAATGGTTTTCTCCATATGATTAAACTATTACATAAAAGAACCCCATAAATTTTTTTCTATTTTATGATTAATATTATTATCATCTTTTAGATATAGACCATATCGCCCTAAATGTAATTTAAAAGGTTTTCCTAAATGATTTACATCTTTTGGTAATGATGATATAAATGTTAAATCCCTTTCATTTAATTCATCAAATTTTTTATTTTTCCATTTTAGATAAGATTCTATGTTTGTATATGTATTACTACTTTTATTATAATAGCAGTGACCGTATCGCGTTGTAATAAATCCATCCTTATATTCTATTTTACTTTTAGAAACACACGGTGTTAGTTGAATATCTTTAAGAGATTTAGATATTTTAGAATATATATCATCTAATATTTTTTTTTTATCATTTTTCATATTGATTATATCATCAAGATCATTTTCCATCTTCGATGTAAATTTTAAATCGCATAGATAAGGCATAACATCATATATATATTTAATTACATTTATTCCAAGTTCAGTAGGTATTAATAAGTCTTTACTACTACCTCCTAAGTTTATCTTTTTATTTTCAATGATAATTTCTTCATCTTTATATTTTTTAAGGAAACATACAATATTATATTCATGTTGAGGATTTTTACCAATTTCTATATATTTTTTTTCTAATAATTTATCTATAATTGAGGCATATGTCGATGGTCTCCCGATCCCTTCTTTCTCCAATTGTTTAATTAATTGTACTTCATTGTATAATGACGGAATATTATCAATTAATCCATTTGATTTATATTCATAAGAATAACAAGATTTATCATCGAGCATTTTTACATAGTTTTCATAATCTTCAGTTTTTTCACCATATATAATTTTAAATCCTTCAAAAATCATAAAGGATTTAGTAGCAGAAAATACATATTCATTATTTTCTTTTAATGACGATATGAATGTAATTTCAATATCAGTATATAAAGCATCGCTCATTAATGAAGCCAATGTCCTATTTCTTATCATATCATATAGTTTATTATGATTAGACGATAATGATTTATCTCCTGAATAACAAGATGTAATATTAGGATTTGTTATTCTAATGGCTTCGTGAGCCTCTTGAGCATTATTGATTTTAGATTTAAAAGTTCTATATTTAGAATATGAATTATTACCTTCGCGATTATCATATGTATTTTTAATATAATTTATTATAAGATTCTTAGCATCATTTGAAATATTAGTAGAATCTGTGCGAATATAAGATATGAATCCTTGTTCATACAAATCCTGTGCATATTTCATAGTAATTTTAGCATTCCATTTATACTTATTATAACAATCTTGTTGAAGCGATGTAGTAGTATAAGGAGGTTGTGGAGATACAGAATGTTTATTTATTATATATTTAACAGAATATTTCGTATTTGTTTTAAGGATTCCTAAGATTTTATTAACAATTTCAATATTATCTATATTTCCATAATCTAACAATGAACCAGTTATATTAATTTTTTTGTCTTTTTTATCAAATATAAATTTACATTCAATATTCCACTTCTGTTTAATTTCATTATTTAATATTTTATTTCGCTGATTTATACACATTATTATAGCCGCATTTTGAACTCTACCTGAACTCAAATAATTTATATCAAATTTAGACCATAAAATAGGTGATACCTTGTATCCAATCATCCTATCAACGATTCTTCTTGTTTCTTGGGCACTTACTATATTCAAATCAATTTCTCGCGGATTATTAATGGCATTTTTTACGGCTGTTTCAGTAATTTCATTAAATGAAATACGATAACATTTTTTATTTTTAATTAAATCAGCAATGCTATGTTTGATATTATAGGCAATAGTTTCTCCTTCTAAATCAGGGTCTGTTGCTATATAGATAATATCTGTTTTAATAACAAAATCTCTAATAGTTTTAATAATTTTAGGATTTGTTTTAATATAATCGAGTTTCCATGTATTCGTATCAAATCCAATTTTATCTTTTGGCAAATTGTAAATATGTCCTGAAGAATATGTAACAATAACATTTTTATCATTAAGATATTTTTTAATAGTAGTAGTTTTAGTAAAACTTTCAACAATTACTAACTTCTTCATCTTTGATTAATAACTTTTTAAATCTTTAACATATATCATTTTTTTAATATTATATATTTAATAATGGACGTTAATGTAGTTCAATATAAATTAAAGAATGGTATAAAAGTGTCGATAGTACCTCTAAAAACAAAGATGACATACATATCAATATCAATATTATTAGGTTCTTACCACGAAAAAAAGGGCGAAGGTAATTTAACACATTATTACGAACATCTTTTAGGTAGAATAACATCAAAAAAATATAATGATTATAAATATATTGCGAATGAAATAACAAGACGCGGAGGATATACAAATGCTTACGTAACTAATAATGAAATGTCTGTATTTATACAAGGTTTCTATAAAGATTTTGATTTCTACAGTGATATATTATCAAATAGTTTGAATAATTGTTACATAGATCCAAAACTAGCAGAAAATGAGAAGGGAGCAGTAATACAAGAATTAAGAAATATAATATCAAAAGAAACCTATGATTTCGATTATGGTATATTTAAATATTTATTTCCAAAATATTCGCATTTAGAAGATTTTAAAAGTGATATTAATTATGTAAAAAAATACAATATTAAATTAGTAAAGGATTTTATTAAAAAGAAAATATTAACAGAAAATATCGTAATAAATATAACATGTCCTAATAATAAAATTGCGGAGACTAAAAAATATATAAAAAAATATTTTGGAATAATTAAAAAAACTAATAAAAAACCTATTAAATACCCAATACTTCATTATAAAAATAACAAATCTAAGATAGTTTATATTAAAAATAAAGTGGTTAATGAAAATACAATAATTAATATTTATACATTTGATAATATTGAATATTTATCTAAAGAACATATGATACATATGTTATTAAAACATATTTTATTTAATTTTGAAATTGGTATATTTTACTTAGAACTTCGTGAAAAAACTGGATTAGTATATAATATTAATTTATATAATAATATAAGCATTCAAAATTCTAAAGAATCTTATTATAATATAGTAACTAAATGTGCCTTAAAAAATGTACCAATTGTCATAGAAAAAATAATATATATTCTTAAAAATTATAAGATTACACGCGAGGATATTCAATATTCTAAAAAGCAAATAAATACAGATTATGAATATTCAAAATTTTATAACATCAATTCATATAACGAATTTTATAAAAGGTTTTTATTATTTAATAAAAAATTTAGAAAAAATAAGGATATTTTAGATGCTATAAATAATATAACTGATAAGGAAATATTAGATTATTACAATAAGTTTAAAAACAATATTATTAAAACAAGTATAATATTTTATTATTCTCATAAAAATATTAATAATAAACTATTAATAATATAGAAAATGAATACAATATATTTTTACATATATTTAGTTACTATAATAACAATAACAGTGGGTTTTACTATTGCCAGATGTATTTTTGAACTTCATACTCTAGATATATTTTTTTACCCCAATAGCGATAATAATATAATGGCAAATTATGTATATTTAATATCTCATATTATTGTTAATTTCGCACTCGGTTTCTTATTCGGTTTTGATATAATAATGGGGATGTTTATAAAAATAATAATATTTGAAGTATTTCTTTATTTAACCGAGAGATGTGATATATTTAATACTTCTAAAATTTCTCACGTAATCATAATAATATTAATATCAATAGTAAGTTATACCATTGGTTGCTTCTCAAGTATATTATTTACTAATAAAAAAAATACATAACACATAACACATCACACACATATATTTTTTTAGTTCTTTAGATACCCGTCGATGATATTTGAGATGTTTTGAACATCAAAGTTAATCTTGTTTCTCATTGGACATCTAAGAAATGTTTTACAATCATCATATGTATTATTTTCATAATCAAACGAATTATTGTTAAAGTCATTCGTTTTATCTTGTATTTGCGAATTCATATATTTAAAGAAGCAATCAGTATGCATTGGTGGTCCATTAATCAATTTATTACAAGAATCGAGTATTGGCAACGACACTGACTTTTCCTTCTTTCTAATAAAATCCTGACAAATACAGCAATTTTTAGAAACACATATTTGTTTTTTTGGCTGCTCAATAATAATTGGCATATTTTCGATTTTCCATGCATACTTTTTATTACACATTTTTTCAATCCTCCTACACGCTTGTTCATTGTATTTTACAGAAGCATACAAATTACTATCCGCGATAGTAATGAACTTCATACAATAACTGGTTTTGAAGTTGATAATGTCTTTTATGATTTTGCTCTCAATCTCTTTTCTTTCAACCAATTTCAAATTATCAATTTCAGTTCCCGTATGATTTGACAGCATAATATCTTTGTGACCTGTCATTATAAATCCGTTGCAGAGAAAATCCAATTTACGGAAAGGAGGTTTCAAATGTATTTTTTGAGTTGTAATGATATCAAATGAGATGTCGAATTTTCTACCATTATCAATATATGGAATCATACCAACCGTGATAGTATAAACAAAGGTATGTAAATTTCCAAGAGGATTATCAATATAATCCTTCAAATTAGAATTCTGATAGGAGATAAATTTCCTCACGTATTTAACATTTGATACCCCAAACTCTTTATTTAACAATTCGGTAATTTCACCCATCATTTTGTTTACATTTTCTTCTTTATAGAGACACACGTCAATATCATTAGGAATTAAAGTTCTCGCTGCTGTTTCAGGGTCAAACTGTTCATTCCAAAAGGTGGTTTTGTTAAATTTAAACTTTTTATCATAGAACATTTGGGAATAATGATCGGAAATGATGAAATCCCTGACAAATCCACCAAAAATAATCCCCTCCCATTTGAAAATAATGTTCTTGATATCCCAATTGACATTGTTCTTGATATTGTCGATATTGTATGTAATCTTGATATTGCCAGATGACATTTTTACAATATTACTTTGCGATATTTACTTTGAATTACTTTGATGGAACTAGTAGCAATCACAATAAATCTCACAGAGCGATTATGTATCGCACGTGTATATTAAATTGATGAAAATATAATAATCAATTTTTATGTATTTATGTTTTATTATAAGAACAAATTATATTTTACAAATAATTTAGTATAAAAAATAGTAATGATATAGAATATATTCGCATAATTTATCCTATATCATTTTGTAATTTTGCTTTTGAATAGGCGTACATAACATTTTCGGCTGTATCTATAGGAAGAATGGCATCTTTATTACCATAAAATTCTGGTCCTTTACGAGATTCTCTATTAATTAATGTACGAAGATTATTAAAATCTTTTAGTTCATATTGTAATTGAAATGGTATATTATCGCCTCTTGTTAATTCAACATAGATGGATGGGAGCATTTTAGTTTTACCATCGCGTGAATAAAAACTATTAGGGTAACTAAATGTGGTATTTATAACACCTGAGCCATTAATTAAAAACATATTTTTAGTATTTTCAAATGCTATATGTTCATTGGGAAAAGGTAAACCAGAACCGGAATAATTAATCATTCTATCTATAGGATTAGGTGCTAAAATTAACATTTTATTATATTGTAAAGGATTTTTAACATAACCTTCAATTAATAATTTAGAACTATTTTGATTACTAACATTTAAATATACATATTCATCATTAAAAATCATTATCTCTATTTTATATATATAGATTTATTTATTTACATTTGCACTCTTGTACTTGTTCCAAGACCATGTTTATTAATCTCTATTTTTTCACAACTTGAAGGAGTACATTTAACTATATAACGTTCGGGATACATAGTCCCTGATACATCTATGGGACGCGAACAAGGGGCGCAAGGTGCTAAATTATTAGTAGCATTCATTTTATTCATTTCAATTATTTTTTCGGCATTATTTTGTAAAAATACACGACTCTCGTAACTACTTTTAATCATACTATTATTTGATAAATCAGTCATTAAATCAGCATTAACGGCACAACGAGGTCTATAATCAGTAAATATTCTACCATCAGACATTTTAATAGGACATTTTGTACGATATTCACTTAACTTAGTATTATTCATTTTATTATCTATACAATTACAATATTTTTTATTTTAAGTCTTTTTATTATAATCTAATATTCTCGCTATAAGTATTGCTTTTGATCCTTCTGCATTTAAAGATTTTTCTATACATTCTTCGCGGAGTTTTTCTATACTCATTTTTTTATATTTTTTAGTGATAGATTTATCATGTTCGCTACCAAAAGTAATATCTGAACTAATAGAAACTGCATCATTATCTATATTATCTCCTGATGTATTAATTACATCGATAATATCATTATTATTATTATTATATTTTTGTGGACTATCTATATTTTTATTTATAACAGATGATATAGGTAATTCAACTATTTCATCTTCATCTACTACAGATGTTACAGATGTTATAGGATTAATATCTTGTTCTTTATATTCGGCATCAATTATTTCAATTTTATTTTTAATATCATTGGGAACATCGGGAGTATTTATAATATTTATATATTTTGATATATCTGATTCTTGTTCTGTAATAGAAGCGGATTGATTAACTGATTGTTTTTGTGTTTTGCCATCACTCGGACAGTAATTAAGATTATTACAATAGCCTCCTTTTTTATTAATACTATCTTTAAATATTTCATTCATAACTATATCGGCTTTTTCGATATTTTTAGATATTAAATGTTCTCGTTCAGTTTTTTTAAACATATCAACGCGTTTTTCTAATATGAAGTAGTTGCCTTCAATTATTGTTATTTTTCTCCATAAGAACATTATTAAAAATAGGAAAAAACCTAATATAATTAGATTTATATATGTTTGATCGAATAAAAAGCCGTACATTATTTATTAATATCATTACATATTTTGTTTTTCATTTTAATCGCATTATCTATAATATCTTTCGGGAAATCTTTAATATCTAATAATTCAATGGCAATACACAGATACGAATGACCTCTATTTATTTTATAAGGAAAATGATATCTTTTATTATACGGTATAGCATCAACTGAAAGATTTATAAATTTATATGGATATATTTCTTCAAGTTTTATTAATCTATGAAAATGTGTTGTAATAATTAAGGTAATACCGTTTAATTTACTTAAATATTCTATGACAGCATAAGCCGTAGACATTCCCTCAATGGGCGGTGTAGAATGCATAGGTTCGTCCATTAAAAACAAACCCGATTTATTATTTGCATTTATTTCGTTAGCCTTTTTAATCATATTTAAACAATATTCGGCTTCTGCTTCAAAATATGAACGATTACCAAGAACGTCTGAAACGCGCATAAATGAATTTATTGTATCATATAAAATCATTTGCGATTTAATACTATATGATATACCGATTGTTTGTCCCAAGATTACATTTGATAATATTGTTTTAACATATGTTGTTTTTCCTCCAGCATTCGGACCAGTTACAATAATATTTTTACTTAAATTTATAGGATTACATATTTGTTCATCGCATAATATAGGATTTTTGGCATCCCAAAACTTTGTCTCTGTATTGTTATATGACACAATAGACCAATTTTTTTCTAATATTAGATTATTTATAGAATAAATAACATCGACAGCGTATATTGTTTTTAATAGCGAAGATAAATTCTCTTTTAATATGTCATCTTTCCAAATTTTATAAATAGAAGTCATACTATTATTTATTGAAATGTTTTCATAAGTTGCCTTAATATTAAAATACGGTTCAATAATATTTTTAGGAACATTATTCATAATATTTAGCGAATGATTCACGAATTTTACCAAACCCTCCATTTTAGTATGAAGTTTGTCTTTAGTACTATATAAAAAATATGCTATTTCGTATGTTTGATACATATTATACAAATAAATACCGACATAAAAAAATATTGTAACGAATTTTATTAAATCCGCACGAATATTACCTGTAGAAGTACACATCATTTTTATAATTTGTATTATTATTTCTATATAATAAGCAAAACTAATATTCATTTTTAGATATTTATTTAGATATATATAAGGTGCCATAAAAGTACTTATGGGATAAAGAACTGATGTTATAGGAATAAAGAAAATCTTATACATATGATATAAATCCAAAAGTGTTTCAATATAATTTATATAATTTATTATAAAGGTTGAAGGAAATAATATTTCAATAGAATTATTTTCGTTAATCTCTTCTGATATTTTATAAATCCACAAAATATCTCCTTCATATTCTTTTAATATTTCAATATCTATATCATAATTTATTATAGATTTTTGTCTTTTTTCTAATAATTCTCTATCATTTATAGGATGTTTAATCAATTTATCTATTAAAATTTTACTACCTTGTAATGACGGTAAATCATATGCCCATTTATCTACATTAGTATCTTTGTATACATCTTCAGATATATCAATTTTATCTCCTTTAATAATATTATTATTTATAATTTTGTTTAATATAGAGTTTTTCTTTTCTTCATCAAACGAGAATAATTCTTTAAATTCTTCTATTAATTCTTCATCCATTATTTAATTATATTATTAAAAAATGATATAAAATCTCGCACTCATGTATATTTAATAATGAACTATAATTGTGGCGATAATATAACAATTTTTAATAATGGAAGTATTTATATAGTAAATAAAGAACCTTATGAAACAATAGGAGATTGTTATAAAAGAGGGTGGTATATTATCAATAATATTAAGGATGAAGATAATTATATTAAATTATATTCAATGTCTATTATTTACAATAACAAAAATAAAGGCATGATATATAATTAATTTTATTCAAAAAACTCGGCTCTTCCTCCACCTTTCGCGATTTTAAAATTTTCTATTAGAGGCGTCTTGGACGTCTTAGGAGTCTTAGGCGTCTTGGTCATCTTAGGCGTCTTAGGCGTCTTGGTCATCTTAGGCGTCTTAGGCGTCTTAGCATTTTGGCATTTTGACAATTTTAGCGAAAGATTTAATATGGCAGATATTAAAGGTTTAATATTATTATCTTCCTTCATATTGTATTATATAATATGGGGATATTTTTATATTAAATATTTAAATACTATACATACGGCTATTATAGTTGTTATAAAATTTAGAAGAATTATTAATATTACAAAAGGTATCAAATAATATAAAATATATAATAAGATAGGTTTAACAATTTCATATCTTATATTAGATTTTAATAATTCATCTTTAATAAAATCAATAATAATATTAACTATATTATTTTTATAATCATCTTCATTATTATTATCATCATTTTCATATTCATCATTATCAAATATTTCAGTTCCCATTCTTTATTTTCATAAAAGAAATTAAGATAATTATTCTAAACTTATTATTTAAACTTATTATTTAAACTTATTATCTAAACTTATTATTTAAACTTATTATTTAAACTTATTATCTAAACTTATTATTTAAACTTATTATTTAAACTTATTATTTAAATGTCATTGTATTATAGAAAATGAAATATATCGAAGCATTAAAAAAATATAATGAAGGTAAAACAAAATGGTGTATGCCAAGAAAAGGTTCAATCGATTATGTAAAAATTAAAAAATTAATTGATACAAATTATTCTCCAGGAACTAAAACTCCTTTAAAATCTAAAAGTGTATCTAATATAAGCATAAAAAATCAGATTTATAAATCCTTATCAAAAGAAAGTAAAACTATAATTGATAAAATATCGAAAAAACCTAACTTAAAAAAATCTTCAAATCTTTACATAACAGATAAAAGAGTTCAAAAAATTCAAAGATTTTTTAAGAAATATGCTATTAAAGATAAATATTCTCTTAATAATCGTGTAAAATATTATAATTATCTCATAAATTACATTAAAAATATTGAAAAAAATGAATGTATTAAGAAATATATTGAAGATAATGTTACAAAATACACGATTGCTAATAAATTATTTTTAATTAAGAAAATAGGAACAGAAAGTATAAACGCGGTTATATATCTTACTGTTATTAAGAATGTTCTAGGTGGCAATTTGTTGGCATCTAAAATAACACCTATTTCTAAAGATAATTATAAAGAAATAAACATTATGAAAATTTTAACTGATAGAGTTATTTCGCAGAAAAAATCTAAACATTTTCTTATGATGTATAAATCCTTTGTATGTCATAATAATAAATCAGGAATTAAAGTATCTAATAATAAAAGATTAATTTCTATCAATGAGTTGGCACACGGAGATTTAAAAATGCTTATGAAAGATAGAAAAGTTATCGCGAATGACGAATTAGTATATAATATATTTATTCAGACCTTTTTATCTATAACTTCTTTCCATAATCTAACTAATTATTACCATAATGACGCGCATTACGGCAACTTTTTATATCAAAAGAATAAGGAAGTCGGTTATTATCATTATGTATATAAAAGTACAAGTTATTATTTGAAAGCGTGTGAGTATAATATAATGATATATGATTTTGGATATGCGACAAAATTTAAGAAAAAATCTAAAAAAAAAGCATTACTTGATTATATGAGAGTAATTTACGCTTTTATGAATTCAGATTATGGATGGGGGGAATATTCCGATTTACCTAGTACTCAAATTAATGCTGAAATGGGTTTTGTTAAAAATGAGCTTGAGATAGAATTTAATGACGGCAAGAAAGATAATATAATAGAAGATTTAATATTAAATAAAATTATTTTAAAATTTGAAAATCTCAAAATATTTACAAAGAATAAACCCGATAATGTAATTAATAAAATACCATATATAATTGGTTAAATTAACTTTTTTATTTTTACCGCATATATTTAAAAACAATAATAATAATTTATTATATTATAAAATGTTGCTAGAACCTATTAAGAAGGACAAAAAACTTATATCAATGTATAAAAACCCACCTATTAAAAATATAGTAGATATTAAGATAAAATCTATCAATAAATTGGCAAATAATATAGGATATTCTTTAGATATATATATATCTCCTTCTAATAATTCTGATATAATTACTGAAATCCTGTTATTTGATAAAGAAATAATGAATTCAATTGAAAATAATTCAATAAAATGGTTTAATAGACAATTTAATAATGAAGAAATTATGGAATTATATAATAAATCTTTTTGTAATCAAACTAAAACGATGAGTATTATATTAACAGATAAACAGATAAAGACAATGTTATATAATAATAAGACCGTTGAAGATATTGAAGATATAGTAAAAATACTAATAGATGATAATATTTCTAAGAAATCTTTAATTAATATAACTATAGAATATTACGGTCTATATATATATAGCGAAACAACATCTAATAAATGGATGATTAAATCAATAGATATTTCAAATATAGACGATGATGATAATATAGTGAGTACCGAAGAATTGATAGATAATTTTCAGCATAGAATATATAATATTAAAAAGAAATGTAATGATAAAGTTGATATTCTTAGTAAGAACATAGATAGTATTAGAAATACTATGAAAAGTATTGATGAATTATTAGATGATTTAAAAACAGGTTCAAAATCTACAAATATTAATGTACATTATTGTTTAAATAAATTGAATACATTAATATTAAATCAAGAAGAAAATATAAAATTAAAATATTTTTAAATATAATCTAATGTAAATAATAGATATATAAGTAGAATTAATATGGGTACTAATAAAAATGTTGTTGTATCTTTTTCAATAGCAATTTTATTGCTTCTTTCTTTACTATTATTATTAACATACAATTCAAAATGTAATCAATCACATAATAACGGTTCGATGATGCAAAGTTCGCAAAACCAATATAACTTAGGAAATTATTCAAAAACCCCCGAACCTTTCTATTTTGAAAAATTTACAACTGCACCTCAACAAACTATTTACGTAACGGAAAATGTGGCTGATTTAGCATCCGTTCAAACATCGAATGAAGTTTCTCCTCAATGGTCTACGAGAGCCAATCAACAAACTCAAAATACCTCTCCTGAATCTTCGATGATGTCTTCGCAAGGGCAGGGACAAGGCCCTATGGGATCAGCCAATGGAGATTCTAGTTTCCAGCCCGTTTCTAATATGGGAGGCGGAACTGGCGGATATTCTTCGTTTGACGCAAATGAGCAAGCGGCACAATCTTGTTTCCCTCGCGATAGATTAACAGCAGATGATTTATTACCAAAAGATGCTGCTGATAGTAAATGGGCACGTATAAATCCTTCAGGTAGCGGTAATATAGGCGATCAGAACTATTTAACAGCAGGATATCATGTAGGTGTTAATACAGTTGGTCAATCATTAAGAAATGCTAATTTACAATTACGCTCGGAAATACCTAATCCCCAAAATGCCGTAGGACCTTGGATGATAAGTACTATAGAACCCGATTTACGCCAAAATGTTCTTGAAATCGGCAGTTCAATATCATACTAAATTATTTTTACTCTCTTATAATTATAAAATGTACATAAGGAAAATCACATAAGAAATATACTATATAAAGATTTAAATGTGCGATTTAGGACAAAATCTACTTTTAAAATCTCTTACAGATTTTTATAATAAAAACGTTGAATATAAAATAATATTGAAGAATATCATTATAGGGAAACATAAACTGTCTCTACGAATCATTGAATGGTTAGTAACGCATTATGCGAAAAGCAATAATATATATTATTGGATAGATGATAATAAAAATATATATACAGATTTCCCTCCTGATAATATAAAGGGAAATATTAGAAAAATCAACTTATATCACGATTATCGCGCGCAATTAAAATCGTATTCCAAGTTTAACTTTGATTCTTTTCGGAGACATCATCGCATAACCTTTTTTATTAGCGAAGATAAGACAGAATATATAGAGACAACCGTAGGTCAATTGAACTTTTTCCGCTGGATTTTCAATAATAATATTATAAATTATGCTATTAATAACTATGATGTCATATATAAAAAAATGATTGATAATAACATATGTAAGTGCAAAGCAGTTGCTTATACAGACCACGACATAATCAGAACCAAGTGTCTATTGAGATTTGATTAAATCGCGCAATTCAACATTCTCCTTCTTCAGCTCATTTATATTTTTATTTAATTCTTTTATTGATTCTATCAGTAGCGGTATCATTTTTTCATAATTAACTGTCAGATAATTGCAGCCCGTTTTTGAAACAACATTATTTTCCGCATCATATGATATATCCGCAGGGGCTATGTCTATTAATTCGGGCAATATTTTTTGGACGTCTTGCGCACTAACGCCGATCTCTCTCTTATTCATTTTACTTCCTTTGATTCCCAAATCATTCGCTGTTTTATTAGGCTTATAATAGAATCCTCGCAATTTACCGACAATATCAAGCGGATTCTCTATATTACCCTCCCTATCCTTCAATCTTTCGTCGGAATAATCTCCGAACGAAGTAATAGTATCAGATGTTCTAATATTTCCGCTGACATACATATTTCCCACGACATCAAGCGAATATATCGGGTTCGTATTTCCTATCCCTACATTACCTAGATAATATACAGAAGTATTCGCGGCATTTGAATTCCAATTGGAAGCCTTGAATATAGACCCGTCTTTATATAAATCTCCTGAAATATTTACATTACCTGTGACATCTAATTTATATGCTGAGTTGGTAGCAACATCATTGCCTATGGCGACATTTGAATATGTTGTGATACCATCAGCATTTGAAGTCCAGTTAGATTCTGTTGTTGTAATACTTGCTATCAAATCGCTATAGTCATTAAATAATATATTACTTGTTATTCTAACATAATTGCTAACATTACTGTCATTAGTATCAATATAAGACTTTAAGACATTACTTGTTATTCTAACATAATTGCTAACATTACTGTCATTAGTATCAATATAAGACTTTAAGACATTACTTGTTATTCTAACATAATTGCTAACATTAGTGTCATTAGTATCAATATAAGATTTTAAGACATTGCTTGTTATACCTACATAATTACTAACATTAGTGTTATAAGTATCAATATAAGATTTTAAGAGATTGCTTGTTATACCTACATAATTACTGACATTAGTATCATTAGTATCAATATAAGATTTTAAGAGATTGCTTGTTATACCTACATAATTACTGACATTCGTTTCTTTGCTGCTATTTTGTAATATATTGGAAACATTCAGGATAAAGTTGCTGACATTTCTGTCTAACAATTTATATTCGGTTTGTAATATATTGGATATGTTAAGAGTATAATTTGATTGTTGTGTATTATTATTATCAATCCTCTGCTTGATATTATAGTTAATTCCTGTCAAGTGTTCAAGTTCGGTAGCAGATATATTATTTATTTTCCCAGTATATTTAATGTTGCCTATGACATCTAATTTTTCTGTAGGGACATTATTGGCAATCCCGACATTTCCGTTAGAGCTTATTATAAATACGGCATCATTCAATTCCATATCATTCTTAGAATAGCATTCAAAGATATTTGAATAATCCGAATTGTGCTTGATTTTAATACTGGGTTTGTTAGAAGATACATCAATATTATGGATATCTATGAAACCCGTATTATAATTTGAGAGATGTCTGTGTATTTGAGTAATAAGTGGATTAAAAGTAGTTATATCACCTTCCAATATCAAATCACCAAATACTCTTAGATTTCCATTTGGATTTTCTGTAGAATAATAGGTACCCACATTTAAATTAGAATAAACTGTTATAGAACCGTCATATTGGTCGTTCTTTATATATCTATTGGTTACACCTTCAGCAATCCCATCAAGGTTTAATTCGTTTATTTGCTGTTGTACATTTTTAGTAATTCCTGAGAGCGTATGAAGCTCATTTGATGTAATAAGATTTATTCTATCTGCAAAACTTACAGAGTTCGTTTCAAGGGCACCCGTGGGACTTGAAGATAATTTAGCTTCGCCAATTGTTATAGTGTTGGCGCTAACGAAAATATCCTTCCATCTAAGGTGTGAAGAACCTAATGAATATTTATCATTTTCGTCTGGAAGAATATTTGTGGCAACTCGTAAATCTTGCTGATTCGCTAAAGATATCTTGTTATTTATGATAAATCTATTATTTATACCTTGTGTTATTATATCAGCCGTCAAAGTACTTGAACCTGTACCTCCGCGCACTATAGGCAGTATGCCAGATGATATATTGTTTGCATTTATATTAGTTATGTTGGCACCGCTTCCAGTGATATTAGTGACCGCCAAAGTATTTGTATCATTATTCCACGATAGATTGGCGGATTGCAGGGGGGTATTTGTCCCGTTGCCGACTACTAATAAACTTGGTACTAATGTGCTTACACCTGTTCCTCCCTTGGCGACCGGTAATACACCATTTGTATCTGTCGATAGATTTATTAGATTGACTAAAGAGGATGTGCCTGTACCTCCTTTGCCGATTGGCAATATACTGTTTGTATCTGTATCTAAGTTGATTAGATTGGTTAGCGACTGTGTCCCTGTGCCACCCTTAGCAAGTGGCAATATGCTGTTAGTATCCGTATCTAAATTTATTAGATTAGCCAGAGATGATGCGCCAGTACCGCCTTTTACGATAGGCAATATTCCCTGTATTGAAGATGCCGATAAATTGATTTCGGCAGAATCGGAATTGAAGACTATGCCACCATTAGCAGATGCTTTTATTGAAACAGTGCTTCCGCTAAGAGAAATGCCTGTTCCTGCAGTTATCTCGGTTTTTGTAAATAGATTAAAGTCTATGGGATCCGTATTTAATGTAGTTATATCAAGCGAACTGATAAATCCGCTGTTTTTATTTTCAACACCTCTTTTGACGAATATATAAGAACCTTTTTTAATATTTTGCGAAGTGTTGAAATCGCTTCGTCGTTGCCAGGTAGAATATGTGGGTTCCGATGTCAAAGTAAGTATATATATGCCGTTTTCAGCTTTGTTTGTCTGATTATTTACTAATATTGAGCTTCCACTCGTAGGCCAAGAGCCGTCAATAGTAGTTGTGGTGTAATCTACTGAGCCACTTAGATTGATATTTGTAGTAGTTGCCAAATCCGCATTTTCTAATACTGTTAAACCAGATGCTACAGAAGATAATTCATTTTTTGTTGCATAAGATGATAAATCAATATTATTATTCCCGCGTATAATTCCTGATTCATCTACAGTTATTGTAATACCGTCGACTTTAATTATACCCAAAAAAGAACCATTAGCGTCATATTTTGCAACAGGCAAATTACTTGTTTTAATTAAATTTGAATTATCAAATATTTTTCTATTTAAATCATTTAAATGAGTCGCCAAAGTATTGCTCGTATTTAAAACATAGTTAGATACATTTGTTATTACATTTTGTCCTTTTGATATAAATTCGCCATTTATAGTTTCTATATTATTTAATATTTTAAGATTTGAAGAATCGTAATGTATTATATTATACGCCATTATATGTTCTATAATTATTCTTTATAATTATAGAACATATAATTTAATATAATTATAAAATTCATTTTTTTAAGTATTCTCTAATATCTGTATTCTTTCTATTAATTCGTTTATTTTATTTATCAAATAGTTAGATGTACTTGATATGTAATTTGATGTAGAAGATAATATATCATAACCGTTAATATTATAAGACCCATTTATAAGATTAATATTACCGCCTACATTTAATTTATGTGTTTCTGTAGGCGGAGATGTATCTATTCCTACAGTATTATATTGAGTATTTATTTGTATCTGTGATGTTTGTGGAGGTGGTATATAACTTGTTCCTTTATTCCATATTTCAGTCGCTGTCCAACTTGATGAAGGACACGGATAATTATTATCAACCATTATCGAAGATTTATTTAAATATAAAGAACCGCCATTAAATTCGCTCGTCTTATTTTTCCAATATGCTGTATAATAAACAGTTTCAGTTGTATTAGGCATATCTTGATAAGAACCTGTAACATTAGTAATAAAATGAGAATATGTACTTGATTCAGCACCTAAATTATGAGATATCCAACAACCTGAACCATAACCATTATTATCTATTATTCCATTAGCATCAGTCAAATGTTCCCAAGAACCACTACCTATTTTACGATATAATCTCAATCCCCACCATCGCGAATCTGTTAAATATTCCATACCAATATGACATACCATTGATATTAATATTTTAGATGTAATGTCTGAAGGTTTTACAGATATTACAAAACCATTTGTAATATTGTTATTAATAGGTTGCCAATCATTACCACTTTTATATTCTGTTTTAGAATATGTCAAATGTTTTGTTTGTATAATCATTCCTTGAGATAATTCTAATGATAATGGTTGACCATTTCTTGTAAATGCTGTGGCATTTATATTTCCTCCAATATCTAATGTATGTTCTGGATTTTCTTTATTTATTCCGACCTTCCCATCATTTATTATAGTAAATACTTCGCTTGTTATATTAGAGACTGATAATATTCTTTCATTAGAATATTGCTTAATAGATAGGGCTTTTTCTAATAAATTATTTTCAATTAAAATATTTTGTGTAATTAAACTTGAGTTTATAATAGCATTGCTTCCATTTACTTGTAAATTAGAATTTATAGTAATATCACCATTTATTAATAAATTATTATTATATAGATTATTTCTAATATATTTATTTTCTGAATTATCCAAAGTTATTATATCATCTGTATTAATATTTCTTATTATTTCTAATATATTATTTGATGTATTTGATAGATGATTTAGTAATATGTTTGATGTTATAATATTTTTGGAATCATTTATATTTGATGATATGGAAGGATATAATATTTGATTATTATTTAAAGTATATTTAATATTACCATCAGTATCTAAAGATATAGAAACTTTTTTATCGCTATTATTTAATTCAACAGTATTTATATTTATATTTTTATAATTTCCTAAATTATCTTTAATTTCTAGATTGCTATTATAATTTTTAGATATTACTAGATTATCTAAAAATATACTATTTCCAGATAAATAAAGATCTTTCCATTTATAAGTATCAGAACCTAAATTACTAACATTTGATATTTTTGGTAAAATATTGCCATCTATTATAATGTCGCCTTTAACTTCTAATTTTGACGAGGGATTTTCTTCATTAATTCCAACATTTCCGTTACCTAATATAGTAAATACATTGCTAACATTATTATAGGCATTTAAAATATCGTAGGATTGATTTAATTGTGTCACATTTATTGTTGTATCTGTTCCGTTATTGCTTATTTCTAAAACTTCTGTTGAAAATACATTAGTAATTAATGTTGTTTTTTCTCCAAATATAGTTATATTTGATGTTATTAAATGTCCTTTGACTTCGACATCACCATCATATATTCCAGATACTATAAATTTATTATAAGTTCCATTTGCTATATCATCTGCTGTTAAATTACTTATTCTATTTGATAAAAGATTGCTTGTATCTAAAATATAATTTGTAGTATTATAAAACTTGAGGTCATAATCTACTTTCAATAGATTGCTCGTGGTATCTAAATTTTCCTTTAAAAGATTGCTTGTATCTAAAATATAATTTGTAGTATTATAAAACTTGAGGTCATAATCTACTTTCAATAGATTGCTCGTGGTATCTAAATTTTCCTTTAAAAGATTGCTTGTAGCCAAGATATAGTTTGTCGTATTATAGAATTTAAGGTCATAATCTACTTTCAATAGATTACTCGCAATATCTAAATTTTCCTTTAAAAGATTGCTTGTATCCAATATGTAATTTGTAGTATTATAGAATTTAAGGTCATAATCTACTTTCAATAGATTGCTTGTAGCCAAGATATAATTTGTAGTATTATAAAACTTGAGGTCATAATCAACTTTCAATAGATTGCTCGCGGTATCTAAATTTTCCTTTAAAAGATTGCTTGTATCCAAGATATAATTTGTAGTATTATAAAACTTGAGGTCATAATCTACTTTCAATAGATTACTAGCAGTATCTAAATTTTCCTTTAAAAGATTGCTTGTATCCAATATGTAGTTAGAAGTTTCACTTATTATATCTCTGTTATTTATAGTAAATTTGTAATCTTCGTTTAGAAATGATACAATATTAACATTTCCGCAAATTTCTAATAAATTATTAATATTAGGTTTAGTTCCTATACCAACATTCCCATTATTTAATATTGTAAAAACTTCTTTAGTATTATTTGAAGCATTAAATATACTATCATATGTATTAACTTGTTTAATATTAAGAGCACTACCATAACCTTTATTTTCAATATTTAATTGTTCAGTTGTATATATATCTGTATATAATATTGTTTTTTCTCCGTATACTATTAAATTTGAGGCTATTAAATCGCCATTTATAACTAAATCATCGTTATATAAATTATTTATAATGAATCTATTTATTGAACCATCAAATATATAATCAGCATTTAGATCACTTATTCTTTTTGATATTATATTACAATTTGCAATAATATAATTTGTAGTATTATAAAACTTGAGGTCATAATCTACTTTTAACAGATTGCTCGCAGTATCTAAATTATTCTTTAAAAGATTGCTTGTAGCCAATATGTAATTTGTAGTATTATAAAACTTGAGGTCATAATCTACTTTTAACAGATTGCTCGCAGTATCTAAATTATTCTTTAAAAGATTGCTTGTAGCCAATATGTAATTTGTAGTATTATAAAACTTGAGGT